>ODAK010004335.1_pt1 | contig 14546 bp, 24 predicted proteins | sample 1539591 | NCBI WGS metagenome assembly ODAK01 (sample SAMEA3539303, study PRJEB22396) | soil metagenome | biome: tundra; feature: field; material: soil | place: USA | collected 2010-05 | depth 0.15 m | reverse complement strand
AATTCACGGCATACAAAAGGAACGCTATGCCCTCATCCCGGCCCGCCGTTTTTCTTGATCGTGACGGCACGCTCAATGTCGATCGATCGTATCTGACGAAGCCAGAGCAGTTGCAGCTCCTGCCGAATATCGGGATCGCGTTGCAACAGTTGCGGTCCGCCGGATTTGCATTGGTGGTCGTCACCAATCAGTCGGGCATTGGCCGCGGTTGGATGACGGAAGTCGAACTCCAGAGTGTTCACGACGAGATGACACAGCAACTGTCGCAGCTAGGTGTTTTTCTCGATGGAGTCTACCATTGTCCGGCCGCGCCACTTTCGACCGATCCGCTCGTCAGCGATCATCCCGAGCGCAAGCCGGCGCCGGGGATGCTGCTGCGGGCGGCGCAGGAATTGCATCTCGATTTGCAACGGTCGTGGATGATCGGCGATGCGCTGCGTGACATCATGGCGGGCCAGAACGCAGGTTGCCGTGGCTGTATCTGGGTGCGCACGGGGCAACCGCTCGATGAAGCGCGCCGCGCGGTGGCGCGGCCGTTCCACAGCGCGGACGATCTGCTGGCGGCGGCGCGGCATATTCTGCAACATGATCTCGTTTAGCCGGCGAGCTTGCTCGCCGTGGACCCGACGCCACGCGGCGAGCAAGCTCGCCGGCTAAACGGGAACCTTTCGCACGGCATGATATAAACTCGGCACCGTGACCCGATGGTCTCCCTGCACGTAAAAGCTCTCCCCGCCGTCGGCGACGGTGCGCACCAGGATCGTCTTCCACGGGCGATAGTAATAACGGGGATCGCTCTTCGGCGCCTGCGTGCGATGGTCGTCGTCGATGGCGATCAGATCGAAAACGCCAGTCGTGAAGCGGCGAATCTGCTTACCTTCCTGATGGGCGACATTGCGGGCCATCGACAAAGCCTTCAAGTAAACCTCCGGGCCCATGACGGCCGAGCCGAGGCTCAGGAGGACGCCGCCTTCGAGGTTGGTGACGCTTTGGGTGAAGATCAGAAAATCCTGGTAGCTGGTTTGACCTAGTGCGGCGCCGTCGCAGTTGGGGTGTTCGTGGATGATGTCGTAGCCGACGCCGACGTGGACCGTGAGCGGAACGCCCAGCCTGACCGCGGCGGCGAGCACGCTGATGTCCTTGTGCGGGAACGGTCCGTCCAGGATCGCCCGGCCAATCGCTTCGCCCAGGCCGAGGCCGGCTTTCGCGCCTTCAACAATCGCATCGTTCATGTGGCCGGTCTCCTGCCAAAGGCCGAACTCGCCGGTCGGGATGTAGCGTGCCACGCTCTCGGTGGTCGCGCCGATGAGGGCGAATTCCCAGTCGTGGATGGGGCCGGCGCCGTTCATCGCCAGATGCGTGATGTCGCCGCGCTGCATCATGTCGATGAGATAGTGTGACACGCCGGCACGCAAGACGTGGGCGCCCATCAAGACGATGCGAGCCGCGCCGCGGCGTTTCGCTTCGGCCAAGGCGTGGCCAAGCGCGGGCAGAGCGGGATGCGCGAAGGCCGGCAGCGGGGCATCAAGAGGCAGCAGGCTCGACAAGTCGAGATCGTGCTGGCGCTGCGCCAACGGCTTGACCTGCAAACGGGAGCGATCGAAAGCAGGGTAGGGCATAGGAAAACCAGGAATTCATGTTGTGACCGGTTGCGCGAACCAAACACGCTTGTCACAATCCGAGTCGCGCGAAACCTCCATCGTTGTAGTGTTTGCCGGAATAATCGGCGAAAATTGCCAGCCAAACGGACAAGATTCGGCCGGTTCGCCATCGTGACGACAGAAAAGAGCCGTTCCCGCAAGATAAAAGAGACAAGGCGAAACGGGTGGTGTGGAGAATCTGCCCGAATAGTGAAAATTGCGGTAGGCAAAACAACCCGCTCTGATAAGATGGGTAATGCGGAAAGGTATACGAGTGTTAACAATTCCAATCGGCAAAGCAACGCTCCCGCAACGTCAGAAAACCCCTGGAAACGGCTTGGCCGGAGGCCCTCGTATGGATGCGCTGTCCACTTTGTTCGATGAGTTGAAGAAAAGTGGGCAGACCCAGGGAAACTTTCTCGGCTTCCTGCACGTCCTTATTGGCCGAACGATTACCCGCAAGAGCGACGGGACGGTCGCCAATAAGGGTTTCACCTGGCGTGAGATGGCCGCGTGGCTGAAGAAAGTTCGCTGGGACACCGAAGCGGTGCGCGAGCTCGGTCTCAATCCGGACGACCTGCCGCCGCGCGATCGGCAGCGATTTTGGTACAGCGCGATCATGCAAGCCAAGGTGGACACGCCTGCGGCGAACAAAGCAGGCGATCGCTTTGCCGAGGTGCTGCGTGGCCTCGGTTACGATGTCGGGGCGGCGCCGCACGGTTGAGGCGCAACTTCCGAGCCCGAGCGCCCAGCGAGGTATTTGCAAACAACCTCGCTGGCGCCCGGGCTCGGACGACTCTACTTGACCTCGCTCGCTCGTGTTCCTATCATCATCTAATCGGGCCGTTACGGAGATTTTGTCGCCTCGAAAGGAATCTCACGTCTGGGCCTCGTTTTCTCCCTGATTCGATTCCTCAGACGATAGGAGCGTCCCGCACATGAAGGCGGAACAACGCAAGGAACTGGAAACCAACACGCTGGCCGACAAGATGGGCCACGTCGTCAAGCGCGTGAAAACGAGCCCACGGCGTACCGTACTGATTTACGTCGTCATCGGCGCGGTCGTGATCCTCGGCCTGGTGTTTGCCTTGCGCTTGTACCGAACGAGCCAGGAAGAGAACTCCGAACGCTGGCTCAATTTGGACGACGGAACCGCGAGCAAGCTATTCCTGTTGGACAAGAGCGACCCCGACAGCTCGGCCGGCAAAGCGGCGCGCTTCCAAATTGCCTGGGCGTTCTACTGGGAGCTCGGCGTCAAACGCCTCGGTGTCGATCCCCCGGGCGCCCTCAAGGCGCTGAGCGAAAGTGGCGATCGGTATCGCAAACTCGCCGACGATTGCAAAGACGATCCCCTGTTCGAGCCGCAAGCCTTGCTCGGCATCGCTGTCTGTGAGGAAGCCCGCGCGATCCAAGACCGCCTGCGTCTGGAAAAGGCGGCGACGCTCTACGACGAAGTCGTCAAAAAAAACGATGGCAAATACAAGGACACCGCCGAGGGGAAATTCGCGCAGAGTCGGCTCGACCAGCTGCGTGACAAGAACGGCAAGATTCGGGCCGAGGTCTCGAATGTCTACGACGACCTGCAAAAGATGCTGCGAGTTCCCGACCTCCGCGCGCCGCAGCTCGACTTCCCCGTGCCGGGGGGATTCAACGAAATCGGCGACAAGAAGAAAGAATAGCCGTTTAGCCGGCGAGCTTGCTCGCCGAGGGCGACGCCAGGTTCGCGGCGAGCAAGCTCGCCGGCTAAACGGTTCCCTCTATGTCACATCCCGACGACCTTCTTGACGACGAAGACGTAGCCGAGGAACTCCTGCCGATCCCCGGCATCGGACGGGCGGTCGAATTGACCGTGCAGATCAAGACCGCCGGCATGCGCATCGATCAATATCTCGTGCTGCAATTCCCCGATTTCAGCCGCTCCATCATTCAAAAAGCCATCGACGCCGACAGCGTCAAGATCAACGACGCCACGGTCAAGCGCAGCACCAAGGTTCGCCAGGGGGACCGCATCCGCATTTGGCTTCCCGAGCGCGACCACTCGGTGCCGACGCCCGAAAACATCCCGCTGCAAATCCTCTATGAGGACGAATACCTAGCCGTCGTCAACAAGCCGCACGACATGGTCGTGCATCCCGCCCGAGGCAATTGGTCCGGTACGCTCGTCAACGCCCTGGCTTTTCACTTCGAGCACCTGAGCAAGATCAACGGCGACTACCGCCCTGGCATCGTGCATCGACTCGACCGCGATACCTCCGGCGTCATCCTCGTTGCCAAGGAGGAGCAAACGCACCGCGATCTGTCGATGCAGTTTGAGATGCGCAAAGTCTTCAAGGAATACGTCGCGATCACCAATGGCGTCCTCGACCGCGACAGCGACTACATCGAACGCCGCATCGGCCATCATCCGCATGACCGCATCAAGATGATCGTCAGCGATGACGAGGAAAAAAGCAAAGAAGCATGCACGTTCTACGAGGTGCAAGAGCGATTCCGTGGCTACAGCTACGTGCGCGTCCAGCCGCGGACGGGTCGCACGCATCAAATTCGCGTGCATTTGGGGAGCATCGGCTGTCCGGTGCTGGCGGACAAAACCTACAGCGGGCGCGATGCGTTCAAGCTGTCCGATCTGGTGCCGAACCTCGATCCGAGCGCGGACGAAGTGCTGCTGCCGCGCCAGGCGTTGCATGCGCTGCGGCTGCGCATTCTGCATCCGCGCACCAAGGAGGTGCTCGCGGTCGAGGCGCCGCTGCCGCCGGAGTTTGTGAAGACGCTGGCGGCGCTGCGGAAATATCGGGGGATGAAGTGAGAGTTTCTGCTATAATTCTCAGGGTGGATCTCCACGAGCCAGCTTTGATTGGGAGTCTTGGGTCATGGCTACGTTAGTCGCCACACCGATCGATTTTCGCGAGCGATTCCGCCGCTTGGTGGGGGAATGGAAGCAGCAGTCGCGCTATCTCTCGAACACGGCGCAGATGGCGATGCTCAAGCCGTACCAGCGCATCATCGGCATGGGCTACGAAGCCGTTCCCTTAATCCTGGAAGAACTACAGCGCGACCCAGACCAGTGGTTCTGGGCCTTGGAGGCGATCACGGAACAGGATCCTGTTCCATCCGAAGCGAAAGGCAAAGTATCGCTGATGGCTCAAGCATGGGTGAAATGGGGCCAACAACGAGGTCTCCTGCCGTCATGATTCCAAGGGACATTTTTCCACGTCTGACTGACGACAATCATCGGATCACCAGTCCTGAAACAAGCGATTACAACTGCTTCGCCTGGGCCGCGGGTGATGCACAGAACTGGTGGCAGCCCGGAGTTTATTGGCCGACGGAAGCAACTCAGGATGATTACGGCATCGCCGCCTTGAGCCAGCTTTTTCAGGAGATGGGCTACGAACCATGCGAAGGCGAGGCTTTGGAGCCGAGATTCGAGAAGGTTGTTCTCTACAGCAGTGCACGCTTCTATACACATGCCGCGCGTCAATTATCGACCGGAAAATGGACCAGCAAATTGGGACGCACGGAAGACATCGAGCACGACACGCCCGAGGATGTTGCGGGCGGAGTTTATGGGGACGTCGCCCAATTCATGAAGAGACCCGTATCTAAACTAACATAGAGGCTGCCGCCATGAACCCCAACTACAAACGCTACACCGACTACCTCGTTGAGCTCGGCATCGAGAAAGTGCCGCATACGGAAAAAACTTATCTCGGCCATCTCATCAACGTCTACCGCCTGATGGAAGCCCAAGGGTGCGCGGAGGACGTCTGCGTCGCCGGCATGTTTCACTCGATCTACGGCACCGAGAAGTTCCAGGGCTTCAAGCTGCCGTTGGAGGGCCGCGCCGATTTGCAGCGGTTCATCGGCGAACGCGTCGAGCGGCTCGCGTATTTCAACTGCGCCATGGACCGGGCGAGCTTCGATCAGGTTCTGGACCAGCCGGAAGGGCCGTACCGCTTTGTCGATCGCATCACGGGTGGGCCAATCGAATTATCTAAAGCGGAGTTCGACGATCTGTGCCGGGTGCACCTGTACGATTGGCTGGAGCAGGCCCCGCGCTCGCAATACGGCATGGACTACCGCCGGTCGGCGTATCGGCGGATGGCGGAGCGCGTCGGCGGCGTGGTGGCGTATGAGCGCGTGTTTGCGTCCGAGCCTGAAGCGTTAGCGAAGTGAACCGGCAGGCAAATCTATCTCCCTCGTCTTGACGCCATCGCGCCCTCTCACTACGTTAATTAGTCTCGACTGATCGGGTTGTTTTTTTCGAGGGTTTTCCGTGGCAGGCCAAGCGAGCGAAAAGATTCGAATCCGGATGGAAGCGTTCGATCACGAAGTGCTGGATCGCACCGCTCACGAGATCGTGGACACGGCCCAACGGACCGGCGCCCTGGTGCATGGGCCGATTCCGCTGCCGACACGCATTGAGCGGTATACCGTTCTGCGTTCGCCGCACATCGATCGGAAGTCACGCGAACAATTTGAAATCCGTACGCACAAACGGCTCATCGATATTCTTCAGCCGACCGGCAAGACCATCGAAGCCCTGAATAAAGGCTTGAGCTTGCCGCCGGGAGTCGATATTAAGATTCGCGTCCTCTCCGGCAGCTGATGTGAAGTAAGCAACCCAGGTCGTGCTGCAAGGCAACATGCCCTGGGTTTTGCGTTGGACGATTCCGCATGAAGATCGTATAAATACTGACTCGATAGGCGAGATATTACCAGCCCGAAGCGCAAGCGAGGGATAATTCTCTTCCTTGCTTGTGTTTCGGGCTGGTTGAATCAACGTACTTGCGAAAGGGTCTCACCGTGGCGACTGAAACAACACCCCCGCTTAGCCTGCCGGTGGTGAACGCGCAAGGGCACTCTGTCGGGTCCGTCGATATCGATCCCGCGGACCTCGGCGGCAAAGTCAACAAGCAGCTGCTGCACGACGTCGTGCTGATGTATTTGGCGAATCAACGCGCCGGTACGCATTCCACCCTACGTCGCGGCGAGGTCTCCGGCAGCACCAAGAAGATCTTTCGCCAAAAGGGGACGGGCAACGCCCGCGCCGGCAGCAAGCGCACCAACAAACGTCGCGGCGGTGGTACGGCGAAGGGCCCGAAGCCCCGCGATTACGAATATCATCTGCCGAAGAAGGCGGTACGCTTGGCCGCGCAGATGGCGCTGTTGAGCAAGTTGCAGGATCAGGAAACGGTCATTATCGACGATTTGAAATTGCCCGAAGTCAAAACGAAGGTCGTCGCCGACATCCTGAAAACGTTGCAAATCGCTGACAAAACGTGTTTGATCGGCCTGGCGGCCTCGGACATTGACGCGAAACGGACGATCTACATGTCGGCACGCAATATCCGTGGCATGGCAGTGCTTCCGGCGTCGCAGTTCAACGCCTACGAAGTGCTGCGGCCGAAGCGGCTCGTCCTCACGAAGGCTGCTCTGCAAGAGTTGTGCAAAAACGCAAAGTGGAAATAAGGGATAACTGCAACGCCCACAGCCGAAAGGCTGCGGGATTCAGCCGGTCCCATCCCACAGCCTTTCGGCTGTGGGCGTGCGAGGGATCAATTAGGTGTCGTCATGGCTATCTCGTTAAAAGAAAAGAAGAAAACGTTCGGTCCGGAGTTGGAGCCGCATCAGGTCATCCTGGCGCCGCTCGTGACCGAAAAGGGTACGCATCAATCGACGAACGAGCATCACAATGCGTACTCGTTCGTCGTGAATCTCTGGGCCAACAAGACCCAGATCAAGCATGCCATCCAGGAGCTGTTCAGCGTGCGCGTCCTCGCCGTGCGAACGCAGCTGCGGCTCGGAAAGCAGCGAAAATATCGATTTAAGCAAGGCAAGTTGTCGAACTGGAAAAAGGCGATCGTGAAGCTGCATCCGGATGACAAAATCGAGTTTTATTGAGATTACAGCGATCTTCGTTTAGCGTTCGCGCGGTGCCGTGCGAACGCTAAACGAAGACTCCATGGTGAATAATCGAGGATGGTATCATGGGTATTCGATACTACAAACCGGTAACGGCGGGACGTCGTGCCGGGTCGGTCAGCGATTTCGCGGAAATCACTGACCGCAAGAAAAAGCCGGAAAAATCGCTGCTGACCCGGGCGAAGAAATCGGGCGGGCGGAACTTCCAGGGCGTCGTCTGCTCGCGCTTTCGCTCCGGCGGGCACAAGCAGATGTATCGCAAGATCGACTTCAAGCGCATTAAAGACAACGTGTGGGCGACGGTTGTGTCGATCGAGTACGATCCGAACCGCACGTGCCGAATCGCGCTGTTGAAGTACGAGGATGACGTGAAGGCGTACATCTTGGCGCCGGAAGGCCTGAAGGCGGGCGACAAGGTCATCAGCGGCACCGATATCGAGCCGCGCCTGGCGCATTGCATGCCGCTCCGGAGGATTCCGCTGGGCATGAATGTGCACTGCGTCGAGATGCAGCCGGGGCGTGGCGGCCAGATCTGTCGCAGCGCCGGTTGCTCCGCGACATTGACGGCTCGTGAAGGCGATTGGGCCCAGATCACGCTGCCGTCGGGTGAAGTTCGCCGCATGAGTTCCGAATGCCGTGCGACGATGGGCGTCATCGGCAATGCCGATCACATGAATATCAGCCTGGGCAAGGCTGGCCGCAATCGCTGGAAGGGACGCAAGCCGCACAATCGCGGCACGTCGCAGAACCCGGTCGATCATCCGATGGGCGGTGGCGAAGGCCGAACCTCCGGCGGTCGGCATCCGTGTAGCCCGACGGGCGTTTTGGCCAAGGGGGGGAAGACGCGCCGACGCCGTAAGCCGTCGAACAAAGCGATTATCCGCCGGCGTCGTCCGGGACCGCACTATGCGGAGAAATAGCCAGAGTTCGTGGGACAGGATTCCAATCCTGTCGGGTTTTGATGACAGGATTGGAATCCTATCCCACGAAGAATGAAAGATATTCCCCTGGCCAGTTTGTTGGACTTTCGTAAATTAAACAGTCCCGATATCGAGGTGAATGAATGGGACGTTCGCTGAAAAAAGGCCCGTATGTGGATGAACGCTTGCTGGCGAAAGTCGAAAAGCAGCAGCGTAACAATAGTCGAGAGCCGCTCAAGACCTGGGCTCGCGATTGCACGATCGTTCCCGATTTTATCGGGCACACGTTCATGATCCACAACGGCAAGAATTTCATGAAGCTGTTCGTGACCGAAGACATGGTTGGGCATAAGCTCGGCGAATTTTCGCCGACGCGCATGTTCAAGGGCCATAGCGGTGGGCGCGCGAAAGCCGCGGCCGCGCCGGCAAAGTAGCGATATGGATCCCGGGGTGGAGCAGTGGTAGCTCGCCAGGCTCATAACCTGGAGGTCGTAGGTTCAAATCCTACCCCCGGAACTGACTGGCGAAACTGAGGTTGACGATGGACTATAAGGCAAAGCACCGATTCGCGGACATGAATGCCCGCAAGATTCGGCAATTCACGGACCTGATTCGCGGCCGAGTGGCGGACGAGGCGCTGGAAATCCTGCGCTTCTATCCGAACAAAGGCGCTCGACTTCTTGAAGCGGTTCTCAAGAGTGCGATGGGCAATGCCGAGGATCGCGGCGCTCGGGATCGCGATGAGTTGGTGGTGGTCGAATCGCGGGTCGATTGCGCGCCGACCATGAAGCGGTTCCAGCCGCGCGCTCGGGGCTCGGCGTTTCCGATCAAGCGACGTTATTCGCACATTATCGTTACCGTGTCCGATATGCAAGAAACGCCGGTGGCGACGACAGAATAATCTGATCCGCCACGAGGGCTGGCAGTCCCCCACGGGGGCGACGCAATCGCGTGTCACCCGACGTGGGGTTCTCGTTTAGAAGTGAGTGCTTCATGGGCCAAAAAGTCAATCCGACGGGATTTCGCACCGGCATCATGCTCGATTGGCGGAGCACGTGGTATGCCGGCAAACAAGAATTTGCGGAGCTCCTGGTCGAGGATTTCCGCATTCGCGAATACATTCAGAAGTACGTTAACAAGCGGGTCAAGCAAGGCCGGGCCGGCATCTCCAGCATCCGCATCGAGCGGACGCGGGAAAAAGTGGTGGTCTATATTTATTCGGCGCGCGTCGGCGTCATCATCGGTAAGAAGGGGACGGAAGTCGATAAGCTCACGAAAGAGTTGGAAAGCCTGACGCATCGTCACATCGAGATCAAGACAATGGAGGTCGCCCGTCCCGAAATTGACGCCCAGCTGGTTGCCGAGGACATCGCGGACCAGCTGGAAAAGCGCCAGAGTTTCCGCCGTTGCATGAAGCGGACCATCGAGCAAACGATGGAGGCCGGGGCCAAGGGTGTGCGTATGCAGCTGTCAGGCCGGCTGGGCGGCGCGGAAATGTCCCGCTGCGAGACTGCGATGCAAGGCAGCATCCCGCTCTCCACGCTGCGGGCAAAGATCGATTACGGCTTCATCGAAGCGAAGACCGCTCAGGGTCATATTGGCATCAAGGTTTGGATTAACACCGGCGATTTCCTGGACGACGAGGGAGAGAACAATGCCGCAAATGCCCAAAAGAGTAAAGTTTCGAAAAAACCAGCGCGGAACAATCAAAGGTAACGCGACGCGTGGGAATTTCGTGGCTTTCGGGGAATTCGGCCTGCAATCGCTGGGCGGCGGCTGGCTGAGCGCTGAATCGATCGAAGCGGGGCGGGTGACGGCGAGTCATTACCTGCGTGGTGAAGGTCGGTTGTATATCCGTGTTTTCCCGCACAAAGCGATTACGTGCATCCCGGCCGAAACCCGCATGGGTAAAGGCAAAGGGGAGCCCGAATACTGGGCGGCGGTCATCAAGCCGGGAATGATCCTGTTTGAAGTCGCCGGAGTTCCCGAGGCCTCGGCACGTGAATGCTTGGCGCGCGTCGCCTACAAGATGCCGTTCAAGTGCCGATTGGTCACCCGTCGGCCGAATATTTAATTGCGGTCTTCGTTTAGCGCCCGCTGGGCGCCATGCGGGCGCTAAACAACGAGACAGGGGACCTGAATCATGAAAGCCGAAGAAATACGTCAAATGAGCGATGAGCAGCTTGATCTTACGCTCAAGGAAACGGTCAAGAACCTGTTTCACCTGCGCTTTCAGTCGGCGACCGATCGCCTGGAGACGCCCAGCGAGATGCAGAAGGCCAAGCGTGACGTGGCGCGTATTCAAACCATCCTGCGTGAACGTCATCTGGGTACGCGCGGACAGAAGCCGACCCAGGTTTCGTGAGGGGATTAAGGAATGACCAGTCAGGTACGAGGAAGTCGCCGCACCGCCGTTGGCGTCGTGACCCGCGACAAGATGAATAAGACCCGCCGCGTGGAAATCCCGCGTCTGGAGAAGCATCCGCGCTACGGAAAGTACATTAAACGCCGTACCATTTGCTACGTACACGATGAAACGAACGAATCCCACATGGGCGATTTGGTCGAGATCATGGAAGCGCGGCCCATGTCCAAGCTCAAATGCTGGCGGCTGGTACGCGTTGTGACCAAAGCGCCGACCCAGGCGGCGGCGCCGAGCGAATTGGCTCCCGCAGTCGTATAAAGGAAATTGCGAGCCGCGGGGTTTATCCCCGTGGTACGACGGACCGCGGGGATAAACCCCGTGGCTCGCAAACTTAAAACATTGGTGTCCCATGATTCAGATGTATTCGTATCTCGACGTGGCCGACAACACCGGCGCCAAAGAATGCATGTGCATCAAAGTGCTGGGCGGCACGAAGCGGCGCACCGCCAGCCTCGGCGACATTATTGTTGCCAGCGTCAAAAAGGCGATCCCCGGTGGCGATGTGAAGCCCGGCGATGTGGTCAAGGGCGTCATCGTTCGTGTCAAGAAGACGATCCGCCGCGAAGACGGCAGCTCGGTCCGCTTTGACCGCAACGCTCTGGTCATCCTGAATAAGGAAGACGAGAATCCCCGCGGCACCCGTATCTTCGGCGCCGTGGCCCGCGAGCTCCGCGATCGCGGCTTTCTGAAAATTGTCAGCCTCGCATCGGAAGTGGTTTAAGCAATGGGTCGGAGCCTGAAGCGTAAGCGAAGCCTTTGAGGATCTTCGCTTACGCTTCAGGCTCCGACGACAAAACGATAAGGTTCCGCTATGTTCATTCGCAAAGACGACACCGTGGAAGTGATTACCGGCGACGACGCCGGCACGCCGAAGGCCCGCACGATGGCCCGCGTGCTGCGCGTGCTTCCCGAAAAGAACAAGATCGTCGTCGAAGGCATCAACCGCGTTTACCGCCATCTGAAGCCGAACCGTCGCAACGCTCAGGGCGGCCGGTTGTCCAAGGAAATGCCGATCAACGTTTCCAATGTGCTGCTTTACTGCCCGACCTGTCAGCGCGGCGTGCGCATCGGCAAACGTTACGCAGCGGACGGTCGCAAGGAACGCTATTGCAAGAAGTGCGGCAATGGCCTCGGCATGTTGAGCAAGGCGCGCGAAGCGTATTCGCAAAAATAACACACTAGCCCGCAGCGCGAGCAAGGCTTCCTTGCTCGCGCTGCGGGCTAGTGAAACACGATTTGTCAGCGAGAATTCATTCGAGGTCCGTCCATTAGACGGAGGTTAGTCATGGCTCGTTTGCAAGAAAAATACACCAAGGAACTTGTGCCCCAACTGCAAAAGAAGTTTGGCCGCGAGAACGTCTTGAGCTTGCCGAAGTTACAGAAGATCGTCATCAACATGGGCGTCGGCAAAGCGCTCGAAGACAAGAACCGCATGGAGCAAGCGGCGGAACAACTGACGATGATCGCGGGGCAGAAATCGCAGATCACCAAGGCGCGCGTCGCCATCAGCGCGTTTCGGCTCCGCGAAGGCAATGAGGTCGGCTGCCGGGTGACCCTGCGCGGCCGGCGCATGTATGAATTCCTCGATCGGCTTGTCAGCGTTGCCTTGCCCCGTATTCGCGACTTTCGTGGGGTGAACCCGAAGAGCTTCGACGGCAACGGCAACTATACGATCGGCCTGTCCGAGCAAATGGTTTTCCCCGAGATCGACCCGGATAAGGTGAATTTCACGCAAGGAATGGACATCACCTTCGTCACCAGCACCCGCAGTGACGACGAGTCGCGCGATATGCTCCGCCTGTTCGGCATGCCGTTCCGCGAAGCCTAAGGGTCCTACGAATTAACTTGTAACCCGGGATCGAATATGTCAACGACCGCGAAAATCGTCGAACACGAACGCAATCTGAAGTTGATCGAGGCTCATAAATCGGGCAAGAAGAAGATGCTGCCCCGCGATCTTATCCGCATCCGCATGCGCTGCCGATTGTGCGGCCGAGCTCGGGCGGTGTATCGCAAGTTCGGCGTTTGCCGAATCTGCTTCCGCAACATGGCGAGCAATGGACTGATCCCCGGAGTGAGAAAAGCAAGCTGGTAACGAATAGACCCGTTTAGCCGCGGGTCGTAGATCCTCGCGGTTCTGCGAACCGCCTCTAAACGAGAATGACGGGAGTGAGCCGCATATGATGACCGATTCGATTGCTGACATGTTAACGCGCATCCGCAACGCGAATCGCATCGAGTTGCCTGCGGTCGATATGCCTTCCACGAAGGTGAAAGTCACGATTGCGCAGGTGCTCAAAGAAGAAGGGTTTATTGCGGATTTCCAGGTCGGTAAAATGGTTCCCAACGACCAAGGCCGGCCGACGTTTCAGCCCGAGGTGGCCGCCGACGATCCGAAGAAGTTGCTGCGGATCTTCATGAAGTACGGCCCCGATGGCGAGCGCGTCATTCGCCGCATCGACCGCGTCAGCAAGCCCGGACGACGATTTTTCTGTGGGTATAAGGATCTTAAACCCATTCTGCAAGGCATGGGTATTTCCGTGGTGAGCACCAGCCGCGGCGTCATGAGCGACCGCAAGGCCCGCGCGGAACGCCTCGGCGGTGAACTGCTTTGCCATGTGTGGTGATCGCATTCGTTTAGCCGCTCGCCTTTGGCGAGCGCGTAAACGCGAGGTATTGAGCAATGTCACGTATCGGAAAACAACCGGTGGCCATTCCTGCCGGCGTCAAGGTTAATCTCGACGCTGGCAAGATCCGCGTCGAGGGGCCCAAGGGCAAACTCGAACTGGTGGCGCACCCGAACATGAAAGTCGAGTCGGACGGCAAAGCGCTCAAGGTGACGCGCCCGAACGACGAACGGCTCAACCGCGCCCTGCATGGCTTGACCCGCTCCCTGATCAACAACATGGTCGTCGGCGTTACCAAGGGCTACGAAAAACGCCTGAAGGTCGAAGGCATCGGCTACCAGGCCAAGCTCGACAAGAAATCGGTCGTGCTGATGGTCGGGTATGCCAACCAGATCACCAAGACGCCGCCGGAGGGTGTGACGGTCGAGGTTCCGGACGTGAACACGATCATCATCAAGGGGGCCGACAAGCAGAAGGTCGGCCAGTTTGCCGCCGAGGTCCGTGCCGTCCGCAAGCCGGAACCTTACAAGGGCAAGGGCATCATGTACGAAGGCGAGAAGATTCGCCGAAAAGAAGGCAAATCGTTCGCCAGCGGCTCGGCGTAACTTTATTTACCCGCCCTCTCCTTTTGGGAGAGGGGCCGGGGGTGAGGGGTGAAGTGGTTGCAAACGCGGCCCTCACCCCCAACCCCTCTCCCAAAGGGAGAGGGGAGAAGGATCAAGGAAATACGGTCATGGACCAACAAAAAACCAAACATCGCCGCCAACTACGCCGACGCCGGCATGTGCGCAGCGCCATCACTGGCACTGCGGAACGGCCGCGCTTGACGGTGTTCCGCAGCTCCAAGCATATTTACGCGCAACTGATCGACGATCTGACCGGGGCGACTTTGGCATCGGCGAGCAGCCGGACCAAGGACGCGGGAATCGCTTACGGCGGCAACATCAAGGCCTCCCAGGTCATCGGCAAAAAAATAGCGGAAGCAGCGCTCGCCAAGGGCATCAAGTTG
>ODAK010004333.1_pt1 | contig 14547 bp, 13 predicted proteins | sample 1539591 | NCBI WGS metagenome assembly ODAK01 (sample SAMEA3539303, study PRJEB22396) | soil metagenome | biome: tundra; feature: field; material: soil | place: USA | collected 2010-05 | depth 0.15 m | reverse complement strand
AAGAAGCGATCCCGCCGTCGGCGTTCGCGGTGCCGGACGGGTTCAAGCAGCTGCCGTCGCCGTACGACCGGATGAGCAAGTAGACAAGCACAGGAGTGGAGCGACGTATGTCCACATGGCAGTGCACGTCGCCGGTAGTTCGGGTTCGGCGCGAGTTGTAATTGATTTGAGACGGGTGACAGGGGTTTGGGCCATCGCGGATGCATCGATTGGCACAGAGTCGATCGATCTCAACTGAGGTTGGGTCAACTGCGACCTCGGCGACTCGATGCTATATCTGCGGGTTGCGGATATCGGCCGGGCGTACGCCGAACTGCAATCGCGCGGTGTCGAGTTCATCAACGCGCCGCATCTCGTGCATCGGCACGCCGACGCAACGGAGAAATGGATGGCGTTTTTCAAGGATCCGCAGGGTCGGCCGCTTGCCATCATGTCGCAGGTGAAGCCCTGATAAGTCGCGCTTCAGCGCGCACGATACCTGTAACTACCACCGCTTCGGCAGGCGGCGTGAAGCGTGAAACACGCGCAGTATCTCCACGGTTTCCCCCCGTACGCGATAAGGCACGATATGGCGTGTTTTTGGCACTATCAGCTCGCGTGTTCCGTGAACGCGCCCAGGGCGGCCGAGGGCGGGTTGGTCAGCGAGTCTATTTACTGCTTCCAGGACTCGCGCGACGACCAGGCGCGTGGCCGCCGGGTCCTCCGTCGCGATATATGAAGCTTCGGCGTCGACATTTGCGAGTGCCTTGCGTAACCATCTAACTCGCATTCACCTTCCATTTCCGCGCGAGCTTCGCGACGTCCTTGTCCGTGGCAAAGTCTTCCGTGTTCGCCTCTTCAAGCGCCGCGCGGACCTCCTCGATCTGCCATTCGTTGTTCTCCACATAAGCGCGCACGGCTTCGGCTGCTAAGAATGATTTGCTGCGATCGGTCGCGGCCGCAAGGCGATCGAGGCGCTTTTTGACATCTGGCTCGAGCCGGATAGTCATGGTTGTCGACATGTTGTGCGATCCTGTGCTGATATGTACACATTTGAGTGTACGCTGTTCCCGTTTCGGCGACACACCATTGTTCGTCGCAGATCCGCGTATTCTCAGAACTCAATTGAGCGACGGTGCTCCGTTTGCTCCTTGTTGCGCGCCTTGTGCGCTATTGAGTGACCTGTTAAAATTTTAAATTCGATGGGAATCCAATGAGTTAGGCTGAGTTAGGCAATCTGGGCCACAACCTTGCCAAGGTTGAGGTCGCGAGTTCGAGCCTCGTTTCCCGCTTCAGTTTGTGATAACCCCGGCCGGCCCGGGGTTTGTTATTTTTGATCTTGGGGCTAAGTGGCAGAGTGGTCATGCAGCGGCCTGCAAAGCCGTGTACGCCGGTTCGATTCCGACCTTAGCCTCCATTCCCTGGAGCGTCCGCGCCACGGGGCAATTCCGCGTCGTAAGACCGGATGTGACTCAGCAACCAGTCGTAGAGGAACCGAATGCCGAGCGCGAGGCTCTGTCCATCGAGGTGGGCGGCGAGGCTGAGTGCGGTTTCGAGCGCGCGCTCGTGGTCGGCTCGGTGCGCCGCGGCGCCGGCGTACGGGTGCGCCGCCATGTGCGCATCCTCGGTGGCGAAGTGTCGCTCCAGCAGGCGGGTCATTTCTGTCAGGCCGCGTGCGAGCGACGCGTGCTCCTGTTTGGCAAGCAGCGCCTCCCAGAGACTGTTCATCTTGGTGACCAGTTCCTCGTGCTGTTTGTCGACTGCCTCAATGCCGATCATGTACGTGGGTGACCACGCGAGGCGCATGCAGATACGCGCGCTGAAGCCCGTGCCTTCCGCGAAGGCATGGCGGTTCCCGCCGCGATCCTTAGCGTCGTACATTGCGCCATCCGCGCGGGCGAGCAATTGCTCGGCATTGGACCCGTCGTCGGGATAGATCGCGATACCGACGCTGACGCCGAGACGCAGCTCGTGCACCGCGAGCGGCGCGGTGACGGCCTGCATGATCCGCTGGACGACCAGCTGTGCTTCATCGCGACCGCCGTCGCCACCAAGCAATACGACGAACTCGTCCCCGCCGAGGCGTGCCACGGTATCGACTGCGCGGGCGGCAGCCTGGAGCCGCCGCGCCGTCTCGCGCAGCACGAGGTCGCCGGTCGCATGACCGTGTATGTCGTTGATTGGCTTGAATCGGTCGAGATCGATGAGCAGGACCGCGAAGCTGCCGGCGTTGCGGCGTGCGGCGGCAATGGCTTGCGCCATGCGATCGTGCAGGAGCGCCCGGTTGGCGAGTCCGGTCAGCGTGTCCTCGAACGCCAGCCGCTGCAACCGAGCCTGGCTTTGCATCCAGGTGGTGACGTCGGACGCGACCAACACCGTGCGCGGGCCCGTGGTCGTCTGGATCACCGCCGCGTCGATTGCCAGGTAGGCCTCGGAGTCAGTCAAGCGGCGCAGGGTGCAGATGTCGCGATGCCGCCCGCCGGCGCTCGCGAGCCCGGCGAGGAAGCGCGCGCAGTCGGCATCGCCGATGAGTTCAGGCAGGCCGGCGGGTCGTATCGCTTTGGACGTTTCCCAGCCGACGAGCATCAGAAAGGCCGGCGACACATAAGTGATCCTCGGACCGTCGAGCACCAGAAATGCCGCGAGGCCACTGTCGACGAGGACATCCAGGGCCCACTGCGGCGACGCGTCCCGCGGTCGCGTAATGGCAATCGATTCAACGCCTCCTGGCGCTGGACGCGGGGCCATCGGTCTGTAAGCAATGCTCGGCAACACGGCGAACTCCCTAACTAAAACCGCCCATAAGTAATTATTATTCGACATTGATGACATATTCTGTCGAGCTTTTCACATATTGCGCCGGTAATCGCGAGTTGCTTTCATGTCAACACGAACGATTCCTGTTCTCACACCATGCGCGCTGGCACTTGTGGCGGATCGCGTGCCGGCACACTGAGCGGGATTTTCGGACGGTCAAGAATGGCCTCCGATGCTATTCTGACCAGCATTTTGCCAAAGGGGCGAGGTTCACCCGAAGGGGCGAGAAAAAAATGGCGCAGAAATACCTCGTCAAAGCGGCTGCATGGCTTGAAATCATCGTTGGCATTGCCTTGATCGTATTCCCCAATCTCGCCTCCACGCTGCTGTTCGCGGCGGCGCTGGAAGGCCCCGGCGTGCCGGTTGCGCGGTTCGCGGGCATTGGGCTCATCTCGCTCGGCTGTGCTTGTTTGTCCGCAACGGCGGCAGGCTCGCCGCGCGGCGCCGAATGGGGCCTTCTTATCTTCAATGTCGCGGCAGCCATTCTGTTCGTGTGGGTTGGCCTCGCTACCACCCTCCATGGCCTTCTTCTGTGGCCGGCGGCCATCCTGCATGCCGGTCTTGCAGCCGGCCTGGCCTCAGGTGGAGGATTGAGAAAAACACGCTGAGATTCAAGTGCCGGATCGATGGGTGGTCACGCCGGATAACGACGCGCGGCGGGATACCGAATATCTGCCTCTGGAGCAGGTACCGGCGTAATGGCGAGACGCTGTACGCCGGGGCGCGGATGGTTGTTGCCCTTTATGCCAATGTCCGAACTTCCAAGACCATGTAACGATTACCATTCTCGACGACACGGTTCGAGTCGCCACGTTTCGGGCCCCGTGGACTCTAGGCGGCAAAGGCAGGTGGTCGAACCGATTGGCCGATTACGCAAAAAGCAATCCGCAGGAGCCAACGATCATGCAACGGAAGCAGAGAGCAACGCGCCTCGCCGCGCAACTGATGGTCACCGTATTCGCTGCCGCGCTTTGCATCGCGCCGGCCTTCGCTCAACAGGTGACGGGGGTTCCGGGATCGCCGAGCGCAACCACTACTCTGGATAGTAGGCAGTTGCCACCGCCGCCGGGGAAATTCGGCGGGGTGATCAAGGAAAGCTACAAGGATTCGACGCCGTACTGGCCGCCGCGGGTCGTACCTCCCAAGGGCGCGCCCAACGTGCTGCTCATCATGACGGACGACCAGGGCTACGGGGTTTCGGGCACCTTCGGGGGCGTCATCCCGACGCCCGCGCTCGATCGCATCGCCAAGGCGGGTTTGCGCTACACGCAGTTTCACTCCACGGCGCTGTGTTCGCCGACGCGCGCTGCGCTGATCACGGGGCGCAACCACCACTCCGTGGGTTTCGGGGTCATCGGCGAATTGTCTACGGGCTACCCTGGATACGATTCGGTCATCGGGGCGGAGAGCGCTACTGTCGGCACGATCCTGAGGGACAACGGCTACGCCACCTCGTGGTTCGGCAAGAACCACAACACGCCCGGTTTTCAATACAGTGCCGCCGGGCCTTTCGATCAATGGCCGATCGGTATGGGCTTTGAGTATTTCTACGGTTTCATGGGCGGCGAGACTGATCAGTGGACGCCGTACCTCTTTCGCAATACCACCCAGGTATTTCCCTGGATCGGCAAGCCGGGCTACAACCTCATCACCGACATGGCGGACGACGCGATCACGCACATGCGTGATTTAAACGCGGCGGCGCCCGACAAGCCGTTTTTCGTTTATTACGTGCCGGGCGGCAGCCACTCTCCGCACCAACCGACTCAGGAATGGATCGACAAGTTCAAGGGCAAATTCGACATGGGGTATGAGAAGTTGCGCGAGCAAATATTCGCCAACCAGAAGCGGCTCGGCGTGATTCCGGCCGGTACCCAGCTCACTCCCTGGCCGGATGGCCAGGCCGGGTATGGGGGCGCCAAACTGCCGAGGTGGGATTCACTGTCGCTGGTAGAAAAGAAGCTCTTTGCGCGCGAGGCGGAGGTCTTCGCCGGCTACACCGCCTACACCGATCATGAGATTGGCCGGGTGATTCAAGAAGTCCAAGATGAAGGGAAGCTCGACAACACGCTGATCATCTACATCGTCGGCGACAATGGCACCAGCGCCGAGGGCACGCTGTACGGCACCTATAATCAGCTCATCGCCTACAACGGTATTCTAAAGACCCCGGAGCCCTTGCAACTATTGCACTATGAAGATTGGGGCTCGGATAAGACTTATCCGCACATGGCGGTGCAATGGTCGTGGGCGTTTGATACGCCGTTCAAGTGGACCAAGCAAGTGGCATCGCATTTCGGCGGAACGCGGCAAGGCATGGCGCTCTCCTGGCCTGGCCACATTAAAGACGTGGGGGGCATGCGCAGCCAATTCCACCATGTCATCGATATCGTGCCGACCATCCTCGAAGCCGCCGGCATCAAGGCGCCCGACCAGGTCAACGGCATTAAGCAAAGACCCATCGAAGGTGTGAGCATGCTGTACACGTTCGACAAGGCGAATGCCAACGCGCCCTCGAAGCGCGACACGCAGTATTTTGAGATGGTCGGCAACCGCGGCATCTACCACGACGGCTGGATGGCCAACACGACTCCTCCCTCGCCGTCTTGGGAGCTGGGAACGGGCAAGCTGGCCGACCTTAACACCGGCTACCAGTGGGAGCTTTACCGCATTACGGATGACTACTCGCAGAACAACGATCTCGCCACGAAAATGCCGGACAAGCTCAAGGAGATGCAGGCCCTGTTCGTGACCGAAGCGGCCAAATACAACGTGTTTCCATTGGATAATACGGGCTTCTCGCGGCTACTGACGCCGCGACCTAGCGCGGTCGCGGGGCGCACGGTGTTCACCTATACGGGTGAAAACGCCGGCATTCCACTCGGCAATGCGCCGAGCATTTTGGACAAGGACTACACCATAACCGCGGATATCACGATTCCCAAGGAGGGCGCGGAGGGCATGATCGTGACCTTGGGTGGGCGCTTCGGCGGCTATGGTCTCTACCTGCTCAAAGGCAAGCCGGTGTTCGTGTACAACCTGCTCGATCTGGAGCGCTTCCGCTGGGAGGGCGGCGTGGGCGCGGAGGACTGGTTGGGCTCCTCGCTCAAGGCGGGCAAGCACACGATCGTATTCGATTTCAAGTACGACGGCCCCGGGCCGGGCAAGGGCGGCACGGGTGTGCTCTCGGTCGATGGTAAGGAACTGGCGCGCAAGACCATCGAGCACACCATTCCGCTCTTGATGACGATCGATGAAACGTTCGATGTCGGGGTCGATACGCGCACGGCAGTGGACGACAGCTACAAAGTACCATTCCGATTCAACGGCACGATCGACAAGCTCACCTTCAAGCTCGGACCGGAGCAGCTGTCGGCGCAGGACAAAGAGGAAGCGGCGAAGAAATTGGCGGCGGACAAGGACTAGGAACAAGAACTGAGGAAGAAATCCATGAGCGAGAAAGACGACGTTCAACGCACGATTCTGCCCATCCCGGATCGGCCGCGCACCGGCCTCGTGACCTATGATGCGAAGGATCCGGACACCAAGTACCCGCCGATTACGCCGATCCGGCCGCCCAAGGGTGCGCCGAACGTGCTGATCGTGCTGATCGACGATGCGGGTTTTGGCTCAGCGAGCGCCTTCGGTGGTCCGTGCAACACGCCGACGGCGGAACGCCTGGCCGCGGGAGGGCTCAAATTCAATCGCTTTCACACCACCGCGCTGTGTTCGCCGACGCGGCAGGCGATGCTGACGGGGCGCAATCATCACACGGTCGGCATGGGCGGGATCACCGAAATCGCGAGCGGGGCGCCCGGCTATTGCTCAGTGCTGCCGAACACCTGCGCGCCACTGGCCCGCACCCTCAAGCTCAATGGATACGCGACCGCACAGTTCGGCAAATGCCACGAGGTGCCGGTCTGGGAGACGAGTCCCGCGGGACCCTTCGATGCCTGGCCCACCGGGGGCGGCGGATTCGAATATTTCTATGGGTTCATCGGCGGCGAGGCGAACCAGTGGTACCCCTCGTTGTACGAGGGCACCACGCCGGTGGAGGTCAAGAAGACCCCCGAAGAGGGTTATCACTTGATGGAGGACATGACCGACAAGGCGATCAACTGGATCGGGCAGCAGAAGGCGCTGCTTCCCGATAAGCCGTTCTTCGTCTACTTCGCGCCGGGCGCAACTCACGCCCCGCACCACGTGCCGAAAGAATGGGCGGACAAGTACAGGGGCAAGTTCGATCAGGGTTGGGACAAGCTACGCGAGGAGATCATCGCGCGCCAGAAAAAACGGGGCGTCATTCCCGCCGATTGCCAACTCACGCAGCGGCACAAGGAAATTCCGGCATGGGATGAGATGCCTGCCGAGCTCAAACCCGTGCTCACCCGTCAAATGGAGGTCTATGCCGGGTTCCTCGAGTACACCGACCATCATGTCGGGCGGCTGATTGATTCGCTGGAAAAACTCCATGCGCTCGACGACACGCTGATCTACTACATCATCGGCGACAACGGCGCCTCGGCCGAGGGCACGCTCAACGGTACCTACAACGAGATGATCAATTTCAACGGCGCGGCGGCGCTCGAGACCCCGGAGTTCTTGCTGGCGCGCCTCGACAAGCTGGGCGGGCCTGATTCCTACAATCATTATGCGGTGGGTTGGGCGCACGCCATGAATACGCCCTACCAGTGGACCAAGCAGGTCGCCTCGCATTTCGGCGGCACGCGTAACGGCACCATCGTGCATTGGCCGAAGAGCATCAAGGGCAAAGGCGAGATCCGCAGCCAATTCCATCACGTGATCGACGTGGCACCGACCATCCTCGAGGCGGCCGGCTTGCCCGAGCCGGTCTTCGTCAACGGCGTGCAGCAGCACCCGATCGAAGGGGTGAGCATGGCCTACTCGTTCAACGACGCCAAAGCGGCCGAGCGGCACGAGACCCAGTACTTCGAGATGTTCGGCAACCGCGGCATTTATCACAAGGGATGGACCGCGGTGACGCGGCACAAGACGCCCTGGATCCTCATCGGGGAGAAAACCCCGGCCTTCGACGACGATATCTGGGAGCTCTACGACACCACCAAGGACTGGAGCCAGGCGAACAATTTGGCGAAGCAAATGCCCGAGAAGCTGCACGAACTGCAGCGCCTGTGGCTGATCGAGGCGGTGCGCTACAACGTCTTGCCGATGGACGACGATCTAGCCAGACGCTTGAATTCGGATACGGCGGGGCGGCCGGTGCTGATCAAGGGCAACTCGCAGATTCTGTTTGGCAGCATGGGACGGCTTTCCGAGAACTCGGTGCTCAACCTGAAGAACAAATCCCACTCGGTGACTGCGGCGATCGTGGTGCCCCCGAGCGGAGCGCAAGGTGTCATCGTCGCGCAAGGCGGCAACATCGGCGGCTGGAGCCTCTATGCCAAGGGCGGCAAGCTCAAGTACTGCTACAACTTCCTCGGCATCCAGCAGTTCAACGTCGAATCGGCGAGCGCGCTGCCCGCGGGCGAGCATCAGGTGCGCATGGAGTTCGCCTACGACGGCGGCGGCCTCGGCAAGGGCGGGACGGCGTCCTTGTTCGTGGACGGGAAAAAAGTCGGCGAGGGCAAGATCCCGGCAACCGCGGCCATGGTGTTTTCGGCCGATGACGGATGCGATGTGGGAGTGGACACGGGTTCCCCAGTCTCGCCGGACTACGGTTCGCGAGGCAATGAGTTTTCCGGTCAGGTCAAGGGAGTGCAGTTGGCGATCGCCGATGCTGCCGTTAGCCCCGATCACTTGGTCTCGGCGCAGGAGGCCATCCGCATCGCCATGGCGCGACAATGAGGCGCTGAGCCGCAGAGTGGAGGCGCGCGTTTGCACAAAGCACCGGCGGGCGGCTGCGCCCGCACTGGTGATAGGGCATACTGGCGCTCGTCAGCGCGCTTGTCGCGCAATGCGAGCAACAGTAGTGAATGCCTCAACGATGAACACTCCGAAGGTGCGTGCAACCAGTGCAATCACGGTGACGAGCGTCGCGCGCCCGCGCCTCGCACGACCTCGTGGCGCGAAGACCACTCGAGTAACCGTGTTGTTCGCGGATCTGCGAGGCTACACCGGTCTCGCGGAGCGACTCGCGCCGGCACGTATCGTGCCGCTGCTGGATGAGTTCTTCGGCGTGCTCGCGAGCGCCACGACGCGATACCGCGGCCAGGTTTTCCATATGGCGGGCGATGGCATGATGGCAGGCTTTGGCCTCGACCGTCGGGCAGGGGAAGGTGCACGCGATGCGCTGGCAGCCGGCCACGAGATGCTCAAGAACTTCGCGCAGGTCGCGGGGCGCTGGCGGCGCGACCTCGCGATCGAAAGCGGCATTGGGGTTGGACTGCATCTCGGCGAGGTGGCGGTGGGAATGCTGGGTCCTCGCGGTCAAAGGCGAACCACCCTGGTTGGCGATACCGTCAATGTCGCCGCCCGGCTTTGCAGCCGAGCGCGGGCCGGCGAAGTTTTGCTGTCCAGTTCAGTGGCCGAGGTGCTCGATGCGGGCAAGAAGGGCGGCCTGGATACGCAGTCGATTCCGGTTCTTCAGCTACCGCAGTTCGAACTGCGGGGCCGCAGCGCGCCGCTCGATATCTGGTGCATACCTGCGAGCGAGCGCCTCGCGTTTTAAGGGGCCTCTGCTACACTTTTCGGGCCCGAAGCCCTCGTGGCGGAATCGGTAGACGCAACGGACTTAAAATCCGTCGGTTAGCAGCCATCCCGGTTCGACTCCGGGCGAGGGCACTCAGAGACTTACGCGGTTTTCTATATTTCCTCTGAATTTTGATTTGCACTAGGATTTGCAACTGGTCCCCTGGTAGGCGCAAACTATGCGTGAACGTGCAGTGAGCGCGTAAATACGAGACGGTCCCGGCAGACGCGGCTAACGCCTACCGAGACCTGGCCACCAACGCAATAGAGGTGCATCGATGGTTGCTCGAAAGTCTAGACGAAAACTACTCAAGGGAATCCGCGAACGGCGGAATGCGGACGGCAGCCTGAGCTATGACGCTCAGATCCTCGTCAAACCCTTCGCCCGAACGCAGCAGAGCTTCGCGACGCTCGACGAGGCCAAACGCTGGCGCTCAAGCCTCGAGGCTGAGCTGCGCAAGCAGCGCCAGGGCGGCAGCGCGCGCCCCGAACTCGCGACGCTGACGATCGCCGGTCTCAACGTCGAGTATCTGAAAGACCCCGAGACCAAAGCGCTGCGCTCGGTCAGGGACCGCGAGGCTCACCTCAAGTGGTGGAGCGTGAAGTACGGCACCGTCAAGGTGCTCGACTTTGGCGTGCTGCAGGGCCGTGAGGCGCGCGATGCGCTCCTCGCACGGATGGAGCAGCCGGCCTCCGTCAATCGCGTCCTGGCAAGCGAGCGGGCCGCGTGGAACTGGGGCAGGGCGGCAGGCCTTGTGCCGACCGATCGGCCCTGGCCGCCGCGCCTGATGCTCTCAGAGCCGCAGGCGCGCACCCGCTATCTCTCGGATGAGGAACTCACTGCGGTTCTTTCGGCCGCCCGTACGAATTCAGCCGTGATGTATGCAGCGGTCACCGTCGCATTGGCTACCGGTGCCCGCCAGGGCGAGATGCTGCGCTTGACTTGGGCGGATGTTGACCTGCCCCGCTCGACCATTCGCCTCATCAAGACAAAGAACGACCAGGCGCGCAGCGTCCATTTGCCCTCAATCGCGGTCGATGCGCTGAAGGCCTTGAAGTCTGGGCCCGTCGTGAGCACCAAGCATGTGTTCCTCGACGTCGACGGGCAATGGATGGACGGGCAGCGGCTCGATCGCCAATGGCGCTACATTCGCACAGCCGCAGGCCTCAAGGATTGCCGATGGCACGATCTGCGTCATAGTGCTGCGAGCTATCTCGCGCAAAACGGCGCGACGCTCCTCGAAATCGGAAGTGTTCTCGGTCACAAGAGCCCGAGCGTCACACTGAAATACGCGCACTTGGTTGCCGGCAAAGCCGTCACCGGTCACGCGGCACTCGATAGCAAGCTGCGCGGTGCGACGTGAGCGAGAAAATACCCACAGATGAGCTCGCGCGACTCGCGCTGAGTTATCGCGCTTTGCGTAAGTTGGATGACAATGCCCCCAACGCAAAGACTAAGAAGCAGCTCCGGGGAATCGAATCCCTTGCACGCAAACTGCAGGCGGCGCTCATCTCGCAAGAGGTTAGCGGTCGTCTTGATGATCAGGACGAAATGTTTAGCCGCTTAGGCGACGTCGCTGATCAATCGCAGCTGATGCACAAACAAGACTTCCGAAACTTTAACAGGAACAGCGCCGCCCGCTGCGCAGCGGTCGTATTGCGACGCCTGTTCGAGCGTCACGGCTTGCCTTTTGCAGCCACCGCTGCGAATGATGATTACGAGAATAGTAGTAATAGCGCCGCGGTCGAGGCTCTCCTCGAGGTCGCGGCGCTGGCCGGCGACCGAGATATGAACGCGGACACTGCGCGTAAGTGGATTGAGTTGGTAATCCACGAATGGGAATCAAGAGCTAGGGAAACAATCGACAGAAAAGCGAGCGAAAGTTTCCCTATAAACTAGCGCGTATTCGCGCGTTAATACGCGGGAACCGACCAGGAGTTCCCGCATGTCGAAGCTCAAAGCCGCCCCGTTGCCACATTCTTGGCTCGCATCGGAGTGGGTGTCAGGCGTTGCGCCGAACCGTCAGTTGGCTGCTAATCATCTCATTCGAACACATCGCGACGAGCTAATCGCCTGCGGCGCACTCTGCCGCATTGGACGCAACCTGGTCGTCATCGGCGAAGGGTACGCGCAATTTTTGGCGCGTAAAGTGAAGCGTGTCGAGGGCTACCAGATCGCGCCGAACCGAGAGCCGCCGCCAGCGGCGGACAACGCTGCCCCTTAAACGAAAAAGCCGCTTAAGCCTGGCAGGGCATTCGCGGCTGGAAGAGGATTTTCGCGATGGGGAATATACTTGAATCCCGTTTGCCACGCAAAACGATTCTAAAGCATTGCCAGCGGTCGCCGGCTCCGGTTCCATCGTCTTCCCGGAGTTCCGGCAATGCGGCAGAGACTGGACGTCTCGATCAGGAGCAACAAGATCGGCTACTGACGGCTGTGCGCCGGCCCCATGGCGCGGCGACGGCCCTGTGGGGCGGTGTCGCATGATCGACGCACTGATCCAAGGATCGCTTTACGGGGGTCCTCAGAAACGCGCCAGCAAAGCAGGCCGCATCTTCGTCACGGCCAAGCTCCGAACATCCATAGCCAACGGCGAGTCTCTCTTCGTCAACGTCATCGGGTTCAGCGATACCGTCATAACCGCGTTGCTGGCGCTGGCGGAAGGTGACAGCGTCGCGATCGCCGGCGAGTTGAACGTCGGCATATATACCGACAAGAACGGTAATGCACGCCCCTCGCTTAATCTGACAGCACACGCTGTGCTGACCGAGTACGACGTCCAGCGTAAACGTCGCGCGGTTGCAGAGTTCAGTGCATGAACGCGGCCTCTATACTCGAGCGTCTCACGGTTGTAAAACAAACGGCGCCAGGCCGCTGGATCGCAAAGTGTCCGGCGCACGAGGACAAAACCCCAAGCCTGAGCATTCGCGAAACGCAGGATGGCCGGGTGTTGCTTCACTGTTTCGGCGGTTGTGAGACACAGCTGGTCCTGCAGGCACTTGCTCTCGACTTCGGCGATTTGTTTGACAAACCCCTCGCGCATCATCGGCCGCCGATCCGCGGCGGATTCTCGGATCGCGAACTGCTCGAGCTTCTCTGCCACGAGGTGACGGTCGCGACGTTGCTCACCGAACAGGCGTTGCACGCGCCGCTCACCGAAGGCGAGCGCGTGCGCCTCACTCAGGCCGCCGGACGGCTCCTCAAGGCACGGAGTCTCCTGCATGCGTGACGGTGACCTTCTCGCCAAGGCGCAAGCGAAAATCGACGCACTGAAAACCCTGAAGGGAAATGGTGCCGCCGATGCCGGTGAGCCTCTGAAGTTTCTCACCCTCGAGGAATTCGTCCAGCGTCCCGACGTATCAACATATGTCGGACGCGTGATTCCGGCGAGAGCGCTGGTGGTCGCTTTCGGTCCACCCAAAGAAGGCAAAAGTTTCTGCGTGTGCGACCTGACCATGCACGCCGCCCATGGTATCGATTGGTTCGGCTGTAAGGTCACACGGCCGCTCCGCGTTGCGTATCTCGCCGGCGAGGGTGTGAACGGGCTGCGCGTGCGCCTGAAGGCATGGCTCGAGCACCACGATTCACTGACACAGCCCGGCCTCTTTCGTATCCTGCCCGTCGCGCTCTCTCTGCCGGATCGCGTCACCGATGTGGTCGAGCAACTGCGTGAATTCGCACCCGAGATCGTCGTCACGGATACGCTCAATGTGTACTTCGGCGGGGGCGATGAGAACACGACGATGGACATGACGGCTTTCTGTGCGGCCGTGCGATACCTGCGCGATGAACTCGGCTGCAGCGTCGTCATCATCCACCACACGGGACACGGTGACTCCGGCCGCGAGCGTGGCTCGATCGTCCTGCGCGCTACCGTCGACGTGCTCATCCAGATCGCCAAGGACGCCCACGATAAAAGCCTGGTCGGCTTCCAAGTCATCACAGCCCGCGATATCGAAGCCATGGAGACACCACTCTCCCTGCGCCTCGTGCGCTATGAGACCGAATGGGCCGACGATGACGGAGTACCCCTTGTCACCTGCATCGTTCAGGGCGCCGATCAGCCTGTGACGTTCCCAGGGCGCGGCGGCCGACCCTTGGGAGAGGCCCAGTCCGCCGTACTGCAAGCCGCCCAAGAACTCGACAAGGCCCAAAAGTCCGAACCCAACGGCGAGGTGTTTCTGGCCCGCATGGACGTCGCGAAACTCGCCAAGGAACGCGGCGTGTCGAAGCAGGCCATATCCGCAGCCTGGGCGTCGCTGGCAAAACGCCATTACTTGCGCCTGGTCGAACCCGGCTCCCTTGCTATCCGAGTCTCCCGGTGACCGTCAACGTATGGTCTAGGGTCAAAACGGTCGGGTCTTATAGACCCTCCCGACCTTTTGACCCGACCCGGTCCATCGAGTCAAACGGCATACTTTTGACCCGTTTTGACCTTTTGACCCTGAAGTCGCCAACGCCACGCCTGCGTTCGTATTAAGAATGGTGAGAGCGCAACGCCGCCGTTGCGCTTGGTCGCAATAGCGCAAATCCCGCAAGACAGAGGAGCTAGCGCATTTCTGGAGCAAGGTGGTCGCGCTTGCGACGCACGCGGCAGGGGTTACCTCACCGTTCTACTTAGCGCACTTGGTGACTCGACCGCATCCCCTAGGGATAGGTGCCGGCGTAAACTGCCGGCCATGATGGTCCTGTCACGAACTCAAGCGTTTTTTCTCCGCGGCTATTTCGCAGCACCTCGCGCCGCTCATCGAGCGTTGGGGTCGCGATGGTAGCTCCGGTCCGGATGCTGAGGCGATCAGCGTCGATGAGCCAGAGTAGCCCGCCTCGCGAGGTCGTGCCTGGGATCGCGCGCTGCGGGGCTCACGGAATCGTTTCCGCGCAGGGGTGTCCGTCTGGCTGCTCCAGGTCTTTTTTGCAGACGGTTTATGCCGACGACGCCGATCTGCCGGTTAACGCTAAGCCAACCTTTGATGAAGTCTCCGAGAGAGACGCCTCACCGTCTCGCGCTCGCGATGAGCGGGGCCGACTCTGTGTAGCTTCCTCGACTTCAGGACAAAAGGCTAGAGCGAAAATGAGAGACT
>ODAK010004332.1_pt1 | contig 14551 bp, 11 predicted proteins | sample 1539591 | NCBI WGS metagenome assembly ODAK01 (sample SAMEA3539303, study PRJEB22396) | soil metagenome | biome: tundra; feature: field; material: soil | place: USA | collected 2010-05 | depth 0.15 m | reverse complement strand
CGGCGGCCGGCGCCTGGCCGCAGGCCTCGTTGACCCGCTGGATTGACCGGCGAGTCCATCGGGGATATCAATGACGCTGGCCGGCGGCTTGGGTGTGCCGTCCGTGCCGAACAAGAATGAACGCAAAGCCCCTGATCCAGATCATGGCCCTGTGCTCCCTGAGCCTCGCAGGCGGCAGCCCCGCCTCGGGGCAGCCGGCGGCTCCCGAAAGGCCTGGCGCGCTGTTTGCGTCGGTGGGGGGGCAGAGGCTGCGGGTCGTCGACTACAGGGGGGCGGATCCGGTCGTCATCGAGAACGGGTCGAGGGTCGTGGCCCGCGAGGCCCGGGTGTCGATTGGCCCGGATGAGAGCTTCGGCGCCGGCCTCGTGACCGTCGAGCACGTCGACGTGGGCGCGCCCATGCAGGACTACTACGCCTCGCACATTGCGGTGAGCATAGCGCAGGAGGCGGAGTTCCGCTGGAGGCTCACGGCGGACCGGGACCTGCCGGACGCATTCCTGGTCATCATCGCCTACGGGGACTCCGACGGCGGGTACTCAAAGGCGCCTCGCGTGACGATATTCGGCAAGAGCATCGGCCGCCTGGATGCGGGCAGGTCCACGGATGCCAGCGCGAAGGTCCCCGGGCTCACCCCCGAGAAGGACCAGCACATGGCTGTCCTGATCTTCAACGGGGGCCACCTGGTGCGCACCTCGGAGGGCAACCGGGTCCTGGAAGGCCTCTTTGACATCCTGGACCATGTCGGCCTGCAGAGGGCCGCGGCGCAGCGGACGGCAGGCAGCTATCCTCCCAAGGTCTACAGAAGCTTTCCGTTCAGGTTCAGCGGCGCGGTCATGAAGGCGGTCTCGGGGCAGTCGGTCAAGGTGCGCGTCGCGATCACGTCGTCCGGAACCGTCGACCACGTCGAGCTCGAGGATCCCTCGAACGAGGCCCTGTCGAGGGAACTTTCCGGCCAGATGGGCTCCTGGCTCTTCCTGCCGCGGGTCGTGGATGGACAGGCGCAGCCGGCGGTCCTGGTGCTTCCGCTCAAGTTCTGAGCGCGCCCGGCGCGCCCCGATCCGCGCCGGCACTCGCCCGCCGCTCCCGCCGGATAGTTCTGGATTTCGGCATGAAAACCAATCAACTGGCTTCCCATGCCCCGCCGTGAAGCAGGCTTCCGACCCGCCCCTCCCCGTGGATAGCACGGCCAACCGCACCGCCCCGGCCAGGACGGCGGGCATGCCCCCGGGCATCCCCTACATCGTGGGCAACGAGGCGGCCGAGCGGTTCAGCTTCTACGGCATGCGCGCCATCCTCGTGGTGTTCATGACGCAGTACCTGCGAAACCGCGCGGGCGCCCTGGCTCCGATGAGCGAGAACGACGCCAACGAGTGGTACCACGTGTTCGTGGCCTCGAACTACTTCTTCCCGATCTTCGGCGCCATCCTCGCCGACTCGATCTGGGGCAAGTACAGGACGATCTTCTGGCTCTCGATCGTGTACTGCTTCGGGAACTTCGCCCTTGCGTCGGACGACACGCGACTCGGGCTCGCGATGGGCCTGTGCCTGATCGCGATCGGCTCGGGCGGGATCAAGCCCTGCGTCTCGGCCAACGTGGGAGACCAGTTCAGCGCGTCCAACCAGCACCTGATCTCGCGGGCGTTCGGATGGTTCTACTTCTCGATCAACGCGGGGTCGTTCATCTCGATCCTCCTCATCCCGTGGCTGCTCGCGCACTACGGGTCGAGGCTGGCCTTCGCCGTCCCGGGCGTCCTCATGGCCGTCGCCACGGTCATCTTCTGGATGGGCCGGCGCAAGTTCGTGCACGTCCCCCCGGGGGGACGGGCGTTCATCAGGGACACCTTCAGCCGCAAGGGCCTCGCGACGATGGGGCGGCTCGCGATCATCTACGTCTTCGTGGCCGTGTTCTGGTCGCTCTGGGACCAGAGCGGCGGCGAGTGGGTCCTGCAGGCCAACAAGATGGACCTGAGGTTCGCCGGCATCACCTGGCTGCCGTCCCAGATCCAGGCGGTGAACGCGGTCATGATCCTCGTGTTCATCCCGCTCTTCCAGTACGTCATCTACCCCCTGATCAGCCGGGTGTTCCCGCTCACGCCCCTGCGCAAGATGGGGATCGGCCTCGTGGTCGCGGGCGCGTCGTTCGTGGTCAGCGCCTGGATCGAGACCCAGCTCAAGGCGGGGCTCACGCCGAACATCGCGTGGCAGCTGCCGGCCTACGCGCTCATCACGGCGGCCGAGATCATGGTGTCCATCACCTCGCTCGAGTTCTCCTACACGCAGGCGCCGAAGTCCATGAAGTCGATGATCATGGCCGTCTACCTCTGGTCGATCACCGCTGGCAACGCGTTCACCGCCCTCGTCCACGCCGTGATCAAGAGGCCCGACGGCACGCTCAGGCTGAGCGGATCGTCCTATTACATGTTCTTCGCCGAGCTCGCGGTCGCGGCCGCCGTCGTGTTCAGGTTCTTCGCCCTGAGGTACAAGGGCCAGACGCACCTGCAGGACGAGGCCCCCGCCGGGCCTCCGCCGGCCGAGGCCACGCCGGTGGCCTGAGGAGGGGAGGGGGCGCCGCCTTCGGGGGCGACCCCGTTGAGGGCGATGGATTCCGCGGGCCCTCTAACGGGTGTAGGCCTCCGCGATCTTCTCGAACGAGGCCTTTGGGCGGCGGTCCTCGTCGAACACGCCCCAGTGCTTCTCCGCCGCATCCGGGCCGGATCCGGGGCCGCCCCCCTTCCACGACTCGTCAAACGCCTCGAAAAGGAACGTGGGGACCCGGCTCTTGTCCACCCATTCGAAGTGCTGCCTCAGGTACTCCTCCTGCGCCGCCACCGAGGTCTCGGCCTTCATGAGCGACGCCTCTCCTCCGGGCCCGGTCTTCGTCAGGTCGTGCCGGGTCGCCCAGCCGGTCTCGCTGATTACGACGGGCCTGCCGGGATGGAGCGCCCTTATGTCGCCATAAACCCCAGCCGTCCATTTCATGGCCTGATCGAGCGGCTGTCCGTTCCAGAGCGCATAGAGGTTGACCATCAAAAAATCGAGCTCGGCCGAGATGCGCCTTGAATCGGGAGTCTTCCAATAGCTGTAGTCGTCAGCGCAGCTGACGGGTTGGGGGACGGCGTCCCGGACCCTTCGGATGTAGCGGATCAGGGCCTCCGGGTCCGACCTTTCGGAGGACCATGAGACCTGCGTCTCGTTTCCAACGCTCACCGCGAGCACGATGTCGCGGTATTCGTTGGCGAGTCGGATGGCACGCGATGCCTCCCGCTCGTTTGCCGCCCTGTTGGCCGGAACGGAGTCGGCGTCGATCCAGCACCCCAGAAGGACACGCAACGGTATCCCGTGCTCGCGAACCAGCCGCAGCGTGCGCTCCACGACCGGCGAGGAATCGTACAGCCGAAGCAGGCTCCAATAGCGCTGAGCGAGGCGGAGGTCCTGGTAGATCTCCTCGTCGGACGGCTGCGCCCCCCTCGGCGCCTGTCCGTGCCGGTAGGGGCTGAAGCAGACGGCATTGCCGATCCACCTTCCGTTCATCTCAAAGGCGACGGGACGGGCGGGCGAGGCCGCCACCTGCGCCGCGACGGCCCCGTCCGGGGTGGCCCCGGCGGCCGGACCCGGGAGGAAGGCGACGGCCGCGGGAAGCACGGCCAGGCAAAGGCTGGCGAATCGTTGAAGGAGACTCTTTGGGGCGGGCATGGCGGAAAGGGGCCCTCAGCGGGCAGGGGCGAGTGGAGTCTCTAGGATTCCCGCCGCATGGGCAAGCCGCGCGCAACGGCCGAAGGCTGAGGGCGGCCGTCCAGTAATGCCTTGCCTCGCGGGCCGTCCTTTACATGGTCTCCAAACTCGGGGGTACAAGATGATCATCAGTATCGGGCCATCGACCACGCTTTTCACCGGCTTCGCCGACGACGGTGATCCCACGAACGGCGGGCCGGGAACATATTCCGGAGGCAGCCCGGGCGGCTGCACCGACGCGGGGGCCAACACCTACGCGGAGGGCCCCGGGGTCGGGGCGCCGCAGTGGTACATGCTCGCCGGCCGCGCCAACGGGCAGTCCGGGTCGAAGGCCAGCCACGCGACCAAGGCGCAGGCCGTGGCGAGCGTGACCCAGGCGTTCTCCGTGGACCCGGTCAAGGCCATGGGCATGATCGGCTGGGCGCTGAACCTCATCGACCGGACGCTGACGGTCACGCTGGACGTCAACATGGTCGCCAAGGCCGACCTTGGGACAGGCGTGGGGGACCTCGTCTTCACCGCGACGATCGTGGGCGGGCCCCCGATGGCGGCGCTGTCGATCATGCAGACCCTCTCGCATGCCTACCACGTCTCGATGAATCCGGGCGGCACCGCCAAGATCGACGTGACCAGGGACGGTGCGCCCCTGCCCGCGATCAACAACCCGGGCATCCTCACGGACAGGTTCTCGGGCTCGTTCGTCCTCCCGGAGGGGAGCTACGTCCTGGACCTCATGCTCGACATATCGGACTCCTTCGACGGCCGGGTGCAGCTGATGGGCATCGCCAGCACGCGCGTGGCCTGGTGACGGCACCCGGGGCAATGGGCCCCCGTGCCGCTCGGATCAGCGGGACGAGGCGGCGTCGAACATCGCGACGATGTTCTCGGGCGGGGTGCCGGCCTGGATCGCGTGAGACGGCCCGAAGATGTAGCCGCCGTCGCGGCCGAGCACGCGGATGCGCTCGGCGGCCTCGCGGCGGACATCCCCGGCGGAGCCGAACGGAAGCGTCTTCTGCACGCTGACGCCCCCCTGGAAGCAGAGCCGGTCGCCGAACTGCCCCTTGAGCGCCACGGGATCCATGCCCTTCGCGTCGAACTGCAGCGCCTGGAGGATGTCGATCCCCATGTCCATCAGCCCGGGCACGGCCTTCATCACGCTGCCGTCCGTGTGGTAGATCACCTTCGCGCCGAACTCGTGGATCGCACGGTTGAGCCTGGCGTGGAACGGCTTGATGCTCTCCTCCCACATGCCGAGGGACATCAGCATGCCCTCCTGCCCGCCGATGTCGTCCGCCGTGAAGACCAGATCGATCCGCCCGCGCGCCGCCGCGAGCATGCGGCTGAAGTGCCCGACGAAGAAATCGCACACGCGCCCGAGGATCGCGTGCGCCAGCTCCGGGTTGGTCGCGAGGTCCATGAACATCCGCTCGAAGCCCCGCATGTACCACGACGTCTCGAAGATGTTCCCGTTGTCCACCATGAGGCAGTAGTCGCCGTCCCTGCCGGCCGCCGCGATGCGCTCGGGCATCACCGAGTAGTCGAACCAGTCGGTCGTCGGCCAGCGGTGCCGCCCGAGGTCGCCAGGGCCCTCTGCACCGGCCAGCGGGTAGAACTCGATCTCGTCGTATTCGCCCTCGCCGTAGCTCACCGGCATGCGCCGCACGCCCCATATGTCCGTCCGCGGGGGCAGCGGCGGGCCGACGTAGGCGGGCGCGACCGACCTGATGTCCAGGAGCGGCAGCAGGTAGGCGTCGACCGAAATGCCCCTCTCGCGCCGCAGGAGCTCCTCGGTGGCCCTGTATGCCGGCGGGTTGATGCCGGAGCACACCATCGCGATGGGCACGCGGTCGGTCTCCCTGTGCTCCAGCGCCAGCCGGACGCGTTCGCGGTGGGTGAGTTCAATACCGGAGGGGGAGGCCATGGGGTTTTCCTCAGGTCTAGGCCGCAACCGCGGATGAGCGAGCCGGAACCACCCCGCCGGTAAGTCCTTGGAATCCGCGGCGGTTTTGCTAGAAGCGTCGCCATGCCTTCCAGCAGCATGAGCCAGGGAGCGGGTGCGCTCGCGATCCTCGGCCTGGTCTCGGTGGTGCTCCTCTGGGTCAGCCTGCGCCTTCGCCGCCGCGAGCGCCTCATCAGGGACCTGCCCAACTCGAAGGTTCAGGGGGTCTTCATAGGCCTGGTCGAGCTCAAGGTGACGGCCGAGGCCGAGAAGCCGCTCACGAGCTTCCTCGCCGGCGAGTCCTGCGTGCAGTACGCGTACACGGTCGACGAGCACTGGTCGAGGACGGTGACCGAGACCTATACGGACGACAAGGGGCAGAGCCAGACCCGGGACAAGGTTGAGGAGGGCTGGACCACGGTGGCGAAGGGGGGCGCCGCGCAGCCGTTCTACGGGCGCGACGAGACGGGCATCATCCTCATCCGGCCCGAGGGGGCCACGTTCGAGGCGGTGAACTTCTTCGACCACGCTGCCACGGTGGCGGACCCGATCTACCACGCGAAGGGCCCGCTGGTCGCGATCCGCGACTCGACCGGCCGGCGCCGCTTCAAGGAGGAGTGGATACCCCTCCACGCGCCCCTCTTCATCGTGGGCCAGGCCCGCGAGAGGGAGGACATCGTGGCGCCCGAGATAGCCTCGGGCAAGGACGTCGCCCTCTTCCTCATCTCGGCCAAGTCGCAGGAGCTCGTGCAGGTCAAGTACTCCGTCTACTCGTGGCTTGCATTGCTCGGCGGGCTCGTCTTCGCGGTGGCGGCCGGGCATTTCGGGCGCGACGTCGCCCATCCGCCGCACGCCCGCCTGCTGGGCGCCGCGTCCCTGCTGGGCGCCGCCTTCCTCGCCGCCTGGGCCACGGGGTGGGCCTGGATGGTCTTCAACAGCCTGGTCGGGCTTCGCGCGAGGGTGCGCCAGGGCTGGTCGCTCATCGACGTGGAGCTCAAGCGCCGGCACGACCTCATCCCGGGCCTCGTGGGCGCGGTGGCGGCCCTGGGCGGCCACGAGTCCAGCGTGCAGACGGCCGTCGCGGCCCTGCGCGCGCAGCTTTCCGCGACGCGGACGGGCGAGCCGGGGGCCGACTTCGCCGGGATTGCCGGGACGGTCAGGGCCGTGGCCGAGAAGTACCCGAGCCTCGTCGCCCAGGAGGGCTTCAGCAGGCTCCAGAAGCAGCTCGTGGAGACGGAGCAGCGGATCGCGCTGGCGCGGACCTACTACAACGACATCGCCACGCACTTTGCCACGCGGGTGAGCCAGATCCCGGACGCCTGGCTTGCCGCGGTCGGGGGGATACGCGCCGAGCCCCTCCTCGCGGCGGCGGACTTCGAGAGGGCGCCGGTCAACGTCAGCCTTTCCGGGGCGCGGTGACGGCGCCGGCCGCGGCCTGAGAGGTGTGGACAACACCGGGCGCCTCAATCAACCTGCGGCACCCCGTCGGGCCCCCGCCCAAGGCCGGCCCGAAGCCACCCAGCCACGCCTTGCCCGCGATCCCCAGCTACGTTTGCGGAACCTCGGACACGCCGCTCCTCGGCGAGACGATCGGGCGCTGCCTTGACCGGATCGCGCGGAAACACCCCGACGGGGTGGCACTCGTCTCCAGGCACCAGGGGGTCCGCTGGACCTACTCGGAATTCCTCGGGAGGGTGAACCGCGTGGCGGCCGGGCTCGCGAGGCTCGGGCTTGTCCCCGGGGACCGCGTGGGGGTCTGGGCGCCCAACAGCGCCCAGTGGGCGCTCGCCCAGTTCGCCACGGCCAAGGCCGGACTCATCCTCGTCAACATCAACCCGGCCTACCAGAGGAGCGAGCTCCACTTCGTGCTCAGCAAGGTGGGCTGCCGGGCCCTGATCATGGCGGCAAGGTTCAAGGCGAGCGACTATGCCGCCATCCTGAGGGACATCGCGCCGGAGATCGACCGCTGCGCGCCCGGGCGCCTCACGTCCGCTGCGCTTCCGGACCTCACGACCGTGGTCAGCCTCGGGAAGGAGGGCGCGCACGGGATGATGGCCTTCGACGAGCTCGAGAGGGAGCCCTCGGGGGCCGAGCTCGGGCGCCTGGAGTCGCTCGGGGCCGCGCTCCAGTTCGACGACCCGATCAACATCCAGTTCACCTCGGGCACCACGGGTTCGCCCAAGGGCGCCACGCTGACCCACCACAACATCCTCAACAACGGCTTCTTCGTGGGCGAGGCCCTCCGCCTGACCGAGCGGGACCGCCTTTGCATCCCCGTGCCCCTCTACCACTGCTTCGGCATGGTGATGGGCAACCTCGGCTGCGTGACCCACGGCGCGGCGATGGTCTACCCCGGCGAGGCGTTCGAGCCCGGGAGCGTGCTGGAGGCGGTCCAGGCGGAGCGCTGCACCGCCCTCTACGGCGTACCCACGATGTTCATACGGATCCTGGACGTCCCGGGGTTCGCGGGTCGCGACCTCACCAGCCTCCGGACCGGCATCATGGCCGGGTCCCCGTGCCCGACCAAGGTCATGAAGCAGGTCGTGGAGAGGATGCACATGGGGGAGGTGACGATCGCCTACGGCATGACGGAGACGTCGCCGGTGAGCTTCCAGAGCTCGACGGCGGACCCCCTTGAGAGGCGCGTGTCGACCGTCGGGCGGATCCAGCCCCACCTCGAGGCCAAGGTGGTCGACGCGGAGGGTCGGGTCGTCCCGCGCGGCGCAAGGGGCGAGCTGCTCACGCGGGGCTACTCGGTGATGCGGGGATACTGGGGCGACCCGCAAAGGACGGCGGAGTCGATCGACGGGGCGGGCTGGATGCACACGGGGGACCTCGCCACGATAGACGAGGAGGGCTACTGCAACATCGTCGGCCGCTCGAAGGACATGGTGATCCGAGGCGGGGAGAACATCTACCCGCGCGAGGTCGAGGAGTTCCTCTACCACCACCCGAAGGTCCAGGACGTCGCGTGCGTCGGGGTGCCCGACGAGAAGTACGGCGAGGAGCTCTGCGCCTTCGTCATCGTGCGCGAGGGCTCCGAGGCGTCCGAGCAGGAGATCCGCGAGTACTGCCGGGGGCAGATCGCGCACTTCAAGGTGCCCAAGTACATAAGGTTCGTGCCCCGATTCCCGCTCACCGCGACCGGCAAGATACAGAAATTCATCCTCCGCAAGGAGATCGCCGACGAGCTTGGCGTGAGGGAAGCGGAGACGGCCTGAGGGCGCCGGCCGGCCAGAGGGGAGGGGCCGCTCTCCGGCGGCCGTTTGAGGGCGCCTCGGCGATCGCGCCCCCCCGACAGGGCGCGCGGCAGCCGCTCTATTTGCTTTAGCGCGCCCCGGGAACTATGATACTCAAGTAGCAGCAGGTTCCCCAATGAAAGGCTGGCTTCCAGACACGGTGGCCGGTTCGATCGCCGGGCCGCGCATCAGGCCCAACGACGCATGGGGATTCGCGGGCCCGCGCGGCGGCGATTCCCGTCCCGGCGCGCCCGCAGCCAGGTCCTGCCGGGGCTGGCCCGGCGGCCCAGGCCCCGCGCCGGGCCCCCGAATGACCGCCCCGGCCTGAAACCCCAGAACCCCAGCACCCCATGATCACACACGCCTACCTCGAAAGCGGAATGGCCATCCTCAAGGCCCGCCTCGCTAGCCCGGCCGGAGAGGCGCCGTCCTCCTCCATGATCGTCCGCCCCTTCATCACCCTGTCGCGCGAGGTCTGCGCGGGCGCCACCACGCTGGGCCGCCTGCTCCTTCCGAGATTGAACGCGGAATTCGGCGAGGAGGGCCAGGAGTGGGTCCTGATGGACAGGGACCTCCTGAGCTACGCGCTCGCACACCACGAGCTCCCCGATCAGCTGGCGAGGTACCTGCCCGAGGACAGGGTCTCCGAGATAGACTCGCTGATCGGCGAGATCATGGGCCTGCACCCTTCGATCTGGTCGCTCGAGCAGCAGGTCGCCCAGGCGATCGTGCAGTTCGCGCACGTCGGGCGCATCATCTTCGTCGGGCGCGCCGCGGCCCTCCTGACCCAGTCGCTGCCCGGCGGATTCCACGTCCGGCTCGTGGCGAGCAAGGACATCAGGGTGCGGCGCATGATGAGCCTGCACGGCATGTCCGCCAACGAGGCCGAGGCGCAAATCGAGCGCACCGACCACGGACGGCGCCGCTTTGTCAGGAGCCACTTCGCCTCGGACATCGACGACCCCCACACGTACGACCTTGTCATCAACACGGACCGGATCACCCCCGAGACCGCCACATCGCTGGTCATGGAGGGCCTGCGCCACCACATGAGGAGCGCCCCGCGCCCGGCCGCGGAAAGGCGCGCGGACGGGGCCGCGGCGGGGCCGGAGCACGCCGCCTGGAGGGACGAGGGCTGAGGGGAAGGGGTGGAGCATTCGCTTCTTTGTTGCCGGCTCGAGACCTTCGGCCCTCGATTTGAGACCGAAGGTGTAGCGCGGCCGGGCGCGGCGTGCGACATTCACGCACGCCATTGCGGGCGCCATAGGCCCGCGCCCCCCCAACAACAAAGGAATCGGCATGGAACCGCCCGGATCCCTCCCCTCATACGCCGCGCCCGCCCGGTCCCGGTTCCCACGGACCGGCACGGGACTCCTGGCGCGCATGGCGGCCGCATCGGCCATGCTGCTCGCGGTCCTCTGCGGCGCGACCGCCCGCTGCGCGGACGCAGGGGAGGCGGCGCGGCCGGGCCCCCGCGACGAGGTCTTCTACCAGATATTCGTGCGGAGCTTCCGCGACAGCAACGGCGACTCCAAGGGGGACCTCAGGGGGATCGAGGACGAGCTCGGCTACCTCCAGGACCTCGGGGTCACGAGCCTCATGCTGACGCCCCTTTACCTCTCGCCCTGCTACCACAGCTACTTCGCCACCGACTTCTCGAAGATCGACCCGGCCTACGGCACGGAGGCCGACCTTCGGCACCTGGCGCGGGCCCTGCACAGGCGCGGGATGAAGATCTTCCTCGACGAGGAGGTGCAGTACGTGACCGCGGACCACGAGTGGCTCAGGGACTCGCTGAACAACCCGAACTCGGCGTTCAGCAAGTACGTCCTCTACAACGGCCCGGGCGGCACGCAGCCCGAGCCGGGCCCCTACGGCATCACGGAGCTCCCCTCCTACGACGGCACAAGGGTGGGCGTAGCCACGGTGAACATGCATGAGCCGGCCGTGGTCGACTACCAGGCGAAGCTGTTCGGGCACTGGATGAACCCGACAGGCAGGGTGGGGGCGGACGACGGCGTCGACGGCTTCCGGATCGACCACATGATGGACGACCTCGACTTCAAGAAGAAGATGACGGACCTGTTCTCGCGCTTCTGGGCGCCGATCTTCGAGAGGCTGCGGCGCGACGAGCCGCGCGTGCGCATCGTGGCCGAGCAGGCGGACTGGGGCTACGGCGACGACTGGCTCACGCGCGGCAACGCCGACATGGTCTTCGCCTTCCCGATCCGCAAGGCGATCGTCTCGCTCGACAAGAAGGAGATCGGCGACGCGGTCGCGGAGACCTGGGCCAGGACCCCGCCGGGCAAGCAGCAGCTGATTTTCATCGAGAACCATGACACGAACCGCTTCGCGTCCGAGGTCGGGGGCGACCCGCGCAGGGAGAGGCTCGGCGCGGCCCTCAACATGCTCCTCAAGGGCATCCCGCTGATCTACTACGGCCAGGAGCTCGGCATGGAGGGAAGACAGGTCCACGAATGGAAGTCGGACGCCAACGACATCCCCCAGCGCGAGGCCTTCCCGTGGACGGCGGGCGTCGGCCCGGGAATCGCCGTGTGGTACAAGGACACCGGGCCCTGGTGGACCCAGAGCGCGGCCGCCAAGGGCGGCGGCGTCTCACTTGAGGCCGAGGCCGGAAGGCCCGACTCGCTCCTCTCTTACTACAAGCTCCTGACGCGCCTTAGGAGGGAGCACAGGGAGCTTGTAACGGGAGACCAGGCGATCGTCGCCAATGACAGCGCCAGCGTGTTCTCGTTCGTGCGCTTCGACGGGGCGCGCAGGGCCCTCATCGCCGTCAACCTCTCCGCTGCGCCCGTGATCGCCCACGTGAGCTGCGGCGACATCATCCCGGACCGGGGCGCGCCCCTTTGGAACGTCATGACCGGGGGGCTCACGGCGCGCGATCCGGACGGCAGCTTCGCCCTCCCGCTCGAGGGGTATGGCGTCTGCGTGGACGAGGCGCCGGAGGGGAACTAGGGCCGCTCCATGAGCAAGGCGAAGAGAGCAAGGGCGCCCGTGCGCCTCGCAATCATAGGGACGGGGAGCATGGCGCGCACGCACGCCGCCGAGTTCCTCCGGATCCGCGACTGCCGGGTGGTCGCCGCCTGCGACATCGACAGGACGCGCGCCGAGGCCTTCGCCGGGAAGTTCGGGATCCCGGCGGTGTGCGGGGGGGTGGCCGAGCTCCTCGCGCGGGACGACATCGACGCCGTCACGATCGTCACGCCGGACGCCGACCACGCGGCCACGGCACTGAGGTGCCTGCGCGCGGGCAAGCACGTCCTGTGCGAGAAGCCCCTTGCGCTCAGCCACCGCGAGGCCCTGCGGATGGTGGCCGCGGCGCGGCGCGCCGGCACCGTCAACATGGTCAACCTTTCCTACCGCAACTGGGCCGCCCTGGAGGGCGTCGCGCGGGCGGTCCGCGGCGGCGAGATAGGCGAGGTGCGCCACGTCGAGGCGAGCTACCTCCAGGCCTGGCTGCCGAGCAGGGTGTGGGGCGACTGGCGCAAGACCCCGGCGCTGCTCTGGCGCCTGTCCAGGCGCCACGGCAGCCGCGGCGTCCTCGGGGACCTGGGGGTTCACCTGGTGGACTTCGCGACGCACCCGGCCGGCCCCATCACGAGGGTGCACTGCAGGCTCCGGGCCTTTCCGAAGGCGAGAGGCGGCCGCGTCGGCGAATACGTCCTCGATGCCAACGACTCGGCCGTCATGAGCGTCGAGTTCGCCGGCGGCGCCGTCGGCGTCCTCCACACGACGCGCTGGTGCGCCGGCCACCCAAACAGGCTGTTCCTCAGGATCGCGGGGACCAGGGGCTGCGTCGAGCTGGACTCGGACCGCTCGACCACCGCGTACCGGGTGTGCGCCGGTCGGGACCTGGACGCCTGCGCGTGGCGCGAGAGGAGGGCGCCGGCGGTGCCCAGCATCTACCGGCGGTTCATCACGGCGATCCGCGCAGGCCGCGCCGGCCAGCCCGACTTCGCGCGCGGGGCCGAGGTCCAGAAGGTGCTCGACGCCTGCATGGCCTCGGACGCTCGCGGGCGTCCGGTCAGGGTCTGACCAGCCGGCTCAGGTTGGGTGTTGCCGTGGGCCCGGCGTTTCCGCTTTGATCCGGGGCCGCAGGCCGCCCCCGTGGCCACGGACCCAAACCCCTCCCCATCCCGAACATGTCCGTATCCGTCCGGCCCCGATCCGCCTCCGAATTGATTGTGGGCTACTTCAAGAACTTCGGCGTTCTGCGGGACACCCGCGCAGAGTACTGGGGCATCCAGATCATCAACTTCCTGGACTGCACGGCCTACTTCGGGCTCCTGACGATCGCGTCGGTGTACCTGTCCGACGACCTGGGCCTGAGCGACCGCGCGGCGGGCTACACGATCACGGCCTTCACGTCGGCCGTCTCGATCCTGCTTCTCTTCTCCGGGATGACGACCGACTGGCTGGGCGTGCGCCGGTCGCTCAACTTCACCCTCGGGGGCCAGCTTGTGCTGCGCCTGGCGATGGTCTGGGTCGGCCTAAACCCGTCGCTGCCCCACCGCGGGCTCATCGCCGGTGTGATCCTGTTCCTCATGGCGCCGTTCATCGCGGGCCTGCAGACCGTCTTCCAGTCGGGAACCAACCGCTACACCACGCGCAGGTCGCGGGGGGCCGGCTTCAACCTCTGGTACCTCTTCATGAACATAGGGGCCGCGGCGGCCGGCTTCTCGATAGACATCGTCCGCAAGCTCCTGCACATCGCCGACGTCCACATCTTCACCCTGGGCGCGATCATGGCGGTGCTCAGCATAATCGTTGCCAAGACGATGGTCCGGAGCGAGGAGCAGCTCGTCGACGCGAGCGAGCCGGTCGAGGAGCAGGAGAAGGACAGGAAGGTCGTCCGCAAGAACCCCTTCAGGGACTGGCGGGAGATGGCGGGCCAGCCCCAGCTCTGGCGCCTGCTTGTCCTGGTGGCCCTGATCGTCGGCGTGAGGGCGGTGTACGTCTACGTCTACATCCTGATGCCCAAGTACTGGATCCGCACCATAGGCCCCGACGCGGCCTTCGGGACGCTAAACGCGATCAACCCGGTCGGCATCGTGATAGGGATCATCCTGTTCATTCCGTTCGCGAACCGCTTCCCCGTGTTCAAGATGCTGGTCTACGGGGCCATGGTCTCGTCGCTTGCCCTCTTCCCGTTCGCCGTCCCGTGGACTTTGTACGGGCTGCCCATCGGCCAGACGCACTATCTGATGGCCATCCTTTCCATGATTCTCCTCACAATCGGGGAGGTGGTCTGGTCGCCGAAGCTCTACGAGTACACGGCCGCCATCGCCCCGAAGGGGCAGGAGGGCACCTATCTGGGCATCTCGCTGCTTCCCTGGTTCCTCGCAAAGACGCTCGTGAGCGCGCTCTCCGGCCACCTGCTCGAGCGCTGGTCTCCCGAGAAGGTTGTGATCAACGGCGTGCCCGTCCCGCTGCAGCAGGCGATGGTCGCCCACCAGCTCGACTACTGGCACAGGCCCGAGGCAATGTGGCTCATCCTCGGCGGATATGCGCTGGCAAGCTGCCTCGTGGCCTCGCTGCTCGAGAAATGGCTGACCCAGGGGGCGCTGGAGAACCGGGCGCCGAAGCCCGGGTGAGTGGCGCCGCTGGAATGCGGACGGCG
>ODAK010004331.1_pt1 | contig 14551 bp, 7 predicted proteins | sample 1539591 | NCBI WGS metagenome assembly ODAK01 (sample SAMEA3539303, study PRJEB22396) | soil metagenome | biome: tundra; feature: field; material: soil | place: USA | collected 2010-05 | depth 0.15 m | reverse complement strand
ACCATCCTCAAGCTCGACGACTACGGGCAGGTGACACTGATCACCGGCGCCTCGGAGATAGGCCAGGGCTCGGAAACGGTGCTGTCGCAACTGGTGTGCGAGGAACTGGGCCTGCCCATGTCGGCGCTCACGGTAATCAACAACGACACCGCCATCACGCCTTGGGATGTAGGCGTGCATGCGAGCCGCACCACTTTTATCGCCGGAAACTCCGCTCTGGGCGCGGCACGCCTGGCAAAAGCCAAGATCCTTGCGGCGGCAGCAAAGAAATTCGAATGTCCAGCAGAAGAACTCGATCTGCGCGGCGGCTGCGTCATCAAAGCCATTAACGGCGAAGCGCTGATCGATCTGCCCAGACTCATGCGCAACCTGCACTTCTCCGACAAGGCCGAGCTGGTGATGACGACTTTCTACTACGAACCGCCGAGCTCGCACCAGGACAAGAATTACAAGGGCAACGTCTCGGCCGCTTACGCCTGGGGAACGCAGGTGGTGGAGATCGAGCTGGACACCGAAACCGGCATCGTCAAGATGACAAAGGTCACGGCTGCGCACGACGTAGGCCGGGTGCTGAACCGGCTCGGCATCGAGGGCCAGGTCGAGGGCGGCGTCGTCATGGGCCAGGGCTACGCGCTCACCGAAAGCCTGATCGTCGAAAACGGCGTCACGCGCAATCCCAGTTTTCGCGACTACAAGCTGGTGACGGCGCCGGAGATTCCGGAAATGGATATCGCCTTCATCGAGTCCATGGACGGCGAAGGCCCCAAGGGTGCCAAAGGTGTGGGCGAAGCCCCGGCTATCTGCGTCGCGGCCGCGACCGCCAACGCCATCTACAATGCCACCGGCGTGCGCATCTGCGGACTGCCGTTCACGCCGGAACGCGTGTACCGGGCACTGCACGGCAAGAGCGAAAAACTATACCTCGCGAAACCCGGGCAGTCCGCGTGAAACGCCGCACCATCCTGTCGATGGAGCAGGCGCTGTCCTTGCCGTATGCGACGCTGCGCTTCGCGCAGCTCGGCTGGCGGGTGATCCGCATCGAGTCCACGCCGAGCGGCGCGGGCCTGCCCGGCGACCCGAACCGCTACATCGGCGCCAAGGTGGCGGACGATGACCGGCGCAGCTATTTCATCGCGCCCAACGTCGGCAAGGAAGCCATCGCCCTCGACCTGAAGCACCCACAGGGACAGGCGCTGCTGTTGCGGATGATCAAGGAACTCGACGTCGATATCTTCTGCTGCAACACCTTGCCGCGGCGCTACCAGCAACTGGGCATCGATTACGAGACCCTGAGCAGCGTAAAACCGGACCTCATCTGGGCCGGTATCTCGGCCATGGGACCGGAGTACCCGGACGCACCCGGCTACGACCCGGTGATCCAGGCGATGGCGGGCTACATGGAGCTCACTGGCGACCCAGACGGCCCGCCGACGCTCTCCGGCGTGCCGCTGATCGACCTCAAGGCCGGCGACGAGGTATACGCCAGCGTAATGCTGGCGCTGGCAGAACGCGCCGAGACAGGTCTTGGCACGCGCATCGACGTTTCCATGCTGCAGGCCGCGGCGTCCTGGCTGATCACCACCCTGCCCCTGCTCGACTTCGACTGCGAGCCTGCGGAAATCACCCGCTGCGGCAACGCACACCGCAAGTTCATCCCGACCAACGTCTATCCTACCAGCGACGGCTTCATCTTCATGGCCATCGGCAGCGACGTGCAATGGAAACGATTGATTGAGATTCCCAAGTTCGCGCCGCTCGCCAATGCGGTGCGGGTCACCAACGAAGGCCGCGGGCGCGAGCGCGACGCGATACACCGCGAGATGGCGGCCGTGACCAGCCAATTCATCACGGCACAGATCGCCGCGGACTTCGGCAAAGCGACGATTCCGCACGCGCCTATCCACGACATCCCCGCGGTGCGCGCAATGCCGGCGGTACACAGCAAACTCACCACAACGCGCATGCCCGGCGGCAATACGGTGCGCATGCAGCCGATGGCGGTGGACGTGCCTCGGGCTTCGACCGAACTGCACTTCCCCCCCAGATACGGGCAGGATACCCGGAGGGTACTGCGGGAGATGGGCTGCTCCGATGCCGACTGCGTTGAACTCAAGCAGCAGGGCATCATCGCCGGCTAGGCGAACGGCCACCACGGCCAATGACGCGAATGAATTCTTTGAAACTATTTTCTTGTGAGGAAATAATATGAAGAAGCTGGAAGGGAAGATCGCGATTGTCACCGGCTCGGGCCGCGGCATCGGACAGGCCATCGCGCAAAAACTTGCAAGCGAAGGCGCCAAAGTGGTAGTGAACGATCTTGACGCCGGCCCGGCGGAGGAGACCATCGCGAAAATACGTGCCCTCGGCGGCGACGCCATCAGCTGCCTCGGCGACGTAACCGCGCCGGATTTCGGCACGCGTATCGTCAAGGCTGCGCTGGACCACTTCGGCGGCATCGACATCATCGTCAACAATGCCGGCTACGCCTGGGACGGCGTCATCCAGAAGATGAGCGACGAGCAATGGTACGCGATGTTAGACGTGCACGCGACCGCGCCTTTCCGCATCCTGCGCGCCGCTTCGGACTTCATCCGCAACGCCGCCAAGAAGGAAAAAGACGAAGGCCGCAGCGTCAACCGCAAGGTGGTGAACATCTCTTCCATCGCCGGCATCTACGGCAACGCCGGCCAGATGGGCTATTCCGCCGGAAAGGCTGCCATCATCGGCATGACCAAGACCATGGCCAAGGAATGGGGCCGCTACAGGGTGAACGTCAACTGCGTCGCCTTCGGATTGATCCAGACGCGCATGACCCAGCCGGTCGGCTCGGGCGCGGCAGTGGCGAAAATCGGGGAACGCGAGGTGAAAATGGGCATACAGCCGGAGTTCATCGAGTTCATGAACCGGATGATCCCGCTCGGCCGCGGCGGCACGCCAGAGGAGGCGGCGGGGGCGGTGTACCTGATGTGCATCCCCGAATCGGATTACATCAGCGGCGAGGTCGTGCTGGCTAGTGGCGGATTCGTTATGTAGCAATAGGCAGCAGAAATTTCATTCACCAACGGAGGAGAGAAAATGAACATCAGAGGAGTTATCGGAACCCTGTCGGCGCTGGCGCTGGCAGCGTCGCTTTCGGCTCAGGCACAGGTAAAAATCGGCGTCATTCCCTCGGCGACCGGCACGGCCGCCTTCGTCGGCATCCCGCAGAAAAACGCGGTCGCGCTGTTGCCGAAGAAAATCGGCGACACCACGGTCGAATACATCGTGTTCGACGACGCCAGCGACTCTACGCAAAGCGTGATGCTGGCGAAGAAGCTGATTAGCGAATATAAGATCGATGCCCTGATCGGTCCCTCGGGTTCGCCCAACGCTATCGGCGTGCTTGAGGTCATGGCCGAGGCGAAGACTCCGATGCTGGCCCCGGTCGGAACCTCAGCCGTGGTCCTGCCGATGGACGACAAAAAGCATTGGGTGTTCAAGACCCACCCCAACGATGATGTGATCAGCGACGGCCTGGTCGCCGCGATGACAAAGCGCGGGGTGAAGACCATCGGCTTTATAGGTCGCAACGACCCCTATGGCCAGAACTGGTACAAGACCTTCGCGCCGATGGCGCAGAAAGCCGGCATGCAGATCGTCGCCAACGAAAGCTACAACCGTCAGGACACCAGCGTCACCGGCCAGGTGCTGAAACTTATTGCGGCCAAGCCGGATGCGGTACTCGTCGCCGGCGTCGCAGCAGACGCAGCACTGCCGCACATGCAACTCGTTGACACTGGATACAAAGGCACGATCTACCAGACCCACGGCGCCGCCTCGCCGGATTTCATCAAAATCGGCGGCAAGAAGGTGGAAGGTGCATTGGTGGTCGGCCCCCTGCTGCTGATTCCGGAGCAGATTTCCGACAGCGTACCGACGAAGAAGCTGGCGCTCGAACTAGACACCAGCTACGAGCGCCTGTACGGCGCCAAACCGCCGATTTTCGCCGCCGGCGTTTATGACGCAGGCTTGCTGTTGCAACACGCGATCCCGGAAGCCATGAGAAAAGGCAAACCAGGCACGCAGGAGTTCCGTACCGCGCTGCGCGACGCACTGGAAGCAACCAAGGCTCTGCCCGCGTCCCAGGGCGTCATCAGCATGACGGCGCAAAACCATTCCGGCTTCGACGACCGTGGCCGCGTCCTGCTCACCGTCAAGGACGGCAAGTGGCTGCTGGTGAAAGACTGAAGCAACTGTAGCGGGTCGTGCGGGCAACGGCCCGCACGATTGCAATTGCGAAGCGTCGGAGGAGGACGGCAATGCTTGCGAACGTATCACTCGAGGACAAGTACCACCTCGACCACGGCCGCGTCTTCCTTACCGGCGTCCAGGCGCTGGCGCGCTTGCCCATGCTGCAACACCAGCGCGACGTCGCCGCCGGGCTCGACACCGCGGGCTACGTCTCCGGCTACCGCGGTTCGCCTCTGGCCGGACTGGACACGGCGCTGCGCGACGCCGAGCGTTTCCTGCGCGAGCACAACATCACCTTCCATCCGGGCGTCAATGAAGATCTGGCGGCAACCGCGATCTGGGGCACGCAGCAGCTCCATCTGTTTCCGGACCCCAAGCGGGACGGCATTTTCGCCATGTGGTACGGCAAAGGGCCGGGTGTCGATCGTTGCGGCGACGTGTTCAAACAGGCCAATTACGCCGGCACGGCCAAGTATGGCGGCGTGCTGCTGATCGCCGGCGACGACCACGGCGCCCGCTCTTCTTCATTAGCGCACCAGAGCGAGCACATCTTCTCTGCTTGCGCCATCCCCGTGCTGGCGCCGGCAGGCGTGCAGGAATACCTGGACCTCGGCCTGCACGGCTGGGCCATGTCGCGCTACTCGGGGTGCTGGGTGGCGCTGAAATCCACCTCGGACACGGTCGAGAGTTCCGCCACGGTCGAGGTGGATGCACGGCGGGTGCAGATTTCCCTGCCGGAAGATTTTATCCTGCCGCCGGACGGATTGCACCTGCGCTGGCCCGATCCGGCGCTGGCGCAGGAACACCGCATGCAGGAATTCAAGATCTATGCGGCGCTCGCCTATGCGCGGGCCAACCGCCTCAATTACCTCGTGTTCGACTCGCCGCGGCCACGCCTAGGCATTATCTCCTGCGGCAAAGCCTACCTCGATGTACTGCAGGCACTGGACGATCTGGGCATAGACCAGGAGCACGCTGCGGACATCGGTCTGCGCCTGTACAAGGTCGGCATGCCCTGGCCGCTGGAGGCGAGCGGCGTGCGCCATTTCGCCGAAGGACTGGAAGAGATTCTGGTGGTCGAGGAGAAGCGCCAGATCATCGAGTATCAGCTGAAGGAGGAGCTCTACAACTGGCGCGATGTCGACGGCAGGGACGTGCGACCGCGTATCGTCGGCAAATTCGACGACAGCGGCGAATGGCCTGCACCGCAGGGCCCGTGGCTGCTGCCCCCAACCGCGGAGCTGACGCCCTCGATCGTCGCCCGCGCCATCGCCTCGCGCATCGCCCGTTTTCACACTTCGGAAAAAATACAGCAACGCCTTGCCTTTCTGGACGCCAAAGAGGTCGCACTGGCCAAGCCGCGGCTGGCGGTGCCGCGCATGCCCTACTTCTGCTCCGGCTGCCCGCACAACCAGTCGACGCGCGTCCCGGAAGGCTCCTCGGCGCTGGGCGGCGTCGGCTGCCACCTAATGGCCGTGTGGATGGGGCGCAACACCATGACCATCAGCCACATGGGCGGCGAAGGCGTAGCCTGGCTCGGTGCAGCCGGGGAATCCGGCACGCCGCACATATTCGCCAACATGGGCGATGGCACCTATTATCACTCCGGGCTGATGGCCATCCGTGCCGCGGTCGCATCCGACGTCAATATCACCTACAAGATCCTGTACAACGATGCCGTCGCCATGACCGGCGGCCAACCCGTGGACGGCCCCATCAGCGTGCCGCAGGTCGCCCGCCAACTCAGCGCGGAAGGCGTGCACCGCATCATCGTGCTGGCGGAAGATCCGGACAGCTACCCCAGGGACGCCGGATTCCCTCCCGGCGTGGAAATCCGGCGCCGCGAAGATCTCGATCTGGTGCAACGCGAGTTGCGCCAGACGCCCGGCGTCACGGCCCTGATCTATGATCAGACTTGCGCCGCGGAGAAGCGGCGCCGGCGCAAGCGCGGCAATTATCCGGACCCCGCAACGCGCGTCTTCATCAACGAAATGGCGTGCGAAGGCTGCGGCGATTGCAGCGCAAAATCCAATTGCCTCTCCGTGGTGCCGGTCGAGACCGAGTTCGGGCGCAAGCGCGCCATCGACCAGTTTTCCTGCAACAAGGACTACTCCTGCATCGCCGGATTCTGCCCGAGCTTCGTCACCGTCGAAGGCGGATCGTTGCGCAGGGGCAAGGGCGTCGCCTGGAACGCCGCGGATTTCGCCGGCCTCCCCGAGCCGGCGCTGCCGGACCTGTCGGCGCCCTACAGCCTGCTCATTGCAGGCGTCGGCGGCACGGGTGTGGTCACCATCGGCGCCCTGATCGGGATGGCGGCCCACCTCGAGGGCAAAGGCGTAACCGTTCTGGACATGACGGGGCTCGCGCAAAAAGGCGGCGCGGTGCTGTCCCATGTGCGCCTGGCCGACCGGCAGGCCAAGCTCTCCGCCGTGCGCATCGCCACGGGCGAAGCCAACATCGTGCTCGGCTGCGACATCCTGGTCGTTGTCAGTGACGAAGCCATGGCCAAGACACAAGCCGGGTTCACCCGGGCGATCGTCAACACGGGCCAGGCGATCACCGGCGATTTCATGAACAATCCGGACCTTTCCTACCCACTGGCGACGATGGAGCAACAGGTGCGCGATGCCGTCGGCGCGGGCGCGGTGGATTTCCTCGATGCCACGCGCCTCACTTCGGTTCTGACGGGTGATGCCATCATGACCAATATGTTCCTGCTGGGGGTTGCTTACCAGAAGGGCCGCGTGCCGGTTACGTCCGCGGCGCTGATGCGGGCGATCGAACTCAACGCCGTTGCGGTGGAAGCGAACAAGAAGGCCTTCCTCTGGGGCCGGCGCGCCGCCTTCGACCCGGAAGGCGTGGAGACGCTCGTGCGCAAACACGAACCGGTGCTGCCGCAGCACCGGCTGTCGCAGGGTCTGGACGAAACCGTGGCGCGGCGTCGCGACTACCTGATTGCCTATCAGGACCGGGCTTACGCCCGCCGCTACACCGACCTGGTCGCGCGCACCCGCCGCGCCGAAAACGTGCTCCTGCCCGATAGCACCCGGCTCACCGAAGCGGTCGCACGCAGCTATTTCAAGCTGCTCGCCTATAAGGACGAGTATGAAGTCGCCCGGCTTTACACCGACCCGGAATTCATGCGAGCCCTCGCCACAAGCTTCGAGGGAAAGTTCAAGCTCCGCTTCCATCTGGCGATTCCCGCCCTGAGCCGGCTGGACCCGGCCACCGGCGAGCCGGCAAAGCGCAGCTATGGGCCGTGGCTGATGTCCGCTTTTCAACTGTTGGCGCCGCTGAAGTTCCTGCGCGGCACGCCGCTAGACATCTTCGGCTACGGCGCGGAGCGCCGCCTGGAGCGTCGTCTGATAAGGGAATACGAAGCCACGCTGGACACGCTGCTTGGCACTCTCCGTCCGGATACGCTGGTTCTGGCCGCCGAGATCGCCGCTCTGCCCGAAGCGATTCGCGGCTACGGCCCGATCAAGGAGCGCAGTATGGCGGCCGCGCGCCAACGGCAGGCCGAGCTGATGGAACAAGTCAAAGTCGGAAGGAAAGGCTGATGAGTGCGTTGATCGAGGACCTGGTGCAGATCGTGGGCGAGACAGGTGTGCTGAGGAAGCCGGCCGATCTCGATGCATACGTGACGGACTGTCGCGGCCGCTACAAGGGAAATGCGCTGTGCGTGGTGCGGCCAGGCAGCGTGGAAGAAGTCGCGCGGGTGGTCGCCCTGTGCATCGAGCGGTCTGTGCCGGTACAGCCTCAAGGCGGCAACACCAGCCTGTGCGGCGGAGCGGTTCCGTACGCCGGCGAACGAGGCGTGATCCTGAGCCTCGCGCGCATGCGCCGCATCCGCGCGATCGACGCCGCCAACAATTCGATCACAGTCGAAGCCGGCTGCGTGCTCGCCGACGTTCAGCGCGCCGCGGTCGACGCCGGCCGCTTCTATCCGGTAAGCCTAGGCGCGGAAGGTTCCTGCCAGATCGGGGGAAATATCGCCACCAACGCAGGGGGCACGGGCGTGCTGCGCTACGGCAATACCCGGGAAAACGTTCTCGGGCTGGAAGTGGTTCTGCCAGATGCGACGGTCTGGCACGGGTTGCGCGCACTGCGCAAAGACAACTCCGGATTCGACCTCAAACATCTGTTCATCGGATCCGAAGGCCTGCTTGGCATTATCACTGCCGCCACGCTCAAGTTGCATTCGCTCAATACCCGCCATATCGCCAGCTGGCTGGCTCCGGTCAGCATCGATGCCGCAGTGGAACTGCTCGCATTGTTTCAGTCCTGCCTGGGGCAAAAGCTGACGGCATTTGAAATCATGAACGCCGCTCACGTGCAGAACGTGCTCGCGCTCGCGTCCGGCCAGCAGATCCCGCTGGACTCGGCTCATCCCTGGCACGTCCTGGCGGAACTGGGTGATGCATCCGCTGATGACGGACTTCGCTCGGGCCTTGAAGACCTGCTGCAGAGCGCGCTTGCAAACGGACTGCTAGCCGACGCCGCCATTTCGAGCAATGAAGCGCAGCGCGCGGCAATGTGGAAAATCCGCCACAGCGTTACCGAAGCGACCTCGACAGCGGGCCGGGGAATCACTCACGACATCGCCGTGCCGGTGTCGAAAATACCGGAATTCGTTCGCCGCGTCAGCCCTGCCCTCGAACAAAGGTTTGCGGGCATCCGCATCGTGATCGTCGGCCACCTGGGAGACGGGAACCTGCACTTTATTCCGCTGTTCGGTTTCGACGCCTGGAACGCGTTTCGCGACCCGCAGGCGGTAATCGATGAAGTGCACCGCCTGACCTATGACATCGCCATTGCGCTGGGGGGCACCTTCAGCGCAGAGCACGGAATCGGCCAGTACTTGGTCGCTGAAATGCGGCATTACAAATCGGAGGTCGAGCTCTCCCTGATGCGCGCGATCAAGCACACGCTCGACCCCAAAGGGCTGTTCAATCCGGCCAAGGTAATTCCTCAGGTTTGAAGCGTCTGGTAACGGCACAGTCAATCCAATGGCGTCTTGCCCGTGTACCGCAGGATATACAAGCCGCCCGTAAACCGGTCGTTGGTGTAAATCAGGCCATCCTTGCCCACAAGCAAGTCGTTGAGTTGAATTGCGCCTCCTTTGTTACCCGGAACCTTCGGCGCAAAGTAGGCAATCTCTTTGGGCTCATTGGGGTTTTGGATGGAATAGATCCGCAAACCGCCGGCAAACTGTGCCGTCACGACCGTGTTCTTCAAAACCCGCGATATATCGGGCATGTGGTTCAAGTTGATATTGTGGGCACCAAAACGACCGCCGCCTCGGCACAAGTCGGCAAGATTGGCCGGTGGCGGCAGGACTGCCAGAGGATAGGGATGAGTCTCTTTCTGGATATCGACGATGGCAATCCGCATCGGCCAATCCCTGCAATCCTCTTTGGTCGACTCCTGAGAAGCAATTAACAGGCCTCGGTCTAGAATCGGCAATACCGTATGCATGAAGCCTTCGTTCAAGGATTGCCAGGAAATTCGAGAGACTTCCCTGGGTTTTGTCTTGTTCGCGATATCAAGCACAACGATACCGCCATCGATCCAGGCCAGATAAGCGCGGTCAGGACGCTCGGCCGGAATCAGCGCGGTATGCAGGCGAAACCCGCTGTCAAAAGGCCTGACGCGCGCAGGGGCAGGTGCCTCGTCGCCGATCATCGTACCGGGCAACCACCAACGCCCAACTTCCTTGGGGTTTTTCGGGTCCTGCAGATCAGCAATCATCAGCATTTGATCGTCCAGCGGATTTTTCGGAATAAAGTCCTTCGCCCCGGTGGAAAGATAGGCGTACTTGCCATCGGTAAACGTCAAGTAATGGGTGCCGCGGGAATTGGGTCCAGTCAGGTCAAGGTATGAAAGCAGTTGGGGATTGCTCGCGTCGCTGACATCATAGATCTTGATGCCACCATGGGGCTGCCCCACTTTCTCGCTTTGCCTTGCTACCGCCAGGATATTCCCGCTCAGCGCCAGCGAATTGCAGCGAACGAACTCGGCTTCAACGGGAATTTGCTTCAAAACGATCGGTTTGGCCGGAGAAGTGACATCAATGACGCTAAAACATTGAGGTCCAGATTCATGGGCCAGAAAGAGAATTTTCTTGGATCCATACTGCTTGAGCGCCAATCCCTCGCCGCCCTTGCCGGCGCCATTGAGCGCCGAGTGCCCCTCCAAGCGCAAATTCATCCTGTCAGGAATTGTCGCGGCGACAACCATTGACTGCAGGCCCAGCAACGCAAAGGCACATAGACTGATGCGAGTGAAAATTTTCACGCTTAGTCTCCTTTGTGGTTCTTGAACGGTTCTTCGAGCAGTCTATCACTTGCATGATCAACTGCAGCAAAGGGCAGCGGTCCCGTTCATGCTTCACCTGCCATCCGTACTTTGCTTGCGCTTATCGGCTGATAGGCAGGTCCCGGGCCATCGGCGGTCATATGTCGCCGGACAAATCCCATCTTAGGCGAGCATAATAGACGAGCCGCGAATATATCTTCTTTCTGGGGAAAGAATCGCCGCCGGCAGTCGCATTCGATTGTGCGGAATAACTTATGAGTACACTGGTTAGATTCTTTATGCTGGCGATCGTCGTCCAGCTCGCACCCGCAGTTGCGCAGGCGCACCCGCCGGAGGGGTGGCCGTTTATCGAGTACAACCAGGCGGTGCGCACGGCGAAACGCGTGAACAAGCCGATGTTCGTTTATTTCGGCTTCCCGACCTGCCCGTATTGCGCAATCGCCAACAAAAACACATTTTCGAGCAATACACTGCGTAAGCGCTACACCGAACACTATGTGCTCGCATATTTTGATGTTCACGGTAACCCCGATGACATCATTGCCCTGCCCGGCGGGGAAAAACTGACGCGCGCGGAAGCGATAAGGCGGCTGAGGTCGAATCCGGTTCCCGCCTGGATGTTCGTAAGCCCGGAAGGCAAGGAAATCCTCATGCGGCGTGGTTCGGCCACACCGGTCGAGGCTTTCATGCAGTTCGATCAGTATGTTTCGAGCCGGGCGTACCAACGGACATCGTTTGAGGATTATCTCACGCAACGCGGCCTGCACGAGGCGAAGCCGGGGTAATAGCCATTTCGTATCGGGATTGGCGCGCCCGCTCAGGGTCGCCTGCTGCCCCCCCCGACTCGTTCGATTTGCAGACGCTGGCCGGAATTGCAGCTGGCAGCGGGTGTCAGGGGCAACAACCGGTAGCGAACGGAAGTTCAGCTTTCATGCAAACGGGTTAACGTACGATTTTTCCCGTTCCATGAACTGCCCCCTCTCAGCTCGCGGATCCGCACGGCGTTCATCATCGCCCGGCCAGAGTCAGCCGGGACGTAACCTGCTTCGCCTCGGCGTCGGAACTTGGCTCGGCAATCGTTCGCGCCATGCGGGATGCATCGGCCCCTGCCGCCTTCAATGCAGTTTCAATTGCGAGCGCACGCTTTTGCGCAAGCTCGGCGAGAGCGTTCGGCGCCAGTGTCTGCGTCTCGCGCAGCCGGCGCAGCAGCGTCTGGTGGAATTCGCGCGTATCCACGAGTTGCGGCTCACCGCTGGCGAAGTTGCGCAGGCGCGCAGTCACAGAGGGGGCGGCTTGGCCGGCAGCGAGCGCCTTGGCTTCGGCTTCGGCCCGCAGCCGGTCGAGTTCGGCCTTGGAAAAGCGCTCGGCAAACATCGCTCTCAAGACCCGTCGCGTTGCGCGGTCTTCGATATTGACCGGTCCCGGCTCATCGTCCTCCGCCACGGCAAACCCGGCCCTGCGGCTGACATCCCCGTTGAGCGCGGCGCGCTTCATGGCGCGGGCGTCCGCCTCGGAATCGTAGTGTGCGGGAATCAGGAGTTTCAGCTCCGGGTGCTTGGCTAGCGCCTCTACGACTCGCACCAGCTTTTCCCTCTCCGGCGGCAGCAGCTTCGAACGGCCCGGATCGAAGGCTATCGCCCCGAGGTCTTCTCCTGAGCTGCCGCCAAACAGGTGCGCCAGCGCCCGGAAAGGTGCCGTCACAATGTTGCCGATGAAATGCCCGACCGCCTCCCAGATTAGCGGCGCCAGGCTGAACTGCGGATCGTCGAGGTTGCCCTTGACCGGCACCTCCAGAGAGATCGTGCCGTCCGCATCCTTGAGCAGCTTGACCGCGAGTTCGAATGGCAGCTTGAGTGCGTTCGGACTGTCGACGCGCTCCCCGAGCGTGAACTGCTCCAGCGTGATCTTGTTGTCGCCCTCGATTAAGCTTTCGCGCACCCGGTAATTGAGGTCGAGCCCGAGGCGCCCGGTGGCGATGCGGTAACCGGCGAAGCGCATCGCGTACGGCGTTGCCGTGACCAGGTCAATATTGCGCAGCTGCACCCGGAACGTGCTGCGGTTGCGCGGCGCAAACGGATTGACGGCTCCGGACAGGTGCGCATAGCCGAATTCGTCGACGCGGCCTTCGAGCACAAACTGGCTGCGCGCTTCGCGGTTGCTCGACAAGCCGTTCGCCGTGCCGGCAAGATCGTAAATCTTCGCCACGTAACCCGGGCTCAGGCTCTCGTCGGAGAAGTCGAGTGCGCCCTGCTCAACGCGCACGCGCCGCACGGAAACGGCAAACGTGCCAGCAGCGCCGGTTGTCGCCTCATCCGCCGTGGCACCTGGCACGGCGGCTGGCTCAGGCGCGCGTGTCACCTCTGCCCCGCCCGCAGGCGCCTTGTTTTCGCCGCTCGCGGGCGGATTTTTTGCAAACGCGCGCGAAATGTTGCTCGTGCCGTCCTTCGCGATCGCAAACCGGCCGGCCGGTGCCGTCAGCCGCACTTCGTCGATGTCGATGCGATCGGGTGACAGCGTCATCTTCAGCGATTCGGCCGCGAGCGACTTCCAGCCGAACAGCCGCACGCCCGCCGTATCTTCCAGCGCAAGATTGGCGATGCTGGCACTCCCGGAATACCCCAACTTCGCGTCCCCGGCACCGGCGCGGAGCGTGCCTGAAAGAGAAGCATCACCCGAAGCGAATTTCACATTCGCAAATTGCGCCAGCACCGACTGCGCCGGCGCAAGCGCGACGCTGCTTGCCTCGAGTTTTGCCTCGACCGTGCCCTGCGCGGGGACTGCACGCCCGCGCAGCGCGATGCGCCCGCCGCTTTTCACGTCGGCGCTCAGATCGAATGCCAGCGGTTTCGTGCCGTCGTTCGATGCGTCGTTGAGTTTCAGCGCCACCCGCTCCAGCGCGAGCGCGATGCCGCGGCCGCGATCGATGAAGTTGATGCCGCCCCCGCCCAGCTCAACCGCTTTTGCGCGCGCCGATAGCGGCTTTTCGGTTTTGGACTTTCCAGCGGCGGGCATCAGGTCGAGCAAAGACAGGCGGCCGTCATCCAACACCGTATCCACGCCGAAGCTGCCTACGCGCACGGTCCCGGCCTCGATCGCGTTCGCGCCGCTGTCGTAGCTCGCGCCGTCGAGCGATAGCTTGGCAAGCTTCAATGAAGGCTGCGGCGCGGTCGCCGCAGATGCAGATGCCGCAAGCGCTTCCAGCTTGGCCAGAAAAAAATTCCCCCTGTCCAGGCGCACGCGAACGCCCTCAACGGCCGACGCTGCTTCGACGGCGAATGTGCCGCTCAAGCCGTCCAGCGCGAGCGCGAGCGGGGTCTTCGCCGTGTCGTCGGTGTAACGCGCCGAACCATTGCCGATCTCCACCGTGTCGATGCTCGCCTGCCATTTGGCCGGTTTGGCGCTGCCTCTTGCGTCCCCGCCGTGGCCGGCAAACAAACGCAGGAGATCCAGTTCACCATTGGCATCACGCTTCACTGCAAGCATGAGTTCGGGGACACGCAAGCTCTTGGCCGACACACGCTGCGCCCGCAGGTCGAATGCGATGCCATCGAGCGCAATTTGGCGCAACTGTGCGAGCGGCTTGCTTTCATCGCCCGCGGCGAGCGTCACACCCGCGATGGCGAGCTCGTGCGCCGAACCGCTGCCAGTCGCCAGCGCGAAATCCGCGCCATCCAGCGAAACGGGGCCTGCTCTTGCGAGCAGCAGCTTGTCCTTCGCCCCGATAACGGTCGATTCGCCCACGCGCAGCGACTTGACGAGGACATGCTGCGTACCCCAGTCGAAGTCGATGCCGCCAAGCGTGATCGCGCCAAACTTCGTCAGCAGCGTTTTTTCTCCATTGCTTGCGAGCGCGAAGTCCCGCAGATGGAGCTTTGCCCCCTTCAGGGAAAACAGGGGCTTGCCCCGGGCAAGGCCCAGCTGATAAGGCAGTTCGAGATCGGCGCGCCCCGCGACCACGCGTGCCGCGGTGAAATCATCGACATAGGGTATCAATTCCGCCAGC
>ODAK010004330.1_pt1 | contig 14551 bp, 15 predicted proteins | sample 1539591 | NCBI WGS metagenome assembly ODAK01 (sample SAMEA3539303, study PRJEB22396) | soil metagenome | biome: tundra; feature: field; material: soil | place: USA | collected 2010-05 | depth 0.15 m | reverse complement strand
CAAGAGTGTCCCATGAACAAGTCAGTCATCCTCGTCACCGGTGCGTCAGCGGGCATTGGTCGTGAATGTGCGAATCGACTCGCGAGCGCTGGATGGACCGTCATCGGCGCGAGCCGTCGGGGCACCGCTGGGACGTCGTGGCGGGGCTTAACTATGGACGTCGACAGTGACGACTCGGTGTCGGAGGCATTCGATCATCTCCTCAAAGACCACGGGCAACTCAACGCAGTCCTCACCTGTGCCGGATGGGGGTTGGCCGGGGCCGCCGAGAACACGCCGATTGAGAGCGCCAAGGCACAGTTCGAGACGAACTTCTGGGGCGCGGTCCGTGTCGTGCACGCCGCGTTACCGATGCTTCGCGAGCAACGCGGTGGACGAGCGGTTCTCATGAGTTCAATCGGTGGGATTCTCGGAATCCCCTACCAGTCTTTTTACAGCGCCAGTAAATTCGCGCTCGAGGGCTACGCCGAATCGCTCGCCTACGAAGTGGCACCTTTCAACATTCACGTCACGCTCGTCGAACCGGGCAACTTTCGGACCGACTTCACGGCCTCTCGAAAAAAGGTGAACGTCGATCGCGACGACCCGTATGGCGCAGCGTGCGAGAAAGCCATCACGGTCATGGAACGCGACGAGGTCGGCGGCGCCGATCCGGCCGACGTCGCCCGGGTCGTCGACAAAATATTGCGGAGTAAGAACCCACCGCGACGCGTCTCGGTCGGGAAGTTCGACGAGCGCATGGGCATCATGGGCAAACGACTCCTTCCGTATCGGCTCTTCGAACGAGCCGCCAAGGGCAGCCTTGGCGTTTGAACGATCCCTCGACGCCGCCGGGCGTCGCACGGCACTCCGTCAACACATATGGTGAGGAAATGGAACTTCGAACCCTTGGACGTACCGGCCTTAAAGTAAGCCCCCTCTGTCTCGGCGCAATGATGTTCGGCGCGTGGGGCAACACCGACCACGACGAATCGATCAAAATCATCCATAAGGCGCTGGACGCCGGAATCAACTTCATCGACACCGCCGACGTGTACGCCCAGGGCGAATCCGAAGAGATCGTCGGCAAGGCTCTGTCATCGATTGATCGATCCAGCGTGGTCCTCGCGACGAAGGTCCACGGACAGATGGGCGACGATCCACTGTCCGAGGGCAACTCCCGGCGCTGGATCATGGCCGAGGTCGAGCACAGCTTGAAACGACTGAAGACGGACTACATCGACCTGTACCAAATTCACCGACCCGATGAGTCCACCGACATCGAAGAGACCCTCGGCGCACTCAGCGACCTCGTCCACCAGGGAAAGATCCGATACTTCGGATCCTCGACGTTCCCCGCCGAACAGATCGTCGCTGCCCAGTGGGCCGCCGAACGTCGCGGCTACGAGCACTTCCGAACCGAGCAACCGCCCTACTCAATCCTCGTGCGAGGTATCGAGCGCGACGTCCTCCCGACCGCCCAGTCCTTCGGCATGGGCGTCATTCCGTGGAGTCCCCTCGCCGGGGGCTGGCTCGCGGGCAAGTTCGGCGAAGGCAAGAAGAACACGAGTCGTCGCTCGGCGCGACTGCCCGACCGCTACGACCTCGACGTGCCGGCCAACCAGCGCAAGCTCAACGCCGTCATCCAGTTGACCTCACTCGCCGACGAGGCCGGCATATCGCTCATCGAACTCGCCCTCGCCTTCGTGCTCGAACACCCGGCCGTGACGGCACCGATCATTGGGCCGCGCACGATGAAGCACCTGGAGTCCCAGCTGACCGCGACGGAGATACGGCTCGAAAGCGGCGTCCTGGATCGCATCGACGAGATCAATCCTCCCGGTACCAACGTGAACCCGGTTGACGGTGGTTGGGAGCCCTCGGTACTTACGAACATGCGCCGGCGTCGCCGTCACCACGAGTAATTTCGTCCACTCGATCAGCGTGCTCGTTGAATCAGATTAAATTTTCTTAAATTCCTGGTCTCGGGGCGCTTCTGCCGCTGGGTAAGTAGGCGGGCCAAGTAAACTCCAGAAAATGCAGTCCGCCAAGCGCCCCTTTCTGAGTTCTACCGTGGCCGCCACAATCTTGGTCGGATCCCTCGTCGTAGCGCCATTTTCGATGTCGGCCAATGCTGCGCAGGGCAACAAATCCCTCATCATTCGGCCTGGGACTTTGACCACCACTCGCTACGCGCATGTCGCCTTCTCGATCCGTCTTGAGGATCAACTCCTTGCCACCCTTCGCTACCTCCCGGTGAAATTTGTCCCGGCGTCATCCACTCCTACGACGACCACGACGACCACGAGCACGAGCACGAGCACGACGACCACGAGCACGAGCACGACAATTCCTTCCACCTCGACGACGCTCGCGTCGACGACAACGTCCGTGCCGGTCACCACGACGACGAAACCAAAACCGAAACCCAAGCCCAAGCCCACGAAGAAGCCGAGCCGCACGGCACTGCAAAAAGGCTCCTTCGTATGGCGCTACCCCAAGATCGTCGGTCCGCTCCGGTCGTTGTGGTCAGTCGGCACCGACAACGTCGTGCTCCAGGGTGCCTTAATGAACTTCCAAGCGGTCCACGGACTTTCCTGGAACACCGGCATGACCGCCGAGACTTGGCAGCTCATCCTCCAGGCGGCGGCGAAGAACCAATTCGACCCCAACAGTTACAGCTACGTGGTCGTGATCCAAGACAACCCCGAGATGCTCAAGCTCTACGTGAACGGGCACCACGTATACAACTCCTTCGTCAATACCGGCGTCGCCAGCGCGCCGACCACGGACGGCACCTATCCGGTGTATGTGCGCTACACCGTCACCACGATGTCGGGCACGTATCCGGGCGGCGGACATTACAGTGACCCGGGCATCCCGTGGGTGTCGTACTTCCATGGCGGCGACGCGCTCCACGGCTTCTTGCGCTCACAGTACGGATATCCCCAGAGCCTCGGGTGTGTCGAGATGCCCTTCGCGAACGCCAAGCACGTGTGGCCCTTCACCCCAATCGGCACCCTCGTCAGCGTCATTTAAGTGGCGCTGCGCCGCGCGAGTACTTAGTTCGCCGGCACGACGAAAAGTTGGTGCGTCATCTTCGACCGGATGCAGGACGACGAGCCATTCACGTCGAGTTCCTTCGAGCCATCGGGATTCTTCGCCTGGATTAATACGGTTGTACTGGGCAAGAAACCGGCCGCGTTACAGTCAATTGTCTCCAGCGAGAAACCTGTTGCCACAAGCCATCATTCAAGCAAGGCCCCGCGAAAGCAGACGCCTAGACTTGCCCCTAATCTGCAATTGGTCAATACGGTTCAGTGCAACCGTGGTGCAACACAAGTCATTTGTGCAATCTTCTTGATCGAACTTCCACCAATAAGGGCCTATAACTCGTGATACCAACCTTCGTTATTTTCCTTCGCGAGGGCATCGAAGCGTCCATGATCGTGGCAATACTTCTCGCGTACTTGCAACGGATTGGTCAGCGTCGGCATTTTCGCGATGTCTTCAGCGGTGTGGCTGCCGCACTGATATTGACCCTTGGCGGGGGTGTCGCCGCCTTCTTCCTAATCAGACATTACGAAGGCTCAAATGTTCAGACCTATTTCGAAACCGCAACATACCTCCTAGCGGCGGTGGTTCTCACCTATATGACCTTCTGGATGCAATTGCACGCCAGGAGTCTGGCGACTGAGTTAAAGCATCGAAGCGATCTTGCACTGTCGAAGGGGCGGCGGTGGGGATTAGGGCTACTCGCCTTCCAAGCCGTGGGACGCGAGGGTTTAGAGACGATGGTTTTCACGCTGGCGATAATCTTTGCCAGCGACCGACAAGCGGCGTCGCCCGTACACGGAAAACTCCTTTTGATAGGAGCGGGCCTCGGGCTGGCGGTAGCGCTGAGCGTGGCATTTGCCATATTCAAACTGGGTGCGAAGCTCAACATGCGGAGATTCTTTCAAGTACTCGGGATAGTTTTGATGGTCTTCGCCGCAGGTCTACTGGCTGATGCTGTTGAAAACATGCAGCAATTGAATTGGTTGGATTTTGGTCACCACGTGCTTTGGAATACCTCGGGCACGATTTCGGAGGCGTCGAGTTTCGGCGATGTCCTTCATTCGCTGCTCGGCTATGCAGATCGTCCGACAGAGCTTCAGGCATTCGTATGGATGATTTTTCTGGTGGTCAGCTCGATTCTCTTCATTCGCGTGGGCAAGAGCAGTGGTCGTCGCGGACGATCGGTTGAGAGTTCTCGCGTGGCGGGAAGTCAGTCGGACGGGCGACTGTCACCTACCCCTAATGGTGAGACGTGACTCTCAGTATGTCCGTTTGAGTTCGTATCGCTGACTTGAGAATATTCATCGCGAGAGATTGACTATCTTCATTTACTCGTGAATCGGTGTCGTGCTGTAAGTGACAATCATGCAGTTGAAATCCGTTTGCTTATCATTATGCGAACTACGAATCGAGAAGTGACTGGAAAACAGTCTCTGCCTCATCGGTCGACGATCGCCACGTGACTCGCACTCCCTCGTTACGCAGCGATGCGATCGAGTTCGACGAGATCTTCTTCGGAGAGAACTGCGGAGGCGCCGGCGATATTGTCACGAAGATGCGCTCGAGTCGACGTGCCGGGTATCAGTAGGATGTTTGGTGAACGATGGATTAGCCACGCGAGAGCGACCGCAAGCGGAGACGTATCAAGTCGTGTGGCGACTGACGCGAGCTCCGTGGATTGAAGAGGGGTGAAGCCTCCAAGCGGGAAGTACGGTACGTAGGCAATGCTCTGTTCTGCGAGGGAGTCGATCAAATCGTCGTCGTCTCGATGCGCGACGTTATAGAAGTTCTGGACGCACACGATCGGGGAAATCGACTGCGCCTCCGCGATCTGTTCGGCGTTCACCGTGCTGAGTCCCAGGTGACGGATCAAACCCTGTTCCTGCAGCTCGACCAGGGCCTTGAACGGCTCAGCGAGTGAGCCGCCCTCGGCGCCGGCGAATCCCCCGAGTCGCAAGTTCACGACGGCGAGTGCGTCCAGTCCCAAGTGGTCCAGATTCTCATGAACCGCCTGGCTCAGATCCTGGGGTGTCCGGGCGTGCGGCCAGCCGCCTTCGGCGTCGCGACGCGCGCCGACCTTGGTCACGATGTGCAACGACTCAGGGTAGGGGTAAAGAGCTTCCTTGATGATCTCGTTCGTGACGAACGGACCGTAGTAGTCACTGGTGTCGAAGTGCGTGATGCCGCTTTCGACCACCTCGCGCAGTACCTTGATCGCTTCCTCGCGGTCCTTCGGTGGACCGAAAACTCCGGGACCGGTCAGTTGCATCGCGCCATAACCCATTCGAGTGACGCTGAGATCCGGCGCCAGAGAAAAGGTGCCGCCCGGCAGTTTCACTTCATTCACGCGTGCTCCTCGTCTGGTCGAAACCAACTCGTTGACCTTATTGGGCCCAGACTGATATCACGCGAAACTGAGGCTTCCTGCGCGGAGGGGCGAACTCGTGATCGCCGTATGCCGAACCACGATCCTGGAGGCGGCGTCCGGATTCGAACCGGAGTACGGGGCTTTGCAGGCCCCTGCCTAACCACTCGGCCACGCCGCCAGAACTAGAGAGCCTACCGCGAAGGTTCAGTGCGCCTTTTGGTGTTTGAAGTGGTGATACACCAATCCGACGACGGCGGCGATGACGAGGAACTCGAAGAAGAACCAGACCGTGGCCGCGATGAAGCCGATCACCGTGACGATGATCCACAGCGCCAACCCGATCAGCACGACCACGCCGACGGTCTTTATGAGGGCCATGTCCCCTCCTTCGTTCCCCTCCATCGTAGGCGGCGTAATAACTTCACTCATCGTCGGTAATCTGTTCCAATGACCCGACGACTCACCGCCGCCCTCTCCCTCGCCGTCGGGGTCCTGGGCGCCACGATGGTGCCCACTCTCCAGGCATCGTCGGCGACGCCCGTCGTCCACTCGTTCGTCATCACGAGCAATCTCCCGACCTCGCTCTCGAACCAATTGCCCCTGTTGCGACTGCACTTCAGCGACGCCACCAAAGTGAAGAACCTGCCCGCACTTCGAACGCGGCCGGCCCTCGCGACCAAATGGGAACAGATCAGCACCCACGAGGTGCAAGCCGTCGTGACCGGCTCACTCCAACCGGCGGCCATCTACACGATTGACCTGCCGACGCGCATGACGTGCGCGACCACCTGCCGTTTCACGGCGGTGCGTCCTCGCCGCGCGTTGGTCGCGTCGAGCACGATCTGGGAAGAGCAGCTCTTGGCCGAACTCAATTACTTGCCCGTGAGCTTCACACCGAGCACGTCCTCCAGTAACCCGACGCAGCCGACGAGTGGCACCTTCACCTGGAAGTACCCGAAGCTGCCCGCGAGCCTCCAATCGCAGTGGCGCGTCGGCGTCGCCGGGGTTCTCCTTCGCGGGGCGCTGATGAACTTCCAAAGCGTCAACAACCTCCCCACCACCGGCATCGCCGACGCGCCCACTTGGAGCGACCTGATCACGGCGGTCCAGAACAACAAGACCGACCCGACGACGTATGACTACGTGAGCGTCTCAGAGGGATCTCCCGAGGTCCTCACGCTCTACGTCGAGAACCACGTGAAGTTCACGACGCCGGTCAATACGGGCATCTCCGTGTCGCCCACGGCGTTGGGCACGTATCCGGTCTACGAACGATTCCTCTCCACCACGATGTCGGGCACCAACCCCGACGGCTCGCACTACAGCGACCCGAACATCCAATGGGTCTCGTACTTCAACGGCGGCGACGCGTTGCACGAGTTCCCGCGATACTCCTACGGCTCCCCCCAGAGCCTCGGCTGCGTCGAGATGCCCTTCGCGAGCGCCGAGACCGTCTTCCCCTTCACGCCGATCGGCACGCTCGTCACGGTCATTGCGTAACGAACAACTTCACAATTCGTAATCTTCGTTTATGACTGTAATTTCTTGACGCGCTGTTACATTCGATTTAGATGCTAAGTGAGTCGACTCGTCAGGGTGCCGGTCCCAGCTGGCCCTTGCGGGTCGGACTAGGACTCTGCGTATCGGCCCTCGTCATCGTGGGCTTCCAACTCAAGGACGAGCACCGCTCCCCCGCCGCCGAGGCGACGACCACCTCGCACACGACCACGACCACGACCACAACGACGAGCGCGTCGGGAACGACGACGAGCGTCGCCCCGGCCACATCGACGACCCGGACGACACCGACGACGCAGGCCGGCCCATCGAAGACCCTCCCGCCGCCGATCGTCAACATGACCGCGTTCAAACCACCGGGTGCCGGGTGTCGATTCTCAACCGGTGCGCCGAGTCCAAGCTCGTCCGGTGGTGCGACGACGACATCCACCTCGGTGCCGACGACGTCGCCGATCGGTCGCTGCACCGTACTCGAGATCGGGGACTCACTCGGCAACGACCTCGGTTGGGGTATCGCGCGACAACTCGGTCACAATCACGAGGTTCGTCTCGTGCAGGCCGACAAGTCGTCGAGTGGACTCCTCACCCCCTGGTTCTACGACTGGCCACAAAAGGAGAAGGTGCTGCTCGCTCAGTACAAACCGCAGTTGGTGATCATCACCTTCGGTGCGAACGACGAACAGAACCTCAGGGTGAACGGACACGTCCTGGCGTTCGGATCGGCGCCGTGGGTCACGGCCTATACGAACATCGTGACGAAGATGGCGCGCGCGGCGACGAAGTCCGGCGCGTACGTGCTGTGGGTCGGGATGCCGATCATGCAGCCGAACGGCTATCGCCAAGGCATGGTACTGATCAACTCGGTGTTCGCCAAGGTGGCCACGACCACGCCGGGCATGACGTTCCTGCCGACGTGGGACCTCTTCGCCAACTCCCGTGGTCAGTTCGAAGACGCCGCGCGAGTGAACAACATTCCGTCGCTGCTGCGCGAAGCCGACGGGATCCACTTCAGTTACGTGGGCGAGAACGTCATCGCCACCTACGTGACGCGCGCCATCGGCAACGTGTACCACGTGCAGATCACACCCGAAGCGGCGATGTACATCGATCGCTGAGTGTGGCGTCACGTCACGTGCGCGAGGTGCCCGATCCAGAGTGTCGCGTCCCACGAAAGACCGACGCACACCAACAGCATCAGGGTCACGGCGACGCCGTCACGGTCGAGTCGTTTGGAATGACGAATCGGATTCTCGAGGACGTGATATGAGAGAGCGGCACACGCGAACGCGCCCGCGACCTCGATCACTCGAGCCCACGGGGACGTCGGTGGATGGACCATTTGCAGGGGGAGCATCAGCCACACGTAGTGCCACAAGTAGAGCGAATACGAAATGTCCCCGATGTAGCGCAACGGTCGAAACGAGAGCCAGGAGGCCGCCCCTCCCGGGGCGCTGGCCTGTCCCGTCCAGAGCAGGATCGCCGTCGTCCCACAGGGCCACCACGCCAGCACACCAGGGTAAACACTCGTCACGTTCAGTCGCCACACGGCGATCCCCAAACCGACGAGGGCCGCCACGGAGAGCGCCGCGTTGACGCGCGGCGTCCGGCGCGCCCACGCCCCCGGGAGCAGCGCGACCAGGGCGCCCAGGGCGATCTCCCAAAAACGGGTGAAGGGTGAGTAGTACGCGACCGTCGGCTTGATCGGCGTCAGGTACCACGAGTACCACGCCGACGCGGCGATCGCCGCGACCAGGAACAGTCCCAGTGACGTCGCGCGGTTTCGAATCGGCGTCAACCACGTGAGTGAGAAGACGACCAACGGGAAGAAGAGATAGAACTGCTCTTCCACCGCGAGTGACCAAAAGTGCGTGACCAGTGACGGTGCGACACCGGGAATGAAGTAGTTGCTGCCGGTATTGATCAACCGAAAGTTCGCGGAGAAGAGAGAGGCCCAGCGCACGTCGCCGAGTAACTGCGGCACGAAGTTGGTTCCGAGAAGAAAGTACGCCGCCACGATCGTGGAGACCAGGGTCAGCGTGGCCGCCGGAACAATACGTCGAATTCGTCGGGCGTAGAAGTACGCGAGATTCCCACGCACGTGACGCGGCGGTTGCCGTCGAAGGAGGCTCGTGATGACGAAGCCGCTGATGACGAAGAACACGTCGACACCGATATAGCCACCCTCGAAGCCCGGCACGCTCGCGTGCGCGAGTATCACCAGAATGACGGCGATCGCCCGAAGACCCTGGATGTCCGGTCGAAACGTCTGATGCGCGCTTCGATCGCCCGTCACCGCGCTCGTCGCGAGGTGGTCGAGATTGGACTCGTCGAGAACGGACACGCCGTTGACGCTACATCGACGCTTCGTGAATCGGGCGTGGTCAGTGCCGTACAGTGCCGCAACCCGTAGATTGGACCAATCACCAACGACACCCCCACGAAGAAATCGTCGAGCCCGGTAAAGCGCATCGCGGCGATAGTCGTCACCGGCCTCGCCTTCTACGTAGCGCTCCCGGCCTTCGTGAAGGTCCTCTCGGCGTGGCCGAAACTTTTCCATCTGAGCTTCACGTGGCTCGCGTTGATGTTGGTCGCCGAGATCGTGAGCTTCACGTGCGCGATGACCTTGTTGCGATTGTTACTCCGAACGAAACATTGGTTCACCGTGGTCGCCGCGCTGCTCGTCGGTAACGCCGTGACGAATGTCCTACCGGCCGGGGACGTCGCCGGCGCGGGCGTCCAGTATCAGATGCTCGCGATGGGCGGCATCAACGCCGACTCGGCGGCCGGTGGTCTCGCGGCGGCGTCGATCATCGGACTCGCCGGACTGTTCTTGTTGCCCGTGTGCGTGCTGCCCGCGATTCTCGGCGGCCTCCCGGTGAGTCCCGGTCTCGAACACGCGGCCTACCTCGGTATCGCTGGCTTCGTTCTCATCGTCGCCTTCGGGGCCGTCCTGCTCACGACCAACGGTCTCCTCACGTGGCTGGCTCGAGTCACCCAGCGAACCTTGAACTCGATACCGAAACGAAAGACCACGACGAAGGACCTGCCCGAGCGTCTGATTGCTGAGCGCAATCTGGTGCGGACGAACCTGGGGCGTCGGTGGCGCGAGGCCGTGTTGCTCATCGGCGGGCGCATCGGCTTCGACTACTTCGCGCTGCTGTGCGCCCTGCGCGCGACCGGTGCGAGTCCGAACGCGCCCCTCGTGTTGTTGGCCTACGCCGCCACGGCCGTCATCGCCCTCGCTCCCCTGACGCCCGGCGGCCTCGGCATCGTCGAAGCGAGTCTGAGTGGGCTGCTCGTCTTGGCCGGCGTCGGCAGCGCCAGTGCCATCATCGCGACCCTGGCCTATCGCCTCGTCACGTACTGGTTACCGATCGTGGCCGGCGGCGGCGTCTACGTCGCCTTTCGACGCCGCTACGGGCCGGTCAAGTTCGGAGCCGCCCGGCCCGCTTCGTAAGCGAGCGCGACGCCGAAGTTATTTCTTGTCGTCGAGCAGGTTGACCATGTCGTTGGCGTGCTCTTCTTCGACGGCCAAGATCTCTTCGAGCATGCGACGCGTGGTGGGATCGCCGTCGCCCAGCCAGGCGATGATCTCGGTGTAAGAGCTGATGGCGATCCGCTCGGCGATGAGATTCTCCTTGATCATCTCGGTGAGGCTGGCCGCCGTCCTGTACTCCGAATGCGCCCGAGCGCTGAAGGTGTCGGGATTGAAATCGGGATCTCCGCCAAGTTGTCCGATTCGAGCGGCGAGCAGTTCGGCGTGACCCTGCTCTTCTCTCGAGTGCGCGAGGAACTCGGCGGCGACCGCCTCGGAGTCCAGTCCGTGCGCGGCGAAAGAGTGTTGCTGGTAGCGAAGCACGCAGATGAGTTCGGTCGCGAGTGCTTGGTTGAGAACATCGAGGACCTTCGGCAGGTCGGCGCCGTAGGCGTCGGTGATCGAGCCCTTTCGAAGGTTCTTTCGGGCGTTCTCACGAAGTGTCTTGACGTCAGTCAGGAAATTGGCCATTGTCTCGCCGTCCTCTCGATTCTCGGAATGAAAATCATTTCTGGCGCCACTCTAACGACTGGCCCGGCCGCTCCACGCGACGAAAATCGGCGCGTAACTATCGAGGGTCCTCTTCGGACGCCAATGGCGCAGTTGCGAGTGTCGAATGCCCACGTCAACCCGCCGCGTGCGAACGGTTCTCCCCCACCGCAGATTTCCTGAGTTCTGTGCATTCCTCATCGCGTCAGCACCGCCGCCCTGTGCTCGCCCCACGAACTGTGGGTACTCGAGATCACTAAGTCAACCGCGCCGGCGAACACGAAATCACGTCGCCCGTCAAAAACCTTGGTGCACCATTCTTCCCACCTGATCGCTGACGCACGTCCATGAATCGGTTGGACGATTGTTCAACGACTCTCCATGACTTCAAAGGTTGGTCCACGCCTTCGGCGTGGCCCGACGCCCTGCCCTTCGGCGGACTCGTACCCTGGGCCGTTCTGGCCAAGGGTCGTGGGTCCGTCATTTCGGACCTTAGACGCTTCAGGTATCAACCAGACAAGAAACGATCGCCGATCGCGGCGTCCGAACACACCGAGCGGGGATCAGGGGGAATGCGTCGTTTAGTGGTAGTGCTTTCGTCCACCCAAGGCGTGGCCCAAGGTTCCCAGAGCCCACAACACGAGTCCGACCAACAGCACGATCATGCCGTTCGACCAGAGAATTTTGAATGCGAGTACAAAGCCAATAATTGGGAGAATCAATCCGAAGACAATCATGATGTCGCATGCCTCTGTTCAGTGAGCGTTTCCCACGCCCAATTGGAACTTCCTCACTGCTCAAGAAACCTTAGGCACGCGTTCTTCACAAACGTCTTTGAGGCGCGTGGGGATTTCATGTGAGATCGATGAGCGCATGCATTCGTTGACGAATCAATGGCACGATGGACCAAAAACGATGTCCCAGCGTTCATCGGTGAACTTCGTGCTATTCAAAGTGTTTCAGTCTTCGTCATTAAGGTTGAGGTCTATGGCCCGCAAAAAACCCCGGGGGACGCCTCCCACGCTCCAACAAGTGTGGATCTCTGGCATCGTGGCCGCCGCGATCGCCGTCGCCGCGATCATCGTCAAATCAGAGTTCGACAGTCGTCACGGGGTGATGCGCCACTCCTCGATCGTCACGTGGATCACGGTGCCGGTCCTTCTGATCTTCGGCATTTACGCGGTCGGGCGCCTCGCCGACGGCATAGGACGATTCCTCGCGCGACGCTCCATCGAAGCGGCGGCCGCGGTCGTGCGACTCGTGGCGACGGGGGTGGGCTACCTACTCGTCCTGATCGCAGTTTTCGAGCTGCTCGGCGTCTCGATCGCTCACCTCATAATCGGCTTCGGACTCGCCGGGGTCGTGCTCGGCATCGCCGCCCAACAGAGCCTCGGCAATATCTTCGCGTCACTCGTCTTGCTCTTCGCACGACCATTCAGTGTGGGAGAACATATCCGCATTCGTTCCGGCACGATCGGCGTCGTCGACGCGTGGGTGCTCGGAATTGGTCTCACGTACGTTACGCTTCAGACCGAGGACGGACTCTTGAAAGTGCCCAATTCCGTCGTGCTGGCGTCGGGAATTGGCAAGCTCGATTCGCCGCCCCATCGACTTCCGTGAGACACACGAATCGAATCATCGATTGCTGGAAAGAGGTCTGAACATGGGTTCTGAAGGAGTCAAGCCGAGGAAGCCCCGCTACCGACTGGCGCGAGTCTCGAAATATCCGGATTCGAGCGGCAATCCACTCGCCGGACTTACCGGCGGGGGCGGCGACGGACTCTCCGCTCCGGGCGCCAGCCACGGACCGTCCGAGCACCATCACCCGGTGGGCAAGCTGGGCACAGCGTTTCTCTGGCTTCTCGGGCGACGCAGAACTCCGATGCCACCAGCGACCGAACCGGAGCCCGCACCCGAACACGAGCACCAGGACGAAGACGAGCACCAGGACGAAGACGAGTAATTCGTCGAGAGGACGTCCCGGCTTCGAAGTTCACACTGGGTACGCGTGCACCGCTCCCGACGCGACGAAACTCTTCGCGGGCGTCAACGAGCCCCCGGCCCCTTGCACGGTGACCGCCAATTCCGACGGGCCCGGCGACGAGTTGAGTGTGAACGTCACCTGACCGGGTGACGAACCCATGACCCCGATCGAGACGGGGGAACCCTTCACGATGCCCCACAGTTGGTAGGTCTCATTTGACGCCAAGGCCGGCATCGAGGACTTCACGAGGTAGCCCGTGCCACCGGGCACCATCACGAATTCGGCGAGGTGCTGATCCGTGGCGCTCGTGAGGTCGACGATTTGATGTCCCGGCGTCGACAGGGCGCGCTGCACGACGCTGCGGTTCGCGATCCGTAGAGCACTCTGCAGGTTCGTCACGTGATTCTGTGCGCTCGTGAGGCTCAGCGCGAGCACGACGATCCACGCGGCGGCGGCCACAGCAATCGCACCAAACGCCGTTCGAGTGCGTCGCGTCGAGCGCGAGGCACTGCCAATCGCCACGACGTCACCTCGGGCGTCGCCGACGACCAGTGCGGGCATCTGGGTCGTCTCACCGTTTCGTTCCCACAGTTGACTAGAGATACTGGTCCACAGTCCTTCGGGCAGCGCTTCGACGGAGTTGCCCAACGCCGCGGCGACGGCGCGAAAACTGTCGAGCTCACTCTGACAACGTGGACAGGTCGCGGCGTGCTCTTCAATCGCGGCCAAAGTCTCGGCGTCAACGGCGTGCAGCGCCGCGACGGCTAACAGTTCGTTTGCTTCGTCGTGACTCATCATCGATCCGCTCCTTCAATCCCGGACTCCACGAGCGTGGCACGCATCCGACGCATCCCGTTCCTGATTCGACTCTTCACGGTTCCTTCTGGTTCGTTCAGTATTTCGGCAACCTTGACGTACGTATGACCCTCGAAATAGGCGAGCTCGATGGCGCGACGCTCCTCCGGCGGCAACGCACCCAGGGCCTTCTTCACGTCCTCGGCCAGCACCACGTCCCACGCCTCGTGTTGCATGTCGTAGCCCCCGCGCGCGGCCTTGTGCGCGTCGTTGATCTCACGTTGGCGTCGCGCGGTGAGTGAGCGAATCGTCTCCACGGCGCGCGCGTGGCTCTGCGTGAGGAGCCAACTTCGCAGGTTCCCCCGCGTCGCGTCGAAGCGCTCGGGCTGATTCCAAAGACGCAAGAAGACCTCTTGGGTCACGTCTTCGGCTTCGGCGGCGCCGTTCAGGACTCGACGGGCGAGACCGAAGACCGCACCGCCATGCCGGCGATACGTCTCGGCGAGCGCCACCTCGTTGTAGCGCGCGATCATCGTGACCAGTTGGGCGTCACTGACCTCTCTGATGTCATCCATACATATCCACTTCTAGTTCGACACCGACGATCATGACGGATGTCTCACGCACAAAGCCTGAAGCCGCTTCGCTTTGGGCTCCGGACCGGCCACAGCCGACGAAAGTTCGTGCAATCGTCCCCGAGTGACATCCGAGGTGCGTGCGGCGACGAAATACTCCAGTAATCCCCCGTGGCGCCATTCTCACCGAGAGTGGCGCCACCCCCCTTGAGCCAGCGTCGCGACGATCACGGGCCGTGCTGGAACTCGTC
>ODAK010004329.1_pt1 | contig 14551 bp, 9 predicted proteins | sample 1539591 | NCBI WGS metagenome assembly ODAK01 (sample SAMEA3539303, study PRJEB22396) | soil metagenome | biome: tundra; feature: field; material: soil | place: USA | collected 2010-05 | depth 0.15 m | reverse complement strand
CGCAGGCCGCGGCGAACGCGAAGCAGGTGAACGCCCGTCCCGGGCATCTCAGGTCAGCCAGGAAGGCCGCGGCCCGCCACGCCGACGCCGCCAGCAGGACGGCGAAGCTCGCGGCCGCGATGGCCAGCAGCACCCCGGACAGGTGCGGGCGGGCCGCCTGGCGCTGTGCGTCCGAGCACGGCCGGCCGCGTTAGCGCGTGCCGGCGGCCGACGGCACGGTATCCGGGTTATCGGGAACGCGTAATCTCGCAGGATGACCGACCGCGACTTTCCGCTCCCGGACGACCTGCCCCGGCCCGTGGACGATGGCGCGGCCGATCACCTGACCGGCCAGGCGCTTCCCGGCCTGCGGCTGCGCAGCACCGACGCGCGCGTGATCGTGCTGGCCAGCCTCGGACAACCGCGGGCCGTGCTTTACCTGTACCCGATGACGGGCCGGCCCGGCATTGCCCTTCCCGAGGGGTGGGACCTGATTCCCGGCGCGCGAGGCTGCACCCCCGAATCGTGCGGGTTCCGCGACTACCACGCCGAATTGCAGGCGGCCGGGGCCGAGGTGTACGGACTGTCCAGCCAGAGCACCGACTACCAGAAGGAAGCGGCCGGCCGGCTGCACCTGCCCTTTCCCCTCCTGTCCGACCAGACCCTGACTCTCGCCGATGCCCTGCAGCTGCCGACTTTCACGGCCGGCGGAATGAGGCTCTTCACGCGGCTGACCATGGTCATCGCGGACGGGCTTATCGAACGCGTGTTCTACCCGGTCTTCCCGCCGGATCAGCACGCCGGCGAGGTCCTGAGGTGGCTGCACGAGAACTGATTCCGACCACCCGGCGGACGTGGCCCTTGTGCGGACCAGCTCGATGGGGAGCTTCGCTGTTCGGGCCGCTGCGACGCGCCGACGTGCAGGTTGGCAGGTGACTCAGCGTGTGCCATGGCTCCTTCCCCCGACCGCGCCTCGTCGGCGGAGCGCTTCCAGCGATCGGCGCGCAGATCACGTACCTGGACACGAGGAGGCCGAGCAAAGCCTCTCTTGGCCATCCGACCCAGTACTGGCAGGCGGCCGTCCGCGAACCGATGCGCCCGGATCGATCCGGAAGTGTCGGAGCGACGTCACCTGCTTCACCTTCGCGCCCGCGGCCTCTCCGGCAAGGCAGGAGGCACCTAAATCACCGAGCTGCCAGTTCGGGCGGCATGACATGGTGACGTCTACTGGTTTCGCCTACCCGTTCCAGGCCGGGACCCGGACTGCCAGCTCACCGTATTCAAAGACTGTGCTGATGGCTCACGCCCCCGACCTACGAGGACGTTGACGAACTCAACCAGCGGATTCAGGCATTTTTGCAACTTCGGGCGCCCGCCCCGGCCATTCCCATGTGTGGAGCATCGGAGGATCCCCGGCTTCCCGCCGCCCGCGATGGGGCGGATCAGGCCGGAGCGGCCGGCGGCGCGGGTGCGGAGGATGCTCATGGCAGTTTGCCTTTCGTTCAGGGCCAGGCCCGTGCCGGGCCTGACACGGCAATCCCGGGCCAGGCCGCGGGGGGAAACGCGGGGGGCGCGGGGGAAACACGGGGGGGCGTGTCACCCGTTCGCGTCCGTACGTCTTGCTCGATCAGGCCGAGCACTTCGGTAACCGTGCCCGTGACGATGGCCTCGATGGCGGCGGCCGCAGAGGGCATGGCTGACAGAGGCCGTGCCGCCAGAGTCCATACAGACCGCGGCCATCTCCCCCGGCAGCGCCTCCAGGAGTTCCGCCTCGGTCGCCGCTAGCGCCAGGAGCGCTCAGCGGCGCGGCGGCCCAGCGGCGGAGCCGGTCGGCCTTGGACTGGCACGCGACGCAGCGCGCTGCCTCCGGACGTGCTTCTAGCCGGCCCTCTGGAACTGGCCGGCCACATTCGGTGCAGATGCCGTAGTTGCCACCGGCCACCTGGTCCAGCGCCGCAAGCACTTGCGAGCGCTGGCTCTGCGCTGCTTCCAGGATGGCGAGGGTGCGGTCAGCCTCGGACAGGTTCGCTCCCGCGTCGGCCGGATCGGGCGGATAGCCGAACGTCCCCTCATCGGCCGCATGTTCTCCTTTCAGCACCGCGATGGACCTTTCGAGGTCATCGTGCATCTCTTCCAAGCGCTTACGAGCGGTGGCGGTATCCACGGGATTCATACCTCCTGTCCGCGTGCGGCCAGGACACCGGGGATCCGGGTGTCGCCGCGTAGCTAGGGGTCGCGGTGATCTAGAAGAGTGAGGCCGGTGCCTCGCTCGGATCCCCGCCGGATGGCGCGGGTGCCGCGGCCGCTGACGAGGACCGGGGTGCGGTCGCAGCCCCCTGGCCGCCACCTCACCGGTCCCACGGTGGTGGCCACGGCCGCCGCTGCGGGCGCGTCGCCCCGCCAGGCGGGGAACACCTCCGCGGTCCGCACCGGCCGATGGTGGTCATGAGAAGACCTTTAGCCGTTCGAGTTCTGAGTCTGCTGTCTCCCGGGCGTAGATCGATCCGCCATCAGCGGTGACTTGCTCGAGGAAGGCGTAGATCTGCAGCGCCCGGTTGATGGTGTCCGTCTTGGTGTCGCCGGTCAGCTGTGTTGCCAGCTCCAGGGCGCGAGCGGACCGGGGAGTCAGGTTGACCGTGACCCGCTCCAGCGGGCTGCTGCCACCGTGGCCGCGGCCGGGGGTCCTGGTGTCGTCGCGTTCGGTCATGGTGGTCATGACGATTTCCTCTCCTCTTGCACCTGGCAACGCCGCCGCGTGGGGCCTGCCAGGCTTCGGCGACCGCTGGCCTCGCGAGCTGAGGTCCAGGGCCCGGTGTACTCGCCGTTCAGGTGGCGGGCTGCCTGCCCGAGGCGGGGGCTGGCGCGGGCGGCGCGCTCGCGGCGGATCCTCACCGGGCCCGCGGTGATGACCCCGATCACGACGCCCCTCGCGATCGGTGCGATCGCCGAGAGTGAGAAGACCGCGATCACGCCTCCCTGTCCCAGCCTTTGGTCACGAGTATGGTTCCTGGCATGATGGGTGTCAACCAAGATCAGCGCACGACTGTCCTGATTGCTGTGTGATAGGCGTCACAGACGTCACATCGATATCTTACTTCACTACCGATAGTCATACAAGGTCGGCGCATCGTGCTGCTCCGGGTGTACACTCAGCGACATCCCCTTATTCCGCCCCGGGGCGGCTGGGTCGGCTGCTGGAACGGGACGCGGCAGCGTCACGGCGCCAGCCCCCGGACCGAGCCACGACCGGGGCGCCCCCCAGGGTCTGCTTACCTAGCGGATAGGCACGTCGATGAGCAAGATCACCAAGCACACAGACCTCACGCAGTCCGAAGGTGATCCGACTTCCCGGGCCAATGCTGACCTGCCCATCGAGGACTTCAGGGTCCGCGTGTCGCCGACGCGCTGGCCTGCGGCCGGGATCGGGATCAAGACCGGTACAGCGCCGCAGTCACCCCTGGGCAATGCGGTCGCAGCCGTTTTGCTGATCCTGGCGGGAGGGCTGTGCGCCGTCCTGCTGCATTGGATCAGCGTGCCGTGGTGGGCGCAGCTTGGCGGGCTGGTCCTGCCCTGGGTGCTTTGCTTCACCCTCCGGCCGGCCAGGTCCAGCCGGGCCCGGGTGTAGGGACTGCCATCGTGTCCATGCCCTGCTGCCAGTCCAGCCGGCGCCACGGCGATGACGGTGAAACTGCCCGGATCCGATACGGCGCTGACCGTGCGCGCGCACGCCGTGCCAGGCGAATAGTGCCGCCGGGCGATGCCGCGGCAGGTCACGAGGGAGCAGTGAACATGCAACTGGACAAGCACATGGAGGGCGAAGTCACCGTCATCGCCCTGGCCAGGCCCTCCGCACCAACGGGTCTGCCGGTCGCATGAGTGACCGGAACCCGCTCCCTGGGAAGGACGCTTTGTGAGCGTCACCACCGAACTCCTCACCGGCCCGGCAGATACGCCTGATGCGACCCCCGCCACGGCCGGAAGCCCGGGCGAGGCTCCCGCGGCAGCTGTCAGGCCGCGGCGCCGGTCCGGAACCGGTTTGTCGTCGATGCTGCTGCCCGAGCTGCAGCGGCTCGCTCAGTCCCTTGGCATCAGCGGGACCGGGCGGATGCGCAAGAGCCAGCTCGTTGAAGCGATCCAGGAGCGGGCGATCTTGGACGAGCCCGTCGCCGCTGGGAGGGGCCTGGATCAGGGGAGTTCAGTTGTGGCACCGGCGAGGTCCAGTGCCAGCCATGCGCCGGCCGGTTTCCCGCCCGGCGCTTCCGATTCAAACTCCGCCATGCGGGGTGCGCCCGCGGGAGTCGGCGACCCCCGTCCCGATGAGCAGGACGTTATGCAACCAGATACATTCATGTCGGCCTGGCGGGACGACACGCGGCGCCGTGACCAGCAGGGCCGCGACCAGCAAGGGCGTGACCAGCAGGGCCGCGATCAGAATGCTGCCGCGGTGAGCCGCGGCGGTGAGCAGGAGGCGAGCCGGCCCGATGACGACGGCGACGTCAGCGCGGCCGCCGCATGGACCGGGACCGGTTCCGCAACCGTAACCGCCCGCCGCGACAGGCCGGACGGCGAGCCGGTGGTGACCGAGGATGACGTGGATGACGTGCTCATCCCGATCGCCGGCATTCTCGACGTCTTGGACAACTACGCGTTCGTCCGCACGTCCGGCTACTTGCCGGGCCCGCACGATGTCTACGTGTCGCTCTCCCAGGTCCGCAAGTACGGACTGCGCAAGGGCGACGTGATCGAGGGTGCGGTCCGCCAGCCCCGCGACGGCGAGCGCAGGGAGAAGTTCAACGCGCTTGTCCGGCTCGACAAGGTCAACGGCCTTCACCCCGAGCAGTCACGCGGGCGCCCCGACTTCAGCGAGCTTGTTCCGCTCTACCCGCAGGAGCGGCTGCGCCTGGGAGACCGAGCCGCTCGGGCTGACCACGCGGATCATCGATCTCGTCAGCCCGATCGGCAAGGGCCAGCGCGGCTTGATCGTGTCGCCGCCCAAGGCGGGCAAGACGATGATCCTGCAGGCGATCGCGAACGCGATCACCAAGAACAACCCGGAATGCCACCTCATGGTCGTGCTAGTGGATGAGCGGCCTGAGGAAGTCACCGACATGCAGCGTTCGGTGAAGGGTGAGGTGATCCACTCCACGTTTGACCGGCCGGCCGAGGACCACACGACGGTCGCCGAGCTTGCCATCGAGCGCGCCAAGCGGCTGGTCGGGATGTGCCACGACGTGGTTGTGCTGCTCGACTCCATCACCAGGCTTGGCCGCGCCTACAACCTGGCGGCGCCGGCCAGCGGCCGGATCCTGTCCGGTGGCGTCGACTCCGCTGCGCTCTACCCGCCGAAACGGTTTTTCGGCGCGGCGCGCAACATCGAGAATGGCGGCTCGCTGACCATCCTGGCGACGGCGCTCATCGAGACGGGTTCCCGTATGGATGAGGTGATCTTCGAGGAGTTCAAGGGCACCGGCAACATGGAGCTGCGGCTGCGCCGCGAGCTAGCCGACAAGCGGATATTCCCCGCGGTGGACGTGGACGCGTCCGGCACCCGTAAGGAAGAAATCCTCATGTCGCCGGAGGAGCTCAAGGTCGTCTGGCAGCTCCGCCGGGTGCTGCACGCGCTGGAGACACAGCAGGCGCTCGAGCTGCTGCTCGAGAAGATGCGGGAGACGAAGAGCAACGCCGAGTTCCTGCTCCAGGGGCAGAAGATGCCGGGCGCGCCGATCAGTTCCGGCGTGCGGGACGAAAAACGGCTGATGCCACGGTCCATGTGGGCGCAGCCAGGGCCGTCCTCGCTGAAGGCGGTTCCCGTCTCGGCGGCGATCGCCCGGAAGAACCGCGTACCAGCCTCCGGCCGAGGGGTAGCTCCCCAGGTGTAGCCGGGCCCATCGCGCAGTGCCCGGGGCGATCAGCCGTCGACGGCCGAGCCCACGCCCTGCCACTCGCCGAGGGAACTCTTGACGATGTTACCCAGGCGCAGGTCGGCCCCTGGCTGCCACCTCACCGGTCCCACGGTGGTGGCCACGGCCGCCACTGCGGGCGCGTCGCCCCGCCCCAGGCGGGGAACACCTCCGCGGTCCGCACCGGCCGATGGTGGTCATGAGAAGACCTTTAGCCGTTCGAGTTCTGAGTCTGCTGTCTCCCGGGCGTAGATCGATCCGCCATCAGCGGTGACTTGCTCGAGGAAGGCGTAGATCTGCAGCGCCCGGTTGATGGTGTCCGTCTTGGTGTCGCCGGTCAGCTGTGTTGCCAGCTCCAGGGCGCGAGCGGACCGGGGAGTCAGGTTGACCGTGACCCGCTCCAGCGGGCTGCTGCCACCGTGGCCGCGGCCGGGGGTCCTGGTGTCGTCGCGTTCGGTCATGGTGGTCATGACGATTTCCTCTCCTCTTGCACCTGGCAACGCCGCCGCGCGGGGCCTGCCGGGCTGCGGCGGGACGGTCTCCCGGCGGTGACGGCTGGCCTCGCGAGCTGAGGTCCAGGGCCTCGGCGTAACTCGCCGTTCAGGTGGCGGGCTGCCTGCCCGAGGCGGCGGCTGGCGCGGGCGCGGCGCTCGCGGCGGATCCTCAGCGGGCCCGCGGTGATGACCCCGATCACGACGCCCCTCGCGATCGCTGAGAGTCCGGAGACCGCGATCATGCGCCTCCCTGTCCCAACCTTCGGTTGTTCACGAGTATGGTTCCTAGCATGATGTGTGTCAAACGAGATCGGCGAAAGACTGTCCTGATTGCTGTGTGATAGTTATCACATTACCATCTTACTTACTGCTGATAGTCATACAAGGCCAGTACATCATGCTGCTCCGGGTGTACACTGAGTGACATCCCTCTCCGCCCTGATGGCGGCTGGGTCGGGTGAATAGTGCCGCGGGGCGATGCCGCGGCAGGTCACGAGGGAGGAGTGAGCATGCAACTGGAGAAGCACATGGAGGGCGAAGTCACCGTCATCGCCCTGGCCGGCAGCCTGGACAGCGGAACAGCGCCCGATGTCCGGGAGGATCTCGAGCAGCTCGTGCCCGGGCGGACCCTGGTCCTGCTCGACCTGAGCCGGATGTCGTGCATGTCGGGCGCGGGGCTGCGGGTCCTGCTTCTTGTCTGCCGGCAGGCAGAGCGAAACGGCGCCCGGCTCGCGCTCGCCGGGGTGCCCGCCGACGTGCGCGCGGTCATGACGGCGACCGGTTTTCTCGACTTCTTCGCCGTGGCCGACACGGTGGCAGCGGGCGTGGAGGCGCTGGCGGCATGAGCCGGGCACCCGGGCCGGCGCTGGCCACCCGGATACGCGCGCGGCAGCTGCCCGAGCGTATCGACGCGTACCCGACTCACCAGATCACCGGGTTCGCCGTGCGGGCCGGGCGGCCATTGCCGTTCGGCGCCACCCCGGTGCCCGGTGGCATCAACTTCTCCGTCTGTTCCAACCATGCCACGGCGATGACGCTCGTGCTGTTCCGCCGCGGCGAACAGCAGCCGCTTGCTGAACTGCCCTTCCCGCCGTCGTTCCGGACCGGCGGCGTGTACGCAATGACCGCGTTCGGGCTGGATCCGGAGGCCTGCGAGTACGGTTACCGGGCCGACGGCCCGTACCGCCCGGAAGACGGTCACCGCTTCGAACCCGGCCGGATCCTCCTCGACCCCTATGCCCGGCTGGTCGGCGGCGCGGAGCAGTGGGGTGTCCGGCCCAGCGCCCGCGCCCGGTACCCGTACCGGGCGCAGATCGCCTGCGACGACTTCGACTGGCAGGATGACCAGCCGCTCAGCCTGCCGCGCTGCGACTTGGTGATCTACGAGCTCCATGTGCGCGGCTTCACCCGGCACCCCTCCTCGGGGGTCTCCTGCCCCGGCACCTACGCCGGCCTGACCGAGAAAATCCCCTACCTGCGCGAGCTCGGCGTCAACTGCGTCGAGCTGATGCCGGTGTTCGAATACGACGAGCTTGACAACCCGCGGTCCGATCCGGCCGCCGGGCGGCGGCTGCACAACTACTGGGGATACAACCCGCTCGGCTTCTTCGCCCCGAAGGCCTCTTATGCGGCCACCGGCCGCTACGGATTGCAGGTCGACGAGTTCAAGAACATGGTCAAGAAGCTGCACAAGGCCGGCATCGAGGTCGTGCTCGACGTCGTGTTCAACCACACCGCGGAGGGCAACGAGCGCGGGCCGGCCATCTCCTTCCGCGGCCTGGACAACGGAACCTATTACATGCTCACGCCGGACGGCGAGTACTGCAACTTCAGCGGGACAGGGAACACGCTGAACTGCAATCATCCGGTGGTCCGCGGGTTCGTCCTGGACTGCCTGCGCTACTGGGCGGCGGAGTTCCACATCGACGGGTTCCGTTTCGACCTGGCGGCGATCCTGGGCCGGGCCCCGGACGGCAGCGTGCTGGCCAACCCGCCGCTGCTCGAGTCGCTTGCCTACGACCCGGTGCTGCGCGACTGCAAGCTCATCGCGGAAGCGTGGGACGCCGGCGGCCTCTACCAGGTCGGCAGCTTTCCCGGCTACGGCCGCTGGTCCGAATGGAACGGCCGGTACCGCGACGCGGTACGCCGGTTCCTCAAGGGCGACCTGGGCACCGTAGGCGAACTGGCCACCCGGCTGGCCGGTTCTGCGGACCTCTACGGCCGGCGCGGCCCGGTCGCGACGGTCAACTTCGTGACCGCGCACGACGGGTTCACCCTGCGGGATCTCGTCTCGTACAACCACAAGCACAACGAGGCAAACGGTGAGGGCAACCGCGATGGCGACAACGCGAATCTCTCGTGGAACTGCGGACACGAGGGTCCTGCCGATGACCCGCAGATCCGCGCGCTACGCGACCGCCAGGCGCGCAATGCGCTGCTGATCCTGCTGAGCAGCCAGGGAATCCCGATGCTGCAGGCCGGCGACGAGGCGGGGCGCACACAGCACGGCAACAACAACGCCTACTGCCACGACGGGCCGCTGTCGTGGTTCGACTGGAACCTGGTGCACGAGAATGCTGACCTGCTCCGCTTTGCCCGTTTCGCCATCGCCTTCCGCCAGGCGCACCAGGTGCTGCGGTGCGGCCCGCACGCCCGCAGCGACCAGCGGGAGGGCGTGCTCCCGGCGATCAGCTGGCACGGCGTGCAGGCCTGGAAGCCAGACTGGGCGCCCTGCGGCCGGCTGCTTGCGGTCATGCGCTACGCCGTCGCCGGCGCAACGCACGACTGCGTGTACCTGGCGGCCAACTCCTACTGGGAAGGCCAGAGCCTCGAGCTTCCCGCGCTGCCGGAGGGCCTAGCCTGGCACCTGTTCGCCGACACCGCGGCGCAGCCGCCGCGGGACGTGTACGAGCCGGGACATGAACCACCGCTCGACGACCAAACGCGGGTGCGCATCGGCCCGCGCAGCGTCCTTGTACTGGCCGGCCGCCCGCCAAAGCAGCGCCCGCCCGCCGGGCCGGACGGAACCCGAGGCAGTGAACAACAATGAGCTTCCGCGCCAAGATGCAGCTTGACGACGCGAGCAAGCTGATGACCATCGAGATGGGTAAGCCGCTCCCGCCCTGCCGAACTGACAGCCCCCAAGGCGCCGCTTCTTCCCGCTGCAAAGCCTCCGCCGGCGGACTGCTACCCGAGCCGCCCCGCACCAGCGAGGGCCACCGCGACTACCCGGCCGGGGCGGCAGCGCGGCTCGCATTCATCTGCGATGCCCAGGCGGCCGGTCTGACCCTCGCCGAAATCCGCAGCGTGCTGGCCATCCGCGACTCGGGACAAGCCCCCTGCCTGCACATCACCGACCTGATCGACCAGCACCTGGCCCAGGTCGAACGCGGTCATCAAGGCGACGTACGAGCCGCCCATGCTGATGATGTGGGTGCCGTCGCCCGGCTGAGGGCACCTTCGCATCTCCTTGGGAAGGGGGCAGATCGATGAATCCGGCCGCGGCCCCGATCGTGGCCGCCCTAATCGGCGCCGCCGCGACGATCCTGAGCCCGTGGCTATGGGGTCGCGCACGGCGGCCGCCCGGGGCATATCCTCGTGATGATGCGCGCGACCGGCAGGGCGGTCGGGCCACGGCGCCGGAGAGCCATCCCGATGGCCTCAGCCGCCGTGCACGGACGCTTCGCCGCTCACTCGCTCCGATCCGGATTCGCTACCGAGGGCTACGCCCAAGACCACCGCATCAAACTAAAGATCAAAAACCCCCGACCCGAAGCAAGGTGACTGCCGGGAACCGCCATAGAGCCAGACGGGCCGGCCGCAGGCGGGCGCCCCCGATACGCGGCGAGCACCGGGTCCAAGGCGCCGGACCGGAAGGCGCGACCCAGCAAGCTACCCACAGGTCACTTCGCCCCTGGTGCGTTCGCCCTTAAGGACGCCCCTAGCGACCCTTGCTTGCTAGGAGCTTGCGGGATCCGGATCCGCTGCGGACGTGCTGACGAAACTGACCCCGGTCCGGCATTACGAGGAGACCAGCAGGACGGCGCTGAGGCTGACTTGCCGCTGCCCACCCGGCTGCCGCTCGCGCCACGTCCACCCGCGCCGTGCGTCAGCGGCCCGATCGTATGATCCGGGCATGCTCTCGCTTGTGATGCCATTACGGCGGTCATCGTGAAAGAACAGCCTGCCGGGCGGTTAGCCCGGATCCGGTGCGCTCATCCGCTGTGGAGTATCCGCGAGGTCACTGCCGGGACGGGTTACACAGCCCATCGCGGCCCTGACCGGCTCTACGCGCCCGATTTGGACGATTTACAGCGCCAGCTCGACGCGACGGCGACCGCGACCGCGGCCGGTGCCACTGAGCTGCAGCGTCCGGCCCGCGAGATGGTTACGTAGCTGGCCTCGCCTCAGCTGTCGCCGCGGCCATGTCCCACGCGCCGGGGGCGCCTGCGGCCGCCTGGAACGCAGCCCACGCGAGGGTGACTGCCTGGGCAACGTCGGCTGCTTCCACGGTCACCGCCACCCGGACGCGGACGTAGTCCGAGCCGCGCCGGGTTTCGCGCTCGACTGCGGCACCGAGGACGGGCGGCCGTTCCTGCGCTATGAGCCGCGCGTCGAACTGCGTGCGGTCGGCGTTCCATGCGCGCCAGCCGGACGACCGCGGTACGTCGATCGTGACTGCGTACAGATTGGCGCTTCGTAGCTTTCTCGGTGGCATCCTGGCCCAGTAGACGCCGCGCCAGCGTGCCGCGCTACTCGCCGGGCCCGCCCGTCCTGTCGCTCCGGCGCCCTGACTACGGCCGCCCGCGCCATCCTTGGGCGGTGTGGCCTGCAGGCAGCGACCGTGCTTGCCCGACGTCGGCTGCGCGCTGGTGGTGCTCTGCAGCACACCAGACAAGCCGGGCAGGCGCTATGGGAACGCGAGCCGGTTCTCGACGTCCACCGGCAGCTTGACCCATCGATCCCCCTGGGACGACCCGGCCGCGGAGGAGTCGGCGCCGATCGTTTAAGACGGCGCGTTCGTCGGCTGGCGCGCCGTGATCGTGGGCGGCGTCAACATCGGAGCGTGCGCTGATCACAAAGGACGTCCCGGCAGGGCACATATCCTGCGGCCGCAATAAGATCATGCATCCGAGCGCCTGGCCAGGGGCACTCGGGAAGTCCCCCTTCTTCCAGAAAGGACCCGCGTCGCTCGACGCAACATCGACGCATCGACATCCAGCCGCAACGGCGATAACCGGAAACTGCATGCCGTTCTCCAGGACCTTCTAGAGGCTCAGCGCCGCGCGCGACCCGAGTTCACAGGTGCCATGCCGGCGCGGCGTGCGGTTTGGCCTCGGAGCCAGGCGGGTAGTGCTTAGCTGTCTCGCGGGCCGGGCTCCCTCCGGGTACGCACCTCGCCAGATTGGGGTGCTGGGTGAACCGGCTCTTTCACGGGCTCGCTCCGCTTGCGCCCGCGTCCCACGAATCCGCCGCTGGAGGCATCGGATGGGCGAGCATGATCTGCATCAGCACGTCGAGGTCAACGACGATGACCGCACAGTCGCCGCAGCCGAGGTGACCATCTCTGAAGGATCTGGCGGAACCGCCTCGGCGTCGTTGCGCGCCGAGTCGGGGCACATCCCTCCGGGCCGCCGCGCGAGCCTGGTCGACGCGGTACTGGACCTTCCCGGGGTGCGGGGAAGCGCGCGCTTGCAGGTGACGTTTCCGCGCGGCGACAGCGAGTCACTGCAACGGCTTCAGCAGTGCTGTAAGGACGTCAGTACCCGTCCAGCCGGTGGCAGCACGCTCTTGGATGCGAACCTCCCGTCCGGCGGGGCCGGCAGCACGGCGCAGGAGCCAGCCGGCGGGGCACCTTCTGAGTGATGATCGCTGCGGTGCGTAGCGGTTAGGTGCAGCGGCTGAGCTGGGGGCGCCAGCGCAGAGATGCTGGTCCGGCAGGATGGCGCCGGGCCGCGAGCACTTTGGCGGGCTGGGGCCGGGCCGCTCGACCGGCAGCATCGAAGGTCCCGGATCCGCGGGACCCGCGCGGGGTGCGCTACGACTTCGTCTCGGTCCTGGCGGTGGCGGTGTGCGCGACGCTGGCTGGCGCCCGCTCCTATACGGCGATCGCCGAATGGGCCAGTGACGCCCCGCGGGGGCTGCGGGCTGAGCTGGGCTTACCTGGCCCTGTCCCGGGCCTGGTCACTATCTGGCGGGTGCTGACCGCGGTGGACCCGCTGGCGCTGGACATGGTCATCGGAGCCCGGGTCGCGGCCCGGCTGGCAGGCGGGCAGGCGCCGGCGGTGCTCGCGGTGGACGGCAAGACCCTGCGCGGAGCCCGCGCGGGCCAGGACCGCGCGCCGCACCTGATGGCCTGCCCGGGCCACGGCGCCGGCGTGGTCCGTGCCCAGGTTGCCCGCCGGCCGCAGCTCGATCCCCATGTCCCGGTCCTTCAGCCGCTCGTCCACCTTGGTGATCATCAGGTCGACGATCCTGAAGATCTCCTCCTGACTCAGCTGGTGGAACACGATGATGTCATCGACGCGGTTCAGGAACTCGGGCCGGAAATGCTGCTTGAGCTCTTCCTGCACCCTGCTCTTCATCCGGTCATACGAGCCGCGCGACTGGCCCGCCGTGCCGAAACCGACCGAGACGCCCTTGGAGATGTCCCTGGTGCCGAGGTTGGTGGTCATGATGATGACGGTGTTCTTGAAGTCCACCACCCGGCCCTGGGCGTCGGTGAGGCGCCCGTCCTCCAGGATCTGCAGCAGCGAGTTGAAGATGTCCGGGTGCGCCTTCTCGATCTCGTCGAACAGCACCACCGAGAACGGCTTGCGGCGGACCTTCTCGGTCAGCTGGCCGCCCTCCTCGTATCCGACGTACCCGGGCGGCGAGCCGAACAGCCGGGACACCGTGTGCTTCTCCATGTACTCGCTCATGTCCAGCTGGATCAGCGCGTCCTCGTCGCCGAACAGGAACTCGGCGAGCGTCTTGGACAGCTCGGTCTTCCCCACGCCGGACGGCCCGGCGAAGATGAACGAGCCGCCAGGCCGCTTCGGGTCCTTCAGCCCGGCCCTGGTGCGCCGGATCGCCTGCGACAGCGCCTTGATGGCGTCGTTCTGCCCGATGACCCGCCGGTGCAGCTCGTCCTCCATCCGCAGCAGCCGCTGCGACTCTTCCTCGGTGAGCTTGAAGACCGGGATGCCCGTGGCCGTCGCCAGAACCTCAGCGATCAGCTCCTCGTTCACCTCGGCGACCGCATCCATGTCGCCGGCCTTCCACTCCTTCTCCCTGGCGTCCTTCTTCTCGATCAGCTGCTTCTCCTTGTCGCGGAGCGAAGCTGCCTTCTCGAAGTCCTGGGAGTCGATGGCCGACTCTTTCTCGCGCCGCACCCCGGCGATTCTCTCGTCGAACTCGCGCAGGTCCGGCGGAGCGGTCATCCGGCGGATCCGCATCCGCGAGCCCGCCTCGTCGATCAGGTCAATCGCCTTGTCCGGCAGGAACCGGTCGCTGATGTAGCGGTCGGCCAGCTGCGCGGCGGCGACAAGGGCGTCGTCGGTGATCGACACCCGGTGGTGCGCCTCGTAGCGGTCGCGCAGGCCCTTCAGGATCTCGATGGTGTGCGCGATCGTCGGCTCGGCAACCTGGATCGGCTGGAACCGGCGCTCGAGCGCCGCATCCTTCTCCAGGTACTTGCGGTACTCGTCCAGGGTGGTCGCCCCGATCGTCTGCAGCTCACCGCGGGCCAGCATCGGCTTGAGTATCGAGGCGGCGTCGATCGCGCCCTCGGCCGCCCCCGCGCCGACCAGCGTGTGCAGCTCGTCGATGAACAGGATGATGTCGCCGCGAGTGCGGATCTCCTTCAGGACCTTCTTCAGCCGTTCCTCGAAGTCGCCCCGGTACCTCGAGCCGGCCACCAGCGCGCCGAGGTCAAGGGTGTAGAGCTGCTTGTCCTTCAGCGTCTCCGGCACCTCGCCCTTGACGATCTTCTGCGCCAGGCCCTCCACTACGGCCGTCTTGCCGACACCGGGCTCGCCGACCAGGACCGGGTTGTTCTTCGTCCGGCGGGAGAGCACCTGCATCACCCGCTCGATCTCTTTCTCCCGGCCGATGACCGGGTCGAGCTTGCCCTCGCGGGCGGCAGCGGTCAGGTTCCGGCCGAACTGGTCGAGCACCAGCGACGTGGACGGCGCCGTC
>ODAK010004328.1_pt1 | contig 14553 bp, 14 predicted proteins | sample 1539591 | NCBI WGS metagenome assembly ODAK01 (sample SAMEA3539303, study PRJEB22396) | soil metagenome | biome: tundra; feature: field; material: soil | place: USA | collected 2010-05 | depth 0.15 m | reverse complement strand
CGATCTCCGCATTTTCGAGATTCAGCGCGACCGCGCGCTCAACGCGTGGAAACACTCCGAAGGCAACGCCGACAAGATGCGCATCATCGCGCCGCTCTCCGGCCTGGTCGTCCTCAAGACGATTTGGAAACAGGGCTCGATGGGCGAGGTGCAGGAAGGCGAAGAAGTCCGGCCTGGCCAACCGATCATGGAGGTCGTCGACCCGTCGGCCATGCGCGTACGGACGCGGGTCAACCAGGCCGACGTCACGCGCGTGCGCGTCGGGCAGGCGGCGCGGATCACGCTCGATTCGTTTCCGTCACGGCAGTTCATTGGACGCCTCGAGCAGCTGTCGCCCATCGGGGCGACGAGCGGCATGTCCGACAACGTCCGGACGTTTCTCGCCGTGTTCTCGATCGAGGGCAACGATCCGCACCTGCTGCCGGACCTCGCGGCGGCTATCGACCTGGACGATTCGACGCTGCGGGAGCGCGTCGTGCGCAAGTGACGCGGCGCGCCGTCGGTGTCACGCTCGCCGTCATCATCACGGCCTCGGCCATCGGCGTCGCCCGCCTGCGGCGCGACCGCGGGCCCGCCCTGCCGACCGTCGTCGTCACCAAGGGCACCTTCGTCGACTACCTGCCGTTGCGGGGTGAGATCCGTCCCATCCGCTCGATCACGTTGACGGCGCCTTCCTCGGGATCGGATCTGCAGATCGTCGAGATCGCCAAGAACGGTGCGGCCGTCAACCCCGGCGACGTCGTCGTGCAGTTCGACACGACGACGCAGCAGCGGACGCTCGAGCAGAAGCAGTCGGAGGTCAAACAGGCCGATGCCGAGATCCAGCGAACGGAGTCGGAGCTGCGGCGCCGCGTCCAGGCGGCACAGACCGATCTCGAGCAGGCGCGCCTCGCGGCCGAGCGCGCGCGGCTCGACCTCGGCCAGAAAGAGATCACGTCGCCGCGCGACGCGGAGAAGCTCGACATCGTCCTATCGAACGCCGAACAGCACGTCAAGGAGCTCGGCACGAAAATCGGCGCCGAACGCGCGTCGGCCGCCGCGGACGTGGCCAGCGCACGCCAGAAGCGCGACAAGGCGCTGTTCGACGTGCGCGAAACCGAACGGATCATCGGCAACATGACGATGCGGGCGCCGGCGCACGGGTCGATCAATCTGCTGCCCAACTACCGCGCCGCCGCGACGTTCTCGGACTCGGCGCCTGAATTCCGCGCCGGCGATCGCGCGTACTTCGGCGCGCCGATCGCGGAGCTGCCCGACCTCACGACCGTCCAGATGTCCTGCCACATCGACGAGGAGGATCGCGCGCGCGTCCAGAACGACCGCGCCGTGCTCGTCCGCGTCGACGCAATTCCGAACCGTGAGCTGAAAGGCACGGTCGCCGAAATCTCGATGATGGCGAAGCCGGACTTCAGAGCGTGGCCGCCGACGCGCAACTTCGACGTGCTGATCACACTGCAGGAGGGCGACGCTCAGCTTCGCTCGGGCATGAGCGCCTCGGCGCGCGTCGAGCTCGAGCATCTCGCGGACGTTCTGCTGGTGCCGACGAGCGCCGTGTTTCAGCGCGGGCGCACGATGATGGCCTACGTGGTCAATGGCACGTCGATCGAACCGCGTCCCGTCACGGTGCTCCGCCGGGGCCGCGAGCAGATCGCGATCGCCACGGGGTTGCGCGAGGGCGAGCGCGTCGCCATCAAGGATCCGGAAGCGGAGGCGGCCCAGAAGTGAACGACATGAAGCGGACGCGCGTGTCGATCGCCGTCGTCGCCGTCGCGCTGGCCGGCGCGGCGATTCCCTTCGCGTGGGCGCGCGTCGCGCCGTCGGCGGCGCGGCGCATTCCGACCGCGCGCGTGCAGCGCGGCCGCGTGCAGGTCACCGTCTACACGACCGGCGAGCTGCGCGCGGGCCGCTCCGCCCAGCTCCTCGCGCCGCCGGTCGGCGGCAATCTGCAGATCGTGAAGCTCGCCCCCTCGGGCGACGGCGTCAAGGCCGGCGACGTCGTCGTCGAGTTCGACGCCGCCGAGCAGACGTTTTCGCTCGAGCAGGCGCGCTTCGATCTCGATCAGGCCGAACAGGAGATGGCGAAGGCGGACGCCGAGGCCGCGGTGCAGATCGCGCAGGACGATGTGGCGCTCCTGCACGCCAAGTACGACGTCCGGCGGGCCGAGCTCGACGCGAGCGGCAACGAGCTCGACGGCGCGATCAAGGCGCAGCAGAACCTGCTGCTCCTCGACGAGGCGAAACAGCGCTACGCGCAGATCGAGAAGGACGTCCAAAGCCACCACGAGACGACGCGGGCGTCGGGCGACGTCGCGCGCGAGAAGCGCGCCAAGGCGGCGCTCGCCGTGCAGGTGGCCCAGCGCAACATCGCGAGCCTCGAAATCCGCGCGCCGTTCGACGGATTCGCCGTGCTGCGCCAGAACACCGACGCGCTCGGCGGCTTCTACGCGCCCGGCATGTCGCTGCCCGACTTCCGGGTGGGCGACACCGTCGGATCGGGCCGCACGATTGCCGACGTCATCGACACCTCGCGCATCGAGGTGGCCGCGAAGGTCTCCGAGCAGGATCGCGCCAACGTGTCGGCCGGCCAGCGGATCGAGGTCTCGGTCAACGCCCTGCCCGACACCACGCTTCATGGATCGGTACGCACCGTCGGCGGTGTCGCCACGCGCCAGATGTTCAGCGGCGACTCGGCGCGCAAGTTCGACATCACCTTTGACGTGGCCGGCGACCCCCGCGTGCGCCCGGGCGCGACGGCGCAGATTTCCATCGCCGGCCCGGTGATCGACAACGCGCTGTACATCCCGCGCCAGGCGGTGTTCGATCTGGCGGGCCGGCCGACCGTCTACGTGAAGTCGGGCGACACCTTCGACGCGCGCGAGGTGAACGTGCGCGCGTGGACCGACAGCCTCGCCGTCATCGAAAACCTCCTGCCAGGGACCGAGGTCGCCCTCACCAATCCCACGGCGCCGGCCGGACGATCGCGGACGCCCTCCGCCGCGCCGTCGCAACGAGCGTCGCGATGATCGACGGCGCCACGGTCAACCGCAACTGGCGCTCAGGCGTCGGCGCCTGGCTGCCTGACCTGCGCCGCAGCGTCGACAACCTGCTGATGCACAAGCTCCGCTCGCTCCTGACGATGCTCGGGATGATCTTCGGCGTCGCCGCCGTGCTTTCGATGCTGTCGATCGGCGCCGGCGCGCAGCAGCAGGTGATGTTGTTCATCGAAGGGCTCGGCGTCAGGAACCTCATCGTCGAGGCGCGCGAAGCGGCCAACTGGCAGCAATTCCAGAAAGTCCGGCAGCAGTCGCCAGGGCTCACCTTCCACGACGTCCGCGCGATGCAGGCAACCGTCGACGGCCTCGAAGCGCTCACCCCTCGCAAACGGTTCATTCCGTCGAAGGTCGTTCCCAAGCCGCAAGTGGAGATGCCAACGGTCTATGGCGTCGAGCCCAACTATCTGCAGATCGGTGGCCTTCGCATCAGCGCGGGCCGCTTTTTCTCCGCCGACGAAGCGGGCCGGGCGGCGGCGGTGTGCGTCCTCGGCGAAGCGGCGCACATCGGACTCTTCGGCATCGACGACGCGGTCGGACGCTTTGTCAAAATCGACGAACAGTGGTTTCGCGTCGTCGGTGTGGCGGGGCCGCAGGCGATCGCGCAAACCGACGTGTCCGGCGTGCCGGCGCAGGACCGCAACAACCTGATTTACGTGCCGACCGGCGCCGCACGCTTCCGCCTCGAAGACACCTACAGCGACATGCGCGACGAGATCGACGGCGTGTACGTGCGGCTGAAGCCCGACGTCGACATCACCGCCGCCGCGGCGACCGTTCGCGGCATTTTGGCCGCGTCGCACCACGGCGCCGACGATTATTCGCTGATCGTCCCAGCGGAGCTTCTCGCGGAGCAGCAACGCACCAAGCGCATCTTCGACGTCGTGATGGTGGCCCTGGCGTCTATTTCTCTACTTGTCGGCGGCATCGGCATCATGAACATCATGCTCGCCAGCGTGCTCGAGCGGACGCCGGAGATCGGCCTGCGGCGCGCAATCGGCGCGCGGCAGACCGACATCATCCGCCAGTTCGTCATCGAGACGACGCTGATTGCGGTGGTCGGCGGCACGATCGGCCTCGTCCTCGGCATCACCATGTCGCGCATCATCGCCAGCTTCGCCGGCTGGTCCACCATCGTGACCGGGGGATCGCTGCTGCTGTCGTTCTCGGTGTCGGTGCTGGTCGGCCTCGTGTTCGGCGTCTATCCGGCCATGAAAGCCGCTCGCCTCGACCCCGTCCAGGCCCTGCATTACGAATAGCCCGCCTTCGCCCTGCGGGCTTCGGCGCGGCAAGCCCGGGACTCGGCGCGCCGAAAAAGGGTGTAAACTGCCCGTACGCACGAACGGTAATCATTATTTCTAGGAGGATTCCCATGATCCGCCGCTTGAACGGCCGTCATGTCTGGCTGCCGGTGTTCGCCTTCCTGACGGTGCTGGCGTTCGCGCTGCCCGCTGCCGCGCAGACCGGCATCATCAAAGGCACGGTGAAGGACGCAAAGGGGCAGCCGGTCGACGGCGCCAAGATCACCATCGATTTCAACGGCGGCATGACCCACCACGCCGAACTGAAGACGAACAAGAAAGGCGAGTTCGTGCAGGTCGGCCTGCAACTGGGCGCCTACAAGGTGACCGCCGAGAAAGAGGGTCTCGGAGGGCAGATGCTCGAGACGCGCGTGCGGATGGGCAACGCCGAGAATCTCGACTTCGTGCTGAGCGGGGGCGGAAAAGCGACCGCTCCTCCGACGAAGGCAGAACTGGCAAAGAGCGCCGAGCTCAGCAAGGTGTTCGACGAGGGCGTCGCCGCGAGCAAGGCGGGCGACAACGATGGGGCGATCGCCAAGTTCGCGCAGGCGAGCGAGCTGAATCCCAAGTGCAGCGACTGTTTCTACAATCTCGGCTACGCGTACGCGCAGAAGAAGGATTACGACAAAGCCATCGAGGCGTACAAGAGCGCGATCGACCTGAAGGCCGATTACGCCGAGGCGTACAACGGACTCGCCAACGTCTACAACGCGCAGCACAAGTTCGATGAGGCCGGAGCGGCGAGCGCCAAGGCGAGCGAGTTGAGCAGCGCCGGCACGGGCGGCGCCGTCACCGGCGGCAGCGTCAACTCGATGTACAACCAGGGCGTCATCCTGTGGAACGCCGGCAAGTTCCCGGAAGCCAAGAAGCAGTTCGAAGCGGTGGTCAAAGCCGATCCGAATCATGCGGACTCGCACTACTGGCTGGGCATGGCGTTCGTCAACGAGGGCAAGATGGCGGAGTCCGTGCCAGAGTTCGAAACGTATTTGAAGCTGGCGCCAGAGGGTGACAAGGCGGCCACCGCCAAGGCCATCGTCGCGCAGTACAAGAAATAGTGATCGATTCCGTCGCGCTCGGGACGCGGCTGGCCGGTGTGCGCGATCGCCTCGCGCGCGCCGCCGGCCGGGCCGGTCGCGATCCCGCAACCGTCCGCCTCGTCGCCGTCTCGAAGACCTTTTCCGCCGAGCACGTCCGCGCCGCCGCCGCCGCTGGTCAAGTCGATTTCGGCGAGAACAAAGTGCAGGAAGCCCTGCAGAAAATCGCGCAAACATCCGACCTGCCGATCAAGTGGCACCTCGTCGGCCATCTGCAGTCGAACAAGGCGCGGAAAGCCGGCGCGGAGTTCAGCATGATTCACTCGGTGGACGACGCGGCGCTGGTGACCACGCTGGACGAGTCGGCGCGCGCGGCGGGCCGATCGGTCCAGCTGCTGGTGCAGGTGGATCTGGCCGGTGAAGCGACCAAGCACGGCGCGCGCGAAGACGAGCTCGCGCCCATTTTCGACGCGGCCCGCGGCTGCCGCTCGGCTCGACTCGTCGGCTTGATGGTGCTGCCGCCGGCCACCGACGACCCCGAAGGCGCCCGGCCGTACTTCCGCAAGCTGCGCGGCATCCGGGATGGCCTGCTGGCACGCGGCGTGGATGGCTCGATGCTGACCGAGCTGTCCATGGGCATGAGCCACGATTTCGAGGTCGCGGTCGAGGAAGGCTCGACGCTGGTCCGCGTCGGCTCAGCGATTTTCGGGGAGCGCACCTATGTTTGATCCCGCGCTGGCGCAGAAGCAGGCTGAAGCCGATATAAGAGAAGAACGGCGTCCTGTTATGGAGACACCTGCGCGCGATGCCGCAAAGGCGTCGGAAGGCGGGGTTGGGGCCCCGCGAGAGAGAAAAATGAACGTCAGCCCACTCGACTTGAGACAGCAGCGGTTCCGCACCGGCTTCCGGGGCTTCGACAAGGTGGAGGTCGCCTCGTTTCTCGCGGCCGTCGCCGACGACTACGAGCAGGCGCTGCGCGAGACCGATCGCCTGCGCCAGGACCTGGCGCGGATGGAAGCGGTGCTCAACGAGCATCGCGAGTGCGAGAAGAACCTGCAGAACACGCTGATGACGGCGCAGAAGCTGGCCGATGACATCAAGGCGAACGCCGACCTCGAAGCGCGCCGGATCATCCGCGAAGCGGAAGGCCGATCGGATCTGCTGCTCGAGAAGACGCAGTCGCGGCTCGAAGACATCCAGCGCGAAATCGACGGCCTGAAGCTGAAGCGCCGCGATGTCGAGACGTCGCTCGAGTCGACCATCCAGACGCTGCGCAACACGCTCGAGTACGTCCGCGAGCAGGAAGCGCGCGAGCGGGAGGACAAGATATTGCTCCACCGACCGCGGCATACTGAAGCCGCCGACGACGAACGCGACGCGCCGGATCACCGCCGCGTCCAGGGACTGCCCTAACCGCGCACTTGCCGTTTTGCGTTGAGACACCGGGCGGCGTGCTGCTGGCCGTCCGCGTCATTCCCAGAGCCAAAAAGACAGACGTCGCCGGCACGCGTGACGATGCCTTGCTCGTGCGTCTTGCGGCGCCGCCCGTCGACGGCGCCGCCAACGACGCGCTCGTCGAGTTCCTCGCCGCGCGCCTGCACGTGCCGCGGCGCGCCGTGCGGATCGTCAGCGGCGAACGCGGGCGCCGCAAGCGCGTGGCGATCGCGGGCGTCACGGCGGATCGCGTCCGCGCGGCGTTACAATAAACGCGTTGCTCGCCGACTTCCTCATCCACAATGCCGCAGAAGTGCTGACGTGCGCCGGACCGGCGCCACGGCGCGGCGTCGCGCAGAGGGACGCCGGCGTGATCCCGCGAGCGGCGGTCGCGGCGAACAACGGCGCGATCGTCTTCGCGGGCCCCGAAAGCGAATGGCGGCAGAACGGCACGCTCACGCCTGACGCGCAGGTCGTCGACGCGCGCGGCGGCGCCGTCGTGCCCGGCTTCGTCGATCCCCACACCCACGTCGTCTTTGCCGGCGACCGGCGGGACGAGCTGCGGCGCCGCCTCGCGGGCGCCACCTACGCGCACATCGCCGCCCAGGGCGGCGGCATCGTCAGCACGGTGCGCGCCACGCGCGACGCGACCGAGGATCAGCTCGCGGCGGACACGCGTCGCCGGCTCGACGACATGCTTCGCTGCGGGACGACGACGTGCGAGGCGAAGAGCGGGTACGGGCTGACGACCGAGGCCGAACTGAAGATGCTGCGCGTGATCGGTACGCTGGCGCGCGAGCACGCCGTGGAGATTTCGCCGACCTTCATGGGCGCGCACGAGATCCCGCTCGAGTTCCGCGATCGCAGGCGGGCGTATGTCGATCTCGTCATCGACGAGATGATTCCAGCGGTGGCGCGCACGCGGGCCGCCGAATGGTGCGACGTCTTTTGCGAGACCGGCGTGTTCACGCCGGAGGAGTCGCGCGAGATCCTCGAGGCGGCGCGCCGCGCGGGCCTGAAACTGCGGATACACGCCGACGAGCTCGGCGCGAGCGGCGGATCCGGCGTCGCCGCCGCGCTCGGTGTCAGGTCGGCGGACCATCTGATCTTCATCGACGAGGGCGGAGCCGATGGGCTCGCGGCCGCCGGCGTGGTGGCCACGCTTCTGCCGATCGCGTCGTTCTACCTGAAGCTCGGCCGCTTTGCGCCGGCGCGATTGCTGATCGAGCGCGGCGTGGCGGTGGCGCTCGCGACCGACGTCAATCCCGGCGGCGGCTTCTCACCGTCCATGCCGTTTGCGATGACGCTCGCCTGCTTCGGCATGGGGCTGACATTCGAGGAGGCGCTCGTCGCCGCGACGATCAACGCCGCCTATGCGCTCGACCGTCACGCGCGCGTCGGCAGCCTCGAGGCTGGCAAGCAGATGGACGCGGTCCTCGTCGATGGCCCGGCGATCGATCTGGTCCGGGTCGGCGCGGACACGGTGCGCGCCGTGATCAAGAAGGGACGGATCGTGCATGCTCACGGATAACTCGGTTCGCGATTTGCTGGCCGCGTTCGCGTCCTCGGATCCGACGCCGGGAGGCGGCTCGGCGTCGGCGATTGCGTCGGCGATCGGCGCGTCCCTGTTGGTAATGGTCAGCGGTCTCCCGAAAACGCGCAGCGGGTCGGACGAGGATCGCGCGGCGCTCGCCGCGGCCGCCCCGGCGCTGACCGGCCTGCAGCAGCGGTTGACCGAGGCCGTCGATCTGGACACGACCGCCTACGATCGCGTCGTCGCCGCCTACAAGCTGCCGAAAGCCACGCTCTCCGAGCAGGACGCGCGCAAAGCCGCGATTCAGCACGCGCTACGCGGCGCCACCGACGTGCCGCTCGGCGTGATGCGCCTCTCGTCGCTCGCGCTGGAGCAGGCGCGGACGGTCGCCGCGCACGGCCGCCGCGCGGCCGCGAGCGACGTCGGCGTCGCGGTAGCGCTCCTCGGCGCCGGCCTTCACGGAGCGCGCCTCAACGTCGAGATCAATCTCGGCAGCCTGACCGACACGGCGTACGCGGACGCCGCGCGGATCGAAGTCGCGCATCTGTCCGAGCGCGCCGCGCTGGCGATCGAAGAAGCGGAAGCGTTACTTCGGGGCTGACGGGAGCCTGGCGCCTTCAAAGCTCATCGTGTCGACGTGCAGCTTGAAGACCCACGGGTACTTGTAGCCGGGCAGGATTTCCAGCTGGCGCTGATACGAGCCGTCGATGTACGTGTGATCGTTCGCGCGGCGCACGGTCACCGCGGTATCGGCCAGCGGCACGTCGAACTCCGCCGCCAAATCGATGACCTTCCCGCGCAGCTCATCTTCGGACTTGGTCGCGCCGAATTGCGCGACTTCGACCGCGGCATCCTGGAACTTGTAGAAGTTCATGTACGCCGACGTCACGTGCCAGACGGCGTTGGCGATGAGCGCGGCGAGCAGGAGTTTGAGAACGGTCTTGATCATCGGATCTGGTGCAGCATGCGGTGCCACCGCGTGCGGGTGAAGAAGTGCGCGGAGACCGACCCGAACCCTTTCAGTGTCGCGCCCGCGCCCTCGTCCTGATAATCCTCGCGATCGGCCTCGTAGGACCAGTAGATCACGAGCGATTTCCCCTTGATGTTCTCGCGCGGCAGGAAGCCCCAATACCGGCTGTCCTGCGAGTTGTCGCGATTATCGCCCATCATGAAGAACTGATTGGGCGGCACGGTCACCGGCCCGTACCGGTCGCGCACGTCGAAGGACGTCACTTCGTGAAACTCCGAGGGCGAAGCCACCGGCTGCAGATAGTGCGCGTACGGCTCGTCGAGCGCCGTGCCGTTGATGAACACCTTCTTGTCGCGCACTTCCAGCGTCTCGCCGGGAAGGCCGATCACGCGCTTGATGAAATCGCGCTCGGGCTCCTCGGGATACTTGAACACGATGACGTCGCCCCGCTTGACGTCGGCGACCGGCAGGAGCGCCCGCTCGAGACGCGACGCGGTCGGGCCGAACACGAACTTGTTCACCAGCAGATGATCGCCGATCAGCAGGTTCTCCTCCATCGATCCGGTCGGAATCTTGAACGCCTGCACGACGAACGTGCGGATGAAGAGCGCGAGAATGACGGCGATGACAATCGACTCGAAATACTCGCGCAGCGTCGATTTCTTGAATTCGGTCATCTTGTTCACTGGCGCTCAGCTCTCTGAGTCTGTCCCCATTTTCAAGACCGCCAGAAACGCTTCCTGCGGAATCTCGACCTTGCCGACGCGCTTCATGCGCTTCTTGCCTTCCTTCTGCTTCTCGAGCAGCTTCCGCTTGCGCGAGATGTCGCCGCCGTAGCACTTGGCGAGCACGTTCTTCCGGAGCGCCTTCACCGATTCCCGGGCGATGATGCGGCTGCCGATCGCCGCTTGAATCGCCACCTCGAACATCTGGCGCGGAATCAGCTCGCGCATCTTCGCCGCCAGCGCCCGGCCCCGCTCGTACGCCGTGTCGCGGTGGACGATGATCGACAAGGCGTCCACCGGGTCGCCGTTGACGAGGATATCGAGCTTCACCAGCGGCGACGGCCAGTAGCCGGTCACATGATAGTCGAGCGACGCATATCCGCGCGAAATCGTCTTGAGCCGGTCGTAGAAATCGAGGACGACCTCGTTGAACGGCAAATCGTAGGTGATCAGCACGCGATTGGAGGCCAGATACTCCAGCGTTTTCTGGACGCCGCGCTTGTCCTGACAGAGCTGTAGAATCCCGCCGACGTGCTCGGCAGGCGTCAGAATCATCGCCGTGATCACCGGCTCTTCGATCTTCTCGATCAGCCCCGCGTCGGGCAGCTTCGCAGGACTGTCGATCTCGTGGACCTTGCCGTCAGTCGTCGTCACCCGGTACAGCACGCCCGGCGCCGTCGTCACGAGGTCCTGGTTGAATTCGCGCTCGAGGCGCTCCTGCACGATCTCCATGTGCAGGAGTCCGAGGAAGCCGCAGCGGAAGCCGAACCCGAGCGCCGCCGAGGTCTCGGGCTCGTAGAAGAACGACGCGTCGTTCAGCCGCAGCTTCTCGAGCGCGTCGCGCAGCTCGGGATACTCGTGCCCCTCGACCGGGTACAGGCCGGCGAACACCATCGGCTTGAGCTCTTTGAAGCCCGGAAAAGCCTCCGGCGTCGGGCGCGCGGTCTCGGTGATGGTGTCGCCGATCTTCGCGTCGCTGATCTTCTTGATGTTGGCGACGAGGAATCCCACTTCGCCGACGCCGAGCTCGTCGATGAACACCGCCTTCGGCGCGAAGACGCCGACCTGCTCCGCGTCGTAGTCCTGCCCTTCCGCCATCAGGCGGATCTTCATGCCCGGGCGCAGCACGCCGTCGATCACGCGGACGACGATGACGACGCCGCGGTAGGGGTCGTACCAGGAATCGAAGATGAGCGCCTTGAGCGGCGCCTCGCGGTCGCCGCGCGGCGGCGGCAGGCGCGTCACGATCGCCTCGAGGATCTCGGCGACGCCGGTGCCGAGCTTCGCGCTGGCCAGGATGGCGCCCGCGCCGTCGAGGCCGATGATGTCCTCGATCTGACGCCTCGCCTCTTCGGGCTGCGCGCCGGGCAGATCGATCTTGTTGATGACCGGAATGATCTCGAGGTTGTCCTCGACGGCGAGATACGCGTTGGCGAGCGTCTGCGCTTCGACCCCCTGCGACGCGTCGACCACCAGCAGCGAGCCCTCGCAGGCGGCGAGCGAGCGCGTCACCTCGTACGAGAAGTCGACATGCCCCGGCGTGTCGATGAGGTTCAGGACATAGGCCTGCCCCGCGTTCGACGTGTAATTGAGCCGGACCGGATGCGCCTTGATCGTGATGCCGCGCTCGCGCTCGAGGTCCATGGTGTCGAGGACCTGCGCCTCCATCTCGCGCGCCTGCAAAGCGCCCGTCGCCTCGAGAAAGCGGTCCGCGAGCGTCGACTTCCCGTGGTCGATGTGCGCGATAATCGAAAAATTGCGGACGAAGCGTTGATCCACTAGCGGTTGTCGAGCGGCACGTACCGCTGGGGGTAATCGGGGCCGATGTACTCCGCGCGCGGCCGGATGAGCCGGTTGTTCGCGTACTGCTCCAGCACGTGCGCCGTCCAGCCCGACACGCGGCTCACCGCAAAAATCGGCGTGAAGAGATCAATCGGGATGCCGAGCGCGTAATACGTGGACGCGGAATAAAAGTCGACGTTCGGGTTCAGCTTCTTCTCGGATTTCACCAGCGCCTCGATGCGCTGCGACATGTCGTACCAGATCGGCTGCCCCGCGCGCTGACCGAGATCGCGCGACATCTGCCGCAGGTGCGTCGCCCGCGGATCTTCGGTGTGGTACACGCGATGGCCGAACCCCGGGATCTTCTCTTTCCGCGCGAGCTTCGCCCGCACCACCTCTTCCGCCTTCTCGAGCGGCGCGCTCGGACCGATCTCGAGCAGGAGCCGCATCACGTCGGCGTTGGCGCCTCCGTGCAGCGGACCCTTGAGCGTCCCGATGGCCGCGACGATCGCCGAGTGGATGTCGGTAAGCGTCGCCGCCGCCACCCGCGCCGCGAACGTCGACGCGTTCAACTCGTGGTCCGCGTGCAGGACGAGCGCCACGTCGAACGCGCGCGTCGCCAGACCGCTCGGACGCTCGCCCGTCAGCATGTAGAGAAAATTCGCCGCATGGCCGAGCACCGGGTCCGGCTGGATCGGACCGCCCCCCGCCTGCACCCGCCCCATCGTCGCCACAATCGAGCTGATCTGCGAGGTGAGGCGAACGGCCTTGCGGTAGTTGGCCTGTGGAGAATGATCCGACGCGTCCGGATCGTAGTGGCCGAGCGCGGAGGTCAGCGTCCGAAGGAGGTCCATGCCGTCGCTGCCCGGCAGCGCCCGCATGAGCCGGAGGATAGGCTCCGGCAGCGGCCGCCCCTCGGTGAGCTGAGACTGCAGATCGCCCAGCTCCGCGCGGGTCGGCAGCCGCCGGTGCCACAACAGGTAGCAGACTTCCTCGAAGCTCGCCTTCTCGGCGAGGTCGTGGATGTCGTATCCGCAGTACGCGAGCACGCCGCGATCGCCATCCAGGTAGCAAATCGCGGACGACGTCGCGACGGTGTCCTCAAGCCCCGCTTTGGGCCCCGCCTTGGCCGATGACGCCGTGGTCATAATCTTCAATCATAACAGCCTCACGCGCGCACCGTCTTGGCCACCAGCGCCGGCTTGTACACCAGGCCCATGACGACGCCCGAGATGAGTGCCTCGACGAATCCGGCCACCGCCCACTCGACGGCGATCTTGCGGCCGACGTTCAGCGTGGCGTAGTTGCCGATCGACATCACGCCGAACTCGAACACGGCGACGACGAAGCCGAACCGCAGCCCTTCGGCGAGCCCGTTGCCTCCCTCATGGCCCTTCGCGAAGATGTACGCGAGCGCGAAGAAGGCGAGGAGCGACCCGGCGAACATGAGCGGGAGATTGCCGTTCATGGCATCCATGGGCCGAAAAACGTCCGGATATCTGGCGAATTCGCTTTCGAGCGCTTTCCCGTACACGCAGAACCCGTACACGGCATCGACAATCCAGGCGGCGACCGCGGCCAGCGCAACGCGGGACACGTTCATGGCGAACTCCTCCCGAAAAAGCGAGTTGAATAAACGAAGTGGCCGGAGTGTACGTCGTTTGGGGGCGCGAGGGAACAACGATCGTGGCGGGGTTGATGTCTAGTGAATTCGCTGCGAGAGGGCAGGGTCGGACATCGGCGCCCCGGGCGCGCCCGGCAGGGCTCCCTGGGGGCCCATCGCAGCGTAACGGAGAAAGAGCTGTCCCCACTCGGTGCCTTCGCACCACCGCTCGAACGCGCGGCGATCGATGAGCGGCCAGCGGTAGAAATCGTGGTAGATGTCGCTCGCCAGGATGAACCCGTTCACGATTGGCGTGTGAAAGAACAGCTTCTGGAAGCGCTTCAGCGGCCCGTACCAGATCAGATCGCCCCCGCCGACGCGTACGAGATTCTTGCCGACGTGAAAATGCCAGTTCTCCGCGGCGGCATCGGTGTCGCCGACGATCTCGATCTCGCGCGGATCGCCGACGCCCAGGCCGTCTTCGTGCGCCAGGCGGATGTACTTGATCTCCAGCGGATCGAAGCCCATCATCTTCGCCGAAATGGCGTCGATCGCCACCTGATCGGCCGACGCCAGCATCACGTTCTTCACGACCGGATACATCGTCCGCGGCCCGGGGCCGTTGCCGGCGGTCGTCCCGTCCATGATCGCGAAGATGCCAGGATGAATTTCCTTCTGAATCGCCAGCAGATCGACCAGCGTCTCGTGAATCCACGAGTGCGTGTAGTGACGCCGCAGGTTCAGGAGCCCGCCGAAGGCGTTCTTCATTGCGCCGGTCGTCGTCGTGTAGATGTGGCACTTGGTCGTCGGCAGATGAACGATGTTCTTGCCGAGGAAGTAATCGGGAATCTGGATGCCTTCCGGAAAGATGCGGTTGAGCACGCGCATCGTCGCTTTCGGCTGGAACGCCACCCACGTCATGTCGGCGTCTCTGAAGTTGTAGCGGACGGGCACGTCGTAGCGCTTGAAGATCGGCACGTAGTGATTGAGATCTTCGCCCTTGAACGCGTTGGTGACGACCGTCTTGTTCTGCACGCAGACCTGGTCGCGAAATCCGCGGCGCGCGAGGGCCTGGATCGTGCCTTCGAGTTGCCACGGTGTCGTGTTGGAGGCCGGGAAC
>ODAK010004327.1_pt1 | contig 14553 bp, 10 predicted proteins | sample 1539591 | NCBI WGS metagenome assembly ODAK01 (sample SAMEA3539303, study PRJEB22396) | soil metagenome | biome: tundra; feature: field; material: soil | place: USA | collected 2010-05 | depth 0.15 m | reverse complement strand
CTGATTCGGCCAGGCGCGCCGAGTAGATCGAGGGGGCGCCCAGCAGGCGTGCGACGACAGTCGCTTCCGCGGCGGCGAGGAGCAGCGGGACCGTCAGCGAGCCGTTGCTGTGGGTGAGCTCAAGCATCAGCACCGGGTTCAAGTCCCTCCGCCCGCAGTGAGTGGAGCCGCCGAATTTGCGCCGGGCAGGCGTCTCGGCTGCACCCCTGCTGCGGCTGCCATTGGGGTTTTCCCGCTGTGGTCCGAGGAGTTGCTACCGATGAGAGCGGTGGCGACGAGCACGAGAATCGAGGTGCAATCGCCGCAGGCTTGGAGGTTTCGATGCCAACTACGACGAAGGTCGATTTCAAGCGCGAGTTGCGCGAGCTGTACGCGTCCGGCCGCGAGCCGGTGATCGTTGACGTGCCTGAGCTGGCTTACGTGCTGATCGACGGTCACGGCGACCCGAACACCGCGCCCGGGTTCAGCGAGGCAATCGAAGCGCTCTACACCGTCGCCTATACGGCGAAGTTCGCCGTCAAGCGCGCAGCGGCGGGCATCGACTACGGCGTCATGCCGCTCGAGGGGCTGTTCTGGACCCCTGAGATGTCGACGTTCACGACCGATGACAAGTCCGCCTGGGACTGGACGCTGATGATCATGCAGCCCGAGCAGGTGACCCCGGAGGTCTTCGGCGAGGCGCGGGCGGCGGCGGTGAAGAGGAAATCGCTGGACGCGATCGGCCGGGTGCGCCTTGAGCGCTTCGCCGAAGGACGCGCGGCTCAGATCCTGCACATCGGCCCCTATGCCGCGGAGGGCCCGACGATCCAGCGGCTGCACGCCTTCATCGCCGGGCAGGGCTACAGGCGCGCCGGCAAGCATCACGAGATCTACCTCAGCGACCCGCGGCGCGCCGCTCCCGAGAAGCTGAAGACCATCGTGCGCCAGCCGGTTGCTGCGGCGAGCTGAGGATGTGCATTGGGTGTTGCGAGCACTGCTCGCTGCCCGGAGGCGCGACGCTGCATGAAGCCGATCACGCACACGGGGTGCGAGATCGCGCGCACCCGCCTGTCGTGAACTCCGATCGCCGGGCGTTCACCGAGGAGGCGCGTAGCTAGCCGCGTCAGTAGTTACCACGCGCTCGGGCCCGTGTCGACCGGCCCGTCCGTCGGGATCGAGCTGGTGCCCTGGGGGCCGCGTGGAGCTCGACGAGCTCCGCAGTGCCAGTGACAGCCAGGACCGCACGCGCGACGACGGCGTGCGACAGGCCGACTGCATGATGAACGGCACGCGACGCACGTCGTGACGCGTGACCAAAAGCTCATCAGTCGTGCAGTCCCCCCCGACTGGTGATCAGGAATGAAGAAGGCGGAGACTACAAGCGCGTCGGCCGCCCCGCTGTTCGCTGCGCCATATCCCTGTCATGCCGGCAGTGACTCACTTTCCCTGGTCGACACGCCAAGGAACACACGAACGATAGTCCCACCCCAAGCTGCCTTTAGTACCGACCTGCTTCTCAAATTCGCGACTACCCGACTGTCGCGGCGAGTAGGACAGCCTTCGGAGAGCCGCCAATGCGGCCAGATCTGATCACGCGTGAGGTCTCATTACCTCGGTGGTTGAGAATCCCGCTGCGCGGCACGGAAAGTTTACGTGCCGTTTCGCGGAGCTTTAGCGGGGGATCAGTGCGACGCGCTTCAATTGCCTGCTACCCCTGCAATCACAAAGGAAATTCCAGTGAATCGATCTTTGAGCAAAAGGGTCGTCCTCGGAGCGACGGCCCTCGTCATGCTCGGCGGCGGCGCCGCCGGCGCCGTCGCCGCGACGCAAGGCTCCACCACTCCCGGCGCGCAGGCGCAGGCCTACATCAACGACCTGGCCGGCCGCCTGAGCGTTACGCCCAGCGCGCTGACCGCCGCGATCAAAGCGGCGGACAGCGACCAGATCAACGCGGCGGTGACCGCGGGCCGCCTGACCCAAGCCGAAGCGACGGCGCTGCAGGCGCGCATCCAGGCGAGCACCGGCGTCCCGTTCTTCGGCCACGGGTTCGGTGGCCGCGGGTTCAGAGGCGGCTTTGGCGGCAGCGATGCCGCCGCGGCAGCGTACCTCGGGATCACCGAGGCCACCCTGCGCTCTGACCTGCAGGCCGGCCAGTCGCTTGGGCAAATCGCGAACGCGACGCAAGGCAAGACGTCTGACGGCCTGAAGGCGGCGATCATCGCCGCCGAGACCGTACGGCTGAACGCCGCGGTGTCCAGCGGCCAGATCACAGGCGCGCAGGAGCAGCAGCGTCTGACCGACCTCTCAAGCCGCTTGGACGCGCTGCTCGCGCGCACCTGGACCGCGGGCACGAACAGCGGCCGAGCAAACGGTCTCTTCGGCTACTAAGCCGCCTACGCACGCCACACACACATGAGCACGCCATCCCGTCGCGCCTGTCGGCGACGGGATGGCAGCCATCTGCACTCGGACCCCGAGTTGAACGAGAACGAGTGGCACTCCAAAGACGCTGCGTCAACCCGCACCGGCTCCGCCCGGCAGACCACGCGGCCGAGTCTCGGCCGACATTCCCGGGCGCCTACTGCCAAGGCACGTCCCCCAGTACCGCGGTGGACTGGCAGCGCCACGCCGAGAGCGTGCGGCGGTCACACACTTCAGGGAGGTGCGCAGCACACAATCCGCACCTGGAGGGCAAGCTGGCGGGCTGAGTGCGGATCTTCACCTTCGCCGGAACCGCTACGCCGGACCAAATGGGGTACTCGCACCGCCCGCCGAGTCCTCGTCGCGATAGGTGTCTAAGGCTACGCTTGGCGCAGGTTGCGCCTTCAGCGGAGGTGGCAGCAGGCTGGTCGCCGCGATGGCGGGCGCGGTGATCGTGTTGCTGACCGGCGGTCGGTCGCCGAACCAGTGCGCCGACGGTGACGGGCAAGGGTTAATACATTCAAAGGTTAAAGCCTTCTGACGTTTGTGTAACGTGGGCACAACCTCCGCTTGGGCTTGAGTTGGACTTTCTGTGAGTAGCGTGTGCCGCATCGTGAGTACAGAGGTCTCAGCGCGGCGCGCTTATGACGTTGTGTCGGTCCGCGCGCCGGTCGAGCCGGCGGCGCGATCGCTGCTCGATGTGTTTGCCGGCTCGGTCTTGGCCTGGGGTGATCGCGTCGCCTTAGACGCCGACGATGCGGTATTGAGCTACCGCGAACTATGGGACGCCGCGGAGGGTCTCGCCGAGCGGCTGCGAGCGCTCGGCATCGGACCGGGGGATCGTGTTGGCGTGCGCGTCGCGAGCGGTACGGCGGAGCTGTACCTGGCGATCCTTGGCGTTCTGGCGTCCGGCGCGGCGTATGTGCCGGTTGATGCGGACGATGCGCCTGGGCGGGCCGCGACGGTCTGGCATAGCGCTGAGGTTTGCGCGGTGGTCACGGACGGGCTGGCGATCACCGAGCTCGCGGCCGGTCGGGGTGGCGGTCAAGAGTTCGGGTGCGATGACGACGCGTGGGTGATCTTCACGTCGGGCTCGACCGGGGCGCCGAAGGGTGTGGCGGTGACGCATCGCTCGGCGGCGGCGTTCATCGACGCGGAGGCCCGGCTGTGGACGGTGGTCCCCGAAGACCGTGTGCTCGCTGGGCTCTCGGTCGGTTTCGACGCGAGTTGCGAGGAGATCTGGCTGGCGTGGCGCCATGGCGCCACGCTCGTGCCGGCGCCGCGCGAGCTGGTACGCGCGGGTGGCGAGTTTGGGTCGTGGCTTGCCGAGCGGCGAATCACCGTGGTCTCGACGGTGCCGACGCTCGCGGCGATGTGGGACGAGCGGGAGCTTGCCGCGGTGCGGCTGCTGATCCTCGGCGGCGAGGCGTGCCCGGCCGAGCTTGCGGGCCGCTTGGCCGCGCATCGTGAGGTTTGGAACACCTACGGTCCCACCGAGGCGACGGTCGTCAGCACCGCCGCTCGCGTTCATCCTGGCGTGCCGGTCACGATCGGTTGGCCACTGGACGGCTGGGAGGTCGCGGTCGTCGATGCGGCGGGAGAGTCGGTTGGTGTCGGCGAGGCGGGCGAGCTGGTGATCGGCGGGGTCGGTCTTGGCCGCTATCTGGATGGCGCGTTGGACGCGGAGCGCTACGCCGGGCTCCCGGCTCTGGGCTGGGAGCGCGCGTACCGCTCTGGCGACATTGTCCGCGAGACGCTCGACGGCTTTCAGTTCGTGGGTCGTCGCGACGACCAGGTCAAGCTCGGCGGTCGCCGCCTCGAGCTCGGCGAGGTCGAGGCTCAGCTGAGCGCCATTGCAGGCGTGCGCGCCGCCAGCGCAGCTGTGCAGCTCACGGCGGCCGACAACAAGGTCCTGGTTGGCTACGTGGTCGGTGAAGTCGACGCCGAGGAGGTCCGCACGCAGGTCGCGCAGCGGCTGCCCGACGGCCTCGCCCCGCTAGTCGTCGTACTCGACGCGCTGCCGCTGACGGGCGCTGGCAAAGTCGATCGCCGTGCGCTGCCGTGGCCGCCCCCGAGCGCGGCGGGCTCAAGCGACGCCTCACTTGGCCCGACCGCCGCGTGGCTCGCCGAGCGCTGGGCTGAGCAAATCGGCCCAGTGTCAACGACATCCGACAGCGACTTCTTCGCCGTGGGCGGCAACTCGGTGCTCGCGGCGAAGCTCGTGTCGGTGCTGCGTGAGCGCTTCCCGACGGTCGCAGTCGCCGATGTCTACAACCACCGTCGGCTCGGTCAGCTCGCCGCGCGCCTTGAAGAGCTCGGCGAGGCCGGCCGTGCGGTGCCGATAGCTGTTGCTCGGCGGCCCCTGCGCTTTGGTGCGGGTCAGCTCGTTGGCGTGCTGTTGCTTTTCGCAATCACTTCGAGCCAGTGGATAATCGGGGCGCTGGTCTATGGAGACCTCGTGCGCGGCCCATTGCCGCAGGTCGGTTGGGGTTGGCTGATCGCCGGCTGGTTGGCGCTCTCCAGTCCGCTCGGCCGGACGGGGCTCGTGCTGCTCGCCAGGCACGCGCTGTTGCGGGATCTGCGCCCGGGACGCTACTCGCGCTACTCGGGGCTCGCCGGGCGCGTGTGGTTCGTCGAACGGTTGACCGAGGTGTGCCGGCTCGGCCGGCTCGCCGGGACGCCGTGGGCGGACCGTTACGCGCGCCTTGCCGGTGCCGAGGTCGGCCCGGGAGCTCACCTGGGTAGCGTGCCGCAGCCAACCTCGCTCGTGCACATCGGCGCCGGCGCGACGCTCGAAGGCAATGTCGACATGCACGGCTGGTGGATCGACGGTCAGGAGCTCGTGATCGACGAGGTCCGTATCGGCGCTGGCGCGAGCGTGGGGGGCCGCACGCTGCTGATGGGCGGCACGGTGATCGGCGACGGGGCCGAGATCGAGCCGGGCAGCGTCGTCTCGGGTATGGTCCCGGCCGGCGAGCGCTGGGGCGGCAGACCGGCGCGCCACATCGGCGCGGCCGGTGAGGGATGGCCGGCGACACCGCCCCCGAGTGATCCCCGCGCGCGGTTGTGGCGGCGCATGTTCGTTGTGAGCCTCGCCGTCGAGGGCCTGCTCGCGCTGCTCGCCTTCGCCCCCGCGGAGCTGGGCCTCTATCTGTTCCGCGCGCCAGTCCCGACACTACACAGCCCGGTCGGTGTGCTGCTCGGGGAGGCCGCGACGATCGCCGCACTGTCGACCGTGACCTTCGCCGTGCTCGTCGCACTCACCCTGCGGCTCGTCTGGCGGCTGGTGCGGCCAGGCTGGCACGGCGAGGATGGCTCGCTGGCGTGGGCGCTGTGGTTCAGCGAGGATCTCAAGCAAGGTGCCGGCGGAGCACTGTTCTCCCTCTACGCTTCTCTCTATACCCGCTCCTGGCTGCGCCTGGCCGGTGTTTCTGTTGGGCGGCGCAGCGAGATCTCAACCTCGACTGGCCTTAATCCGCTCGTCTCCTTCGGCGAGCTTGCACAGGCGACCGATGACGTCGGCTTCTGTACTGCGCGCGCCCGCGACGGTTGGCTGCACGTGGAGCCGATCGAGATCGGCAGCCGCACCTTCGTCGGGCCCGGGGCGGTGCTCCGAGAAGACACGAGGATCGGCGACGACAGCCTGATCGGCGTACTCACCGTTGCGCCGCGATGCGCCGATGACGGGACGTCGTGGTTCGGTGCGCCCGCGCTCGAGCTGCCCCGTGTCGCCGATGTCGCAGAACCCGGCCGCACGACCAGCCCGCCACGGCGATTGATCCTCGCCCGCGCGGCCATGGACCTCGTGCGGATCCTCTTGCCCAATACGCTCTCCGTGTCGATCGCGATCGTCGTCTTGCTGTCGCTCGACTCGATCGGGGCACACCTCGGGATCGCGGCGATGATCGCGACCGGGCCGCTCGTCGTGGCGTGCGGCGCGCTCATCGCGACCGCGTTGGCGGTGCTCGCCAAGTGGATCGTGATCGGCCGGTACCGCCCCAGCGAGCACCCGCTGTGGTCGCTGTACGTATGGCGCGACGAGCTGATCAACTCGATGCACGAACAGCTGGCTGGCGAGTGGCTGCTGGGCCTCGCGCTCGGCACACCGCTGATGTCGCTCTACCTGCGCGCGATGGGAAGTCGTGTCGGCCGCGGCGTGTGGTTCGAGACGATGGCAGTCACCGAGTACGACGTCGTCGAACTCGGTGACGGCGCCGCTATCAACCGCGGTGCCTGCGTGATGACGCACCTCTTTCACGACCGCCTGCTGCGGATCGGGCCGACGCGTGTCGGCGTTGGCGCCACCCTCGGACCGAGCGCAGCGATCCTGCCCGACACAAAGATCGGTGCCGGTGCCTGCATCGGCCCACACTCAGTCGTCTTGCGCGGCGAGGAGCTCCCGCCCGGTACCCGCTGGCACGGCGCCCCCGTCGTGAGCATGTGAACGACGCGCGTGCGCTCAAGATCTCAAGTGCCGTGGCCTCGGGCGAGAACGTCCCGCGGGCGTGGCTGATCGACGCCCGCCGCAGCGGACTCGACGAATCCCAATTCGTCGCGCGCGCGCGGGCGCTAAACGACGAGGCAGGCATTCAGTGCGTATCACGCTCCTACCGCTACCCCTACGCACTCGTCGCCTGGCACGACGCGCCCGTCGGCATCGACATCGAACGCATCGAACCATGCGCCCCCGCGTTCGCCGAATCAATCTGCACCCCGGCGGAACGTGCGGACCCCGCATTCCACACGCTCAACGCCAACGACATCATCTCGATCTGGTGCAGCAAAGAAGCACTCGCCAAAGCACTCGGCGACGCCACCCAATACGACCCGCGACGCCTCGAATCACCAATTCGCTGGCCGGACGGACAAACCGGACCATGGCACGCAGCACCGCTCACCGCTCCCGAGAATCACACCGTATGGCTGTGCTGGCGCACCAGCCTCACGGTCGGGCGCACCCAGAACCGCGAGCGATGAGATGGGTTCTAGCCGCGGCGTGAGAGGGTCCACGCGGCGCGGGCGAAATATCGCCTCATGGAACACGAGGTCGATCAAGTCACCGCTGGCGCTGATTGTCGCCGCCAGTGATCCGGGTCACTCCTCGCCAGCCCCGTCCCACACCCATTGGCCATCGTGTGCCCCGACGAGCTCGGTTTCGACGGCTTCAGCCGGTCTCACATGCTCCTCACCGCGGAACACGTGATCCACGAGGGTTGAGTGGCCGAGCAGCGTGACGGGGTGCCGACGCCGGGTGCGCCGCGGCGCTCGAGCGACCGCAGTCCGTTCTCGCTCAATCGCGTTCGAGCAGCAACGCGAGCGTCGGGCAGGCGTCAGCGGCGCGGCGTGCGTGCTCTTCGAGATGCCGCGGGACCGAGTCCGGATTGATCAACGGATACCCCCATTCGTCGAGGCGGATCCATTCGGGGAACAGCTCGGCGCAGAGGCCGTGTGCTTCGCACATGATCGGGTTGACCCGGATTCGCACTACGTTCGCCTCCGCGCCGGTGGCGGGTCGGGGAACGACAGCAGCGGCTCGGCGCTGCACGCGTCGCACGGTCCGTGGCTGGCGTGGTCGTCGAACGCGCCGGCGAAGGTTCGCAGCGCGGTTGCAACGAAGTGCGCGAGACCGTCAGGCAGATGGCACGCGCCGCGCCCGGTGACCGACGTGGTCCACCGCTCGAGGTCGGCGAACGCGCCCGGCGACGTCCGCCCCTCGGCGATGCCGTGCAGCGTGCGGGCGATCGCTGCGCTCCCGTGCACGCACGGCCCGCATTGCTGCGCCGTCTCCGTCGCGAGATAGATCGCGACCCGGACCGTTTCGGCCACCGGACACGAGCTGGCCGGGAGCGCGACGAGGACCCCGCAGCCGAGCGACGCGTCGTACGCGGCGAGCGCCGCGTTGGAGAGCTCGACCTCCGAGGCGACGGCGGCGGGCAGCCACGAGCCGAAGTAGCCGCCGACCAACAGCCCGGCGAGCTCATCCTTGACCCCACCGGCGGCTGCGAACAGCTGCCGCAGGGGTGTACCACGCTCGATCTCATAGACACCCGGCATGCCGACGGCGCCGACGACCGTGACGAGCGTCGAGCCGGTCTCCGCGTCGGTACCCAATTGGCGATACCACTCGGCACCGTGCCGGGCGATCAGCGCCAGGTGGGCGAGCGTCTCGACGTTCTGCACGAGGGTCGGGCGCCGGCGCACCCCGCGTTCGGTCGGTCGCGGTGGAATGAAGGAGGGTCTCGGCAGTCCACCGTTGATCTGCGCCATCAGGGCCGTCTCCTGGCCGGTGAGGAACCTCTCGGCGGCCGCGAACAGCTCGAAGCGCACGGAGTCGACGCGTGCCGCGCGCCGCTGCTTCAGCGCGTGTTCGAGGCTGATCCGCGTGTCCGACCTCGGACCCTCGTAGGCGAGGATCACGCGATCGGCGCCGACCGCGCGGGCGGCGAGCGCCGCGCCGTCGAGCACGAGGTGCGGGGTTTCGTGCAGGAGCAGCGCGTCCTTGAGACTGGCCGGCTCGCTCTCGCAGCCGTTGGCGACGACGATCGAGCGGCCGCGGGCTGCCCTGACGGCGCGCATCTTGATCGCGGATGGGAACCCTGCGCCGCCGCGACCGCGCAGCTTCGCCTGCTCGACGAGCCCGATCAGCGCTGTCGCGTCGAGTTCTTCCGGAGCGGGCATCGGGCCGTGAACCTCGACGTGGCGGTCGAGTTGCGCCATGCCGCGGAAGGACACTCCGGCGAGCAGGCGCGGCAGTGCGACATCGGCGCTCGTCGTGGTCACTGGACCGGGGTTGCCTGGAGCGTGCCGACGGCCGATCCGCCGGATGGATTGATCTGGAGCGCGAGTGCGAGGTCCAGCGCGCTGCCGTCGGCCGAGGAGACCCGCGCCCCGATCTCGGTGCCGTTCAGCGCGGTGATCGCGCCGGTGAAGCGCACCGGGTTGGCCGCGCTGCCGATCGAGGCCGTGCTCGAGGTCATCTGGACGCCGCCGCCGGCCACCGCCTCACCGACGATCTGCAGCCGGAGCACCGGAAGCGTGGCGTTTGCGACCGCGAGCGAGATCGTGACGGCGACCAGCCCGTTGGCGGTCTGGCTCTGGCTGACCGTCCCGCTGACGCGCGCCGAGAACGCCGTGACGGGGCTCAGCGCCGGCGTCGAGCTCCCGCCCGAGCCGGTCGAGCTCGCGCTCGAGCCGGTCGAGCTGCTCGTCCTCACGAGCGCCGACGCAGGCGTGCCGGCGCGCCGCGCCCAGCCCGCGCCGAGCGGCCCGCTCGGAAGCCACGCGACGAGGATTGCGGGGAGCGCGACGGAGGCCGCGAACGCGGTACCCCGCAGCCCGCGCCGCTCCGGCCAGCCGAACCCGATTCGCGCCCACACGGCGACGATCACCGCGACGACGCACACGGCGGTCAGCGCCAGCAGCCAGAACTGCTTGACGTCACTGCCGGTGCCGACGGTGTGGAGCACCGCCATCGGCCAGCACAGATAGGCGAGCCAGTGAGTCGCGCGCCAGACGGCGTGGCCGAGGTGCCGGCGTACGACGCTCGTGATCGCGATCGCGATCAAGAGGTCGGACGCGAATGCGCCGAGTCCGAGCCACAGCGGCCGGTAGGTGGCGATGAACGGCACGACGGCATCGAGCAGGTGGATCGATGCGAACGGATCGAGCACCGAGGTCACGATGTGGACGAGGAGGATGAGGATCGCGAGCAGCGAGATGTTGCGGTGCAGCCCTTCGACGACGAAGCGCGGCCAGCCCGCCGTCTGCAGGCGACCGACGGTGGCGACCCCGATGACCACACTCGCTGTCAACAGCAGCAGCGTGACCGCGCCGGTGGCGCGCGTGAGGTACCAGAGAGCGCTGGGTCCGACGGTTGCGAACGGCATCAGAGGGACGAATGCTCTCCCTCGGGCCAGCCGGCGGCAAAGCTGACGGTGCCATCGATTGCGACCAGCCGCGACGGTAGCCCGAGGCTCTCGAGCCAGTCCGGTGCCCGCTCGCCGCGAACGATCGCCGCCGTGCTCGCGATATTCGCGTCGACGCAACAGGCTGCGGCGACGCTGACCGTGCGCCAGCACTCCTGGGCTGGGCGGCCGCTCGCCGGGTCGAGTATGTGGTGGAGCTCGCGCTCGCCGCGTTTCCAGCGCCGAAGCGTCGTGCTGGAGGTGGCGAGACCGCCGCCGCGCAGCGCGACGGTCTGTCCAGGGCCGTCGAGCGGTGAGGAGTGATCCTCGGCCACGCGGACCGGCCAACCGTCGGGCGGCGGTGTGCCGGCGGTCGCGATGTCACCGCCGATGCTCACGAGCACGCCGCCCGTGGCGTCGCGCCCCGCCGCCGCAGCGGCGATGTCGGCGGCCAGCGCCTTGGCGGTCGCCCCGTAGTCGAGCTCGACGCCTGGCGGCAGGCGCACGGTGGAATGCGCGTCGTCGAGTTCGATGCCGCGCCAGCCGCCGGCCCGCCGAAACCGGACCGTACCTCCGGCGCGGATCGTCGCGAAGTCGCGGTCGTATCCGGCGGCACGTATCGATGAGCCGATCGTCGGGTCCAGGTCGCCGTCGGTCAGCCGGGCGGCGCGCAGCGCGCACCGGGTGGCGCGAACGAACAGCCGGCTCACGCGCATCGGGGATCCGCCGGCGGCGTTGAGCCGGCAGAGCTCGGAATCGTCGCGAAAGCGGCTGCACGCACGGTCGATCTCGTCGAGCACGCGGTGAACGGTGGCCGCCGCCTCCGCTAGCTCCGGCGGCTCGCTCGAGAGCACGGCGACCGTGGTTCCGAGCGCCCGCCACGTCACCAGCGGCGTCACCGCGGTCACGACCCTCCGGAGACCACCACTGGCGCAGCGGGGGTCTGGACCGGTACCTGGCTCGGCTGCTGCAGGTCGCTCTGGGTGCTCGCAGGTGCAGCGGACTGGGTCACCGGCGCCGGCGTGGTCGTCGACGCGTTCGACAACGTGTGACCGTGGAACGCGTGGGCGGCAAGCAGCGCGAGCGCGCCCGAGAGCCCGACCACTCCCGCGGTGAGCCAGCGCGTCACCGCCGAGATCCGCAGCAGTCCGGCGTCGCGGGCCATCACCGCGCGACGCGTGGCGATCTCCGCCGGACTGGCGCCCGCTGAACGAGGCAGGCGAGGACTCATGGCAGCGACGCCGCCACGTCAGCGCCCACAGTTAGACCGATCATGGAGTGAATTGTCCCGCCTGAAGCCAAAAGCTCTCCTAAGTTGGCGATGAGAAGGTGCTTATCCTGCGAGCCAGCCGCAGCTCCATTGGCAGCCTGCGTTGCGGATAGGATCGGCCCGGTGACCGACTCGCTCGCGAGCGAAGAGCCCCGCTCTCCGCGGGACCGGCGTCGCGAGCGCGAACGAGAGCGGCGAGCGCGTGCGCGCCGCCGCGGTCGTGTCCGCCTCGCCGCCGTCGTCGCTGTCGCCGGCGGGGCGGTGATTGCGGCGATTGCCATCGGCGGCTCCGGGCCGGCCGCCGTGCCGATGGTGGCGCGAAGCGAGATCTCGGTGCGCGTCGCAGCGGCCGGCGCGCTGCCAGCGGCGGTGCAGGACGCGGCCGTCGCGAGCCTCGGCGGAGGCTCGCTGCTGCTGCTCGGGGGGATCGACGCGGCGCAGCACTCCACCTCGGCGATCGTCGAGCGCACCGCTGCGCGGAGCTCCGTCCGTGCTCGTCTCCCGGGAATCCAGCACGACGCCCAGGCGGCGGTGCTCGGCGGGCAGGTGTACATCTTCGGGGGCGGCGACATCGCCTCCTACGCGCACATTCTCCGTTTCGATCCGGCGAGCGGCACGGTCGCGGTGGCCGGCGCGCTGCCACGGCCGCAGTCCGACGTCGCAGTGACCACGATCGGCGGCACGGCCTATGTCGTTGGCGGATTCGACGGCGTCACGCCGCTCGACACGATCGTCGCCTGGCGCCCCGGGGGCGCGTCGCGCATCGTCGGGCGCCTGCCGTTTGCCGTCCGCTACGCGGCGGTCGCGGCGGCTGGTGGGCAGTTGATCATCGCCGGCGGCACGGGTATCGACGGGGTGAGCGACGCGATCTGGAGCTACGACCCGGCGGACCAGGCGGTGGTCCAGATCGGATCGCTGCCCGACCCGGTCACGCACGCCTCGGCGGTGACGGTCGGCGGGCGGGTCTATCTGATCGGCGGCCGCGCCTCGGCCACCGGTGAGCAGACCGCGGCGATCATCGAGATCGATCCGCGGACCGCGCTCGCCTCGGTCGTCGGATCGCTGCCCAAGCCGCTGTCCGACGCGGCCGTGGCGATCAGCGGCGGGCGAATCGTCGTCGCCGGCGGGGAGGGGCGAGGCGGCGCGGTGCGCAGCGCGGTTCTGTCGCTCACGCCGGTGGTCAGCCGGGTCGAGGTGCGCGCCGTGAGCGAGCGCGTGACCAAGCGCCGCGCATTCGCCGCACTGAAGGCGCGCGGCTTCGCCGAGGCGCTGCAAGCGCACCCCAGCTCGATCGCCGCCTATGAGGCCGCGGCGGTCCGGCCCGGGCTTCCGGGCTACCTCCTGATTGCCGATCGCGGCAACAACCGCATCCTCGTCGTCAACCCCCAGGGGACGATCGTGTGGCGCTATCCGACCGCTGCCGATGTCGCGGCCGGGCGCATCCTGCACTTCAACGACGACACGTTCGTCGAGCCGGGTGGCCGGGCGCTGATCGCGAACGAGGAGGACTACGGCGATGTCGTCTCGGTCGACATCAAGACGCACCGCCTGAGCGTCCTGTTCGGCGTTCCCGGTGTCCTCGGCGGCGGGCCGACCCACCTCAACTACCCCGACGACGCCTATGCCTACCCCGACGGGAGCTTCACGGTCGCCGACGCGTATAACTGCCGAATCCTGTTCGTCAGCCACCATGCGATCGTCCGTCAGTACGGAACCTCGGGGGTCTGTCGCCACGATCCGCCGACCAGCTTCGGGGCGGTCAACGGCGATACGCCGGCGCCCGACGGGGGCGTCCTGGTCAGTGAGATCCCCGGCCAGTGGATCGACGCGATCGCCGCCAACGGAAGCCTGCGCTGGTCGGTTCGAGCGCCGATCGCCTACCCCTCCGACCCACAGCCGCTGCCGGGGGATCGGGTTCTGCTCGCCGACTACTCGAGCCCCGGCCACATCATCGTCATGGATCGGCGCGGCAGGGTCCTGTGGCGCTACGGGCCGACCCAGGGCCAGGGCGAGCTCAACCACCCATCGCTCGCGATCGAGCTCCCCAACGGGGACATCGCGGCCAACGACGACTACCGCCACCGGGTGGTCGTGATCGACCCCCACACCGGCAAGATCATCTGGCAGTACGGTCACACCGACGAGCCGGGCACCGCTCCGGGATACCTCAACATCCCCGACGGAATGGATTTCATCCCGGCCGCTCCGGGCGGCGGGATCGACTGGGCGGCGACCGTCCACCCCTGATGGTCCTGGCGAGCGCGCCCCGGTGCGAGCGCCTAACAGGTCCCCGAGTAGGCGGAGACCCCGTGCCCCAGCGCAGCGTCGTCGACCATCCCGGTATCGGTTGCGCGGAGGATCGCGCCGAAGTGGACGACGTACCAGACGCCGCGCCACGAGATCATCGACGCGATGCCGAACGAGCGGATCTGTCCGTCCTCCCGGTAGACGACGCGCGCGTTGGGCATCTCGTAGTAGCCGAGACTGTTGTCACACACGCCCGGCTGGATCCAGTGCCCGTAGCTCGATGTGACCCCGACGGCGATCAGATGGGCGTGCGCGGCATCGCGGCCGAGCAGCCCGTGCGCGGCGGTGATGTCGAGGCCGTAGTCGTGGACCAGACGGTTGGTCCAGTCGGAGCTCACATTGCTGATCGACTTCAGTTGCAGGTAGGCGCCTTCCGGGAAGAAGGCCGGCATGGCGGCGGCGAGGGAATCCCGCATCACGCCCGACCAGAGCGACGCCATCAGCGACTTGAACTGCGTGCTGGTTCCCGACGGGTATGCCGTGGTTTGCGGCAACGACCCCGGCGAGGGAGCCGCGGCCTGGGCGTGCGAGTGCCCGGGTTTGCGCGCGGAGCTCGATCGGGCCGCCGAGCGGGCGGGCTGGCGACCGGCGCCCGGGCCGGCAGCTGGGGAGGGGCCGGTCAGCCAGAGCAGGGCCAGCGCAACGACCGGGGCTAGCGTGAGGCCGGCGATA
>ODAK010004326.1_pt1 | contig 14553 bp, 14 predicted proteins | sample 1539591 | NCBI WGS metagenome assembly ODAK01 (sample SAMEA3539303, study PRJEB22396) | soil metagenome | biome: tundra; feature: field; material: soil | place: USA | collected 2010-05 | depth 0.15 m | reverse complement strand
GCAGGAAATCCTGCGCGCGGCGATGACCGAGTTCGCCGGCCATGGCTTCGGCGGCGCCCGCATCGACGCGATCGCCGAGCGCGCCGGCGTCAACAAGAAGCTCATCTACTACTACTTCGAAGGCAAGGACGAGCTCTTTCTCGCCGTCCTCGAGCAGACCTACGCCGACATCCGCGCGGCCGAGCACGATCTCCATCTCGAGACAAGCGAGCCGCTGCGCGCCATCGAGAGCCTCGTCGAATTCACCTGGAAGCACTATCTCGCGCATCCGGAGTTTCTCGCCCTGCTGAACAGCGAGAACATGCACCGCGCCGGCCACCTGAAGCGCTCGCGCCGCATCCGCCAGATGAACTCGCCGCTCATCGACGTGCTCGCCAAGGTGCTGGCGCGCGGCGAGCGAAGCGGCGAGCTGCGCCGCGGCGTCGACCCGATGCAGTTGTATATCTCGATCGCCGGCCTCGCCTACTTCTATCTCTCGAACAAGCACACGCTCGGCGCCATCTTCGGCCAGGACCTGATGCGCAAGGAGGCGCTCGACCAGCGCCTCTCGCACATCACTGGGGTCGTGACGAGCTACGTCCGCGCGGCCTGAACATGGACGCCATCGATCTCGGCTTTTACCGGCACGACGGCCACCTGACCGTCAACGGTGTCTTCGGCGCCGACGAGATGGACGCCGTCGTCCGCGACATCGAGCAGTGGGGCGAAGCCTTTCTGTCCAGGCTGCCGCAGAGCCAGCGCGCCTGGTATCTCGACGGCGGCGTCAAGGCGCGCGCCGTGCTGCGCAAGCTCGACAACCCGCACGTGCATCGCGAGGCCGTGCGGGCGCTGGCGCGCGACCCGCGCCTGGTCCGGCACGTCGAGTCCGTCCTCGGCGCCGGCGTTTCGGTCTACTTCAGCCAGATCTTCTTCAAGGCGCCCGAAGGCGGCGGCCCGAAGCCGGCGCACCAGGACAACTTCTACTTCGGGCCGACCGACATCGACGGCGTCGTCACCGCGTGGATCGCGCTCGACGACGCGACTCTCGAGAACGGCTGCCTCTATTTCGGCGACGGCAGCAACGTCGGCCCGGTCTATCCGCACTTCGCGCCCGAAGGAGAGCCCTTCAACCTGCAGCTGCCCGCGGCGGTGCTCGGCGGGCAGCCGATGACGCCGGCCCCGGTGAAGAAAGGCGGCGTGAGCTTTCACCACGGCAACACCTTCCACCAGTCGGGCCCGAACCACAGCATGAAGTGGCGGCGGGCCTGCGCCCTGCACTACGTGCGCAACGACGTCGAGTTCGCGACGCCGGCCCTGCCCTACGACACCGCACTGAAATTCAAGGCCTCGTGATCGAGATCGCGTTCCGCCCCAGCCCACTCCGGAGACGACATGACATCAATTCCTCTCAGCGCCCGCACCTTCCTCGTCGGCGGCGTGCTCGCCGCGACTGCGTGCGGCGCCTTCGCGCAATGGAAACCGACGCGGCCGATCAACCTGATCGTGCCCTGGGCGGCCGGCGGTTCGACCGACCAGGTGACTCGCGTCACCGCCGCCGAGCTGGAAAAGGCGCTCGGCCAGACCATCGTCATCGTCAACCAGCCCGGCGCCTCGGGGGCCATCGGCACGCGCAGCGCGCTCGACGCCGCCAGGGACGGCTACACCTGGACGGCGGGCGCCGCGCAGGACCTGGGCACCTACGAGACGCTCGGCTCGCTGAAGACCCGCCTCTCGGACTGGAACATCTTCCTCACCGTCGCCAACATCCAGGTGATCGGAGTCAATCCGAACACGCCCTATCAGAACGCCAAACAGCTGCTCGATGCGATGAAGGCGCAGCCGGGCAAGATCTCGGTCGCCACCGCCGGCGTGACCTCGGCCGGGCACAACGCCATGGACCTGATCTCGAAGGCGACCGGCGTCAAGTACCGCGACGTGAGCTACGACGGCGGCAACCCGGCGGTCGTCGCAGCGGTATCCGGCGAGGCGGATCTGACGACGCAGCTCGCCGTCGAGCAGGCCGACATGATCCGCGGCAAGCGCCTGCGGCCGCTCGCGACGGTGAGCGACAAGCCGCTCGAGCTCGAGGGCTACGGCACGATTCCGCCGCTCTCGAACACGATTCCCGGCTTCTCGGCGCCGGCCAACTACTTCGGCATCTTCATTCCCAAAGGCGTGCCCGACGATGTCGTGAAGACGGTTGAGAAGATCTGGGCCGACGACATCTCGAAGAGCGAGGCGCTGAAGAAATATGCGGCCAGTCGCGGCGCCCTGTTCGCGCCATCGTACGGCGAAGCAGCGCAGAAAGCCGTGTTCCCGGCCGTGCAGGCGAACGCCTGGATGCTGTTCGACAGCGGCAAGGCGAAGGTCTCGCCGGACAGCGTCGGCATTCCCAAGCCCTGAGGCGAAAACGTCATGAACCGCGAGGCAAGCTCCGAGCTCCCGGAGATCGAGATGCGCCTCGCGGCGCGCTCGGAGCTGATGCAGGCGACCGGCTGGGCCGCGCTCGGCCTTGCGGTTCTCGTCGCCTCGCTGCACATGGATCGCCTCGAGAGCCAGAACATCAATCCCTACACGGTGCCCGGCCTGCTGCCGGGGCTGCTCGGCGTCGTCATGATGCTGCTCGCCGGCCTGCTCGCGCTGCGTAGCTGGCGCCGCGGCGCGTTTGCCGCCGACGTCTCCAATGCTCCTGGCATCGACGCGCCGACGGCGCGGCGGGTGGCGCTGGTGCTGGCACTGTGCCTCGCCTTCGGAATCGGACTCGTCGGCCACGGATTGCCGTTCTGGCTTGCGGCGGCGCTCTTCGTCAGCGTCGCGATCATGAGCCTGCAGTTGCCGCAGCGTCGGGCCGCCGGCCGCAGGCTGGCGCTGCGCGACGTCGCGATCGCCATCGCCATCGGCCTCGGCGCCGGCGGCGCGATCACGCTCGTCTTCCAGCAGGTCTTTCTCGTTCGCCTCCCCTGAATCGCCTGCCGCCATGCTCGCCGGTCTCGCCGATCTCGGCCACGCCTACCTCGGCTTTCTCAACCTCACGTCGATCGTCTACGGGCTCGGCGGCGCGCTGCTCGGGATCATCGTCGGCTGCCTGCCGGGCCTCTCCGCGACGCTGTGCATCGCGTTGCTGACGACGCTGACGATCAAGCTGCCGGCCAACGATGCGATCCTGATCCTCATCTGCTCCTACGTCGGCACGCTCTACGGCGGCTCGCGCACCGCCATCCTCCTGAACATTCCCGGCACCGCGGCGAACGCCGCGTCGTGCGCCGACGGCTATGCGCTCGCCTTGCGCGGAGAGGCCGGACGGGCGATCGGCATCGCCACGTCCGGAGCGTTCATGGGCACGCTCTTCGGCGTCCTCTGCCTCGCTGCCTTCACGCCGGCGCTCGCCGAAGTCGCGCTCTCGTTCGGCGCCTACGAGTTCTTCTGGCTCGCCCTCTTCGGCGTCGCGATGTCAGGAACCATCGTCGGCAACGATCCGCTCAAGGGCTGGCTGATGGGCGCGCTCGGCCTTTTCGTCGCCCAGATCGGTCAGGAAGGCCTGTATGCCTACAACCGCTTCACTTTCGGATGGAGCCAGCTTGAGGGCGGCATCTCGCTGATCCCGGCGCTGGTCGGCGCCTTCGGTTTCGCCGAGGTGCTGACGACGCTGTCCGAGCCGGCCGAACGCAAGCTCGTCGAGCTGAAGGACTCGGTGCTGCCGCGCTTTCGCGAAGTGGCGCAGTACTGGCGCACGGTGCTCCGCTCCGGGGTCATCGGCGTGCTCACCGGCCTCATGCCCGGCGTCGGCGAAGACTCGGGCGCGTGGATGTCGTATGCCGCCGCGAAGGCATCGAGCAAGGAGAAGGAAAAGTTCGGCAAGGGCTCGATCGACGGCCTCATGGCGGCCGAGACCGGCGACATGGCGTCGATCCCCGGCCACATCATCCCGGCGCTCGCGCTCGGCATCCCCGGCTCGGCGCCATCGGCGGTGCTGCTCGCGGCGATGATCATCCACGGCATCCAGCCCGGGCCGATGATGATGATCCAGCATCCGCAGTTCGTCTACGAAGTCGTCGCCATGACCTCGCTCGCGACCGTGAGCATCCTCATCTTCGGCCTCTTCCTAGTGAAGCCGCTGCTCCTCGTGCTGCGCATCAAGCGCACGGTGCTGATGCCAATCATCTTCCTGCTCTGCACCGTCGGCGCGTTCGCCAGCGCCTCGCGCCTGTTCGACATCTACGCCATGCTGGCGATCGGCATCGGCGCTTTCTTCCTGCGCCGGCGCGGCTACCAGATGGCGCCGTTCGTGCTCGGTCTCGTCCTCGGCGGCCTGCTCGACAAGAGCCTGCGCCGCGGGCTCGTCCTGTCCGACGGCAGCCTGCTGCCGTTCTTCACGCGGCCGATCTCCATGGCCTTCGCGACGGTAACCATCTTCACCCTGCTTCTCTATGTGCCGGCATTCAAGGCGGCCGTGCAGTACGCAACCGGCGGCGCGGGAGCACTGCTCCGATCCGCATTCAGGCGCCGCCCGCGCCGCGAGGACATCACATGAGGCTTTCGCTCTGCAACGAGGTGCTCGGCGCCCTGCCGTTCGAGGAGCAGTGCCAGCTCGCGGCGCTCCTCGGCTACGAAGGGCTCGAGATCGCGCCCTTCACGCTCGCCGAATCGCCCGAGCTCATCAACGCCAGCGAAGCGAAGCGACTGCGCGGCGTCGTCGAGTCTTCGGGCCTCGCGGTGACGGGCTTGCACTGGCTGCTCGTCAAGCCCCGTGGCCTGTCCGTCACCACGCCGGACGCGGCCGTTCGCCGCCGCACGCTCGAAGTCGTGACACGGCTGATCGCGCTTTGCGCCGAGCTCGGGGGTACGGTGCTCGTGCACGGCTCGCCGAAGCAGCGCGAGGTGCCTGCCGGCGAGAGGCGCGAAGTCGCGCTCGGCCGCCTGAGAGACTTCCTCGCCGTCGTGGCCGACGTCGCGGCACGGCTGGGCGTCGTCTACTGCATCGAGCCACTTTCGCCGCGCGAGACCTCGCTCGTCAACACCGTCGCAGAGGCGGCAGCGCTGGTGCGCGAGATCGATCGGCCGAGCCTGCGCACGATGATCGATTGCAGCGCCGCCGGCCAGAGCGAATCGCAATCCGTGCCCGAACTGATCGACACGTGGCTGCCGACCGGGCTGGTCGCCCACGTGCAGGTGAACGACCCGAACGGGCGCGCGCCCGGCCAGGGCGAAATGCGCTTCGCGCCGATCTTCGCCGCGCTGAAGCGCAACGGCTATGACGGAACACTCGCCGTCGAACCGTTCGACTACGTTCCCGACGGCCCGGGCGCCGCTGCGTTCGCGGCGGGCTATCTGCGCGGCATCCGCGAATCGCTCGTCTGATCTTCTATCGACAGGCAACGCACATGACCACTCGACGACTCGGTCTCATCATGCACGGCGTCACCGGACGCATGGGAACGAACCAGCATCTCATCCGCTCGATCTGCGCGATCCGCGCGCAAGGAGGCGTGCTGCTCGCCAACGGCGATCGCGTCATGCCCGATCCCATCCTCATCGGCCGCAACGCCGAGAAGATCGAAGCGCTCGCCCGCGCCCACGGCATCACGCGCTGGGGCACCAATCTCGACGCCGCGCTGTCGAGCGTCGACGACACCGTGTTCTTTGACGCCGGCACGACGCAGATGCGTCCCGGGCTGCTGGCCAGGGCGATCCGTGCCGGCAAGCACGTCTACTGCGAAAAGCCGATCGCGACCCATCTCAGCGAAGCCGTCGAGATCGCGCGCGTGGCCGAGGCTTCGGGCCTTAAGCACGGCGCCGTGCAGGACAAGCTGTTTCTTCCCGGCCTGCGCAAGCTCGACATGCTGCGCCGGGCCGGCTTCTTCGGCCGCATGCTCGCCGTGCGCATCGACTTCGGATACTGGGTGTTCGAAGGCGATCTGCAGCCGATCCAGCGGCCGAGCTGGAACTACCGATCAGAAGACGGCGGCGGCATGATTCTCGACATGATGTGCCACTGGCGCTACGTGCTCGACAACCTGTTCGGCCGAGTGAGGTCGGTGTCATGCATCGGCGTGACGCACATTCCCAAGCGATGGGACGAAGCCGGCCATCCCTACGCCGCCACCGCCGACGATGCGGCGTACGCGACCTGCGAGCTCGAAGGCCACAACGGCGAGCACGTCGTCGCCCAACTCACGATGTCGTGGGCCACGCGCGTGCGCCGCGACGATCTCGTGACATTCACGGTCGACGGCACCGACGGCTCGGCCGTCGCCGGCCTCACCGTCTGCCGGGCGCAGCCGCGGGTCGCGACGCCCAGACCGGTCTGGAACCCGGACGAGAAGCAGACCATGAACTTCTTCGACCAATGGCAGGAGATTCCGGACACGCAGGTGTACGAGAACGGCTTCAAGATCCAGTGGGAGCACTTCATCCGCCACGTGGTCGAGGACGCGCCCTATCGCTGGACGCTCGAAGAAGGCGCCAAAGGCGTGCAGCTCGTCGAAGCGGCGCTGGCATCTTGGAGCGAGCGGCGCTGGGTCGACGTCCCGGCGCTCGAGATCTGACGGCAAGGACGAGGACATGACGCTGTCGTTGCGCTTGCCGCTGGCGAGCGGCGCTACCGAGGTCTACCGCTTGCGCGAGGCGAGCGCGTTCGCAGCGCCAGGGCGCCCGCCCCGCTTCGATCGCATCGCGTATTCGGCAGCCCACGTCGTCGCCGATCCACGCGCGGCGACGAACCCCTGGCTAGCCGCCGCCCTCGACTGGGACGCGACGATCGCCTGCCGCCAGCGGCTCTGGTCACTCGGCTTCGGCGTGGCTGAAGCGATGGATACCGCCCAGCGCGGCATGGGCCTCGACTGGCCAACCTCGCTCGAGCTGATCCGCCGCACCCTCGATGCGGCCAAGGGCGTGCCCGGCGCGCTCGTCGCTGCCGGTTGCGGCACTGACCATCTCGAAGCGGAGGCGGCACGCCATGTCGACGACGTGATCCGCGCCTACGAAGAGCAGATGGCGGCGATCGAGGCGCTCGGCGGTAAGCTCATCGTCATGGCGAGCCGGGCGCTGGCCCGCGTCGCCACCGGCCCGGCCGACTACGAGCGTGTCTACGACCGCATCCTCATGCAGTCGAGGCAGCCCGTGATCCTGCACTGGCTGGGCGACATGTTCGATCCGGCGCTTGCCGGCTACTGGGGCAGCGACGACACCGACCGAGCGATGGCGACGGCGCTCGGCGTCATCGCCGCGAATCCGGGCAAGGTCGACGGCATCAAGATCTCGCTGCTCGACAAGGACAAGGAGATCGCGATGCGGCGCCGCCTTCCGCAAGGCGTGCGCATGTACACCGGCGATGATTTCAACTATGCCGAGCTCATCGCCGGAGACGGCGTCGGCGCGGCCGCCAACCACCGCCACAGCGATGCGCTGCTCGGCATCTTCGACGCGATCGCACCGGCGGCGAGCGCGGCCCTGGCGGCGCTCGCTGCAGGTGACAAGCAGCGATTCCATGCCATCCTTGCGCCGACGGTGTCGCTGTCTCGTCACGTTTTCCAGGCGCCGACGCGCTTCTACAAGACAGGCATCATCTTTCTCGCCTGGCTCGCTGGCCACCAGTCGCACTTCACCATGGTCGGCGGACAGCAGAGCGCGCGATCCATCCTCCATTTCTCCGAGGCGTTGCGGCTCGCCGACGCGGCCGGACTCATCGAGCGCCCCGAGCTCGCCGTCGAGCGCATGACGCATCTGCTCGCCTTGCACGGCATCGACGGCTGAGCGTCACGCACGATGCGCGATTTTTCGGCCGACCATCGCTGGCTCTCGATCAACACCGCGACGCTGCGTGGCGCCGGCCCACTCGACGCGATCATCGACGCCTGCGTGCGGCACGACATCCGGGCCATCTCTCCCTGGCGCGATCAGGTCGCCGGCATCGGCCTGGCCCGCGCGACGCAACTCGTGCGCAGCAACAGCCTCGAGCTGTCGGGCTATTGCCGCGGCGGCATGTTTCCGGCGATCGATGCGGGCGGCCGACAAGCCGCGCTCGACGATAACCGCCGCGCCGTCGACGAAGCCAAAACGCTTGACGCGGCCTGTCTCGTTCTCGTCGTCGGCGGCCTGCCCGGAGCGCTCGCGGGCCCGGCGCAGTCGAAGGATCTTTTCGCCGCGCGCAACGACGTTCGCGACGGCATCGCCGCGACGCTCGAGTACGCGCGAGCCGCCGGCATGCCGCTCGCCATCGAGCCGCTGCACCCGATGTATGCCGCCGATCGCGCCTGCGTCAACACGCTGGAGCAGGCACTCGACCTGTGCGACGTGCTCGACCCGGCGCGCACCGGCGCGCTTGGCGTGGCTGTCGATGTGTATCACGTCTGGTGGGATCCCAAGCTCGAAGCGCAGATCGCCCGGGCCGGGCGCCAACGCCTGCTTGCCTTTCACGTCTGCGACTGGCTCGTGCCGACGCGCGACATGCTGAACGACCGCGGCATGATGGGCGACGGCGTGATCGAGCTCGGGCGCATCCGCCGCTGGGTCGAGTCGACGGGATTCGGCGGCTACAGCGAAGTCGAGATCTTCTCCAGCGAAAACTGGTGGAAGCGCCCGGCCGACGAGGTGCTCGCCACCTGCATCGAGCGGCACCGCAGCGCCGTCTGAGAGATCGGCTCAGGCCGCGACGGGCGCAAGCGCAGTGCGCCGCACGCGACGCACGTTGAAGGCGCTGGCGATGAGCAGGCCCTGGACGATGGCGATGCCGAGCCAGATGTCGGCGGGGCGATGCATGTCCATGAGCGGGCCGAAGACGAGCGGCGCAGCGGCCTGGCCGATGTCCAGACCCGAGTAGACGACGCCGTAGACGCGCCCGGTCGCGTTCGGTGGTGCCGCACGCTTGACGATCAGGTCTCTCGAGGGAGCAGCGATACCCGCGGCAATACCCATCAGAACGAAGAGCACCGGCACCGTCATCGGCGACAGAGGCGCGAATCCGATCGTGAGCGCGATCAGTGCGGCGATGCCGAAGCCGACGCCGATGATCCTCTCGCAGCGCGATGGATCCGAAGCGAGGAAGCCACCGAGCACCATGCCGCCGGCGCTGGCGACCATGTAGAAGGTAAGGCACAGCGCCGCCCACCGCGCCGGCACGTCGTGGAGCTGGCGCGCCGCCTCGGGCGCGAAGGCCTGCACGCCGCTGAGGACGACGGCATAGAGGAAGAAGAAGCCGAAGCACATCCAAACCGCCGGGATGGCGAGGAAGCCGAAGCTGTCCTTGGCTTCGGCCTTCGTCGTCGCCGCCGGCCGCGCCGCGCTCGTCATGTCGACCGTCAGGTGCGAGCGGTTGAACCAGAGCACGATCATGACGACGAAGGCGAGGACGCCAGCCGACGCGAGTGCGACGCGCCAGGAGAACGCGAGAGTGATCGAGACCATCATCGCCGGCGCCAGGGCCCAGCCGAGACTGCCGGTGATGCCGTGCACGCTGAAGGCATGGCCGAGGCGCGACGAATGGATCTTGCGGTTGAGCAGGGTGTAGTCGACCGGGTGGAAGACGCCGTTGCCGATGCCAGCGACGGCCGAGAACAGGGCGAGCATCGCGTAGCTGGTGCTGATCGAGTAGCCGAACGCGGCCAGGCCCAGCAAGGCGATGCCGCCGAAGAGGACGGGCCGCGGACCGAATCGATCGACGACGAAACCCGAGAGCGTTTGCACGCTGCACGAAACGACGAAGAAGATCGTGAGCAGCATGCCGAGCTCTGCGTAGCTCACCTGGAACGCATCCTTGAGCCACGGAAAGAGCGGCGGCAGCAGGAGCTGGCTGAAGTGGCTGATGCAGTGAGCGAGGCCAACCAGCCCCATGACCGCAGCGTCCCTGCGAAGGGGAGGCAAAGCGGCACCGGGAAGCGTGGCTGCGGCAGACATGGGGCGACCTCTCGAGTTGCGATCCTAGCCGAGACGGCTTCGTCCGGATTACGATAGAGAGTCAATTTCTATCGAGAATCCGCCATGACGACCCGGCCACCGGTCGGCCCGCTGACTCCGCATCTGTTCCGGCCCGACCCGCGGCGCCCGGTGCGCGCCAAGCGCCAGCACCTGCTCGCGGCAACGCGTGTCGTGCCGCACGCGCATCCGTGGGGGCAGGTCGCGATCTCGACGACAGGGGTCGTCCGCGTCACCATGCCGCACGGAACGACGATCGTTCCGCCGTCGCGCGCCTTGTGGATTCCGCCCGGCGTCGAGCACGCGGTCACGGTGGTCGAGGACACCGACCTGCTGACGCTTTACTTCGACGCCGGGCCGCGCCATCTCGGCCCGGCGGCGAGCGCCGCGGACCGAAGCCGTTGGCAGCAGTGCCGGGTCCTCGAAGCCTCGCGCCTGCTACTCGCGCTCGCCCTCGAACTCGAGCCTTCGGCCGACGGGTCGCAGGCGCCGCTCGACCCCAAGGCCTCGCAGCGCGAGCGGCGCATCGCAGCGTTGCTCGTCGACGAGCTGCGACGGGCGCGGCAGGTGCCGCTCGGCATCGACCTGCCAGCCGAGAAGCGCTTGCGGCGGCTTTGCGAGAGCATGCTCGACGAGCCTTCGCGACACGCTTCTCTCGATGGCTGGGCGGCCGCCTCGGGAGCGAGCGGGCGCACGATCGCGCGGCTCTTCCGCAGCGAGCTCGGCACGACCTTCGTGCGCTGGCGCGAGCAGGTGCTGCTCGCGCGCGCCGTGCCGCTGGCGGCGCGGCGCCTGCCGATGGCCACCATCGCCAGCGAACTCGGCTACGCGAGCCCGAGCGCCTTCGCGGCGATGGTACGCCGTTCGGTGGGGATGTCGCCGCTGCGCTTCTTCCGCGGCGAGGCCTGACCGCTCGTCGGGCACGGCGGCAGCGCGGCCGAACTCCTCTGCAGTTCGTCGCCCAAGTCCGGCACGCGAGCCGCCGCGATGCGAGCATCGCCGCCTGCCCCACTCCGCTTCGACCGCCATGAAGAATGCCAGCCGCCGCACCGTTCTCATCGCCCTTGCCGCATCCGCTTCGGCCGGCGCCCTCGCCGCCGATCGCACGGTTCGCGGGTCGGGATCCGCCGCCACCGAACGGCGTGCCGTGAGCGGCTTCAACCGGATCGCCATAGTCGGCTCCTTCGAGGTCGAGATGCGCCAGGGCACGCAGGAAGGCGTCGAGCTGACGGGCGACGACAACCTGCTGGCGCTGGTCGAGACGCGCGTCGAAAGAGCGTCCGGCGCCGCGACGTTGAAGATCGGGCCGAAGAACGACACGCAGCTCGACGCGACCCGACCCATCCACGTCCGCGTCGATCTGATTCACGTGTCCGGCATCGATCTGGGCGGCACCGGCAGCATTGCCGCGAAAGGCTTGCATACGGCGCGGCTCGGCGTTTCGATCGGCGGTGCCGGCAGCGTCGAGCTCGCCGGCCTCGAGGCGCAGCGCCTCGCCGTCAGTATTGGTGGCAGCGGCCGCGGCCGGGCTGACGGACGGGCGGGCGGGCGGGCGAGCTTGCCGGCAGCATCGGCGGCAGCGGCAACTGTGCGCTGCCGCAACTCGTGGTCGATGACGAGAAGATCGATATCGCCGGCGGCGGCAACGCCGAGGTCAACGCCAGCCAGCGACTGCGCGTCTCCATCGCCAGTTCCGGTCACGTCAGGCACACCGGGGCCGCGATTCCGAATGTGAGCATCGTCGGCAGCGGCGGCGTACAGCGCGGCTGAGAACGGGCGCCGGTCATCGGCCTGTCCAAGCCGCGCGTCGTTGTAACGAAACGTATGTCGACGTGGGAAAGCCGCAAGCTCTAGACTGATTGTGATCGATGAGCCGCGCCCACGCGGCGCACAGGAGCGCTCATGCTGACATCGCTGTTCGGAGACCTCGGGCCAGCCCGCGACGGGAAGAAGAAATCGCGCGAATTCGACGACACGCAAGCGGATTCGCAAGGCTTCGCGGCGACGGCGATCATGGAAAGCGTCGCCACCGAAGTCAACGAGCGCGGCCAGATCATCGACCGCCACGTCAGTGATCTCGTCGTCATCGGCTCGCCGGCGCAGGCGATCCGCGAGCACTTCGCTGCAACGCGGGCCGACCTCGAGACGGCGTCGTCGATGATCACCCTGCTCGACCCGGTCGGCGTCTGGGCATCGTCGGTGATCAAGGCGCTGTCCGACGCCGGTGGCCGGCCGATCGAGCGCCTGCATCTGCGCGAAAAGACGACGCTGCGCACGATTGCGATGATCGAGCGCACGACCCTCGTGCGCCGCCAGGAAGACACGCTGCGCATCTTCCACGCCGACGTTCGTGCGCCCGGCCCGGAAAACGCCGAGATTCCGGTGGCGCTGATGGAACGCAGCCAGATGACGGCGGTGATCATCGGACCGATGCAGCCGCATGCGATCGATGCCCTGCTGTCTTCGCTGCGCCAGGCGACCAGCCTGCCGACCTGGCGTTGCCCGCATCTGCTCTTCCAGCTGCCGCCGAACGCCACCTGGATCAACAACAAGGTCGAGGCCGTCGTCTGGCCGGAACGCCTGCACGTGCACATCGTGAGCGAACCGATGACGGGAGCGTCGTCGGTGTGGAACGCGATGCTCGGCGTCTGGAACGAGGCCAAGCTGCAACCGGGCTGGGATCCGTCGGCCGTCTCGCCGATGCTCGGCACAAGCGATTTTCCGATCAAGGTCGGCGAGATCGGCGCCACGGCGGCGACAGCAGCCAGGACCCGAGCGCCGGTTGCCGCGGCAACGACGGCCGACGCGACCCTGGGTGCGGCGCAGGCGCAGGTCACACGCGGCGTGCTCGACGCTTCGCGCGGCCGCCAGGCGCTCGCGGTCCTGCTCAAGCTCGACGGCCTGATCGGCTGCGCCCTCGTCGACGGCGCGACCGGCTTCGTCATGGCCCATGAAGCGCGCGAAGACCACCCGATCGACATGGAGCTCGCCGCTGCGGCCGCCGCACAGGTGCTGCGAGCGCATCGCGAATCGGCGCGCAGCATGGGCTTGGCCGATCCCGTCGACGAGATCATCACCACCGCCGGCGCCCGCCACGTCCTGATCCGCGCACTGCAGCGGCACGCCGATCTCTTCATCGTCGCGCTGCTCGAAAAGCACCGCACGAACCTCGCGCTGGCGCGCTTCCAGCTGCTCGAAGTCGAGCGAAGCCTGGCTTGAGGTTCTCCTGCTAGCTGCGGCTAGCTGTCGCTGCGCGTCTTCAACGCCAGCGCCATGTTGGCCAAGGCATCGGCCTTCTCGTTGCAGCGGTCGCCGTTGTGGCCACGCACCCAGCGCACGCTGACGCGGCGCGCATCGGCGGCAGTGAAAAGCTGCTTCCACAGCGCCAGATTGGCGACCGCATCACCCTTCGAATTGCGCCAGCCTTTTCGCTCCCAACCGGCGCGCCACTCGGTCAGGCCCTTCAATACGTACTGGCTGTCGGAAACGAGCTCGACCGCCGCGCCAGGGGGCACGCGCGCCAGTCCCTCGATCGCCGCGGTCAGTTCGGCGATCTGATTAGTGCCAAGGCCGATGAAGCCGAAGTGATCGCTCTCGGCGCCGGTCCCGGGCGCGATGAGGACCGCACCCCAGCCGGCCGGCCCGGGGTTCGTCGGGGCGCAGGCGCCGTCGGTATAGGCGAGCCACTTCGCTTCGGACGGCACTTCAGATCTCGTCGCCATGCGTCTCCATTTCGGCCATGCGCTGGGTCGCGGCGACCGGCGCCGGTGCCGTCACCGCCTTCGGCCGCGGCTCGTTGCGGATGAGGCCGACCAGCCGCATGCCGCGCACGCGCTTGACGGCGACGATGTAGTAGAGCGCCCCGAACACCGGCCACCAGCGATCGCCGGCGTTTTCCATCCAGCTGAAGCGGGCCAGCCACTTCGCCGAAGTCACCGGCGGGATATAGCAGCCGAAGCGCCCGGACTCGACTTCGAAGCTGAGCAGGCGCAACCAGTCGCGCAGGCGCCGGTAGCCGATGAATTCCCCGGCGCGCGGCAGGAAGAGCCCGTGTTCGGGGCCGAGGCCGAGGCCGCGGCGCAGACGGCCGAGGCGCTGCCGCGTTCCCCAGAGACTCGCCGGATTGAAGCCGATGATGAGAACCCGTCCTTCGGGAACGAGCACGCGCTCGACTTCGCGCAAGGTGCGGTGTGGGTCGCGCGCCAGCTCGAGCGCGTGCGGCAGGACGACGAGATCGAGGCTCGCCGCATCGAAGGGCAGCGCGTCGAAGTGGCAATGCAGGGTCGGCACGGCGGGTTCGGCAGGCGCCGCGACGGGGTCGGCCTCGGCCTCGTCGTCAACTCCGTCATCGACGTCGCCGCGATCCGGCACGGACGGCGACGCTTCGGAAGTAGGCTTCGAAGGCGGCGTCTCCACCGCAAGCCAACGATGCGGCATGCGATTGGCGCGCAGCGCCGCAAGCTCGGGCAAGCCCAGCTGCAAGGCGTGAAAGCCGAAGACGTCGGCGACGGCTTGGTCGAGATGCCGCTGCTCCCACGCCAGCAGGTACTCTCCCGCGGGGGTCTTCAGCCATTCGGGCAACTGTATGATCGCGCCTTCCGTCATGAACCTGACCGCAGTACCCGCCTTCAGCGACAACTACATCTGGATGATCGACGACGGCAG
>ODAK010004324.1_pt1 | contig 14557 bp, 17 predicted proteins | sample 1539591 | NCBI WGS metagenome assembly ODAK01 (sample SAMEA3539303, study PRJEB22396) | soil metagenome | biome: tundra; feature: field; material: soil | place: USA | collected 2010-05 | depth 0.15 m | reverse complement strand
GCGTGCAGTCGCTCGGCACGGCTGCAGACTTCGACTACCGGGGCAACACGCGCTGCGCCACCTTTACCGGCGGCGCACACCTCAAAGGGCCGGAAGGCGACATGAAGGCGGAGAAGATCGAGCTGTACCTCAAGCCTTCAGGCAACGAGCTGGAGCGCGCCGAGGCGTACGAGAACGTCGTGCTGAAGGAGACGGCGCGAACGACGACGGGCAGCCGCGTCAGCTATTTTGCAGACGACGAACGCTATTTCGCCACGGGCACGCCCGTGAAGGTGGTCGACGAATGCGATTTCGAAACCGCGGGCAGGACGTTGACCTTCCACAAAGCGACCGATACTATCGTCGTCGACGGCCAGAAAACGTTTCGCACGTCCGGGAAGGGGAGTGGGAAGTGTCCGGGATCCTAAATGGCGACACTTCGAACTGAGAATCTCACCAAATCGTACGGCGGCCGCACCGTCGTCCGCGGGGTGAACCTGGACGTCGCCTCGGGCGAGGTGGTCGGACTGCTCGGACCGAACGGCGCCGGAAAAACCACCACGTTCTACATGACGGTCGGCCTCACGGGCCCCGACTCCGGGCGCGTCATCCTCGACGGCCAGGATGTCACCGACGACCCGATGTACATCCGCGCGCGGAAAGGGATCGGCTATCTGCCGCAGGAGCCGTCGATCTTCCGCGGGCTGACGGTCGAGCAGAACATCCTCGCGATCCTGGAAACGATGGGGATCGAGGCGGCCGAGCGGCGCTCGCGGCTGCGCACGCTGCTCGCGGAGCTGAACCTGACGCCGCTCGCGCAGGCGCCCGCCCACACGCTGTCGGGCGGGGAGCGCCGCCGGGCCGAGATCACGCGCGCGCTGGTCGTGTCGCCCAAGTTCATGCTCCTCGACGAGCCGTTCGCCGGTATCGATCCGATAGCCGTCACCGACATCCAGAAGATCATCTTTCACCTCAAGGATCGCGGCATCGGCGTGCTGATTACCGACCACAACGTGCGCGAGACCCTGCGCATCACCGATCGGGCCTACATCGTGCACGACGGCGCGATCTTCAAGAGCGGGACGCCGGCAAGTTTGGCGGCTGACGAGGAGGTGCGGAGGATTTACTTGGGGGCGGAGTTCCGGTTGGACTAAAATGGGCCTGGGAATTGCATCAGCTCAGCTGTTGCGCGCCGTTTCATGGGCATCCAGCAAAAACTTCATACCCGTCTCGTCCAGAAACTCATCCTCACGCCTTCACTGCAGCAGGCGATCAAACTGCTGCCCATGTCGACGCTTGAGCTGTCGGACCTTCTCAATCAGGAGATGGTCGAAAACCCGATGCTCGAGGAAGTGCCGACCGAGGAGCTGCAGCCGGCCGAAGCGGCCGCGGTGGCCGAGAAACCCGACGCCGAGGCTCAGGGCAACAAGACCGACACCTGGGACGACCAGGACTACGAGTACTTCTTCGGCGATTATCTCGACGATGGGTACCGCCCGCGGGCGCCGCAGGAAGTCAAAGAGCTTCCGCCGATCGAGAACACGCTCTCGACGAGCACCTCGCTCTCCGATCACTTGCTCTGGCAGCTCTCGATGCAAACCGACGAACCGCTCATCCGCGAGATCGGATCGGCCATCATCGGGAACTTGGATGATGACGGGTATCTGGTGGCCTCGTTCGAGGAGCTGGCGTCGATGGGGCCGTGGGACGTGGCGGACGTCGAGCGCGCGCTGCGGCTGATTCAGAGCTTCGATCCCACCGGGGTCGCCGCGCGCGATCTGCAGGAATGCCTGCTGCTCCAGCTGCGCCACATCGGGCTCGAAGGGACGCCCACCGAGAAGATCATCACCGACCATCTGCGTCTGTTGCAGAACCATCAGGTGCCCGAGATCGCGCGCAAGCTCGGGTTGACGATCGACGACCTGAAGGAGCACATCGAGGTCATCAAGCACCTCGATCCGAAGCCGGGCAGCCGCTACAACCCGTCGCAGTCGCAGTACGTCATCCCGGACGTGTATGTCGTGAAGGTGGAAGACCAGTACGTCGCCGTCCTGAACGAAGACGGGCTGCCGCAGATGCGCATCAGCCCGGTCTATCGGCGGCTGCTCGACAAGAGCGCGGCCGACAACACCGACGAGACGCGCGCGTACGTCAAGGACAAGTTCCGCTCGGCGCTGTGGCTGATCAAATCGGTCGAACAGCGGCAGAAGACGATTCACAAGGTCGCCAACAGCATCATCAACTTCCAGCGCGATTTTCTCGACCACGGCATCGAGCACCTGCGGCCGCTGGTGCTGCGCGACGTGGCGAACGACATCGGGATGCACGAGTCGACGGTCAGCCGCGTGGTGACGAACAAGTACATGCACACGCCGCAGGGTGTGTTCGAGATGAAGTACTTCTTCCACAGCGGCATCAGCAGCTCCTACGGCGAGGCGGTGTCGTCGGTCACCATCAAGCAGCGCATCCGCAAGATCATCGAGAACGAGGATCCGAGGAAGCCGTTGAGCGATTCGAAGATCGTGAGCATCCTCCAGCGCGAAGGGCTGGTGTTGGCGCGGCGCACGATCGCGAAATACCGCGAAGAGCTGAAGATCTCGACGTCGAACCAGCGAAAAGTGCTGTATTAGCCCATGCGACTCGAGCTCACCGGCCGACACCTCGACATCACCCCCGCGCTGCGCAACCTGGTCGACGTCAAGCTCGCCAAACTCGAGCGGGTCCTGAACGACAGCGCCGTGTCGGCGCAAGCGGTGCTCACGATCGAGAAGCGCCGGTGCCGCGCCGACATCAGGCTGCACGCGAGGGGCGAAAACTTCCTGCACGGCGTCGGCACAGCCGCGACCTGGGACATGGCGATCGGTCAGGCGGTCGGCAAGCTCGCCCAGCAGGCGAACAAGATCAAAGGCAAGTGGCAGGAACGCAAGCGCCGCGGCCGCTGGCCGGGCAACGCCGCGGCACCGCCCGAGGTCGCCGCGGCGGGGCGGGCACCCGCGCGCCGCACGGTCCCCACAGGTCCGACGGCCGCACGGGCGCGCATGCCGCGCATTCTGAAAGCGTCACGCCAGGCGATCAAGCCAATGACGGTGGCGGACGCGGCGCGGGAAGTCGAGGCGGGCGGCGACGGGCTCATCGTCTTTCGCGATGCGGACACGTCGACGATCAGCGTGCTGTTTCGGCGCGGCAACGGCGAGCTCACGTTGATCGAGACCGAGCCATAATGCCCTGAATGGCCACCATTTCCGGCGTGTCCGTTGGCGTGCTCCTTGGCAGCCGTCCCGAGTCTTTCGGCCTGCCGCTCGAGCTGCTGGCCGGAGCGGCCGGCCGCGATCGCCTCATCACCAGTCCCTACATCCAGAAAACCGGTCTCGCGCTCGCCGGGTATCACGAATATCTCAGGCCGGGCCGGGTGCTGATCTTCGGCGAGAGCGAGATTCGCTATCTCGAACGGCTCGACGAAGCCGCGCGCGTCCAGACGCTGCGCCTGGCGCTGACGAGCGATTTCCCCTGCGTCTTGATTACCGGCGGGTTCACACCGCCCGCGGCGGTGGTGCTCGAAGCGGAACGCGCCGCGCTGCCGCTGCTCAAGACGCCGGTCGTCACACCGGTGGCGATCGCCAAGCTGACCGCGTACCTCGAGGACACGCTCGCCGAGCGCACGGTCGCGCACGCGGTGTTGATGGACATTCTCGGCCTCGGCGTGCTGATCGTCGGCGAGAGCGGGATCGGCAAGAGCGAATGCGCGCTCGACCTGATCGTCCGCGGGCACCGGCTCGTGGCCGACGACACGGTTGAGATCCGGCGCCGCGCAGAGACGATTCTGATCGGCACCTGCCCGGAGCTGACGCGGCATCACATGGAGCTGCGAGGCCTGGGCCTCATCAACGTGAAGGATCTCTTCGGCATCGCGTCCACCCGCTCGTCCAAGCGCATCGAGCTGGTGGTGCACCTCGAGCGATGGGATCAGACGCGCGAGTACGAGCGGCTCGGGCTCGACGACGACTTCCACGAGGTCCTCGGGCTGCGCGTCCCGCTCATTCGCATGCCGGTCGCGCCGGGGCGCAATATCGCGATTCTGGTGGAGGTCGCCGCGCGGAACCAGCTGCTGCGCGCGCGCGGGCACCACGCCGCGCGCGCGTTCGCCGAGCGGCTCGATCAGACGCTTCGCAACCCGTCATCCGTCCCGGGGGCCCCGGGATCTTCCCGAGCGGCGTCCGGCAACGAGACACCGCCCCGCGAGGAAGAAGACGACGAAGAGCTCGAGCCCGGAGGATCGCTGTGAAGCGCCGCAAGGCGGGCCATCCCTTCATCGTGCTGACCGGGCTCTCGGGTTCGGGCAAGTCGCAGGCGATTCGCGCCCTCGAGGATCTCGGCTACTTCTGCGTCGACAACCTGCCCACGACCCTCATTCCCACGCTGGCGAAGCTGTCGCTCCGGGCTGGCGGCGACATCGGCAAGGTCGCCATTGTCGTCGACGTGCGCGAGGGGAATTTCCTGTCGCAGTTTCCGAAGATCTTCCGGCGGCTGCGGAAGACGCCGCGGCTCAATCCGGTCCTCATCTTCCTGGAGGCGAGCCACGCCACGCTCGTGCGGCGGTTCAGTGAGACGCGCCGGCCGCATCCGCTCGCGCCGGACCGGTCGGTCACCGAGGGCATCCGCGAGGAATGGTCGCGGATGCATGCGATTCGCGACCTCGCCGACGAGATTGTCGACACCTCGGACATGACGGTGCACGAGCTGCGGCAATTCTTCATGAGCCTCTCGCGCGATCGGTCGCGGGCGCGGCTGATGATCACGTTGCTCAGCTTTGGATACAAGTTCGGCGTCCCGGTCGACGCCGATCTCGTGTTCGACGCGCGGTGTCTGCCAAACCCGCATTTCGTGGCGACGCTGCGCCGCCGGACCGGGCGCGATCGAGCGGTCGCGCAATTCATGGAAAAAGACGCGTCGGCGCGCGACTTCATGGACCGGCTCGAAGAGTATCTGCGCTTCGTCGTGCCGTACTACGTCGCCGAGGGCAAGAGCTATCTCACGGTCGCGATCGGCTGCACGGGCGGCCGGCACCGGTCGGTCATGATCGCGGAACGGCTGCGGCGCGGGTTGTCCGATCTCACCGGCGTGCGCGTGCGCGTCCGTCATCGGGATATCGCGCATGTCTGAGCGGGCGCCGTCGATGCGTGGTCGCGGGTGACGGTTGCCACGTTCACGGTCGTGTTGGCCCTTGGCTCGTGCCTCGCGGGGCTCGTCGGCGCGCTCACCGGCCTCGGCGGCGGCGTGGTCATCGTCCCCCTGCTGGTGATCGCGTTCGGCGTGGACATTCGCTACGCGATCGGCGCTTCGCTCGTCTCCGTCATTGCCACCTCGTCGGGCGCGGCGGCGACCTACGTGCGGGAGGGATATTCCAACATCAAGGTCGGCATGGTGCTCGAAATCGCGACGACGGTGGGCGCGCTCTGCGGCGCGATGCTGGCGCCGCACGTGCCGGCGAATGGCCTCGCGATCGTGTTCGGACTGGTCCTGATGTACTCCGCGTATCTGACCGGTCATCGCGGCGACGACGCGGTGGACCGGCAACCGCCGGATCGTCTGGCCGTCGCGCTGCAGCTCGACTCGGTCTATCCGACGCCTGAAGGCGAGCGGCCGTACCACGTCCGGCATGTTCCCGCCGGTTTCGGCCTGATGTACATCGCCGGGGTGCTGTCCGGGCTCCTCGGCATCGGCTCGGGCGCCGTCAAAGTGCTCGCGATGGACCAGGCCATGCGGCTTCCATTCAAGGTCTCGACGACGACCAGCAACTTCATGATCGGCGTGACGGCCGCCGCGAGCGCGGGCATCTACCTCCATCGCGGGTATATCGATCCCGGCCTCGCGATGCCCGTGGTGTTGGGAGTGCTGGTCGGTTCAACCGTGGGCGCCCGCCTGTTGACCGTCGCGAAGACCGGCTGGCTGCGCACCACGTTCATGTGGGTCATCATCGCGCTCGCCGTGGAGATGCTCTACAGCGGCGCGATGGGAAGGTTGTGACGTGAACGAACCGCCCGCGGCGTGGACGGACCAAGAATTCGACGCGCTGCTCGGACACGTCCTGCGCGCGGGCGTGGTGCTGTCGGCGCTGATTGTCGTGTGCGGAGCGGCGGTGTTCCTAGCCAGGCATGGGCAATCGGTTCCAGACTACCGCACGTTCCACGGTGAACCAGGGGACCTGCGATCGGTCAGCGGAATCTTCGGCGACATGAGGTCGGGGAGCGGCCGCGGTTTGATTCAACTGGGGCTGCTCGTGCTCATTGCCACGCCGATCGCCCGCGTGGCGTTCTCCGCGGCGGGCTTCGTGAGACAGCGCAACTGGACGTACGTGTCGATCACGCTGACGGTGCTGATGCTGCTTCTTTACAGCCTGGGTACCGGCTAAGATACACAGACGCCGCTATGATTGGTGTGGTCGTCGTCACGCACGGGCAGCTCGCCACCGAGCTGGTCAACGCCGCCGAGATGATCGTCGGCGACCTGCCGCGCTTCACCGCCGTGTCGATCGGCTGGCACGACGAGGTGAACGACGCGCGGGAGGACATCGTGCAGGCGATCGAGCGCGTCCGCAGCGACGGCGGCGTCCTGCTGCTCACCGACATGTTCGGCGGCACGCCGTCCAACCTCGGCATGACGTTCATCGAGAAGGACCGGCTCGAGGTGATCACCGGCGTCAATCTGCCGATGCTCATCAAACTGGCCAGCCTGAGCAGCTCGTCGGACCTGCTCGGCGTCGCGCGCCAGATTCGCGACGATGGGCGGGCGGCGATCTGGGTGGCGTCCGATTTTCTGCGCGGGGAGAAGGTCGCCCCGTGATGTCGCGCACGGTCACCGTCGTCAATCAGCTCGGGATGCACGCGCGTGCGGCGGCGAAATTCGTGCACCTCGCGGCGCGGTTTCAGGCGCACGTCCGCGTGAAGCGCGAGGCGCGGGAGATGGACGGCAAGAGCATCATGGGCATTCTGCTGCTGGCTGCGGCGTGCGGGTCGGTGATCGTCATCAGCGCCGAGGGCGCCGACGAGCGGGACGCCGTGGACGCGCTGTCGGCTCTCGTCGAATCCGGATTTGGCGAGGACCCGTGCGGCGTCTAGCCGGCATCGGCGTCTCGCCGGGCGTCGTCTCGGGCCGCGCCGTGATCCTGATCCAGCGCGCGCAGGTGTTGCGCTATCAGATCGCGCCGGCGCGCGTCGAGCACGAGGTCGCGCGGCTCGAGCAGAGCCGCGGGCGGTCGCGGGAGCAGCTCACCGACATCGGCAGCCGCGTCGCCAGACGCCGCGGGCCCGAGCTGGCCGCGCTCTTCGACGCGCAGCTCCTCATGCTCGACGATCCGATGCTCGTGCCGCGCGCCGCGGAGATCGTGCGCGGCCAGCGCGTGAACGCCGAGTGGGCGGTGCAGCAGGTGTTCGACGAGTTCAGCGCGGTGTTCGACGAGGTCGCGGACCCGTACTTGCGCGAGCGCAAGGGCGACGTGGCCGATCTCGTGGGACGCATGAAGATGAACCTGCGGCAGGGCGTGTCGACGCCGCGCGATCTGCTGCGCGAGCTCGACGAATCGTCGGTGCTCATCGCCGACGAGCTCACGCCGTCGCTCGCCGCCCAGGTGGACTGGACGAAGGTGCGCGGCTTTGCCACCGACGCGGGCAGCCGCACGTATCACACCGCGATCCTCGCGCGATCCCTCGAAGTGCCGGCGGTCGTCGGCCTGCACAACGCCAGCCAGATCGTGCAGCCGGGACAGCTCGTCGTCGTCGACGGCACCGGCAGCGAGATCATCCTCGAGCCGGACGCCGAGACGCTCGAGCGCGCGACGCATCACGGCGAGGATCGCCGGCCGGCGGCGGCCGCCGACGCCGACCGGCGGCGTCCCGCGACCACCTCCGACGGCCTCCGCATCCGGCTCGATGCGAATATCGAGTTTCCCGACGACCTCGCCGCCGCGCGGTACGCCGGCGCCGAAGGAATCGGGCTGTATCGATCGGAGTTCCTGTTGGCGGCTGCGGTCTCGGGGGCCTCCGGCGTCCCCGGCACCGAAGACGCGGCCGATGAGGACGAGCAGTACGAGGTCTATCGCGGCATGCTCGAGGGGATGGCGCCCGGCTCCGTGACGGTGCGGACCTTCGACGTCGACGAAGATCAGTTAGCGTCGCGGTCCGCGCGGACCGCGCTCGGCGGCGGCTGGGTGGCCGACGAGCAGCGGGGGAGCCGGCAGGGGCTGCGCGGCCTGCGTCTGAGCCTCACGCGCCCGGAGCTCTTTCAGGTCCAGCTGCGGGCGCTCCTTCGCGCGGCGCGGCATGGGCGGCTGCGCATCATGTTTCCGTTCGTGTCGGGCGTCGAGCAGCTCCGGCAGGCGCGGCAGATGGTGGCGGATGCGGCCGCCGAGCTCACGCGTCGCGGCGAGGTCGTGCCGCGCGTGCCGATCGGCGTGATGATCGAGATTCCCGCGGCGGCGTACACGGCGGATCTCCTGGCGCGCGAAGTGGACTTCTTCACCATCGGCACCAACGACTTGATTCAGTACTGCCTCGCGGTCGATCGCGCCGACGAGCGGGTGTCGGCGCTGTACGAACCGCTGCACCCGGCCATTCTCCGGATGATCGTGATGGTGCGCCGCGCGGCGTCGCGCCAGCGCATTCCGGTGTCGCTCTGCGGCGAGATGGCGTCCGATCCGGCGCTGCTGACGCTGCTCGTCGGGCTCGGCCTGACCGAGTTCAGCATGACGCCGGGGGCGATCGCCGTCGCGAAACAGGTGCTCGCCGAAGTGAGGAGCGACGACATGCGGGCGCTCGCCCGCCGGGTCCTGCGTCTGCCGACCGTGGACGAAATCGAACACGAGCTGCTGGCCGCACTCGGCCGGCTGACGCTGACGGGAGAGTGAACGCGTGAACGGCGACGTCACACGAGTCGAGAAACCCTGGGGCTACGAACTGCATTGGGCGAAGACCGATCGCTACGTCGGCAAGCTGATTCACGTGAACGCCGGCCACGCCCTCAGCCTCCAGTATCACAATCGCAAGGACGAGACGATCTACCTCCACTCCGGGCGGTTGCTCTTCGAGATCGCCGAGCGGGGCACCGATCTCGTCAAGCGCGAGATGCATCCGGGCGACCGCGTCCACATCACGCCGATGACCGTCCATCGCATGACGGCGCTCGAAGACAGCGACATCTTCGAGGTCTCGACGCCGGAGCTGGATGATGTGGTCAGGCTCGAGGACAGGTACGGCAGAGAAGATAAAGCCTGAAGGTGAATCTGGTGATGGAGTGATGTGGTGATGGAGTGATGTGGACGCGGCTCGTTCCCGTTACCCCATTACCACCTCATCCCATCATCCCATTCTTAGAAGGGTATGTCGTCGTCGGTGAGCGGCTCTGACGACTCAGGAGCGGGCGCGTGTGCGCCGGGCTCGCCGCGATCGACCGCCGCCGCGCCGCCGCCGCCGCGGCTGCCGCCGCCGAGCAACACGATCTTGTCGCCGCGAATCTCGGTCGTGTAGCGCTTGTTGCCGTCCTTGTCGTCCCACTGCCGCGTCTGCAGCCGGCCCTCGACGTAGATCTGCTTGCCTTTGGTGAGGTACTCGGTCAGCGACTCCGCGGACTTGCCCCACAGCACCACGCGGTGCCACTCGGTTTTTTCCTGCTTCTGGCCCGCTTTGTCGTTCCACACCTCGGTCGTGGCCATGTTGATGGTCGCCACCGCCGCGCCGCCCGGCGTGTAGCGCAACTCGGCGTCGCGTCCGAGATTGCCGACCAGAATGACTTTGTTCACGCTTCCCATAAGGCGCCGATTGTACCTCAGGAACAGAAAGCACGTATCGCCTCGCACCGGCTGATGCGCCCTCGTCGTCGTTCCCTCGCGGAACCGGCACCCGAGCGCCGCCGACGCCACTGAGCCTGTCAATCCATATTCGCCGCGTAACGGCGGCGCGTGCGACGATCCGGCATTCCCGCGGGATTGGCGATCTGATCAGCAGGCAGCAGAGAGTACTATCGTCGCTAGAGCGTGACCTGCTCGAGGCGGAAAGGTGGGGGAACATGATTAGGATTGTGCTCGCGGCGATCGTCCTGGCTGGTCTCGAAACAACATCGCCTGTCCATCCTGTGTCTGGTGTCTGGACGTTCAACTTTGAACCCGCGATGGGGGATCGTTTCCTTCAGGCGTTCGATAACTCGGAATGCAAGCTGAAGCAAGACAAGACGACGCTCACGGGCACGTGCGGCAGCGACAAGGTGCCGGTCATGGGCGCCGTCAAACGCAACCACGTGACGTTGAGAATTCAGTCAGATGCCATGGCGACGTTGAGCGCGACCCTCAATCGCGACGCAAGCCGGATGGATGGAACGTGGCAGCTTCGCGGCCAGTTCGGGAAGTTCTGGGCGACAAAGCGCGGCAGCGAACCACCACGACTGATTGGTAGGTGAGAGCCCGACGACCCTCAGAACCGCACGCCAAACGCACGATTCAGCCGTGACGTATACCTCAGTTAGGGCGTCTTCAATCGATCGAGCGCCTGCTTGGAGAGGCCCGCTTCGGGACTGTCGGGATACGTCTTGACAACGTATTCGAACGCCTCGCGCGCCTTATCGGACTGCCGCAGATCGCGGAGCGCGAGCCCTTTGCGGAAATAGGCTGTCGGAATCGCCTTGCCGCCGGGATAATCGCGGATCGCTTTGTCGAACGCGTCGAGCGCTTTTTGCTTCTGGCCCAAGTAGTCGTAGCAGATCCCAATCTTCACCTGTGCCTCGTCGGCCAGCGTGCTGCGCGGGAACGATCGGATATACGACTCGAAGCCCTGAATGGCGAGCTCCCATTGTCCGATGGTGTAGTCGCCGAGCGCCATTTCGTACAGTTGCGTCGGCGAGGTGCCGGCGTTGGTCGGCGGCACGAGCGGCGGAGTGCCGGCGGCTGGTGCCGTCCCTGACGGCGGGGCGTTGCCTTGATCCGGCGCCGACGGCCGCGGCGCGGACGCCGCCTGCTGCACCATCTGGCGCAGCGCCTCGACCTCCTGTGTGAGCGAGGCGATGCGGACGTTGTTGTCGTCGACCTTTTCGCGCACGATGCGCAGATCGCCCGCGAGGTTGTCCATCTGGAGCTTCTGATCGGCGGACGCCTTCCGCGTCGCGTTGGTCTGTTCGTCGAGGCGCGTATTGACCGCTTTGATCGACTCGTTGATCGTGCCGAGCAGGTTCTGCAGCAGCTGCGCCTGCTCCTGCAGCATCCGGATGTCGGCCATCAGCTGCTGGTGTTCCTTGTTGGCGGCTGACGCCGGCGACGCGAGCGTCGCGGCCAGCACGAGAGCGAGAAGAGCGCCGGCGATTCTTGATCTCATAGACTCTCACTTGGCCGTGACGACGAAGTGGGCGCGGCGGTTCTTGGCGAACGCCGACTCGTCGTGGCCCGGATCGAACGGGAATTCCTTCCCGTAGCTCACGGTCCGGAGGCGATCGGCGGACAGCCCGACCGACACCAGATAGGCGCGCGCTGCCACGGCGCGACGCTCGCCCAATGCCAGATTGTACTCGGCGGTCCCGCGCTCGTCGCAGTGTCCTTCGATCGTCACGGTCCAGGTTGGGTATTTCTTGAGCAGCGCGGCGTTGCCGTCGAGCGCCGCCTGGCCGGCGGCGTTGACGTCGGCGCTGTCGTAATCGAAGAAGAGCGGCTTCAGCGGCGAGTTGCGGTTCAGGTCGTCGAGCGACGCCGACGAGATCGCATCGTCCTTGACCGGTTCGGGCGGCACGATCGTCGGCTCGGCGACCGGCTCGGGCGGCGCGGGCGGGCGAGAGACCGGCGGCGTCGACGTCGCCGCGGCCGGCGGCGGCATCGGCCGTGCGACCGGCGGCTTGTTGCGCGAGCAGGCCAGTGACGCGAACGTCAGGACGAGAAGAACGAGAAGCGCGAATCGCGCCGCCAATCGAGTGTGCATCATGTGCTCCATTACTTTGACCAGGCCGGCTGGTAGTTGTTGCCGGACCGCGTGATCTGCCGGACGTTCTTCCCGTCGCGGCCGACCGTGAAGATCTGCCATTTGCCCGCCCGCGTCGACGAAAAGGCCAGATGCCGGCCGTTCGGCGCCCACGCCGGGCTCTCGTTGGTGCCTTCGCCGAACGTCAGCGCGTGCACCTGACTGCTGGCGAAGTCGAAGACCTTGATGTCGAAGCCCGCGCTGGTGGTCCGCGCCGCGAACGCGATCTCGTTGTACGGCGGCGGCGACCACGTGGGCCGGTCCACGTAGGACTCGCCGACCGACAGGCGGGTCAAGCCCAGGCCGTCGGCGCCGACGATGTACAACTGCGGCGCGCCGCTGCGATCGGAGACGAACGCGATCTGCGTGCCGCTCGGCGACCACGTGCAGGACACGTCACCTGCCGGGTGGTTGGTGATGCGTCTGACGTTCGACCCGTCGCGGTTCGCCACGTAGATCTCCGGATTGCCGTCGCGGTTCGACATGAAGCACAGCCGCGTCCCGTCCGGCGACCATTGGGGCAGGAAGTTGCTGTCGCTCGCGCGCGGCGTCTTCGGGTCCGTCGACGGCGCGGTCTTGGTCAGCTCTTCCATGGTGCCCGCGAAGATGTTCGAGATGAAGATGCTCGGCGCGCCGTGGCGGTAGGACGTGTACGCGATCGAGCGGCCGTCCGGCGACCAGGCAGCCGTGATGTTCAGCGACTTGTTGACGGTGATCCGTTTCTGATTCTCGCCGTCGTAATCCGCAATGTAGATTTCCTTCGTCGAGCGCTGCTCGATGGTGCCGCCCATGCGCTCGCCGTCGCGGTCCGAATCGAACGCCAGCCTGGTGCGCGCCACCCCGTTCAGATTGCGCTGCTGCTTGTGAATCTCGTCGGAGATCGTGTGGGCGTACGAACGGGGATTCGCGCCCGAGCCGCTGTACTCCTGGCCGAACGCCGATTGCCCGGTCGCGACGCGGAACATTCGCACCTGCACCTTGATGCCCGCGCCGGTCTTTTCCACGGTGCCGACGATGAGGCCGTCGGCGCCGATCTCGCGCCACCGGTCCATTGGCACGTCCGTGAATGACTTCGACGCCGGTATCGTCGCCATGGCATCGCGCGGAATGAGCTCGAACTCGCGCTCGTAGTTGATGTCGTCCCAGAGAACCGACCCGATCGTCTTCGCGATGGCCGCCGTTTCGGCGTCGTTGGTCAGCGCGATGAACGACGGGACGGCGAGCCGGGTCGGCGCGCCGCCGCCGTTCTTGATCACGGCGCTGAGCTCGGTCGGCTGCTGCGGGGCCGGCGTCGGTTGCTGCGGCGGCTGCTGCCGCGCGCCGAGCGTTGCGAGCGCGACAGCGGCGGCTCCGAGCGTCAGCGCCGCCCGCGTCTTCGGCCCGTTGAGAACATTCTGGATCATCATTGATACACAAAACTGAGGTGAACCGTCAGCGTGGGGTTCGTGAATTGCGCAGGCAGCGGCGGCAGTTGCTTCGTCATGTAGAGGGCGCGCTGAGCCGTCAGGTCGGGTCCGCTCGCGCCGCTGCTCTTCTCGAGCTCCACGTTGACGATCTTGCCGTCGCGTTGAATCGTGAACTTCACCATCGCCTGGCCGGCGAAGTTCGGCTGCGGCTGCCAGTTCTCGTGGATGCGATCGCTCATCGCCTGGATGTACTCCGGGCAGCAGAAGTTCGCGACGTCGAGGTATGATCCGCTGCCCGACGTACCGCCGCCGGTCGAGAGTCCGAAGCCCTGGCCGCGGACGCCGGTGTCGGCGAGCGCGGTGCCCGGACGCGCCTGGTCGCCGCGGGTCGGCGTGCGCCCCCGCGCTTCGTCTGGCGCGGTCTTCACGGTCGCGGCGGGCGCGGACTTCGTCGGCTTGGCCTTCGGATCGGGCAGCGTCATCTCCGGCGTCTTCGCCGCGGGCGGATGCGGCGCTTCCCGCAGCAGCTTTTCGTCTGGCGCCTTCACTGCCTGAACGGCACGGCCCCCGAGCGCGGTCTGGCCGCCGCTGGCCGGCCCCTGGGCGCCGGCGTCGAGCGTGATCGTCATCAAGATTCTCGATGCATCGTCGTGCCGCGGTGTCATCCCGGGCGCGAACAGCACGATCGCGATCAGCACGCCGTGCGCCAGGACCGACACGGTCGCCATGCGCTGGAAGCCGCCGGGCTCCTGCATCCGGTCGCGGAGGACGTCGCTGACGTGGCTCATTTCTCGCCCGGCAACTTGTTCACGAGCCCGATCCGCGCGACGCCGGCGGCGTGTAAGCGATCGAAGACATCCATCAGGTCCTGATAGAGCAGCCCCGCGTCGCCGCGCAGATAGACCTCCTTGTCGCTCCGGCCTTCCATCTTCTGCCGGATGCGCTCCTGTAGGACGTCTACACGAATCTGCTCGTTGTCGAGATACACCAGGTGGTTCTGACGATACGTGACCGGCACGCTCACGAACACGCGCTCGTTGACGATCGGGCCCGAGTTCCTCGACACCGGAATGTTGACGTCCACGCCGCGCTGGATCATCGGCGCCGTCACCATGAAGATGATGAGCAGCACGAGCATCACGTCCACCAGCGGGACGACGTTGATCTCGGCGAGCGAGGAGGAGACGC
>ODAK010004323.1_pt1 | contig 14557 bp, 14 predicted proteins | sample 1539591 | NCBI WGS metagenome assembly ODAK01 (sample SAMEA3539303, study PRJEB22396) | soil metagenome | biome: tundra; feature: field; material: soil | place: USA | collected 2010-05 | depth 0.15 m | reverse complement strand
CCTGGCTCATGAGATGCACGGGCGAAGACAATTACCGCAAAGCGGTTTAGTTCACTGGCAGCGACATATCGCGCCGTGATGTTGACGAAGAAGGGCGGACCTGAAGTTCTCCGGATCGTTGAGTTGCCCATTGAGCCGCCTGGCCCAGGGCAATTGCGCGTGCGGGTGCGCGCTGCCGGGGTGGGCTCGACCGACTTGATCATGTTGGCCGGAAACTATCGGTACGCGCCGAAGATACCGTTCGTGCCTGGCTATGAGGTCGCCGGCGTGGTCGAAGCCATTGGCGCTGGTGTCACCGGTTTCGAAGTGGGCCAGCGTGTGGCGGCGCTTACCGTGTACGGGGGCTTCGCGGAACTTCTCGTACGTGAAGCCGAACACTTCCTTCCGATTCCCGACGGTGTCTCCGATCGCGATGCGGCCGCGGTGATCTTGAACTATGTGACCGCGTGGCAAATGATTCATCGCGTCGCGAAAGTGCAGCCCGGCCAGACCGCGCTGGTCACTGGCGCAGCAGGGGGCGTGGGCACGGCCGCTCTGCAACTGTTAAGGCTGGCGGGAGTGAAGACTTACGGTGCTGCGTCGGCGCCAAAACACGACACCTTGCGCTCCCTCGGCGCCACGCCAATCGACTATCGAGCAGGGTCGATCGATCGCCTCACGCGTGCCCTGGAACCCAAGGGTGTCGATCGCGTGTTCGACGCGGTCGGCGGCGCCAACATCGGTCCGTGCATCGGCGCGCTCCGGCGGGGCGGGACGCTGGTCGGATTTGGTTTCATGAGCGCGCCCGGAATGCTCTCCCAATTGGCCATGTTCGCCAATATTTTCCTTGGGGCGCGCCTGCGCGGACGGCTGGGCAAGTTCTACGGCATCACGAGTCTGTACCGGAGGGACGCCAAACCATTGCGCGAGGATCTGCCCAAGATTTTCGCGCTCCTCGCCGCGAAGAAGATCGACCCTCTGGTCAACCGCACGTTCCCGCTTCTTGAAGCGAGACAGGCCCTCGAGCTTCTGGCTTCGGGTTCCGTGGAAGGCAAGATCGTGCTCACCAATGGCTGATTCGGCGCGGCGGCCATGCGTACCGGGATGCCTGGCGCGAAGTTCGGAGATTCGATGTCGGCAGCAGTAGCACGCGCAACTCGACAGGCAGCGCAACGTGGGCCGCGCGGTGGGCAAATGGTTCGGCTTCGTAATGGTGTGATGGCCTTGATGTAGGTCATCGTAATTACGGATCCCTGTCGGATCGTCGGCATCCGGAAGTTGGCCTGGCCGCAACCGAGCGGATTAGTTAAGTTAGGAACGGCAAGTCGGCTTTCGTCCGGTGGTCCGCCTCGGCGCTGCCAATCGAACGCATCACGCCCATCGCTGGGGGCAGAACACTGGCCCCAGCGGGCCGGCGCCTGAAGGGCTCAATTAAACCATAGCCTTGCCAAACGGCAGTTTTATGCTTTAACTCACCACAACGCCCTGGCTGCGAGTGGTTGGTCCTCCTGCGCTGGACCCTCCAGGGCCAACGCAACGCTCTCGCCCCCTCCTCCGGTGAATCCCCTACCCGCCTCTCCCTTACCCCTCAGCCACATCCATCCATACCGTAATATTCCTCACCCATTCGTTTCCTTGAAACAAATTGCTTCGTCCCGCATCCGTTAGATGAGGTCGAATCGCGGGAAACTGATTAGGGATGTTTCACCGAAGGATGCTTGGGGCAGTTCCTGTTCTCCTGATGCCTAGCCAAAAAGCTCACGCAGCCGCAATGGGACAATCCTAGACCATGTCCCAACTCTTTCATCACAGCGCCAACGCCATCGCGCGCTTCATGGTCTTCGGCGCGGTTTTCATCGTGGCCTTCCTGGCCTGGATCGGCGTGCAGCTCGACAGCTCCGCCTGGGCGACCCGCGTCACCCAGGTCCGCCAGCAGCCCGTTCCCTTCAGCCACGAACACCACGTCGGCGGCCTGGGTCTGGACTGCCGCTACTGCCACACCACCGTCGAGACCTCCAGCTTCGCCAACATCCCGCCCACCAAGACCTGCATGAACTGCCACTCGCAGATCTGGATCGCCAGTCCCACCCTCGAGCCGGTGCGCGCCAGTTTCCGTACCGGGAACTCGATCCGCTGGACCAGGGTGCACGACCTGCCGGATTTCGTCTACTTCAATCACAGCATTCATATCGATAAGGGGATCGGGTGCGAGAGCTGCCACGGTCGAATCGACCTCATGCCGCTCACCGCGCAGGAACACACGCTGCAGATGTCCTGGTGTCTCGACTGCCACCGCCAACCCGAAAAGTACGTCAGGCCGCGCGAGTTCGTCACGGCCATGGGGTATCATCCCGCTGGTGACCAGGAGGAAATCGGCCGCCGGCTCGTCAAGGAATACGGGATTCAGGACGCTCGCACGCTCACAAGTTGCAACACTTGCCACCGATGATGGATCCACGCAAGAAACTAGATCTCGCCGCGGTACGGGCCCGGCTCGAGGGCGCGCACGGGCGCGACTATTGGCGCAGCCTCGACGAACTCGCGGCGACGCCCGAATTCCAGGACTTGATGGAGCGCGAATTCCCGCGCCAGGCGGTGGGCTGGAGCGAGGACGAAGACCCCGTCAAGGGCCGCCGCAATTTCCTGAAGCTCATGGGGGCGTCGCTGGCGCTGGCCGGCTTGTCGGCCTGCACCCGCCAGCCCAATGAGTTCATCATGCCCTATGTGCGGCAGCCGGAAGATCTCATCCCCGGCAGGCCGCTGTTCTACGCCACCGCCACCACGCTGAACGGCGTCGCCAGCGGCGTCCTCGCCGAGAGCCACGAAGGGCGGCCCACCAAGATTGAGGGCAACCCGGAGCACCCCGCCACGCTGGGCGCTTGCGACAGCTTCTCTCAAGCCTCGGTCCTGCAACTCTACGATCCGGATCGCATGGCCACCGTCACCAATTCTGGCGAGGTCCGCTCGTGGGGCATGTTCTACGGGGCCTTGCGCGAAATCCTGGCGGAGCAGAAGGCCAACGGCGGCGCCGGCATCCGCATCCTCACCGAGACCGTGACTTCGCCTACCATGGCCGATCAGCTCCGGCGCATTCGCCAGCTTTTCCCGGCCATGAAGTGGCATCAGTGGGAGCCCGCCGGGCCGCACAGCGCGCGGGCCGGAGCCGTTATGGCTTTCGGCCAGCCGGTGAATACGTACTACGACCTCTCGAACGCCAACGTCGTCGTTTCCATCGATTCGGATTTCCTCGCCTCCGGCCCGGGCAGCTTGCGCTACGCGCGCCAGTTCGCGGCGCGGCGCCGTGTGCGCGGCGGCCAGACCGCCATGAACCGGCTTTACGTGGTGGAGCCCATGCCCACGCCGACGGGGTCGAAGGCCGATCACCGCCTCCCGCTGCGCGCCGCCGACATCGAAGTGTTCGCCGGGGCGTTGACCACCGCCGTCGGCACCGGACGCGGGCCCAAAATGGGCGAAAACCACGACGTCTATAAATGGGTCAGCGAGATTGGGAAGGACCTGGTTCGCAATAAGGGCGCCAGCCTCGTGATCGCGGGGGAGCACCAGCCGCCCGAGGTACACGCCTTGGCGCACGCCATGAACGTCAGCCTCGGCAACGTCGGCAAGACCGTCTTCTACACCGACCCCATCGAGGCCAATCCCGTCGATCAGGTGGCCTCTCTGCAGGACTTGGTCAAGGATCTCGACGCCGGCGCGGTGGACCTGCTGCTGATCGTGGGCGGCAATCCGGTCTTCAATGCGCCGGTCGAATTGGGCCTCCGCGACCGCATCCCCAAGGCCCGCATGCGCGCCCACCTGAACCTCTACGACGACGAGACTTCGCGGGCCTGCCAGTGGCGTCTGCCGGAAACCCATTACCTGGAGGCTTGGGGCGATGCCCGCGCGTTCGATGGCACGGCCACCATCCAGCAGCCTCTCATCCAGCCTTTGTATGGCGGCAAGTCGGCCTATGAAGTGTTGCAGATGTTCACCGAGCAGCCCGAAATGGGCGGCCGCGAGATCGTCAAGGCCTATTGGGCCAGCCAGCATACCGGCGCCGATTTTGAGGCCTGGTGGCGGCGCGCGGTGCACGATGGCGTAGTCGCGAACACCGCCTTTCCCACGAAGGCGCCGGCGCTGCACGGCGAGAACATCAGCGGACCCGCCCGCTCGCCGCGGCTCGGCGGCAAGTTCGAAGTGATCTTCCGGCCCGACCCCGCCATCTACGACGGACGCTTTGCCAATAACGGCTGGTTGCAGGAGCTGCCCCGGCCCATCACTAAGCTCACCTGGGACAACGCCGCCATCGTGAGCCCCGGCACGGCGCACATTCTCGGCGTGGACACCGGCGACATGCTGCAACTGACCTACCAGGGACGCTCGCTACGCGCGCCGGCGTGGATTCAGCCCGGGCACGTCGATGGCGCCGTCACCCTGCATCTCGGCTATGGGCGCACGCGCGCCGGGCGCGCCGGCACGGGCGTGGGCTTCAACCCCTACGGCCTGCGCACAGCCGAGGCCCTATGGCACGACGGCGGACTGGACGCCAAAAAGGTCGAGGGCAGCTATGTGTTCGCCACCACCCAGAACGAGCACACGCTCGACACCCGCCGCCACATCTTCCGCGCCGGCGATATCGAGGACTACAAGAAGAATCCCGAGTCGGTGCATGCCGGCTCCGAAGACCCGCCGCGCGGTCTCACTCTCTACCCCGAGTGGAAGTACGAGGGTCACGCGTGGGGCATGGCTATCGATCTCACTTCCTGCACGGGCTGTAGCGCGTGCGTGGTGGCGTGTCAGGCCGAAAACAACATCGCCGTCGTCGGCAAGGACCAGGTTCGCCGCGGCCGCGCCATGCACTGGCTGCGCGTCGATAGTTACTACAAGGGCGAAATCAACGATCCCGAGATCGATAATCAGCCGGTCACGTGCATGCAGTGCGAGAACGCCCCCTGCGAGCTGGTCTGTCCCGTGCAGGCCACCAACCACTCCAGCGAAGGCCTCAACGACATGGTCTACAACCGTTGCGTGGGCACGCGCTACTGCTCCAACAACTGCCCCTACAAGGTTCGCCGCTTCAATTTCTATCTGTACTCCGATTATGAGACGCCCAGCCTCAAGCTGCTGCACAACCCGGACGTGACCGTGCGCAGCCGCGGCGTCATGGAGAAGTGTACCTACTGCGTGCAGCGAATCAATGCCGCCAAGATCGACGCGGAAAAAGAGGGCCGCAAGGTGCGGGACGGCGAAATCCAGACGGCCTGCCAGGCCACCTGCCCCACCGAAGCCATTATCTTCGGGGACGTGAACGACCCCAACAGCCGCGTGTCCAAGATGAAGGCGGAGAAACTAAACTACGGGATGCTGGCCGACCTGAACACCCGCCCGCGCACCACCTATCTGGCCGAGCTGCGCAATCCCAACCCGGAGATCGGCGAATGACTTTGGGCCTGTCCGCAAACCGCCGTACCGTCCCTGCTGGACCGCTCTCTTACGTTCGCGGCTCGGAATCGGACACACGGCTGCACACCGAGCCGCGAACGTTAGAGAGCGGTTGCGCAAATCCCGGAGTTCTGACCTAGCCACATGCCAGAGACCCCCCAACTCGTCGAGCCGCCGCCCCAGGCCGATATCGCCCCCGGCTATACCTTCGGTAGCGTCACCGACCAGATCTCCGCCGTCGTTCTCACCAGGCGCACGCCCATCTTCTGGATGGCCTGCTTCAGCGCCGGGTTCGGATTGCTGCTGCTCCTCCTGTTGTCCGTGGCGCTCCTGTTTACCAAGGGCACGGGCATCTGGGGCATCCGCACGCCGGTGATGTGGGGCTTCGCCATCACCAACTTCGTCTGGTGGATTGGTATCGGCCACGCTGGCACGCTCATCTCGGCCATTTTGCTCCTGCTGAACCAGCGCTGGCGCAACTCCATCAACCGGTTCGCCGAGGCCATGACCCTGTTCGCCGTGGCCTGCGCCGGCATGTTCCCGGTGCTTCACCTCGGCCGTCCCTGGCTGATGTATTGGCTTTTTCCGTACCCCAACAGCATGGGCATACAGCCGCAGTTCCGCAGCCCTCTGGTCTGGGATGTGTTCGCGGTCTCCACCTACGCCACCGTGTCTCTGCTGTTCTGGTACGTGGGCCTGATGCCCGACCTGGGCACCTTGCGCGATCGCACCAAGAACCGTGTCGGGCGCATCGTTTACGGCGTCATGTCCCTGGGCTGGCGAGGCTCGGCGCGGCACTGGAGCGTGTACGAAACCGCCACGCTTCTCCTGGCCGGTCTGGCGACGCCCCTGGTGCTTTCGGTCCACACCGTGGTGAGCTTCGACTTCACCATCGCCATCGTTCCCGGGTGGCACAGCACCTTCTTCCCGCCTTACTTCGTGGCGGGCGCGATTTACTCCGGCTTTGCCATGGTGCTGGCGCTGGCCATTCCGTTGCGCAAGGTGTACGGCCTCCAGGGCCTCATCACCGACAAACACCTGGAGAACTCCGCCAAAGTGATGTTGGCCACGGGCCTGATCGTTGCCTACGCCTACATCCTGGAGAACTTCACCGCCTGGTATAGCGGCGACGTGTACGAGCAGGCCGCTTTCTGGCATCGCCTGGCGGGGCCCTACCGGCACAGCTATTGGGCGCTCATCGCCTGCAACCTCGTTTTTCCGCAGTTCCTGTGGTTCAAGCGCGTCCGCACCAACCCGGTGTTGCTGTTCATCTCGTCGATCCTGGTGCTCGTCGGCATGTGGCTGGAGCGCTTCATGATCATCGTGTCGAGCCTGGCGCAGGACTTCGTGCCTTCCTCGTGGGGATACTTTCACGCCACCCGCTGGGATGTGGCCACCTTCGCCGGCACCATCGGCTTGTTCCTGTTCCTGTTCTTCCTGTTTATTCGCCTGTTGCCCATGATTTCCATCTTTGAAGTCCGTACCCTGTTACCGCAGGCCAAGGTCAAGGAGGAGCGAGGGTGACCAACGCCATCTACGGCCTGATTGCCGAGTTCGATAACCCCACTGCGCTGGTCAAGGCCGCCCGCGCGGCGCGCGAAAAGGGCTATCGCAAGCTCGATGCATTCTCGCCCTTCCCCATCGAAGGCCTCACCGACGCGCTGCACCTGCATAAGAACAAGCTGCCGCTCATCGTGCTCACCGGCGGCATCGTCGGCATGTTGACCGGATACTTTTTGCAGTATTACATCACGGTCTGGAGCTTCCCGATCAACATCGGCGGGCGGCCACTGAATAGCTGGCCGTCCTACATCGTCATCACCTTTGAGCTGACCATTCTGTTTTCGGCCCTCTCCGCCGTGCTCGGTCTTCTGGGATTGTGCGGCTTGCCCATGCCTTACCATCCGGTCTTCAACGCGCCGCGGTTCGCGCTGGCTTCCCGCAACCGGTTCTTTCTGTGCATCGAATCCGCCGACCCGCTGTTCGACCGCGCCCGGACCGGCGATTTTCTGCGTACCCTGGAGCCCCAAGAGGTGTCTGAAGTTGCGCATTGATTGGAAACTCGGAACGGCCGTGCTGGCGCTCGCCGCGACGGTGGCCTGCCGTCAGGACATGCACGACCAGCCCAAATACATTCCGCTGCGGCCCAGCGATTTCTTCTCCGATGGACGCTCCGAACGGCCCCTGGTCGAGGGTTCGGTCGCCCGCGGCCATTTGAAAGACGACGTGGCCTTCTATACCGGCAAGGGGCCCGACGGGAAGCCCATCGACACGTTCCCCTTCCCGGTTACCAAGGACGTCATCGAGCGCGGGCAGCAGCGCTTCAACATCTATTGCACTCCCTGCCACGGCCACCTGGGCAACGGCGACGGGATGATCCCCCGCCGCGGCTTCCGGCATCCGCCGTCCTATCATCAAGACCGTTTGCGGAACGTGCCCAACGGATATATCTTCGACGTGATTAGCACCGGCTTCGGGGCCATGCCCGACTACGCCGCGCAGATCGAGCCGCGCGATCGCTGGGCCATCGTGGCTTACGTGCGCGCGCTCCAGTTGAGCCAGAATGCGTCCATCGCCGACGTCCCCGCGGACGCGCGCGGGGCGCTCGCCGGCCAGGCGGGAGGCTCGAAGTGACCACGGCCGCGCTCGATTTCAGCGTCTCCACCGAACTCCGCGCCGACTTGCGCGCATGGCGCACGCGCGCCGCCATCGTCGGCGTCGCCGGCGCTGTTTTGTGCGCCGTCGGGTTCTTTCAATCGCCGACCCAGTTCTACCGCTCTTACCTGTGGTCGTACCTGTTCGTCGTCGGGCTGAGCGTGGGCTCTCTCACCTGGCTGATGCTCCAATACCTCACTGGCGGCGCATGGGGCGTGGTCATCCGGCGGCCGTGCGAAGCCGCGGCCCGCACCCTTCCGCTGGTGGCCTTGATGTTCGCGCCGATTCTGATCGGCATCCCCAATCTGTACCAGTGGTCGCACGCCAAGGCCGTCGCCGCCGATGAGGTCCTCCAGCACAAACACGTGTACCTGAACACGCCGTTTTTCCTGGGCCGTGCGGCGCTGTACCTTGCGGGCTGGCTCTTCCTGTCCTGGTTCTTCAACCGCTGGTCCGCCGCGGAAGACCTCGACGGCCGCGGCCCGGCGCATCGGAAAATGGGGGCCATGGCCGGTCCGGGCCTCATCTTTTGGGGCTTTAGCGTCACCTTCATGGCCATCGATTGGGTACTCTCCATCGACCCGCACTGGTTCTCCACCATGTTCGGCCTGCTGTTCATGGTCGGCCAGGGCCTCACCGCGATGGCGTTCCTCATCACCCTGATGGTGCTGCTCTCCTATCGGCGGCCCATGTCGGAGATTCTCACTCCGCGCCACCTGCACGATCTGGGCAAGTTCCTGCTGGCGCTGGTCATGGTGTGGGCCTACTTCTCGTTCTCGCAGTTTCTGATTATCTGGGCGGGCAACCTGCCGAAAGAGATCCCCTGGTACATCGAGCGCCTGCGCGGCGGGTGGCAGTACGTCGGCCTGGCGCTGGTGCTCGGGCATTTCGCCCTGCCCTTCGCGCTGCTGCTCTCGCGCGATCTGAAGCGCAATTTCAAGCTGCTCGCCGGAATCGCGGTCTTCGTGCTGCTGATGCGGCTCGTGGACTTGTACTGGCTGGTGGCCCCGGATTTCACCAAGGGACCGTTCAGCCCGAGCTGGATGGATGTCGCGGCCCCCGCCGGCGTGGTGGGCCTCTGGCTGGCGTACTTCCTGACGCAACTGGAGAAACGCCCGCTGATGCCGCTTCACGATCCGCAGTTACAGGAGGCTTTGGAACATGGCCGGGAATAGGGACCAGCACGACGGGGAACGGCCCGGCGCCACCCACGAGGAGAAGGACGTTAACGCGCTGGCGGTGGGCATCTTCGGCGTCTGCCTGGCCGTGCTGTGTATTGTGGCTGTCATCCTTCTCATCGGATTGTTCCGGTACTTTAAGGGTCAGGAAGCCAGCCGCCAGGTTCCCGCGGAGCCTGCCGCGGAGATGCGCGGTCTGCCCGCCGAACCGCATTTGCAGGAAACTCCCGTTCGGGACTTGAAGCAAATGCGCGCCGCCGAGGATCAAATACTTGGAAGCTACGGGTGGGTCGACCGGCAGAAAGGCGTCGTGCGGCTGCCCATAGGCCGCGCCATGGAGTTGCTGGCGCAACGCAACCTGCCCTCCCGGCAGGGGACGGCGCCGGAAAGCGCCGCGGCCGGCGTCAGCGTGCCCACCGAAAGCGGCCTGGGCCCGAAGATGATGCCGCCCGGCGGACCGTTGGCGGTGGAGACACAGCGGAAATGAGTTTGTATCGACTAGTTAATGCTGGCAACCGCTCTCTTACGTTCGCGGCTCTGAAAGCATATCGGAGCCGCGAACGTAAGAGAGCGGTCGGCGCGGCTGTTTTGGAACGGGTCCTCACGATCGCCGTGCTGTCGGCCTCCGCCGCGCTCGCGCAGCCGGGCCAGCCGGCCCCGGTGCAGCCTTCTTTCAGCATGCAGGACTCCAACTTGAGGCCCGCCCTTCCCGGCGCACTACAAGGCGTCGGCATAGACCAGAGACTCAACGCTCAGATCCCGCTGGACATCACTTTCCGCGACGATCTGGGCCGCACGGTTCCGCTTTCCACCTTCTTTCAGAAAGGGAAGCCGGTGCTGCTGGCGCCCGTATACTATCGCTGCCCGATGCTTTGCAGCCAGGTCCTGAACGAGATGGCAAGCGCCCTTAAGGCTGTCTCTCTGGACCCCGGTAAGGATTTCGAAGTGGTGGCCTTCAGCTTCGATCCCAAGGACACCGTCGAGTTGGCGGCCGCCAAGCGGCAAACGTATGTCGGGCGCTACGGCCGCCCCGGGACCGCCAACGGCTGGCACTTCCTGACGGGCGACCCGGCCAATATCAAGCTGCTGATGGACGCCGTGGGCTTCCACTATAAGTACGATCCATCCACCGATCAGTACGCCCACGCCAGCGGCATCATGGTCATCACCCCCGAGGGCCGTTTGTCGAAGTACTTTTACGGCGTCGATTATTCGCCGCGCGATATGCGCCTGGGCCTGGTGGAGGCTTCTCACGATAAGATCGGCAGCCCGGTGGACGAGGCTCTGTTGTTCTGCTATCACTACGATCCGGCGACGGGGAAGTACGGGGCCGTCGCCATTAACATGGTGCGTGCCGCCGGCGGTGGCTTCGTTCTCGTATGCGGCGCGTTTCTGCTGATTGCCTTCCGCCACGACTGGCGGTCGGACAAGCGTCAACTGAAAAGGGCTCGATAGTTCGACATGTCGTTCCAACTGTTTCCGGTAGAAGCGTCCTCCATTTCGGGTGAAGTGGACCAGTTGCTGTTCTTTCTGGTCGCGGTGGCGGCGTTCTTCACCATCGTCATCTTCGGAGCCATTTTCTATTTTGCGATCCGCTACCGGCGCCGCTCCGACAACGAATTGCCGGCCGCCGTCCATGGCAGCATACCGCTCGAGATTGTGTGGACGGTCATTCCGTTCGGCCTCACCATGGTGATGTTTACGTGGGGCGCGAGCATCTTCTTCCGGGAACGCCGTCCGCCCGATAACGCGCTTCCGATCTATGTGGTCGCCAAGCAGTGGATGTGGAAGCTGCAACACGTGGAGGGGCAGCGCGAGATCAACGAGCTGCACATCCCGGTGGGCCGGCCCGTCAAGCTCACCATGACTTCCGAAGACGTGATCCACAGCTTCTTCGTCCCGGCCTTCCGCACCAAGCAGGACGTGGTCCCCGGGCGCTACACCACCACCTGGTTCGAGGCCACCAAGCCGGGCAAGTATCACCTCTTCTGCGCCGAGTATTGCGGCGCCAACCACTCGGGCATGGGGGGCTGGATCTACGTAATGGAGCCCCAGGACTATCAGACATGGTTGAGCGGCGGAACTCCCGGGGCGACGCTCGCCGAAAACGGGGAGAAGCTGTTCGAGAACCTGGCCTGCGCCAACTGCCACAAGGCGGACGGGTCGGGCCGCTGCCCGGCCCTAGGGGGCCTCTTCGGCAAGGACGTGAAGCTTGCGGACGGATCGACCGTGAAGGCCGACGAAGGCTACATCCGCGAATCGATCCTGCGGCCGGCGGCCAAAATCGTGGCCGGCTATCAGCCCGTCATGCCTACCTTCCAGGGCCTGGTGACGGAGGAAGGCGTCTTGCAGTTAGTCGAGTACATTAAGTCGCTGGGACCGACTCTGGGGGCCGGCCAGGCTGAAGGACTAGCGGTTCCCGGGAACAAATAGAAAATCATGATTACCGCGGCGGTTGAAGAAAAAGAAACTTACTTGAACGCCGGCCACGGCATCAGGTCGTGGCTCCTCACCAAGGACCACAAGCGCATCGGGCTGCTGTATCTGTTCACCATCACCTTCTTCTTCTTTGTCGGCGGCGTTTTCGCCACGCTCATCCGGCTCGAGTTACTCACGCCTCACGGCAATCTGGTCTCTTCGGAGACCTACAACAAGCTGTTCACCATGCACGGCGTGGTCATGGTGTTCTTCTTCCTGATTCCGTCGATACCCGCCACGCTGGGTAACTTCTTTTTGCCGCTGATGATCGGCGCGCGCGATCTGGCGTTCCCTAGGATCAACCTGCTCAGTTGGTACTTACTGGTGATCGGCGGACTTTTCGCCATCTTTGCCATGGTGGCTGGCGGCGTGGACACTGGCTGGACTTTCTACACGCCCTACAGCACGTCGTATTCGAACACGTGGGTGATCGCCACGGCCTTGGGGATCTTCGTCGCCGGCTTCTCCTCCATTCTGACCGGCCTGAACTTTATCGTGACGGTACACCGCATGCGCGCGCCCGGCATGACCTGGTTCCGGTTGCCGTTGTTCGTGTGGGCGCATTACGCCACCGCGCTCATCCAGGTGCTCGGCACGCCGGTGCTGGCCGTGACCATCGTGCTGGTGTTCTGCGAGCGCATGTTCCACATCGGGATCTTCGACCCCGCGCTGGGCGGCGATCCGGTGCTGTTTCAACACCTGTTCTGGTTCTACTCCCATCCCGCCGTGTACATCATGATTTTGCCCGCCATGGGCGTCATCAGCGAGCTGGTGTCCACGTTTTCCCGCAAGGCGATCTTCGGCTACGGCTTCGTGGCCTTCTCGAGCGTCGCCATCGCGGTGCTCGGTTTCCTGGTCTGGGGCCACCACCTGTTCGTCAGCGGCCAGTCGCTGTTCGCCGGCATGGTCTTCTCGTTCCTAAGCTACTTTGTCGCCATCCCATCCGCCATCAAGGTGTTTAACTGGACCGCGACCTTGTATAAGGGATCGATCTCCTACGCCACACCGATGCTCTACGCCTTCGGCTTTATCGGGCTGTTCACCGTCGGCGGGCTGACCGGCCTGTTCGTGGCGTGCCTGGGAATCGACGTACACGTCACCGACACGTACTTCGTGGTGGCGCACTTCCACTACATCATGGTGGGCGGCGCCATTATGGGGTACCTCGGCGGCCTGCACTACTGGTGGCCGAAGATGACCGGGCGAATGTACCCGGAGGGGTGGGCCAAGCTTTCGGCCCTGGTGATCTTCCTGGGGTTCAACCTGACCTTCTTCCCGCAGTTCATTCTGGGCTACCTCGGCATGCCGCGGCGCTACCACGTGTATCCGGATGAGTTCCAAGTGCTGCACGTTCTCTCGACCGCGGGCGCTTCGGTGCTGGCCGTGGGCTACCTGATGCCGCTGGTGTACTTCATGTGGTCGCTCAAGTACGGGGCGATTGCGGGACGGAACCCGTGGAAGGCCACCGGCCTCGAATGGCAGACGGATTCGCCGCCACCCACGCACAATTTCGACGAGATCCCGATCGTCACGCACGACGCCTACGACTACAGCACGACGATCGGCGAGGAGGGTCAGGTTGGTTAGCGAACCTCACGTGGAAACGCTCGCGCTGCGCGAGCAGTTCAACACCGCGGAGCAGCAGAAGGACGCCTCCTCCCTGGGGATGTGGATCTTCCTCATCACCGAAGTGATGTTCTTCGGCGGCATGTTCGCGGCGTATACCGTCTACCGGTCGGCCTATCCGGGCGTGTTCGGCGCCGCCAGCCGCACGCTGAATGCGGCCATCGGGGCCATCAACACGGCGGTGCTGTTGTGCAGCAGTTTCACCATGGTGATGGCGGTGCGCGCGGGGCAACTGGGCCGCCGCAAGCAGATCGCGGTGTTCCTGATCCTGACCCTGCTCCTCGGGATGGTGTTCCTGGGCGTCAAGGGTTACGAGTGGAACGAGAAGTTTCAGGAGCACCATATCCCCGGACCGTCGTTCCACATGGAAGGCGCCGGGCTCCAGGACCATGCCCAATTGTTCTTTTCGCTGTATTTCGCCATGACCGGCCTGCACGCGCTGCACATGGTAGTGGGTGCGGGACTGCTGTCGCTGTTGTTGTATCAGAATCACCGCGGGAGGTTCAGCGCGGCGTATTACACCCCTATCGATATGGTCGGGCTGTACTGGCACTTCGTCGATATCATCTGGATTTTCCTGTTCCCGCTGCTCTACCTGATTGACCGTCACGGACCCAAGCCATGACCACCGAACACGTCGATTCCGTAAAGACCTACGCCGCCGTCTGGATCGCGCTTCTGCTCATGACCGCGCTGACCACCAGCGTGGCCTATATCGACCTCGGCCGATTCAGCGTGGTGGTGGCGCTGACCATCGCGGTATGCAAAATGCTGCTGGTGGCGCTGTTCTTCATGCACGTGCGCCATAGCACGAAGCTCACCAAACTGGTGGTGCTGGGCGGCCTGTTGTGGCTGGGCATCCTGATCTCACTCACCATGGCCGATTTTGCCACGCGGGGCTGGATCGCGACGTAAGTGGGGCGGGCCTCCTGGCCTGCCTTCCGTAAGGGCACCGGGCAATGCCCGACCCACCGTAGCCCGAACAGCCCGCCAATCTGCAGACGGGCAAAGCCTCAGGTCGGGCGGATCTGGCGTACCCACGCGATTGCGGGCCAATCTGCTTTCCGAGTCGACCTCGAAGCCCGGCCCATGGTCCCACCGGGTGATCGAGCCCTTTTTCATCCGCTAGCCCGGATATCTCATCGAGCCGGCCCCGTGAGCAAGGGCGGTGAGAGCAAGTGACTGATAGCAGGCGGGATAGG
>ODAK010004322.1_pt1 | contig 14558 bp, 12 predicted proteins | sample 1539591 | NCBI WGS metagenome assembly ODAK01 (sample SAMEA3539303, study PRJEB22396) | soil metagenome | biome: tundra; feature: field; material: soil | place: USA | collected 2010-05 | depth 0.15 m | reverse complement strand
GGCTCGAAGGACGCTCCACGAAGCGCACGCGGGGCGCGTCGAGACCGACCACGCACAAGCGCGGACGAGGTCCCTCGAGCGCCGGGATCAGGATCCGGTCGGCGTGCGCGAGGGCAACCCGCTTGGACCCCGAGAGGATGGCTTTGCCGTTGCAGACAAGCTCGAAGGAGCCGTGCGGCTCGGCATCGAGCGGAGAACCGGCCAGAGCGAGGGGCGCGCCGTCGAGGAGAGCGTCGAGTGGCGCCGGCCAGGCCGATCCCGTCGCCTCGTCGAGCAGAGCAAGCGCAGTGGCGTGCGCCACCAGGGCGAAGGCAAGTGAGGGCAAGACGGCCCCGAGCCGCGAGACGATCGCGAACCGGCTTGCGGGGTCGAGCTCGACGCCAGAGCGCGACTCCGGGAGGCCGAGGGTGGTGATGCCGAGCTCGCGCAGACCGCCCCACAGGGCGCCGAACCGCGCTCCTTCCGGTCGATCGAGGCGCTCCCACTCGGGCTCGATCCGCCTGGCTCGAAACGAGCCGAGGGTCGACGTGAGGGTCTGCTCGAGACTCATTGTCACTCCTGCTCACTCCTGCTCACGCCTGCGCCGCCGCGCGTGGATCGCGCGAACGTGGATTGGAATGCGTCCCAGTGGACCCGCCCTCGACGCTCGCCGTCGTCCCGATCTCGGTCAGGCGGTCGAGGACGTACCGCGCGCCGAGCGCTTGCGAGATCGACGCGTAGCCGAAGCGCACGGCCCCCGCCTCGAGGAGCCGCTTCGCCGCCATCGCGCAGAGAAACCCCGTGACCGCATACGGCGACGTGCCGCGCACAGCCACCCGCACGGCCGCGGAGGGTCCCTTACCTCGCGCGACGACGACGTAGCGCTGCGTCTCGGGGTCCTCGGGAGGAGGGTTCTTCTTGAGTCGCGCCACGAGGTCGTCGCTCCACCGATCGAGGGTGTCTCCCGAGACCACGTGGGTCAGGCCGTTCCAGAGCTTGAAGATGGGCGCGACGCGCCCCAGGGTGTCGTTGGCGAAGAACGTCTCACAACGGCGCGTCCGACCGTCGCCCTGGAAGAACGTCGCTTCGCCGGCCCCCGCGCGAATGGCCGAGCGGCGCTCGCCGTCGGGCAGGACCACGCGGCGAATCTCCGACGGAGGCAAGAGGCGCATCTCGCCGTCGACGATGGCGAAGCCAGGACGCCGGGCCGTGCGCATCATCGATTGGAGGGACGCGATTGTCTGCAGCGAGGGCGGGGCGTAGACGACCTCGAGCTCGTCGACACCGGGTGTTTCGAGGCACACGTCGGCGGCAGCCGCGCCGACGGCCCAGAGGTAGGCAGTGGAGGGCGACAGCACGAGCCCCTGCTTGTCGAACGCCGGACCGTATTCGCGGCGTACGTCGAGCATGAAGTCCTGCTCGCCCGTCGAGTCGAGGTAGTGGCAGCCCTCGACCAGGGCGGCATCGACCACGGCGAGTCCGAGGAGGGAGAACGGGCCCGAGATGTTGACGACCACCCTTCGTCCGCGAAAGAGCTCGCGCAATCCTCTCGGCGTATGCTCGGCGGCACGCGCCTCGCAGTCGGCGCCCTTGGCGCGCATCTCCCGCGCCACTTCGTCGAGGCGTACCTGGTTTCTACCCGCGGCGACGAACGGGACCCCGAGTCGGGTGAGCGACTCACACGCGAGTCGGCCCGTGTATCCGCTGGCGGCATAGACGACAACAGGTCTCTCGCTGCTCATCTCGGCATCCCCTCGGCTGGTAGTCGGCGGGTTTCCGCACCGTCGCGTCCCCGTCGACGTGCCTTGGTGTACGCCTTTGTTGACTTGCCATCAACAGCTATTGGAATAAATTCAAACAACGCGAGCCGAGACACGCCAGCCCATGAAAGTCCGAAGGAAAGAGGCCCCGGCTCGCACGCGAAGCGTCACGTCCTCCGCGAGACTGCGCCCTCTCGAAGGGGCGGTGTCGCTCGCATCCGAGCGGCTCTTCTCCAAGCGGCTCTCGCCAGAAGAGCGTCGCGCGCAGATCGTCGACGTGACCGAGCGCCTCTTCGCCACGCACGCGTACGCCGAGATCGGCGTCCCCGACGTGGCGCGCGCCGCTGGGATCACGCCGGGCCTCGTGTACCACTACTTCCCGACCAAGGAGGTGCTGTTCCTGGCCGCCTACGAGGTCCGCGCGCGGGAGCTGATGCGCTTCTGCGAGCCGGACCCCGAGCTTCCTTTCGAGGAGCAAGTGGCGCGCGGCATCCGTGGATATCTGACGTTCGTCGAGGCCCACGGGCGGGCCTACCTGAACCTCTTTCACGGTCCGGCGGTGGCCGAGGAGGGATTCGTCCGCGTCTGCGAGCTGTCTCGGGAGCTCATGGTCGATCGCTTCGTCATCGGGCTCGGGGCCACCGATCCGTCGAAGTACCCTGCCCTTCGCCTCTCGCTGCGTGGCTACATCGGTTACTCCGAGAGCGCCGTCCTGGTCTGGCTGGAGAAGCAGGAGGTGACGCGCGCCGTGCTCGAGAGGATGCTGCTCGCAGCGGTCTTGTCCGCGGTTCGCGTGGGTCTCGCGAGCGAGCCGTCGCCACCCCTGTCCGCCGGCGCGGCCGCGAAGCTCGACCGCCGCTATCGCAAGCGCTTCGGACTGCCCTGAACGGGAGGGGGCGCGACCGCCCCGCCCCAGACGCCCGGAAGGTAAATACCGACCCACGGCGAGACGTTGCGGATCCCCTCCGCGGAGATCGCATCGAACGCCGACCGGGTCAGCGCTTCCCCCTGCGCGCCGCCGAGCACCTCACCCAGGCGGAACCGCGCAGCCGCGGCGTGCATCGCCATGGCGGCTGCCTCCGAAGCGTCGACCGCGGTCCGCAGCGCGGCGACGGCGTCATCGCGCGTTCCGTCCGCGTTGTCGGCGGCCGCACGGACCAGCGCGCCGAGCGCCGTCGCCCACGGCACCCGTTCGCGCCCGAGCCGGCGCGCGGCGCGGCGCGCCTCGGCGATGCGCATCTTCCGCCGCGCAGGACGCGCGTAGGCGTCGGCGACGGCGCAGCGTCCCCGCGTGTACTGAAAGATCGTGCGTGCGAACTGCACGCGAAGCAAGAGGCTCCTCTTGAGGGCCTTGTGGTCTCGCATGAACCGGTCGTAGGCGGCGCCGCCGTCGCCCAGGTAGAGGTCGATGTCCGGCTCGAATGCCATCGCCTGGAAGTGCTGCACGAGAAAGCCGCTTTGCGACCACTGCGCCATTCCCTCGTGCGCTTGCCGGCGGGCGCCCGCGGGATCGTCGACCGTCAGGTGGGTCGTGATGGTGGTGGTCGCCGCCAGGTTGACGATGGTGTAGAGGTCCCCGCGATCGTGCGCGTCCGCTGCGATTCGGGCCTGACGGCGCACGAGCTCCTTGATGGCGCCCGAGAAGTAGAGCGACCGGAGGCTGAAGAGCACGGAGTTGACGTGCCAGTGGCTTCGCGTCCTCGGAAGCCTCGCGTCGCTCGCGTCGAGGGCCTCGCGCGCCTCCTTCCATCGACCCCGCAGAAACAAGGCGACGCCGCGCGTGCTCTCGACGAAGGCCCGCGACTCGGGCGTGCCGCTCGCATCGGCGAGCCTCTGGGCCACGTCGAAGAGGGCCGTTTCGCGGCGACCGGGCGCGCCTCCGGGAGCCGCGAGCTGCGCCGCCTCCAGGGCGGCGGCGCGCAGGATCTGTTCGCTGTCGCCCAGCCGCAGCGCCAGGAGGAGAAAGCGCGCCTGCATGCACGCGCCGAGCAGGACGTCGACCACCGCAAGCCCGTTCGCCACCGCGTACATCGCCTCGATCCGCGCCCGGTCCGCCGGTCGCACGTCGGCCGCGGCGCGCGGCTCGAACCGGACGCCCATGAGCGCGAGGCGGGCACGGTAGACGACGAACCAGAACACCAGGGCCGCGCTCGATGCCGGCGCTTTCATGCCGATGGCGGCGAGCACGCGGTGGAGGACCTGTGCCCCCTCGTCGATGCGCCCGGAGGCGAGAAGCTGTTCCGAAGCCACCCGTTCGAGCTCCACGCGCCGCGGGCCGTGCTCGACCTCTGCCATCTCGAGGTACGTCCGGGCCGCGAGCTCGCCTCGACCCGACCAAGCCAGCGCTTCTGCGAGGCGGAGGCGAAGCCGACGCGCCTCGGCCGACCCCGGCGCGGCGCCTTCGGACGCGAGCCGAAGCAGCTCGGTCGCGCGATCGAACGCCAGCTTCGCAATCGCCCGGTCGGCGGCGCGCTCTGCATAGGGAGCCGCCCGCTGCTTCTCCCCGGCGCCGACGAGCTGCAGCGCCACGGCCTCGGCGTCGGCATCCGGAGTCGCCTCGAGAACGCGGGCGAGCCGGATGGAATGGAGTCGCGCGCGTTCGACAGGGATGCGGCTCACGATGGCGTCGCGAATCCGGTCCTGGACGGTCTCGACGACGTCGCGCCCGTCGCGCAGACCGATCCGTATGAGTCGCTCCACGCGCAGCAACTGCAAAGCGTCCTCGCACCCCTCGACGATCCCGGCGGCGTCCGACACGACCCTCACGGGCAGCGGCCGGCCGCCGACCGCGATCGTCTCGAGGAGCGTCCGCGCGTGATCCGGCAGGCGCGCCACGCGCTCGGCGACCGACTGCTCGAGCGTGATGGGAGACGCGCCCGTGGCGTGCACGTCGCGCGCCTGCGCGGCCCGAAGGAGCTCCTCGATCAGGAACGGGCTGCCCCCTGACTCGACCGCGACCGCATCCGCCGTGGCGCGCGCGGCGACGTCGTCCGCGCCGAGCTGGACCAGGGCCACGCGGGCCGCGTCTTCGGCGCCCAGGGGGCCCACCTCCACCTCGCGCATCTCGGCGTCCCGCGGCCACTGGGACCGAACCTCCGTCACGAAGGGACCGCCGTCGCCATCGACCTCACGAAAGGCCATGAGCACGAGCAGCGGCGGAGCCAGCGGCGGGCGAACCAGCTCGAGGAGCAGCGCCGCGCTGTCCGGGTCGCCCCAGTGCACGTCGTCCATCAGCACGACCAGGGGCTGGCGCCGGGCGAGCGCCCCGAGGAGGTCACGGAGCGCCACGAACGCCGACCTGCGCGTGCGATGCAGGTCGACCGCGAAGGTCTCGCGGGCGTCGGCGATCGCCGGTACGCGCCGCAATACGGGGAACACGCGCGCCAGCGCCGCGATCCCATCCGGCATCTCCGGAAGATCGCCCCGCTCGGCGAGGCGCAGCAGATGCCGGCTGAGAGCGTCCACCCATCCGTCGATGGCCTTGTAGGGGACCGACTCGCGCTCGTACGCACGCCCGCGCAGGACCACCGCCTCGCCCTGCGTGAGGAGGGCATCCACGAATTCCCGCACGAGCGACGACTTGCCCATGCCCGACGGGCCGCGAACGTAGACGGTGACCGATCGCCCCCCTCGCGATGCGTCGAACGCCTCGCGCAGGGCCTGGAGCGGCTCACGCCGTCCAACGAGCTTCGGGGTCCCGGCCGGTTCGATGGGGCGCGCAGGAGCTCCGCTGGGTGCGTCCGCCTGCGCGCCGAGAAGACGGAGGATCTCGGGCCCGGTCGGCCGCAGCTCCGGCGCTCGCTGGAGCAGCGACGTGCAGAGTGCGTCGAGATCGCCTGGAATCGTGTCGACGCGAGCCGACGGTGCCGGCGGCGTCACGGTGCCCTTGAGCCTGAGGACTTCGGCAACCGAGCCGAGGAACGGCGCTTGACCGACGAGCGCTTCGAAGAGAAGCGCCCCGACCGCGTACCAGTCCGAGGCGGCCGTCGGCACGAGGCCGGCCGCCTGCTCGGGGGCCATGTACGAGGCCGTGCCTACGAGGGGAGCCTCGTCCGGATCCTCGTCGCCCATGCGGACTTTCTCGGTGGCCACGCCGAAGTCGAGCAGGACGACCCTCCCCTCCGACGTGACGAGAACGTTCGAGGGCTTGATGTCGCGATGGAGCTTGCCGGCGGAGTGCAGCGCCTGCACGCCCTCGGCGAGCTGGCGGAGCACGTCGCGCAGGAGGCGGAAGTCGGCGCCGTCGCCCCGTCGAACGTGGCTGACGACGTCCACGCCGTCCACGAGCTCCATCGTGAAGAAGACCTCACGGTCCATCGTGGCGACGAGCTCGTGGAGGCGAACGAGGTTCCGGTGATGCACGTCCGCGAGGGTCCGGAACTCCTGTTTGAAGTGATAGAGCGCGAGGGGGCTGAAGTGGCGGAGGCGCTTCACCGCCACGAGGACGTCGCGCTCGACGTCGAACGCTTCGTAGACGGCTCCGACCCCGCCCGTGCCGATGCACCGGCGGACCCGGTACCGGTCGGTCCCCGGCCAATCGGCGAGACGTGCCGGCGGAGCCTTCGCGGCCCGCGTCTCTGCGCCGCCCATCACTGCCGTCCCCAGCTCCCGGGAACGAAGCAGTCCGCCCACCGTGCAGGATCTTTCACGCCGTGCGCCGCGAGCTCCTTCTCCGCCGCGGCCACCAGCGCCTCGCCCTCCTCGCCACCCAGTGCTTTGCCGAGGCGGTAGCGCGCCGGCAGGGCGTAGATGAGCGTCCCGGTGAGCTCGAGGCGCGCGACCCCCTCGCGGAGCGAGCGGATCGCGTCGTCGCGGCGGCCCTCGGCGTCGTGGACCCCCGCCTCGACGAGGCGCGCAACCGCGCCCGCCCAGCGGTCGTACTCGCGGTCGAGCTTCTTGACCTGCAGGCGCGCCTCGGAGATGCGCGCGCCTCTCTCTGCGGGTCTCGCGTCCATCGACACGAGGGCGAGCCGGCCATGCACGAACGCGTTCATCGTTCGAATGAAGCCCGAGTGAAGAAGAAGGCTCTTCTTGAGCGAGGGCAGAGAGCGGGCGCAGCGGAAGCAGATCCTCTCATCGTCTCAGGCTAGACCCTCCCCGCCCCGAAGGGACGAAAAGCCGCGGGCGGGGGCGGCTACCCGCAGTCACTACCTTCTCCGACAGCTCCCTGATCATCGGTGGCGACCGGAAAGCCGACGGGAGAACGCCAGGGACACGGGGCCAAGCGTCACGAACGCAGACCGGACCCGGGCGCGACCAGGACCGCCATGCGATATTCGAGCGCATTCAAGCCGTACGTATGCGGCAGCATGAGCGCGGAGACGGCGTTATGCGTCGAGGGGCGCATCAGCATTTGGACGAGCGGCTTCGCCGGGCTGGCCAGAGAATGATAGAAGAGCCGCGCCTGTCGATAGAGGCGCAAGACACTCGGCATCGACGCCGAGCGCAGGTCGCGCCGCTCGCCCGGCGCGAAGCCTGCTTCTCCGGCGGCTTCGTCCCATGCCCGCTCGACCGGGAACCGATGGACCACCCACGCCCGCTCCACGAGCTCGGCGGCGAGTCGTGTTCGGCGATCGAGGCCGTCGAACGTGTTCGTCCGGCACCAGCCGAACGTAATGAAGAGGCCCCCGGGCCGAAGCACGCGCCGCAGCTCTGCGAACCACGCCCGGAGCTTCTCCGGCGTGTCGGAATAGCAACCGGCTTCGACGTCGAAGACGACGTCGAGGCTCTGGTCCTTCCAGAGCGTCAGCCGATGGAAGTCGCACTCGACGAAGCGAAGGTTGGTCAGGCCGTCTCCTCGCTCGGACGCGATGCGAACGTGGAGTGGCGTGACGTCGACGCCCGCGAACGATACGTCCGGTCTCCGGCGTGCAAGGTAGATCGAGTTGAGGCCCTTGCCCGACCCGATCTCGAGGACTTCGCGGGCGCCGGTCCGGCTCACAAACGACTCGACCATGCGGGCCTGCTCGAGAAACCCTTCCGGGCGAAAGCGGCCGTCCCAGGCCAGCCCGAAGTGAACCGACCCCTCGGGCGAGTGCACTCCGCTGAATTGCGCCTCGGTCGACGTGTAGTAGTCGCGGGGAGTCGCGAAATATCCGGTGCGAGCGGCGCGGCGATCGTCGAACGTCGCGGGGCTCATCTCGTCGACTCCGTAGGCGCGCGCGAGAGTAGCGAGATCCCTATGCAGTCCGGCCGGACTGTCGAAGCGGCCGACCGGGACGATTCCGGAAATCATTGCGAGGGCCTCGAATGGCCATCGACGAACCGCGGGTTTCACGTTCCCATCCTAGCGCCATGACGCTCGCCGGGCTCGCAATCCGAAACCTGGCTCGCAACCGGTTCCGCGCGGCGCTCACCGTCCTCGCCGTGGCGATCGCGATCGTGGCGTTTCTCCTCCTTCGCACGGTGCTCTCGGCCTGGGCTTCCTCCTCCGAGTTCGCCGCACGCGATCGGGTGGTCACCCGCCACAAGGTGACGTTCGTCATGTCCCTGCCCAAGCGCTACGTAGACGAGGTGCGCCGCGCGCCGCACGTTCGCTCGGTGACGTGGGCGGACTGGTTCGGCGGCAAGGACCCTAGGCACGACTCGGAGTTCTTCAACACGCTCGCCGTCGACTCGGCGACTTACTTCTCCGTCTTCGACGAGATGCGCGTGTCGTCCGACGCGCTCGAAGCTTTCCAGCACGACCGGCAGGGGGCCATCGTGGGCGACGTTCTGGCCCGCAAGCTCGGGTGGAGCGTCGGGGACAAGATGACGCTCCGCAGTGGCGCGGCCACGAGCGATCTGGAGCTGCGAATCGACGGAATTTACGCGGCGACGGCCAAGTCGGTCGATCGCTCGACGCTCGTCTTCCACTGGGAATACATGAACGACAGCGTCCCCGCCGTCCGCCGCGACACGGTCGGATGGATCGTCAGCCGCGTCGACGACCCATCGAAGGCGGCGGAGGTCGGCCTGCAGATCGACAAGCTCTTCGATGACCGCGACACGCAGACCCTCTCGCAGGACGAGCACGCCTTCAACGCCTCGCTCCTCGGTATGTTCAGCGCCGTACTGAAGGCGCTCGACGTCATCTCCGGGGTCATCTTGCTCATATTGACCCTCGTCCTCGGCAACACCATCGCGATGGGCGCGCGCGAGCGGACGAGCGAGTACGGGGTCCTTCGCGCGATCGGGTTCATGCCAGGGCACATCGTGTTCTGGGTCGTCACCGAGTCGTTGATCATGGGCGCAATTGGCGGCGCGATCGGCGCCGCGGTCGGCTGGCCGTTCATCAATCTCTTCATCGGAAGGATCGTCGAGGAGACCATGGGGGCGTTCCTTCCGTATTTCCGGCTCGAGCCCAGCACCGCGGCGCTCGGCGTCGTCGCGGCCGCGTCCCTCGGCGGCGCCGCTGCGGCGATTCCGGCCTGGCGCGCGTCGCAGCTGAGGGTCGTCGACGCCGTGCGGCGCGTGGCGTGATCGTAGCGTGGGGAGCCGGAAGTGCTAAGTGTCCACCCGGCGTGGTGACCTCCTCTAGCTTCATGAGTTCGATGAAGACCCGGGGATTGGCCTTGATCCTGGCGGCGGCCGCGGGATGCTCGGCGGCGCCGAAGGCCAACGTCGACGGGGGCGCCCCGACCGAGGAACCCGGCGACGCGAGGAGCTCCTCGTCGCCGCCGCCCCCCACCGAGGACGCGGCGATGGCGCGACACGAGGCCGGTCCATCCGACGCAATGCCGGGATCGTACGACGTCGAGAAGACTCTCGTTGGCCCCTACGCGGCGCTCATACGATTCCGCCGTATCCTTTCTGTCGGGTCGCTTGGATCCATGCCCGTTCTGGTGGCAATTTATGCCACGGCCCAAATTGCCGACGATCCATCGAACGACCGCGTGACCCTCACGGCAGACGCTTGCCACGCGGACTCTACCGGCACCGGCACGGGCGTCCTCGCGGGGTCGACGCTCCAGATTCCGGACATCGTGATGACGACCACCCGCCTGGACCCCATAGTCTTCTCCGCGACCGGGAGCGGCGCTTCGCAGACGTGGAGCGCGACCGAACTGCACGGACCGATCGGCTGGAAGTGGACGACCCCCAACGACCCGATCCCGACGAGCGCCAGCGATCCCCGCGTGTTCGATCAGGACGGCGACGGGCAGCCCGGCGTCACCATGAACGTTCTCTGGCAAGGCACGACGACGCCCGTCGCGTTCGTGCAGACCGAGCGCGACACGTTCGCGGGTACCGTGGCCCCGAACGGAGACCTCGTCGGCACGACGGCAGATGCCACCGAGCAAAACGTCATCAGCAACGGCCTGGCCGGCGCCCCCATCACGTCCGCCGACGATTCGAACACCGCCGACAACGCGGTCCGCCTCGTCCGCGTTCCGTCGCCGCTCACATGCCAGGAGCTGGTGGCGCGGACAAGCACCCTCTTCCCTGCGAACTGAGGCGCCTTCGCCTTCAGGCCGCGGAGTCGGAGCGCGCCGGCGATCGCTGGAGGTCGAGGTGATGCGCCAGGCCCTCGCCGGTTTTCACGAGATCCGACTGGATCTTTCCGACGAGGAACCGCTCCATCGCCCGGCCCACGGATCCTGCGAGGAACCCGGGCACGCCCGCGATCTTTCGCGCGTCGACCTCGAGCACGCCGCGGATCTCGAGGAGCGTCTTGCCGGGCCCGTCTTCCAGGAACCGGTCGCGCGCGCCGCAGCGCACGGCCTTCGCGAACGCATGCGTCTCGGTGCGCCATACGCAGGAGAGAGAGTCCTCGTACCACGTCGCATAGTCGGTCCATGAGAGAAGCGAGGGCCCGATGACTGCGCGCAGCGGCGCGGGCAAGTCGCGTCCGCTGCACCAGTCGACGACGTTTTCGACGATCGTCCCATGCTCCTTGCGCACGGCGACCTCGATGCTTCGAATGCTCGGCAGGTAGGGAAGGAGCTTCGGCATCTCGTCTCGGCACGCGGCGAACACGAGAGCCGGCGGGAATGGGATCCGGACGTCAGCGCACAGCTCCATCGCCATTCACCTATCACGAGCCTGGTCGGAGCCGCACTCTTGACTCGGGAGCAAGCGCGGCGCTGGCGTCGGCATCTCGACGTGAATCGAGCTCCAGGAAGTCACTCCCGAAGAGGATCGCGGCTCCTAGGACCACCATTCCGATGCTTTCCAGGCTCGGAGCCACCAGGAGGAGCAGCGTCGCGATGAACCCGCTCGAGATGATCATATCCGCCCTGAGGACGGCGTTGCCGGTCGCGCCGTCCTCCGCGCGCACGAGCCGGAGGCAGTTGAGGACCACTGGAACGAGCCACGCGAGCGCGACGAGGACACGGGGCCGCTCGAGCCCGAGGGCGACGAGAGGAATGAGCGACGAGTAGGCCGCGACGGTCAGGCGCGCCGCCAGAAGAGCGGCGGTCCGACGGTTGCTGCAAACGGTCGCCGACGTACGGACCCCGGCCGCGAGGTCGCCGTCGTAGTCGGGCACATTCTTGAACGTGCCTTTCGCCATGAACCACAGCGTCAGGAACGACCACATCGCCAGGTAGCGCCAACTCTGCCAGGACGCCGCCGCGGGTGGAGGAGCCACGCTTCGCAAAGGGGCGGTCATCGTGGCCAGAAGGGTTTCGAGCATCCGGCCCGGCGCCGTCGTCCATCCGAACAAGAACGGAAAGACGACCGCCTGCGCGAAGACCCACAGACCGAGGATCGGCCGCCCTTTGCTGCGAACCGGTGGCGAAGAGTACTGATGCAACCCGACGACGGCGAGGCCCATGAACACGGTGAAGTACGCGCCAAGTGCGACGGCACCCGCCATCATGAGGACGCTCAGCGATCGGCCGAGAAGGATCAGAGGGCGCGAACCAACCTTGGCCAGCAGGATGACGCGGCCCGGTAGGTTGCGGCTGTCCTCGTAGAGGTCAGTCGCCACGTTGTGGAGGTTCGCCGAAAAACCGACGGATAGGGCGAGGGCCGCCCCGAGCGCCATTCGCGCGGAGGGCGCCGCGCCCGTGTAGCTGAAGCCCAGGGCGAATGCGAGGAGTCCCGGGACACACGTCCGCGGTCGGCCGAGCATGATCGCCGTACGCAGCCGCTCGCCACGGGTCGCAGCGAGCCGCCCACCTCGGCGAACGAATGCCATGATGTCCGACGCCTGGTCGGAAGTGAGATTCTCGCCGGCCTCGTGCAGCACGGCGGCCGTCGGGAGCGCGCTCCCACTCACGGTCGCACCTCGAGATCCGGGCGAAGCTCGAACGAGGCCTCCGCGATCAGGTTCAGCTCTCGGCGCCAACGCGCCACGGGCTTGGCCCAGTCGTCCTCGAAGCGCTCTGCGAGCAGGGACTTCGCCGCAAACCCCATCGCGAACCCCTTGGCGACCTGCTGCAGCGTCCGCGGTAGCTCGTCGGGTTCGAGGATGATCCGAATCATGCCCAGGCCCACCAGCGCGATGCTGAAGGGGCGCCTCGTCTGGGCAGCGTTGAAGGCTTGCATCCCGAGTTCTCCCGGGAGCTCGGTCATATCGAAGCCCGTGAGCACGTGCACGATGTCATGCATCTGGCGTACGCGGAAACGAAGGTACTCCTCGTCGGTCGCGAACGAGGGAACGGCGCTCCCGTAGAAGTCGCGATAAAAGTGCGGGTCGTAGCCCTGCGCCTGCATCGCCACGCCGAGCTCGTGTCCGAGTGATCCACGAGGGTATCCGAGCAGATCCTCGATGGTGTACGGGCGGCCCACGTATCGCTCGCGGCAGAGCGTGACCACTGCGGGGTCGCACATCATGTGATCGACCGAGTCGCGATTCGCGCGAAACCCGACCAGGGCCTCCGAGAGCGCGGTGAATGTCTCGCGTGAAGTCGGGTGGCGAACGAAGTGGTAGAGGCCCTTCGCGTAGAGCGAGAGGCGGTGCGCGGTGAGGCGGCGCGCGCTCACGACGGCTCGGACCCCTTGTCCGCAACGTGGAGGCGGGCGATCCCACCCGACAGGCTGCGCCCACGATAGCCGAGGAAACCTCCCCCGCGGAGCAGGGCTTCGATGGCAGCCGCGCCGCGATATTTTAGGATTTCCTGCTCGAGGTGTTCGTATCCCAGGCGGCCGAAGGCGCGGAACAGACGGAGGTAGCCGCGGTACACGGCGCGCAGAATGCCGGTGTCCGGCTGGCTCAGCTCGAGCAAGGCGACTCGCCCACCCACGCGGAGCACTCTGCGGATCTCGCGGATGCAGGCGGCCCGATCGGGCATGTCGTCGATCGCGAACGCGAGGGTCACGGCATCGAAGCTCTCGTCGGCGAAGGGGAGTTTCGCCGCGTCGCAACAAACGAGCTGCACTACGCTCATGGACCGCGTCGTCCGCGCCCGGGCGACCGACAGCATCCGCTCGTTCACGTCGCATGCCGTCACCTGCGCCGTCCCCGACGTGGCGCGCGCGATCTCCGCGGCGAGCGCCCCCGTCCCAGTCGCGACGTCGAGGACGCGGACTCCGGGGGAGAGGTTCAGCGACGCGACCGTCTCGCGCCGCCATCTCTTGTCCATTCCGAAGCTCAATAAGGAATTGAGCGCGTCGTAGTACGGGGCGACCCGATCGAAAACCGCCTGGGGGGTCTTCGGTCTCTCGCCAATCGGCCCGCTTTGCATGGGATCCCCGATACCTCCGCAGGCAGTAACGCACGACTCGCGTAGCCGGACGGTGCCTCCACGGGACCAAAATCAGGCAAAGCACGACCCCGCAGGTCGACGAGCTAGCCCAAAGACGACTCGATTATGAAAAATGGTTGGCTGACTGCAATCCGACCGCCAGTGCTCGAGGTTCCCCCGGGCACCTGCGCGGTTCATGGGGGATGACGGAGCGCATGTGGAGAGCGCCGCTTCCGTTGCAACTTTTCACGGAGCAGCGCCTCCTCGCTCGGCTCGAGGCCTCCGGCGGGGCCGGCCACGCACGGCCCAAGAAACACCTTGCGGCTTCCCGTGCGCACGTCAACGCGGACCATGCCCGTTGTGAACGGACACGTTGTAGACTGCATGCGGGGCGACGGAGTCGCCGTCGGACATACCGTGACTGAGGCCCCGTCCACCGTCGCGACGGAGCCCCCAAACCACGCGGGGCAGGCAGGCACGTCGGCCATGGGCATCCCACGGTGCGCCGTTCGCGGGGACGACCCGGCTTTCGGCCTCCCCGCCTTCATCGCGGCAGCCAAAAACAAGGGGTACGAAGTGGAGCTGACGAGAATCGAACTCGTGACCTCTTGCATGCCATGCAAGCGCTCTCCCAACTGAGCTACAGCCCCGACGAGTCTGGGAACCGGAAGAAAAAAGAGGCGGAACCAACCGCGGAGAGGCGCATCTCTACCGAAAGAACCAGGTCCTCGCAACCCCGCTCGCGTTCGGCTCGCGTTCGGCGCACGCCTGAGCGCTCGCGTGGAGGCGGATGCGCGCGCGGGGCGGGCTCATTCGGCGACCTTCACGCCGAGGCGCTTCATCATCTTCTGGAGGCCGAAGCGAGACAGGCCCAGCAGCTGGGCGGCGCGGGTCTGGTTGCCGCGGGTCTTCGCGAGGGCCTCCTGGAGGAGGGACGACTCGAGGGCGTCGACGCGCGACCGCAGGTGCAGGCCCGACTCGCGCGAGGGGGCGGCGCCGCCCCGGACGACGTCGGCCGAGAGCTCGGGGAGGTCGATGGCGCCGTCGGCGAGGACGAGCGCGCGCCGGACCTCGTTCTCGAGCTGGCGGACGTTGCCGGGCCACGGGAACGCGGCGAGCTTGGCCATCGCCGCGCGCGTGACCTTCACCGCGCGGCCGGCGCCGTGCTTGCGCGCGAAGTGCTCGAAGAGGAGCGGGATGTCCTCGG
>ODAK010004321.1_pt1 | contig 14560 bp, 13 predicted proteins | sample 1539591 | NCBI WGS metagenome assembly ODAK01 (sample SAMEA3539303, study PRJEB22396) | soil metagenome | biome: tundra; feature: field; material: soil | place: USA | collected 2010-05 | depth 0.15 m | reverse complement strand
ATCAGCCCGGCAGAGCCCAGGGATCCATTCCTGCGCCGACTGCGCTGAGAACGCCGCAGCGCACGGACGGCCAGCGACGAGTGCGGCCTTCTCAATCCCCCGGCTATACCGGGGCCGGCGTGCCGCCATCTTTGCCGGCCATCACCAGCCGGTCACCCTCGTCCAGTTCCTCGGCTACTGCCTGGCTAGTGATCTCAGCCATCCTGGCGCCGCGAGTGCTCGCACTCGTGTTCCGTCCGGACAGAGGGCACTACCCGGCTGTGCTGGCGGCCTAGATTCCCTGATCGGGCGGCAGGCCGCGCCGGGCCAGCCCGTCGGCGAGCACTCGTATGTGCTCGGGCCCGACACCGCAGCATCCGCCGATGAGCTGCGCCCCACGGTCCGCCCAGGTGATCGCCTCCTGGAGATATTCGTCGGGCGTCAGGCCGTCGAAGACCCAGCTCGGCGGCTCCCAGTTGCCCGTCTCGGCGTATACCCCAATGTGCCCGGCGAAGTGACCGCGGATGATCTCGATCGCGTCCAGGGTAACCTCCGGATTGGCGTGCATCACGGTGACCGCGGCCAGCGCTGGGCCGACGAGGACGCTCAGCAGGTCCTCGAAGCTGTCACCGTCTCCCAGCTCGGGAAGGGTGCCGAGGGTGCCGTCATCGAGGCGGACCGGACTGATGCCGAGCCAGACGGGCAGCCCGGTCTCGGCGGCGGCTTGCACGGCGGCGCGGCCGTAGCCCTCAGCGTCGATCATCTCCAGGACGATGAGGTCGACGCCTGCCTCCGCCAGCAGCTCCGCCTGCTCACGGAAGTCGGCCAGGCTAGGAAACCGGGGATCCTCGGAGGCCGGGCCGCCCAGCGGCGAGCCCAAGGCCTCAGGGTCCATCGCTATCGGGCAGAACGACGACATCGAGCCGGCCACCGCCACCGGGCGGGTGGCTGCGGTCTCGCGGGCCCGCAGCGCCGCGCGGACGGCACTGCGGTTGGCCTCGGCGACGCGGCTGCCGAGCCCGGCGGGCTCCAGGGCCGCACGGCTGGCGGCGAACGTATTCGCGATGAGCACCTCGGCGCCGGCCCGAATGTATGCCTCGTGGACGTGCTGCACAACGTCGGGCTGCTCCAGGTTCGCGCGGGCGCTCCACGCAACGTCGTCCATCGGCACGCCCTCAGCCTGCAGCTGACTGCCAGTGCCGCCGTCGATGATCACCAGCTCACCGTCGGCGAGCCGTCCGAAGATAACCTCGGCCACCCCCATTCACGACCCCTCTCCAGTTGCCGGCCTGCCGACGAGAAACGACGTTCTCCAGCCCTTAGGCCAGAACGCAAGTGCCCCGGGCGCGCCTGGCCGACCGTGGCCGACAGCCCCAGGAGCTACCATTCTCCCCTTCCCGCCGGCGCGATGGTCAGAGCGGTCGCATTGTGCCGTCGTGCAAGTACCGCACGTGCCACGACAGTGCCTCTTCGAGGAGGTGGGGGGTGTGCTTGCCAGGTCCCGTAGCGGTGGCCCGGTCGAGGTAGTCGCGCAGGGCCGGCCGGTAGTCGGGGTGCGCGCAGTGGTCGATGATCTGCTGGGCGCGGCGCCGCGGCGGCAAGCCGCGCAGGTCGGCTATGCCCTGCTCAGTGACGAGGACATGCACGTCGTGCTCGGTGTGGTCGACGTGGCTGGCCATCGGCACGATGCACGAGATAGCCCCGTTCTTGGCGGTCGAAGGGGAGAGGAACATGGCGACGTAGGCGTTGCGCGCGAAGTCGCCCGAGCCGCCGATGCCGTTTTGCATGCTTGAGCCCATGATGTGGGTGGAGTTCACGTTGCCGTAGATGTCGGCCTCGATCATGCCGTTCATGGCGAGGCAGCCGAGCCGGCGTATCACCTCCGGGTGGTTGCTGATCTCCTGCGGGCGAAGGATGATCTGATGGTGGTAGTCGGCGATGTTGGCGCGCAGATCGGCGATGCCGTCCTCGCTGAGGGAGAAGCCCGTCGCCGAGGCGATGGTCATCGTGCCTGAGCGCAGCAGCTGCAGCATGCCGTCCTGGATCACCTCGGTGTAGGCGGTCAGCGGCGGGAACGGCCCGCCGTCGAGCGCGGCAAGCACGGCGTTGGTGATGTTGCCGACGCCCGACTGCAGAGGCGGCAGCGTGGCGGGCAGCCGCCCGCGCCGTACCTCGTGGGTCAGGAAGTCCAGGACGTGCCCGGCGATCAGCTGCGAGTCGCCGTCAGCCGGTCTGGACGGCGGGCTGTAATCCGGGTCGTGCGTCGGGACCACGGCGATGATCTTCTCCGGCGGGCAGCGCAGGTAGGGCACGCCGATCCGGTCGGAGGGCTTGAGGATCTGGATTGGCGTGCGGTGCGGGGGCAGAGCGGTGCCGTAGTAGATGTCGTGCATGCCCTCCAGCTCGATGGGCTGCCAGGAGTTCACCTCGAGGATGACGCGGTCGGCCATGTCGATCCAGGTCGGGTTGTTGCCGACGGATGAGGACGGCATCAACGCCCCGTCGGCGGTGATGCCGGCGACCTCGACGAGCGCGACGTCGAGGTGACCGAAGAAGCCTTCCCACACCATCTGCGCGACGTGCGACAGGTGCACGTCCACGTAGTCGAGCAGCCCAGCGTTGATCTTGGCGCGGCTCACCGGGTCGGACTGGTAGGGCATGCGCAGATCGATCCCGTCGACAGCCGCCAGCGCACCGTCCAGCTCTGGCGCGGTAGACGAGCCGGTCCAGACGCTGACGGTGAAGCGATCACCGCGCGCGGCCGCTTCGGTAACGCGACCGGCCAGCGCGGCCGGTACTGCCTTCGGATGGCCGGAACCGGTGAACCCGCTCATCCCGACATGGTCGCCCGAGGCGATGAACGCGGCGGCATCCTCGGCCGGCATCACCCTGTCAGCGAGAGCGTCACACCGAATGCGCGACCGGTCCGTCATCCTCACGCTCCCGCCCGCGCCCAAACGTCGGGACGATCCGGTATCCGCGACGCTCCGCATGGCTGGCCACGCACGACCTGGCACCTTCAGTCCGGTAACAGCGTACGGCAGCGCCGGGGGACGACCTCGACACGGGTAGGGACATCTTAGGATTCTCCCCGAAGATCTCGGCATCCGCGCTCATCTCTCAACTGATCATGGCCTTCGAGCGAGAACGTGTGACCGTTATCTCAAGACTCGCAAGGGCACAGGGAAACGAGATTGCATGGGAATTTAGGGATGGGTAACAACGGAATAATCTCGGGCCAGATTCTGCCGCTCCCGGGCTGGGCCGAAGCGGAGACGGCCGGCTTGAGCTTTTCGTCGTCGGCCGGGATGGAAAACTCTGGCACAAACGGCGGCCAGCAACGGCTGGTCGGCATAGACATCTCACGGGATCTTCATCGAGGAAAGCGCTGAGCCGGGCCCGGCGGGAGGTCGGGCCCGGCTCAGCAAGCGGGCGAAGCGCGCGGGATGGCCGGCCTGAGAGCCGGTCACCGCGCGCGGGCGGTCAGCTCGCGTAGTCAAGCAGCGGCTGGGCACGGCTGGGGTGGCGCAGCTTGGACAGCGACTGCTTCTCCAGCTGCCTGATCCGCTCCCTGGTCAGGCCCAGCGCCTTGCCGATCTCATCCAGCGTATGCGGGTTGCCGTCATACAGCCCGAACCGCATCGCCATGATGGTCGCCTCGCGCGGGGTCAGCGCGTCGAGCGCGTGCCGCAGCTGATCAGCCATCAGCTGCCGGTCAACAAGCTCGGACGCCTCTGGGGCGTCCACGTCCTCGATGAGGTCACCGATGCTGGTCTCGCCGTCCTCGCCGATGGTGGAGTCCAGGCTGATCGGCTGGCGGCTGGTCCGCAGCAGCTCCTCGATCTGGTCCGGAGTCCTGTCGAGCTCGACAGCAAGCTCCTCCGGGGTCGGCTCCCGGCCGAGTCGCTGGTGCATGTCGCGCTCGACCCTGCTCAGCTTGCTCAGCATCTCCAGCACGTGCACCGGCAGCCGGATGGTCCGGGCCGAGTCGGCGAAACCGCGCTGGATCGCCTGCCGGATCCACCACATCGCGTAGGTGGAGAACTTGTAGCCCTTGCTGTAGTCGAACTTCTCGACTGCCCTGATCAGGCCGAGGTTGCCCTCCTGGACCACGTCCAGCAGCGACAGGCCCCGGTCGCTGTACTTCTTGGCAACCGAGACCACGAGCCGCAGGTTCGCCTCCAGCATGTGGGCCTTAGCCTTGCGGCCGTCCGCGGCCACCGCCGCAAGGTCGCGGCGGTAGCTCTTGGACAGCCCGGTCTCCGTCGCGAGCTTGTGCTCGGCAAAGAGCCCGGCCTCGATCCGCTTGGCCAGGTCCACCTCCTGCTCGGCGGTGAGCAGGCTGGTGCGCCCGATGGACTTGAGGTAGGTATGCACCGAATCGCCCATCACAGACGTCTGGTCGTCGAGATCTGTCTCGGCGGCCAGTTCGGTAGCTGCGCTCGCCGTCAGCGCGGAAGCCTCCGCTACGGCGGCATCCAGGCCGTCCAGCTCGATCACCTCAGCAGCAGCAGTCCCGGCGCCGGCGGCCGGGCCGGTCATGGCAGGGGCGGCGGCGGCAGGCTGGATCAGCTCATCCACGTTGGTCATAGTTGCCTCGTCCTGGTGTCTCGGCGACATGGCCGTCGCTGTCCTCGGCATGAGACACCTCCCTTCGTGGGCGCATATCGGCATGCGCTCGGACAGTGCACCCTGCGGCGCCGTCGGTAGCCGGGGGCCCGCAGCACTTGGTATTGTGCAGCGCGGGCACTATCTAGTAACGCTCAGCGCGGCCAATTGTTCCCGTGCAGGTGCCGTGCGCCTGTCCACGGATCCGATGAGGACGCTTAGCCAAGCGTACGCAACCCGTCCCGGTCCGGCTTGCCCGAGGGCAGCAGCGGGATCTGCGCCACCAGCCGCAGTGCCCGGGGCGCCGCAGACGACCCGAGGGCGTCCCGCACGTGCGACCGGATCTGCGCCAGCTCAGGCGGGCGGGCCGCATCGACGGGAACGACGACGGCAGTGACCTGCTCGCCCCATTCCGCGTCCGGAAGGCCGACGACAGCCGCTTCCCTGACGCCTGGACAGGTCGCCAGCACGGCCTCGACCTCGGCGGCGACCACCTTCTCGCCGCCGGTGTTGATCACGTCGTCGGCGCGGCCGCGGATGACCAGCAGGCCAGCCTCGCTGACCGAGCCAAGGTCGGAGGTAACGAACCAGGGACCGTCCATGGCCCGGGCGGTCAGGTCGGGCCGGAGCCGGTATCCGCTGTACAGCACCGGCCCGGCCAGCCGGATCCGCCCGCCGGCCCCGATATCGGCGCGAACCCCGTCAAGGGGGATCCCGTCGTACACGCAGCCGCCGCACGTCTCGCTCATCCCGTAGGTCGTGATCACCCGGCCGCCCGCCGCAGCCGCCGCATCCAGCAGCCCGGGCGGGAACGCCGCGCCGCCGAGCAGGATCGCCCGGAGGGCCGACAGGTCAGCCCCTGCCTCGGCCAGCCGCCGCAACTGGGCCGGGACGATAGAGACGTAGGCACAGCCGCTGCGGGCGATGACCTCAGGATCGATCCGCCGGCAGTAGACCGGCTCGGTACCGGCCAGCAGAGACCGGATGAGCACCTGGATGCCCGCGATGTGAAAGGCCGGCAGGCAGGCGAGCCACCGCTCGCCGGAGCCGCCGTTCCCCGCGCCCGGGCCGGTGGCGGCACCGATCCGCCGCAGCGATGCCCCGGCGGAGGCGAGCAGCGCCGCGGCGGAGATCTCCGCGCCTTTCGGCTGGCCGGTCGAGCCCGATGTAGCGACGACCACGGCAATGTCGGGCCGGACGCCAGGAGCAGCAAAGCCGGGCCGCCAGCCGGCGAAGGCCCGTTGCGCATCGGTCGTGATTTGCACCGCGTCCGGCACGAATGCGTCCAGCAGCGCGGTGAGCCGGGCCGGCGGCAGGCCGCCATCCAGCGGCAGGATGGCCGGGCCGGTACCGTCGAGGGCAGCAGGCAGCCGCTCCATCAGCGCCGCGCCGTGGCCGCCGGGGGGCAGCAGGACCGCGTGCAGAGGCCGGGAAGTCACGGTCGTAAGGTTAATCGGGCAGATGAGGCGGTCGGCAGGAGGAGGCGACGTGATCGACTGGCAGCCATCGGGGCCGGCCACCGGAGGCAGTTACACCGACATCATCTATGAGACGGCCGAGGGCATCGCCAAGATCAGCATCAACCGGCCCGAGGTGCGGAACGCCTTCCGGCCGACCACCCTCTTCGAGCTGTCGGGTGCGTTCAGCGCGGCCCGGGACGACCCGTCGATCGGCGTGATCATCCTGACGGGAGCGGGGAACAAGGCGTTCTGCTCGGGCGGTGACCAGCGGATCCGCGGCGATGACGGTTATGTCGACAGTCACGGCGTGGGCCGCCTCAACGTGCTCGACCTGCAGGTGCAGATCCGCCGCACGCCCAAGCCGGTGATCGCCATGGTGGCGGGCTACGCGATCGGCGGCGGGCATGTCCTGCACGTCTGCTGCGACCTGACCATCGCGGCGGACAATGCCGTCTTTGGCCAGACCGGCCCGAAGGTCGGCTCGTTCGACGCCGGGTACGGGTCCTGGCTGCTGGCCTCCACCGTGGGGATGAAGAAGGCGCGCGAGATCTGGTACCTGTGCCGGCAGTACGGCGCGACGGAAGCCCTGGAGATGGGCCTGGTCAACACCGTGGTGCCGCTGGACAAGCTGGAAGAAGAGACGGTCAGCTGGGCCCGCGAGCTGCTGGCGAAGTCACCGCTCGCGCTGCGGATGCTCAAGGGGGCGCTGAACGCGGTCACCGACGGGGCCGCCGGGATGCAGCAGTTCGCCGGGGACGCGACGCTGCTGTACTACATGAGCGAGGAAGCGCAGGAGGGCCGGGACGCTTACGTGAACAAGCGCGCGCCTGACTTCGCCAAGTTCCCGCGCCGGCCGTGACGGCCCAGTCCGCGCAGGCAGGCCAGGGCGGCTCCGCCACCGCCGCCGGGCTGCGCGAGCAGCTATCGGCACTGCTCCCGTCGGTCCGCGCGTTCGCGATCCCGATGCGGGACCGGTTCCGCGGTATCACGGTCAGGGAGGGCGCCCTGCTCGAGGGCCCCGCGGGCTGGGGGGAGTTCTCGCCGTTCGCCGAGTACGGCCCGGCCGAGTGCGCCCACTGGCTGGCCTGCGCACTGGAGGCCGCGTGCACCGGCTGGCCCGCGCCGGTCCGGGACCGGGTCCGGGTCAATGTCACCGTCCCGGCCGTCGGCCCGCGCCAGGCACACGACATCGTGGCGGGATCGGGCTGCCAGACCGCGAAGGTCAAGGTGGCCGAGCGTGGCCAGGCCGATGCCGACGATGTCGCCAGGGTGGCCGCGGTACGGGACGCGCTCGGCCCGGCAGGCCGGATCCGGGTGGACGCCAACGGCGCGTGGGACGTCGAGCACGCAGCGGCAATGATCGGCGCGCTGGCCCCGTTCGGCCTGGAATATGCGGAGCAGCCGTGCGCGAGCCTGGCCGAGCTGGCCGCGCTGCGCCGCCGGGTGGCTGTGCCGCTGGCCGCCGACGAGTCGATCCGCCGGGCGGAGGACCCGCTGGCGGTCCGCGCGGCCGGAGCCGCCGACATCGTGGTGCTGAAGGTCCAGCCGCTGGGCGGTGTCCGGGCCGCGCTGCGCGTTGCCGAGGCGTGCGGGCTGCCCGTCGTGGTCTCCAGCGCCGTCGAGTCCTCGGTGGGGCTGGCGGCCGGGGTGGCGCTGGCCGCGGCCCTGCCCGAGCTTCCCTACGATTGCGGCCTTGCCACGATGAGCCTGCTGAGCGGCGACGTGACGGGCAGGCCGCTGGTGGCCGAGGACGGGATGCTTCCGGTCCGGGCTGCTGTCGCAGACGCGGAACGGATGTCCGCCTGGGAGTCTGATCCGGCGCCGTGGGTCGCCCGGATGCTGGCCGCCGCGCAGTTCCTCGGCACCGGGTGGCCGGTCGGGCCGTGAATCCCGCTACCGCGCTGGGCACCGTGCTGACCGACGAGCTGATCAGGTGCGGCCTCACCGAGGCGGTGCTGGCGCCCGGCTCGCGCAGCGCCCCGCTGGCGCTGGCCCTGCATGACCGGTCCCGCGCCGGTGACCTGCGGCTGCATGTGCGGATTGATGAGCGCAGCGCGTCCTTCCTCGCGCTCGGGCTGGCCAAGGCGAGCGGCCGTCCGGTGCTGCTGGTCTGCACCTCGGGAACGGCCGCGGCGCAATTCCACCCGGCGGTGATCGAGGCCGACGAATCGGGCGTCCCGCTGCTCGTGGTGACCGCGGACCGGCCGCCCGAGCTGCGCGGCACCGGCGCCAACCAGACGATCGACCAGCTGAAGCTGTACGGCAGCGCGGTGCGGTGGTTCTGCGAGGCGGGGGTACCGGAGGCACGGCCAGGGATGGTGGCCTACTGGCGCTCGCTTGCCTGCCGGTCCTGGGCGCAGGCATCAGGCGCCGCCGGCGGTTACCCCGGGCCCGTGCACGTGAACATGCCGCTGCGGGACCCGCTGGTACCCGATGCCGGTGACGGCAGCGCCGGCGAGCGCCGCAGGGCGGGGGACTGGCCGGAACCACTCGCCGGCCGGCCCGACGGGGCGCCGTGGACCAGCTTCGGCGCCGGGCCCGGTGGATCGGCAGCGTCGCGGGGCCGGTCATTGCTGCCGCCTGCGGGCACGGCAGGCGGCCTGCCGTTCCCCGGCCCGGCCGCACTGGACGTGGCCTGGACCGAGCGCGGCGTGGTGGTCTGCGGCGATGGTGACGGCGATCCCGCGGCGCTGCTTGAACTGGCCGAGGCAGCGGGCTGGCCGGTACTGGCCGAGCCCTCGTCCGGAGCCCGGCATGGCCCGAACGCACTGTCGGCCTACGCTTACCTGCTCGATGCGCCCGGATTCACGGCGGCCCACCGGCCGGACCTGATCGTGTCGTCGGGCCGTCCGGGCCTGTCCCGCGGCCAGCTGGCGTTCCTGCGAGGCACGCCGGGTTCGGACGCGTTCCGGCACATCGTGCTCGCGCAGGGGCATGGCCGCTGGGCCGATCCGGCCAGGACCGCGACCGACGTGGCAGCAGCCGTCCGGCTGGCCGGCGCCCCGCCGGGCGGCGGCGGAGCCGCGCCCTGGCTCGCCTCCTGGATGCGGGCCGATGCCGCCGCGCGGCAGGCCGCCGACGCGGCCCTCGACGCCGGCCCGGGCCTGAGCGAGCCCAGGCTTGCCCGCGACCTGGCCGCGACGCTGCCGGACGGCGCGCTGCTGTGGGCAGCCTCCAGCATGCCGGTCCGTGACCTTGACCGGCATTCCTTGCCGCGGGCTGGCCTGCGGATCCTGGCGAGCCGCGGCGCGAGCGGCATTGACGGCCTGGTGTCGTCGGCGATCGGCGCCGCCCTTGCCCACCAGGCGGCTGGCGGCGGCCCGGCCGCCGCGCTCCTCGGCGATCTGGCGTTCCTGCACGACTCGCCGGGCCTGCTGCTCGGCCCGGACGAGCCGCGCCCCGACCTGTGCCTGGTCGTGGTCAGCAACGACGGCGGCGGGATCTTCTCGACCCTGGAGCAGGCCGCAGTGCCCGAGGCCTTCGAGCGGGTCTTCGGCACGCCGCACGGCACGGATCTGCGGCGCATCGCGCAGGCGGCGCAGGTCCCGCACACGCTGCTGGAACAGCCGGGGGAGCTGCCCGGCGCACTGCGCGGCGAGGGGCTGCGCGTCGTCGAGGTGCGCACGGATCGCGCGGCCGGCGCCGCGCTGCGCGACCGGCTGCGGTCGGCCTGCGAGGCTGCGCTCTAAGGCCAGCAAGCCTCGGGTGCTCGTCTCCTCGGCGGGTCGCCATCTTCGGCTGGGAGTTCTTCGTTCCGGAGGCCAGGCGGCCTGAGTTCCGGGCCCGCGCCTTGTCAGAACGCCGGCGTATGGTCTGCGGCAACCGCGACGAAGGAGCGACGATGGACGAGGCTGAGGTGTTCGTGCTTGCCGACCGCACCCTGAATGGCGTGGTGGCCGAGATCGCCGATAACCAGTGGGCCATCCCGGTGCCCCCGGACTTCGCCAGGGCAGGCAGTGACCAGGTGCCGACACTGCGGGAGATCATCAACTACCACGCTTACGACGACGCGTGGGTGCCCGACATGCTCGCCGGGCGCACCATGGACGAGGTAGGCCGGGACGCGTTCCAGGGCGATCTGCTCGGGGCAGAGCCCAAGGCCAGCTTCGCGGCCCTGGTAGAGAAGGCGTGCGCTGCGGCGGTGGCTCTCGATGACCCGGACCGGACCGTGCACTGCTCGTTCGGTGACTTCACCGCCAGGGAGTACTTCTGGCAGATCAACATGTTCCGCGGGCTCCGGGCCCGCGACATCGCACGGTTCGCCGGGATCGATTCCAGCCTGCCGGAGGATCTGGTGCAGGCCATCTGGGACGAGATCAGCCCGCATGCCGAGCAGTGGCGCGCCATCGGAGTCTTCCCGGCAGCAGTGCCGGTACCTGCTGGCGCCCCGCTGCTGGACCGCCTGCTCGGCCTGACTGGCCGTGACCCCTACCCGCCGTGATCGGCCGCGCCTGCGGGCGCATGGCTATTCCAGTAGGCCTGCGGCCGCGCGCGGCTTGCTACTCGCCCTCCAGGGCCTCCTGCACCGGCCGGAACTTGACCTGCGCTTCAGCGAGCTCGGCCGCTGGATCTGAGTCGGCGACGATGCCGCAGCCCGCGAACAGGCGAGCCTGGCTGCCGTCCAGCTCCGCACAGCGCAGCGCGATGCCCCATTCCCCGTTGCCCTCCGCGTCCACCCAGCCCACCGGCCCCGCGTACCGGCCCCTGTCCATGCCCTCAAGTTCCCTGATCAGCTCCATCGCCTGGGCTGCCGGAGTGCCGCAGACAGCTGCCGTCGGGTGCAGAGCGGCTGCGAGCGCCAGCGCGGAGGGCAGTTCGCCCGATGCGGCCCGCATCGACGGCCAGCTGCCCGCGAAGCTGCCGCCTGAGGAGGCCAGGGTGCCGTGCACCCGGGTGGCGAGATGCTGCACGTTCGCCAGCCGCAGTAGCGACGGCCGCGGATCTATCTCCAGCTTTGCGCAGCGCGGGGCGAGTGCCGCCCGCACGTCCGCGAGGGCGTAAGCATGCTCCTCCACGTCCTTGGCGGAGGCGAGCAAGGCGGCGCCGAGCGCATCGTCCTCTCCGGCGCTGACGCCGCGCTGCATGGTGCCAGCCAGCACCAGGGAGGTCACTTCCGCGCCGTCGCGCCTGATCAGCAGCTCAGGAGTGGCGCCGGCCAGGCCCGCGCAGGAGAACGTGTAGCAGTCCGGGTAGCGCGCGGCCAGCCTGCCGAGCAGCAACCGCACGTCGATGTCGTCCGCGGCCGCTGCGTACAGGTCCCTGGCGAGCACCACCTTGCGAAGCTCTCCGGTCCTGATCCTGGCGACTGCCGTCGCCACCGCGCGCTGCCATTGAGGTGCACTCAGGCTTCCGTCATGCCAGCGGATCGTGGCAGGAGAGAACGCGGTCCGTTCGGGCTCCTGCTGGTCCCGGCCGTCGCTGATGGCGGTGAGCCAGGCCTGGCCGGCCCGCCGCCCGACTACCGTACGCGGCACGACGAGGACCGAGCCGTCCGAGGCCGGATCGAAGGTAAAGCTGCCGAACGCGACCGGCCCTGAGCCGGGCACAGCCACCTCGTCGGCAACCTCGGCGCCATCGAGCAGCTGGCGCAGCCACTTCTCGCCCGCGGTGAACCTGTCCTCGCCCGCCGGGATAGTGACGCGAGCCGCCTCGCCCCAGCCGACCAGTCCTTCGCCGTGCCGGATCCAGGCGAGCGCGGCTGGGCCCGGCAGGCGCGCCAGCAGGTCACCCGGGTCGGGGATCCGGATGGTGCGGACGATCAGCCGGTCGGGCACGCGCTGGCCTGCGTGATCCTGCTGGGCTTCCACGGCAGCAACTTTACGTGCGGTGGCGGTGCGCTCCGGCTTAGGGGCGCTCGGTGGCGCTGGTGATCCGGCTAGTCGGCCTGCCTCGCGGCCACCCTGAGTGGTAAGTTACTGATCAAGATTCTCCATTAAGTCGATTGGATATATCGGATGGCACTGACAGTCGGCTATCAGCGCACGGTCCAGAGTCAGGATCGCCTCGCCCAGCTGATCCGCGGCGTGGCGGCCCAGCCAGGCAGCTGGAAGCACCTCGTGCGGTTCAGTGCCGAGCGGCGCTGGTACTACCGCCTGGAACTGGCGGATGACTACGAAATCTGGCTGCTCAGCTGGCTGCCGGGGCAGCATACTGGGTTTCATGATCACGGAGAAGCAGCGGGCGCCTTCGCGGTGACACGCGGCCGGCTGTCTGAGTGCACCGTCCCTCCCGGGCAGGCCCAGGCCCGCAGCAGGTCAGTCGCTGCCGGCGCCGTCCGGTCCTTCGGCTCGCACTACGTGCACGACGTCGTCAACGCCGCCGCACAGCCGGCTGTGAGCGTGCACGCCTACTCGCCGCCACTGACCGCGATGCGCCGGTTTGAGCTGACCGCAAGCGGTCTCGTTCACATCGGCACCAAGCAGGCCGGGCGGGACTGGTGACCGCTGGCCGCCCGCCGGGCAGCCGGACCATCGACGAAGTGCTCGCCGAGGCGCGCGCCCGGCTGCAGCGGCTGGGCCCCCACCAGGCATCGGCTGTCGCCCGCGCTGGAGCGCTGCTCGTCGATATCCGCCCCGCGGCGCAACGCGCCGCCGACGGCGAGATACCCGGTGCGCTCCTGGTAGAGCGCAACGTGCTCGAATGGCGGTTCGATCCGGCCTCCGCGGCCCGGCTCCCGCAGGCCAGCTACGACCTGCGCGTCATCGTGGTGTGCTCGGAGGGCTACACATCAAGCCTCGCGGCGGCCGCCCTGCGGGATCTGGGCCTCAGTCAGGCCACAGATCTGGACGGCGGCTTCCGGGCCTGGCAGGCAGCCGGCTTGCCAGTGCTGCCTGGCCACGACAGTAGTCACAGCAGCGAGAGCTGAACTTCGGCTCGCTGAGGGGCAGGACGGTCAGCGGCAGCTGCGGCGCGCGACCGGGCCGGGCGCCGGGCATTGCGTGACTGCGCAGGGCCAGCGGATCTCCGGGCCGGCGCGGAGCCGGCTCTCCGGGCCTGCGCCGGGCTCGCCCGGCCGACTCCGAAGGCCGTGGCCAGTTCCCTGACCTGGTCGGTTATCTGCTGCTGATAGGCCCTGGGCGCGTAGGCGCGGGAACCATAAAGGGACAGATAGGAGCCGACCAGGCCGGGGTGGTGCTCGCGAAGCCAGCCCATGAACCACTCCCTGGCGCCGGGCCGCAGGTGCAGCACGATGGGGCTGACGTTGTTCGCCCCTGCGGCGGCGATCTGCGCCACCGTGGCCTTGAGCTGGGCGGGCGAGTCTGACAGGAACGGCAGCACGGGACCCATCAGCACGCCGCAGCGCAGCCCGCGGGAGCTGAGCGCCGCGCAGACCCCGAGCCGGCGCTGCGGGCTCGGGGTGCCTGGCTCGACGCAGCGAGAAAGCTCTTTGTCGACAAAGCCTACCGACACATTCAGGCCGACATCGGTCACCTGCGCGGCGTCGGCGAGCAGATCGATGTCCCGGAGGATCAAGGTTCCCTTGGTGAGGATCGAGAACGGGTTGGCCGCGTCCCGCAGCGCGCTGATGATGCCGGGCATGAGCCGGTAGCGGCCCTCGGCCCGCTGATAGCAGTCGACATTGGTGCCCATCGCGACGTGCTCACCGGCCCAGCGCGGGCGGCTGAGCTCGCGCCGGGCAAGCTCAGCCGCGTTGACCTTGACGACGATCCTGGAGTTGAAGTCCAGCCCGGCATCCATGTCGAGGTAGGTATGAGTGTTGCGGGCGAAGCAGTAGACGCAGCCGTGACTGCAGCCCCGGTACGGATTGATGGTCCACTGAAACGCCATCCTGGACGCCGGGGGCACCCGGTTGATGATGGACCGGGCGTGCACCTCGTAGAAGGTGATGCCGCGAAAGCCCGGCGTCTCAAAGGTCCTGGCGACCGCATCCGCGCCGAAGAGCGCAGGCGGCCTGCCCATGTCCGGCCGGTCACCGCTCCCGCCAGGCTCGAGCCGGAGGCTGTCCCATCGCATGCTCGCAGCATAGAATGTGAGTTCGATGAAATCAAATACACATTCGAGCTGAGCCGCGTCAGGAGCCGCGGGCGGCGATTGGCAGCCGCTCACTCAGCAACCGGGCCGCAAAGGACGGGTAAAGAATCCCGCGGCGGGGGATAGTAAGAGTCAGTTCCCCCACCCATGCGCGCGGCGGTGGTGGCTAGCGGCCCGGAGGTGCGTCATGGCGCTATCCATGGACGAGCAGCGCATGCTCGACGAGATGGAACGCAAGCTCGCAGGGGACGACCCCTTGCTGGCGTCCAGGCTCAGTTCGTTCGGCCATCCCGGGCTGGCAGCGCTGCTGCGGTCGCCACGGGCCCGGCTGATCGTGGCCGGCGTCGCGCTGGTCGTGATCGCTAGCGTCTCGATGCTCCTCTACGCGCTGGGCCCGTTTCGCGCGAGTGCCGGCCGCCCGTCGCCGGGCGGCTCCGCCGCCGCCCATGGCGTGACGCAGCAGGTGCCGCATCCGAGCGGCAGCGGCCGGGCTAAGGCCCTGGGAAGCAAGACACCCTAAC
>ODAK010004320.1_pt1 | contig 14561 bp, 13 predicted proteins | sample 1539591 | NCBI WGS metagenome assembly ODAK01 (sample SAMEA3539303, study PRJEB22396) | soil metagenome | biome: tundra; feature: field; material: soil | place: USA | collected 2010-05 | depth 0.15 m | reverse complement strand
GGAGGGCGGACCCTGGCACAACGGCCCAATCTGAAGCTGAGCTCGATCTCCGCTGGGGCGGGCCCATGGCGGAGGGACGGGGATTCGAACCCCGGGGAGCCTTGCGGCCCCAGCGGTTTCCAAGGTCAGGCGAAGTCTTCCGGGCACCTCCGCAGGCGTCCAATTTCACATCGAACTGGCCCGATCGCCGTCCAGTCGTGTCCGCCCCGTGAGCCACCTGTTCGCTCGTCAGGCGGTCAGGTCTGGAGGGCCAGCGCGGTGGAGCCAACGCGAATTCAGTCTGGCTTCCTCGGGCCACCGGTGGCTCGTGAAGCGGGTCCGTGCACTGCTCGTGCCTATGCTTGGCAGAGTGAGTTCCGCTGTGGCTTCGCGCGCCTCGCGCCTCAGGCGAGCATTTGGCAGGGGCGACGTCCTTGTGCTGGCAGCCACCATCATCTGGAGCGTCAACGTGGTGGTGGTCAAGCTGGCCCTCACCAACAGCGGACCGTTCACCTATTCTGCCGTCCGCTACGTTCTGGGAGGACTGGCTCTCTGTGGCTTGGCGCGGTGGTTGGAGGGGCCTCTGGTGCGGCCGCGAGGGACAGACGCCTGGCTGATCGCAGCCGCGGGGCTGACAGGTGTCCTGATCAATCAAGCCAGCTTCGCCGGAGCGCTAGCCCTCACCAACCCAGACAACGTCGCCATGATCTCGGGGACAACGCCGCTGCTGGTGGCCGGCTGGCTCGCTTGGAGAGGCTGGGAGCACTTTGGAGCCAGGGTGTGGGCTGGCCTGGGCCTCGGCCTCGCCGGCCTCGCGCTGGTGGTTGGAGCCGGAGCGGGCGGCTGGACCAGCTGGCTGGTCGTCGTGGTCGCTCTCGGGAACCCGCTTGGCTGGGCAGTGTATTTGCTGTTGCTGCCCCGGCTCCTGGGGCGTTACCGCCCCCTTACTCTGGCGGCCTTGGTCACCGTGGTAGGGGCGGTGATGCTGGTCCCGTTCGGGGCCGTGGAGGCAGTCGCTCGCCATCCGCACGTCACGTGGTCCTGGCTCGGGCTGCTCGCCTACAGCGGGCTGGCGGCGGTGGCCTTGGCGACGTGGCTCTACCTGCCGGGGGTCCGCAGCCTGGGGCCCGCCCGGACGATTGTGTACAGCTACCTCCAACCCTTCCTGACGGTAGTCGCCGCGGGGGTACTGATCAGTGAGCCGGTCCTGCCGCTCCAGCTCTTGGGCGGTGCGATCATGCTCGTCGGCGTTGTATGGGGGCGGCCACGGCCACGGCCCCTGGTCGTTGGCCAAGAGCCGTCGGCCGTTGCCAGACTGCCGGAGCGCGCATTCGGCGATACCGTGCGGCCCTAAAGCCGGGAGGGGTCCGCCGGTCTTCAAGTTCAGGTAGCAAGGAGGAGGCAGGCTTTGTGTCGCGCTTCAGTTGGCCGTCGATCACGCGGGCATATCCCGGATGAATGAATACGGGCGAGCCACTCCAACAGAGCAAGTCGGCTCAACTCCCCACTGGCCCTCCCCCCAGGCCCACCGAAACTTCGCGCATGCCGGGGCGGGCGCCCGGCAGCCCGGACTACCGAGGTCGCCTCCGGGTGACGGCGGCGCCTCGCTATGGCCCGTCTCAGGCTCGGGCGTGGGTGGAGCCAGCCCAGCGTCCGGTCCGATCCGCGGCTCATCGATTCTGCGACCGGCTCTGGCCGCTGACCTGCTAGCGTGGCTTGGTGCCCTCGTCGTCGCCTCCCGCCCTGCCTGAGCTGCCATCGGCAGCGGCCCGGACTGTACTTGAGCAGACTTTCGGACTGGTGGACTTCCGGCCCGGCCAGGGCGAGGTGGTGGCCGCCGCCGAGTCGGGTGCCGACGTCCTCTTCGTCGCGCCGACCGGGTCCGGCAAGAGCATCGCCTACTGGGTGCCCGGCATCGTTGCCGGCGGGCTGACGATCGTGGTCTCGCCCCTGATCGCGCTGATGGTGGACCAGGTGGCGCGCCTTACCCGGCTCGGCGTTCGGTCGGTGTGTCTGCACAGCCAGATGGGTGCCGCCGAGCGCAGCGAAGCTATGGCCCGGGCCGCTGATGCGGAACTGCGCTTCCTGTACCTCGCACCCGAGCGGATCGGGACCCCCGGCTTCCTTGACTGGCTGGGGCGCCTTACCGTCAGTCGCTTTGTCGTCGACGAGGCACACTGCATCTCCAGCTGGGGCCACGACTTTCGCCCTGACTATCGCCGCCTCGGAACCGCCATCGCCGCCTGCGGCCGGCCCCCCGTTGGAGCTTTCACCGCGACGGCGACGCCCCGGGTGCGGCTTGACATCGTCGAGAGCCTGGGCCTGCAGCAACCCGTGGGCAAGGTCACCGGATTCATCCGTGAGAACCTGACCATGTCGGCAGTCCGGTGCCGCGGCACGGTGGAGAAGCGCGACCGACTGCTTGAGCGCATCCGGCCGGGGGACGGACGGTCGCTGGTGTACTGCGGGAGGCGGGCATCGGCGGACGAAGTTGCGCGGCTGCTGTCGGAGGCCGGTGTCTCCGCCGCGTCGTACCACGGCGCCTTGGCCGGCGACGAACGGCAGGCAGTCTACGAGCGGTTCGCCGCTGGCCACCTGCGGGTCATCGCCGCTACCTCGGCGTTCGGCATGGGGGTTGACTTTCCCGACATCCGCCAGGTCGTCCACTACGACTTCCCCGGTAGCCTGGAGGAGTACTACCAGCAGGCTGGGCGCGCCGGTCGCGACGGCCAACCGTCGGAGTGCATCCTCCTCTACAGCCCCCAAGACCGCCAGCTCCAAGAGTTCTTCATCGAGCACGCGTACCCAGACCGCGCCACCGTGCGCGGTGTCTACCGGGAGATGCTGCGGGAAGGCAGTGGCTGGATCCAGGACTGGCAGTCCCGACTCCCCGCGGTCGACGCCAGCGCGGTTCGGGCGGCGGTGGCGCTCTTGGAGCGCGCCGGCGTAGTCGAGCCGGACGGGGGGGTCCGGCGCCTGACCGGCGCTCCGGTCGACTTCGAGGAACAGGCGCAGTTGAAGGAGCACGCTTACGCACGGGTGAACCAGGTCATGGACTACGCCCGGTCACGGGGCTGCCGCCACGCGCGGATCGCCGACTATTTCGGTGAGGAGGGCGTGGCTCGGACCTGCCGTTCCTGCGACAACTGCCTCAACCCCGCCGGGGTGAGGACGATCACCGTCGCCGCGCCCGACGTGGAGGCCGCACTCGCCAGCGTGGCACGCTTCGCTGACCACCTCGGCGCGGCCCGGATCGCGCTCATCCTCCGGGGTGAGCGCGATGCCTGGGCGAGGTCGAAGCCTTGGGTGGCCGAGCTACCCTTCTTCGGCGCCCTGAGGGAGTGGGAGCTGGAGCGCATCAGAGATCTCGTCTCGGCGCTGGTAGAGCTGGGACTGGTCGCCCGCGGTCACAGCGAGAAGCCGACCCTCAGCCTCAGCGAGAACGGCCGCGCGGTGCTGGCGAGGAAGGAGATCTGCATCGTCGAGCTGGAGCTGGCGCCTGGGCCAGCCACCTCGCGCCGTCGACGGCCCTCATCGAAAGGGCCCTTTGAGGGCGGGTTGCCCGGTGAGGCGCCGGCCCTCCTCGAGGCCCTGCGTCAGTGGCAGTCAGCAGCAGAGCGTCCGGGGTAAACGGCCATGCGTGAGGTCATGCCGACCCTGGACAGCTGGGGGCCGGAGGTGTCCACCGTGGCTCTGGCGACGGTGGTGGGTACGACCGGCTCCACGCCGCGCCCAACCGGAGCGCGGTTGGCGGTCGCCCCGGACGGGCGGATGGTGGGTTCGGTCAGCGGCGGCTGCCTGGAGGCGGACGTTGTCGAGGAGGCGATGCGCACCCTGACCGGGGAGGCGCCGCCCCGAACCCTCCACTACGGAATCGCGGACGAGATGGGTTGGTCGGTGGGCCTCGCCTGCGGCGGAGAGGTTGATGTATTCGTGGAGAAGCTGGACTGGGGCGGCGGCGATCCAGTGGTCGCGGCCCTCAGGGAGGCAGTCGCCCAGGATCGCGCTGTGGCCCTCTGTACTGCGCTTGAGGGGCCCTCTCCGGGGAGCCACATCCTGATCCGGGAAGGCACTATCGTCGGCGACTCCAGCCCGCTCGGAGCTGAGGTAGAGCTCCTCGAGGCGGCCGGCCGGCGCCTGGTCAGTGGGGTCGCCGGAGTCGACCAGCTGGCGGTCGGGTTGGTCTTCGTACAGCCCTTGGTGCTGGCGCCCAAAATGGTCATCGTTGGCGCGGTCGACACCGGCAGCCTGCTGGCCCAGCTGGCCAAGGTCCTGGGCTATCACGTCACGGTCATCGATCCGCGGGAACGGTTCTGCACCAGAGAGCGGTTCCCGGCCGCCGACGAACTGGTGGTCGAGTGGCCCCGGGAAGCCCTGTCCAAGATCACCCTGGGACCCCGCGACGCCGCAGTCTGCCTGACTCATGATCCCAAGTTCGACGACCCCACCCTGACGGCCCTGATGGCCGGAAGAGCCGGGTATATAGGCGCCATCGGCAGCCGCCGCACTCAGGGATTCCGCCGGGATCGGCTGGCCGCAGCGGGAGCGACCGCAGAAGACCTGGAGCGGATTCACGGCCCAGTCGGTCTGGACCTGGGGGCCTCCACTCCGGCCGAGATGGCGCTGGAGATCCTCGCCGAGTTGGTCGGCGCCAGATACGGGCACGCGGGGGCCCAGCGCCGGCCGGCTGCTCCCGCCGGATGACCACACCCGAGGCCGCGCCAAACGCGCAACCGCTGGTGGTGCTGGCCGCCGGGCGCAGTGCCCGGATGGGACGTCCCAAACCCCTCCTGCCGTGGCGGGGTGCCACGCTTTTGGCACATGCCTGTGAGGTCGCGCTCGCCGGCGGCGCCGACCCGGTGCTGGTGGTCGCCGAGGATCCCCCATGGCTGAGGGACCGGGCGGGGGCGGTCGGAGAGGTGCTCTGGGTGAGCTGCCCCGAGGGCACCCAGAGCCAATCAGCATCGCTGCAGGCGGGACTGACCGCAGCCCTGCAAGCCGCTCCCACGGCGACGGCCGTACTGGTCAGTCTGGTCGACCAGGCGGGGCTGAGGGCGGAGGCGGTCGCGCAAATGCTGGAGTCCGTAGCTCGCGTGGACGCCGACGCCTGGGTCGCCGACTACGAAGGCGAGCGTCAAGTCCCCGGCCACCCGGTGGCCCTGGGCCCGGCGACCTGGCCGCTCGTGGAGCGTTTGCGTGGGGATGACGGGGCCCGCGGGATCCTGAGGACACTGGGCGCTCGGCTGGCATGGGTGCCCATGCCGTCGGAATGGCGTCCCTTTGACTGTGACACTCCCGAGGACTACCGCCGACTCCTGGCCCAGGATGCCTCGGCCGGTCTGGGGCGGCCGTGATGGCGGCCAGCGCTCCTGGGCTCCGCGGCGGCCGGCGGGCGCGCGAGCTCAGCTACTATTTACCCGCCTCCGGGTCCCGAGCCCGCGGGGAGAAGCCCTGGTGATCCTGGACAACGAATTCCACGTGGCGCTTCCGCCCGAGAGGCTGTGGCCGCTGGTGCGTGACCTCGAGAGAATCGCTCCGTGTCTTCCAGGTGCAGCTATCACAGAGCGGGTCGATGCGGAGACCTACCGCGGCACCATCACGATCAAGGTGGGTCCGGTCACGGTGAGCTACGCGGGGACGGCCAAGGTTCTGGAAGTTGACCCGGAGTCAGGCCGCATGGTGATGCGCCGCGAGGGCCGGGAGACCCGGGGCCCGGGCAGTGCCAGCGCCGACATCACCATCGAGATTGCCGCCGTGCCGGACGGGTCGACGGGACACATCCGGTCCGACGTCGCCGTCACCGGCAGGGTGGCTCAGTTCGGTAGGGGCATGATGGCGGAGGTGGGTGACCGGCTGCTCACCCAGTTCGCCAATTGCGTAGTGGCGAGCGTGGCTGAGACGGCCTCCGGCCCTGGGGGTGAGGTACCCCCGGCTAGCCCCGGTGGAACGCCGATGCGGCCGGATAGGGCGAACGTGCCTCAGGTCAACGTGCTGCGGATACTCCTCAGCATCGCCTGGGATCGGCTGCGCTTCTGGAGGCGGCGTTAGGGAGATTCTGCCGCCACGAGGGGCCGAATTGCACGGCTCGGGCCCCGGCACGGCGGCCTGGCCGACCTTGTACGAGTAACCGCCGGCGACACCGACGCACCCAACGCCGGGCCACAAATCGGGTGCTGGCGGGACGCTTACGGAGTGCTCCCGTCCACCCCGAGACGCATGCTCACATCATGAGGCGTGTCCAGAGATACATTGAAGAAGAGGTGGCGAAGGCCCTGCTCACCGGTATCCGGCGTGAGCGCTGGAGCGGTGCGGCGGCAGACTCGGCCTGCCGGCGACTGCGAACGCTCGCGATTCGCCTGATCGACGACGATCGTGGTCGGGAGCATGCCTGGGACCTTTCGAGGCGGTTCGACAACCATCCCATCGACGACCTGCTCTAGGTGGCCGTCGCCGAGCATACCCGCAGTCTGCTGATCACCGCTGACCCGGCGCTGAGGGCCCCCACCGGGACTCCCACCCGCCGGGTCGATCAGCGGGGGAGGTGGGGGCGGAACACTTGGCGGCCGCCCCGCCCTGGAAGAGGCATTCGGCGGTCCTCCCCCTTGCTCTAGGTGCTCTGGCCGGAAAACCTCAGGCGGCCAGCGCCGGGACCTCGAGCCCTGACTGGACCACTCCGGTCCGGCCCCGGCCTCCCGCGCCGTTCGCCAGGGCCGGAAGGAGGTTGAGAGCCGGTGTCCCGACCGGTGCCGGCAGGCCGCGCCGCACCCCTCGAATCGCCCGATAGACGAGCAGCTTCACCGCCTCCACGCTTCGTCCCATCTGAGCTGCGATCTCGCGCAGCTCCAGCTCCTCTCCGTAACGGAGCCACAACGCCCGCCGCTGGGAGGCCGGCAGGCACTTGGAGAGTTCCCAGACCTGGCGCACCAAGACCCTCGTGACCACGACATCCGCCGGGTTGGGGCCGGAGTCGGCCACCTGCGCCGCCGCGTCCAGGTCGATGGTGGGACGGGCCGCCCGGTAGTGGTCGGCCACCCGGTGGGCCGCGATGGTGTAGAGCCAGGGCAGCGCCGAGGACCGCATCGTCCGGTAGCTCTTGAGCCCGGCGACGGCCTTGCAGAAGACGTCGCTGGTGAGGTCCTCCGCCGCCGCCTGAGTGCCCACCCGGGCCCTCACGTAACGGAACACTTCAGCGTAGTGCTGAAGGTACATATGCGACGCTGTCGCCTCATTGGTCTGCGCCACTTCGGGTCCGGCTGTCGCTTGAACTGCCTCAGCGGTGGTTCTTTCGATCAAGGCCGTGATCTCCTCGCTACGGTGTCGCCGCCGATGCCCGGAAATTAGCACAGCGGCGCCCCCGAATGCAAGCCCTCAAGTGACAAAATACCCTGATTTTTTATGGGTATATTGAAGCCGCATGACCTTGCGCCAGGCTGCTAGTTCTGTTTCTTGAATGTATGCGTAGCTAAGGAAGTTGTCGAAGCTGAACTCGGAGTTGTCGAATGTTACCTCCATGGGTGCCCGTTCCTTTGCTGCCCAAAATATCCATGTCCGGCACTGTACCGGCGGCGCCCGCGTTTTTGGTGACCCTGCGAAACAGGTTCCGCGACCCTACGTTATTCAAGGGCGAGGCGGTTGGACGAGGCAGGGAGCGTGGGTCCCGCCCTCGGCCACAGCGTCCCGGGTAACGGCGGGGGGGGCCCGCGCTAGCGACCGAATTCAAGAGCTAGGAGGCGAGGAGTTGTCAGCAGCCATGACCGTTCGGTGGACCGGCAGCCAAGGGAGTCCATCCAGCTCGTTCTCGTTCCTGCGCCCGGGCGCAGGAACGATGGACCGCGCCAATCGGGAGATCCGCCTGGCCCTGGACCGCAGTCGCCGGCGGCGCCTGGTCCAGTCCGGTAAGCGCCGCTGCCTCAACGCGATCGATGACTGCCTCAACAAGCTTGAGGAGATGCACGCCGATGGGGCCCACATCTCCCGGCGGGACGGGTGCCGGAAAGTGGTGGCTCAGCTGGTGGAGGCCATCCGCCAGGAGCCGCCTGAGGACGTCCAGACGGCGCGCAACTCCTATGACCTGCACTCGGCACTGCTCAACTGGCAGTCGGGGGTCCTGGACGCCCTGGTCCCGCACCGCCGGGAGCTGTTCCCCGACCTGAACCTGGAGCGCGACGACTGGCCCCGACCGCGCCGGCGCCGGCGGCGGGCGGGTGCCTCCGGCGCGCTGGCGGCGGCCTGAGGCCAGACCGCCTCAGTGCCGGTCGGCTGACCTCACCGGGGGCCAACCTGCGCGGGGTCCGGAGCCAATGCCCAGGTCTTAGTCCGACAGCGCTCCGTGCCGCTTCAGGATCTCCAGGGCACGATCGACCGGAAGGGCATGGAGAACGTTGCCATCTCGGCCGGTGGTGGTCTCCGCCTGGAAGAGGGCGTTGGCGACCGCCTCCTCCACCGCCTCGATGGCGGCGGTGAAGATTGGGTCGAAGTAACTAGGCTGGCGCCAGAAGCCTCCGTCCAAGAGCGCCCTCACCGAGACCGTCCCATCTGGGCTCGAACGGGGGATCCGTTGGGCGGTGGAGAAGGCCAGGACGAGCTCGCCCGAGCCGTTCGCCCCCACGGACCCGCACCGAACCAGTCCCATTCCGCCCCGGGCGGCTAGTCGACCTAGTTGGTGCGGGAGGAGTGGCGCGTCGGTGGCCAGGACCACGATGCACGAGCCACTGGTGTGCTGGGCCGGCATGAGGTCGGTGATCTCCTCCCCCAGCGCCACGCCGGCCAGAAGCAGGTCCGGCCGAGTACCGAAATTGGTGGAGACCAGCGCCCCGACTAGGTAGCCCCCGCATCTGGGGGAAGCATGCGCGAGGCGGTGCCAATCCCACCTTTGAACTCGAAGCACTGGAGTCCGGTGGCGGCGCCCACGCTGCCTTCCTGGACCGGTCCCCCCCGCCGCGCCAGTTCCAGAGCCTCCCGGACGTGCTCCTCCTGGACGGGGAAGGCCCGGGCATCATTGAGGAAGGAGTCGTCACACTCAGTGACGACCGGCATGATGACGTCCTCGATGCCTTGGACCGGATCCTCATCAGCGATCCAGCGGGCGGTGGCGTGGTAGGCCATCCCGATAGCCAGGCTTGAGGTCAACACCACCGGGGTCTGCAGGAGCCCCCACTCCTTTATCTGATTGATGCCGATCAGCTCGCCGTAGCCATTCACGATCGCTGTCGCCGCGTAGACCCGCTCCTGCCAGGGGCGATCAGGATGGGGCCAGACCACCGTCACCCCGGTCCGGACCGCCTGCTGGGAGCCGACCGGGTCCCTGGAGATCGTGACGTGCCCCACCCTCACCCCGGGAACGTCAGTGATGGAGTTGTCCCTTCCAGTCGGGAGGCGACCAATCCGCACCCCGAGTTCCCGGGCCCGTCTGCCCGTCGCCGCCATTACCTGATCAGGACTCCGACGCCAGGACCCGGACGGCTGCTCACCCGATGACCCAGATCGGCACCCGCTGTACCGCATCCAGGTACTCCCGGGCCGTCTGGCGCAGGCGCTCGTGGGTCCCGCCCATCCAGGTGACGTCCTTAGGCAAGAAGCGCTTGGGGACCTTGGCGACGATGGTGTAGTTGGGGTCGACCACGTTGGCGATCCGGGAGCGAGCTGCTTGGGAAACCAGCTGGTAAGCGTCCATCAGGGAGAGCCCCAGCCCGTCCGCCACCCAGCGCACGACCTGGGCGTGGGCGATCCGGAAGGCGTCCTCCAACGGCCGAGAGGAACCCGCCACCATGATCGCCTCGTCGCTCTCGAAGCGAGGCCATTCGCAGTAGGTCCCCTTGACCAGCTCTACGGTCAGAACCGTGTTCATAGCTCCCTCGACCGCCGCCCCGCAGGTCTCGCCCTCTCCCATCGTGTAGTGACCGTCTCCCAGTGAGAAGAGCCCTCCCGGGACGTTGACCCCCAGATAGATGGTGGTGCCGGCGCGCATCTCCGGGGAGTCCATGTTGCCTCCGAAGGCGTCGGGGACCAGCACATTGCGGGCCTCAAAGGCAGCGGGAGCGACCCCGATGGTGCCGTGGAAAGGCTGTAGCGGGAAGCGCGCTTCGAACTTGGAGTCGAGGGCCTGGAAGACCACCTCTTGGTCGTCGACCTGGTAGAGCCAGGTGCGCTCCGGCAGGGGGTCCTGGAGCGAGGCGGTGATCCTGGTCGAGGTCAGGGAGCCGAAGAGCGAGACCGAGGTGCTCACCGCCCAGTCCCGGGCGGGGGCGACATCGATCAGGTGGATTGCCAAAGTGTCCCCCGGCTCGGCGCCCTCCACAAAGAACGGACCCGTCTGGGGGTTAATGAAGGGAAACTCGATGGAGTGGGCGGGGAGGTCCTCAATGCCACGGATCCGGCCGGCGAAGCAGTCCTCCGTGTATAGCTCCACGATCTCGCCGGGGCGCAGCGAGTGGACCGGCTCAACCCCGCCAAAGGTCCAGGCGTACTGCTCCGGAGTGGGCCGGAAGGTGCGCACCTGAAGTTGGGGGTGGCCGGCGAGCTCGCGGGACGGCATTCCCATGGCGAGCTAATCCTGCGCCGGCAGGGGCTGGGCCGTGTCGTAGGGATCGGGAAGGTTGGCCTGGACCCAATAGCGGCCCTGGCGGGGGGCCACGAAAATGAAGTAGTAGGCGGCGGCCACCGCGAAGAGCACGACCACTGTGATCAGGTCGGAAACCTTCTGCTGGGTCAGCGCGATCACCACCCCCACCAGAGTGATGATCGGCGGGAGCGGCCAGAACGGCATCTTCGAAGGCCGAGGAAGATCGCGCTGCCTGACGCGGCTGACCAGGGCCGAGATCGCGATCAGGCCATAGAGGACCACCAGCAACACCGCGGTGAAAGTGACCACCGCGATCAGGCTCGACTGGAAGCAGAGGATGGTGGCCAGAGTGCCAACGAACAAGGTGGCCACCCAGGGCGCCCCCCGGTGCGGCTCGACCTTGCCGATCCAGGAACTGATCGGCTCCGGCCAGGCCCGGTCACGACCGGTGGCCCAAACGATCCTGGCGAACTGGAGGGTGATCGCCACCGAGGCGTTGAAGATCGCCAGCAGCGCCCCCACCGTGATGATGGTCTGGAAGTCCGAGCCGAATGAGCGCCCGGCCACATAGGTGAGCGGGGTCCCCGAGTGCAGGAAGCTGGTAATCGAAGGGGCCGCGAAGACAATGGCTACGAACGGGACCAGCTCGAAGACGATCCCGACCAGGGCCGCCATCACCACGGCACGCCCGACCGCCTTGGCCGACCCGAGCACCACGCCGACGTTGTCGCAACCGCGAGCTAGGAGATTGCGGTAGATCTTGAGCGTCGACTCCACATGGGCGGAGTCCTCCATATCGATCCGCATGGTCAGGCCCAGCTCGGCTGAGAGCTCCAGGAGCCGAACCATGTTGCTCTCGGCGAGCTCCTCGCCCAGGTCCAGCCCCAGCAGGGTCAGCTTGATCGCCACGTTGCAATTGACGTGCTCGGTGGCGAGCCTTTTGATCAGGCCCTGGTACTCCGCCACCGCCCGATCGGCGTCGGCGGCGCTGGCCACGGCCTCGCCGAGGAGGGCGGCGTTGCACTTGAACCCCTGCTGGTTGAGGACCCGGATCACCCCGCCGCACTGGTCCAAGGTCTCGCCCGCCACGAAGCGGGACGCACCCAGCCGCATCCCCTAGCGGCCCATGAACGCCTTGGTCGCCCGGTTACGCGCGGCAGCGAGGATAGCGCTCCGCGCCATCGCGTTCAGGGAGGGCAACGGTCAGCCGCCCTCCGACGGGGTCGGGCTCTCGGAGGGGAGACTGGTCGCGGTCATCGGCTGGGCATTCACCTCAAGAGGGGCTGGCGACAGCCATTGTCCTTCGTTCAGCGGCGGCGCTGTTCGGGTCCGCGATCAGGCGCTGCCGTATCGCCTCGACTAAGGTTCGTCGGCCCGTCGGGCTCCGACGGGCGGCTCGGCCTGGTCGCCGTGGCCGCTGGGGCCTCGTGCTCAGAAGTGCTCCAAAAGCCAGCTGTGGATCAGGGGGACCTGCGCGACCAAGAGGGTCAGATGCCCGGCGTCGGGGAGGTAGTGCCACTCGGCACCGGGCAGGTGCTCCGCCAGCCAGCGGCCGTGGCCGGGGGGCACCATCAGGTCGTGCTGTCCCTGCCACAACTGCAACGGGACCCGGACCTCGGCGAGATCGAACCCCCAGGGCTGCACGAAGGCCAGGTCATCGTCGATCCAGCCGTCCGCGCCGTGGGAGAAGGCGTCGGCGGTGAGCTGAACGAACCAGTCGCCGAGATGCTCCCGCATTGCCGCCCGGTCGGGGACGGAGAGGACCGAAGCCATGCTCTCGATCATCCCGTCCACCGTTGAGGACATGTCGGCCACGGCCGCCTCGTGCAGCGGACGGGTCACCGCCTCGCCCTCCAGGTCGGCCTGGAACTCCTCCACGTTGCCCTCTCCCATGCCGGCGAGAAAGTCCAGGCCCTCGGCACCATAGGGGCCGACCGAGGCGATGGTCGCCGCCGCCACCACCAGCTGGGGCAACCCGGCGGCGCAGCTGAGCGCGTGGGGACCGCCGCCCGAGTACCCCCAGGTGGCGAGCTTGGCGAGCTGGAGATGTTCGGCGATCGCTGCCACGTCGGCGGCGGCGGCACCCACCTGCCGACCCGGCAAGCGGGTGGATTCCCCGTAGCCCGGTCTCGAGTACCCGATCAGGCGGATTCCGCGCCGCTCGGCGTCGGCGAGCCAGCCGGCGAAGAGGCCCCGGGCCCCCGGGGTTCCGTGGTGGACTAGGACCGCGGGATCGCCCACCTTGCCCGTGTCCAGGACATCCAGCTGCCGGCCCTCCGGCGTCGTCACCTGAATCGCGCGAACCTGCATGTGACCCCCTCCTCTTGGTGGGACCGATCATGGCAGCCCACCCTCCGCTGGCCTGCGTCAACCTCGGGACGGAGCGCCCGGTTCCAGTACCGGCCAGCGTACCGACGCGGAAAGGGGGGGGGTCACTCCCGCTGGGCGGTGCCTCGCTAGCTGGAGGCGCCGGTCCGCTGCAAATGCTGGTCCAGGAGATTGGCACAGGCGAAGAGCGCCTCGAGGTGGGGGACTGCCAGCTCCAGCAAGCCGGCCAGCTCGACCAGGGCTCCGACCGTGGCCCCCAGCTCGAGCGGTCGCCCGGACTCGACATCCTGGAGCATCGAGGTCTTGTGACCCCCGACCCGGGCGGCTCCCTGAATGCGGCGGTCGATCCCGATCGGAGCCTCGATGCCGATCCGTCGCCCGATCAGCTCCACCTCCTCCATCACCGCTCTCACCAGCGCCACTGCCGCACCATCGGAGGTGATCTCCTCTAGGGTCGCCCCGGTGAGCGCTGAGATGGGGTTGAAACTGGCATTGCCGAGCAGCTTGAGCCAGAGCTCGGGACGGATCCGGGGCTGCACTGGCGCTTTGAACCCGGCCCTGGTCAGCACCGCCGAGACCTCCCCCGTCCGCGCGGAAGGGAGACCGTCCGGCTCGCCCAGGCTGATGCGGTTGCCTTCGAGGTGCTCAACCACCCCCCCCTCCCGGAGCCGGGCGGCGGGGTAGACGATGCAGCCGACGACCCGGCTCGCCTCGATGTTCTGGGAGATGACGCCGCCCGGGTCCACCGACTCCAGCCGGGTTCCTTCCAAAGGGCCCCCAAAGCCGTCGAAGAACCACCAGGGGATCCCGTTCTGAGCGCTGAACAAGCTGGTCTTCGGTCCCAGCGCGGCTCCCAGCCGCGCCGCCAAGGGGGACAGGCCGTGGGCCTTCACGGTGACGAAGACCACGTCGGCGGAACTGAGCGGAGAGAGCTCGTCGGTGCATTCCGGATGCACGGTGAAATCGCCGTTCAGCCCGGTGACCCGGAGTCCATTCGCGCGCATCGCCGCCAGATGCGGTCCCCGGGCGATCAGGGTGACCTCCTCCCCCACCCGGGCCAGATGCGCGCCCAGGAGCCCGCCGGTCGCGCCCGCGCCGAGGACGACGAACTTCAAGGTGGGGTCACTGGGTTCACTTGGGGGCGAAGGCTTCCGCCACGAACCGGCGCTGGACCTTGCCGGTCGCGGTGCGTGGGATTGCCTCCACGAGGTAGATAGTGGTGGGAACTTTGAACTCCGCCAGATGCTCCCGGCAGTAGGCGAGCAGCTCCTGCTCGTCGGCAGGCGAGCTCAGCACCACCGCCGCCGCCACCTGCTCACCCCAGGTGGGGTGGGGCAGGCCGAAGGAGACCGCCTCCGCCACCGCCGGGTGGGCCTCCAGCACGGCGTCGACCTCCAGCGGGGCGATCTTCTCGCCGCCTCGGTTGATCAGCTCCTTGAGCCGGCCCGACAGGGTGAGGTAGCCGTCCTTGTCCAGCATCCCCAGATCGCCGGTGCGGAACCAGCCCTCCGTGAACGAGGCGGCATTGGCCTCGGCGTTGGACTCATAGCCATCGATGACGTTGGGACCGCGGATCACCACCTCTCCGGCCGTCCCCGGCGGCAGCAGCTGGCCGGCCTCGGACATGGTGGCGATCTCGACCCCGGTGCCCGGGCCCACCGAGCCGGGCTGGCGGCGCCCTGGCGGCAGTGGG
>ODAK010004319.1_pt1 | contig 14563 bp, 11 predicted proteins | sample 1539591 | NCBI WGS metagenome assembly ODAK01 (sample SAMEA3539303, study PRJEB22396) | soil metagenome | biome: tundra; feature: field; material: soil | place: USA | collected 2010-05 | depth 0.15 m | reverse complement strand
GTGCGGCCGCGCACGCGCAAGCGGCATGCGCAGACTTCCGTAAAGGCGCGCCAGCTTGGCAGGCAACGGCAGCGCCTTGCCGCCTTTCGATTCGAAAAGCGTGTCGAGGGGTGCGAGAGGTGTGGGGTTGCGCCGGGGCATTGCGTCACTCTTATGTCGAGAAATATTACATTGAAGGATAGGAAATTCAACCGCACGAGCCAAAGTATCCTCGACGTAAGTGCCTCTGTCAAACGCCCATTTTCATCAGCTTTCGACGCGGGTCAATCGCGCCTGGACGTACGCCGAGGCGCGCGGCCGCCGGAGCGTGACCGGGTCCGCCCGGTCAGCGGTCAGTCGGGCGGCGAGGCGCGATATCGCTCTACTTTATGCCCGCATCCGACTTGGCCTGGATCATCAGCGCGGCGCAGTTGCTGTCCTTGTTTTTGCCGAACTCGAGCAGTGGTATCAGCGCGCCGATGCCCGCGGTCAGCACGCCCAGGACCACCGCGAGGCCGCCGCGTGCCACTACCTTGCCCATGTCAGGATGCACCGACGGTTTTTTGAACGAGCCGGTGACAACGATTGGGCCTCGCAGCGATGCCAGGCTGAACCCCTTCAAATGCGATACAAATTTCAGGTGGAAAGATTCATCGGCAAAGTTCACATTGCCCTCGCCGGTAAGGCTTACCTTGGGCGTATCGAGCACCAGATCCTGGACATTGAAATCCCCCTCGACGGCCTTGAAGTTCGCGACCATGCAGCGTATCGGGACTTGCTTGTCGCCGCCCAGCAGCACCTTGATCGAATTGGCGATGTCGAGGTCGGACAACCTGAGCAGCAGCTCGCTGACGGTGCCGCCCTCCATGATCAACGACACCTCGCCGTTCGTCGTCCCCAGCATTTGCGCCATCGAGTTTCCGGTGGCATTGAGCTTTGCGCGTCCGCCCAGGGTGCCCGCGCTGGCGGCTTTATGTTTCGAGGCCGGGAACATCTGGTCGAGGTGCAGGCCTTTCGCCGTGATATCGGCGTGAGTAACGATGTGCGACTTGCGCCCGCCCATCGTGATCTCCGCGACCAGGTTGCCGCCGGCGATTCCGAAGTTCAGCGGCGCGAGTTTGAGCGTGCCGTCCTTTACGATGAGATGCATGTCCATCTTCTCGATCACTATCTTCTGGGCAATGATCCTCGCGGCCTTGAAGCGGACATCGGCATCCGCGATGCGCAGCTTTTCGAGGCTGAAGGGCTCGGTCGGCAGCACCTTGTCGCCACGCGGCGGATTGTCGCTCGGCTTGGTACCGTGGTCCGCGCCTATGAAACCGCCCAGGTCTTTCATGTTCAGGCTGCGCGATACCAGGTCGGCGGTGATCAGCAGGGGATCCATGCCTTGGTCCACCGAGAAATCGCCGGTGAAATCGCTTTTACCCAACGTCCCGTTGACGCGCTTGAATGTCCAGATGTCGCCGGTATGGCTCAGGAACCCTGCCAGCTTGTACGCAGGCGTCGGCGGTATCGGCACGCCCATGATCGTATACAGCAGCGCAAGATTACTGCCTTCGAGTTGGAAGTTCACTTCCTCGCCTATGAGGTGGAGGGGATCGATCAGCGTTCCGTCGACGCTGGCCTTCGTCGTCCCCAGTGTCGCGGTCGCCTTGATCGGGTACGGCCGGTCGGCGCTGCGCAGCGCGAGCAGCGCTCCGCCGCGCGCCTGGAGCGTGGTCTGCATGTCCATGAACTGGCCTTTACCAGTCAGTTCGACCATGGATTCCGGATCGTCCTTGGTGGCGGTTAGCGTATTGATCTCGAGGGCCAGGTCGGTATTGATCGTGGGATCGCGGAACTTGATGGTTCCGCGATCTATCGCGAGCGCGTCTATGGTGGGAAATTCCCGCTGACCGAGAACCCAGTTCGGCGTGCCGTCCTTGTTTACTTCGAGCACCAGGTGAAGATCGGACAACGAGAGTTCAGGAAACGCCAGGTGACCGCCCAGGAGTTTCAGAATGTCGATCCTGAAATCGGCGTGCTTGATCTCCGCCATGATCGGATCCTTGCTCCACGCCGCGTTGCCCATCACGACGTCGTTGGCGATGATGCGCGGCCGCAGCGAAAAAAGACGCACATCCACATCGCCATTGATCGCAAAGCTTCTGCCCGTCATACTGGTTATTTTGCGCGCAATATACGGCCGAGCGAGATTCCAGTCGAAGAAATACACTGCCGCGACGAGCAGCAACAGGCACCCGGCAATCCCGACAAGCCACTTTCTCGTTCGCGTCATGATTTTTCTCCCTGGATCTTGTAATGCCGGGTATGCAGGTTGCTCGGCTAAAGTTCGGATTGTCATCTTGCCAAGCAAGGCGCTCTGTGCGATGCCGTACAGACGGTTTTAGTCCCTCATCAGGTATCGAAGGGTGGAACCTTGCGTCAACCTTGGGCTTCGATACATCTGTTATGGTTCGATACGCTCTGCGTACCCTGTGCTGAGCCTGTCGAAGCATCACCACGAACGGATGTACCTTGTGCTGAGCCTTTCGACATAACCAGCGACTTGGCTGGCGTTAACCAGCGGCTTATGTCACCGTCTTTTGGTGACTTAGCCGAATGGCTAGTGGTTTCATCAGTAGTCTTATCAGTAGTTGCATCAAGCTCAGGACAGGCTTGTCGAAGCATCAGCCCGAACGGGGCTGTTGTCTCAAATTACGGAATACTCAATAATCACATAGCTTACAGAGGCCACCACATGAAAATCGGCATTCCAAAAGAAATCAAAACCAATGAAAACCGCATCTCGCTGGTTCCGGCGGGGGTATCGACTTTGGTATCGGCCGGGCACACGGTTATCGTGGAAACGGAAGCAGGGCTGGGCAGCGGGTTCAGCGATGCGCGATATTTGGCAGCAGGTGCGCAGATCGCAAAGGATGGCGATGCGGTTTGGGCGGAAGCCGACCTGATCGTCAAAGTGAAGGAACCGATCGAGCCGGAATGGAAACGCATCAGACCGGGCCAGATCATTTTTACTTACTTTCATTTCGCCGCAAGCGAGCAGTTGACCAGGGCACACATCGCTTCCGGCGCGGTTTGCATCGCTTATGAAACGGTCGAGCTGCCATCGCGCGAACTGCCGTTGCTGACACCCATGTCGGAGGTAGCCGGGCGCATGGCGGTGCAGGAAGGCGCCAAGTATCTGGAGAAGCTATATGGCGGGCGCGGCATTTTGCTGGGCGGCGTACCGGGCGTGCCGCCCGCCAAGGTAGTGATACTCGGCGGCGGCGTGGTCGGCGTCAATGCGGCAAAAATGGCGGCTGGTCTGGGCGCCAATGTCATCATCCTCGACCTCTCGCTGGAAAGGCTGCGCTATCTCAGCGATGTCATGCCGGCCAACGTGCAGCTAATATTTTCGGACCGACACACGCTGCTGAAGCAGATCGCCAATGCCGATCTGGTCATCGGTGCGGTGCTGATACACGGCGCCGTCGCGCCCCATCTGATTCGCCGCGAAGACCTCAAGACGATGCACAGGGGTGCGGTGATCGTGGATGTCTCCATCGACCAGGGCGGTTGTGTCGAGACGATGCATCCGACCACACACGAAAATCCGACGTTCATCGTCGATGGCATCGTCCACTACGGCGTGGCTAACATGCCCGGCGGCGTGCCCATCACCTCGACACTGGCGCTGACCAACGCAACCTTGCCCTATGTGCTGAAATTGGCGAACAAGGGATATCAGCAGGCGCTCAAGGAATCTCCGGCACTTTTGAAGGGGCTCAATATCATCGGCGGAAAAATAACGCACAAGAAAGTTGCCGAGGCATTCGGGTTGGAGTATCACCCTGCGGAATCCTTTATCGACTGACTGAACCCGCGTAAATTGCATCCTCTCCGATGTTGCGGGATGCACAATTTATTTGCGTGCAAAGAATGGTGTTCCGTGTCCATATTTCTCCATTGGTTTTGCGCCGTAGGAGAAAAAGTGATGCTGACTCTTTGTTTGCAGACTAGGATCAACCTATGGATTCTTACGCTCCTATGCCTGAGGTTTTCTGGTTAGGAATCCTGACAAAAATAACGTCAACAGGGTGTATGTCAGGAACAGGTAATACCCCGGCTGAAGGGAAGTGCCATTCGTAGTTAAGATCACCAGTTCCTGGCCTGCTGAGCGTAATTTACCGAACTGGCTGGTAATAATCCCATTAAATCCGATATAGGCCATAAATATGGCAACCACCATGACATCGGCCATCGACCATTTCCCGGATTTTAAGACAAAAAACTTGATCACCGGGTTCTCCCTTGCACGGTGATAATTGTAATAATATCCCAGTGCCGAGACTATTTTTAACAGGGGGATAAAAATACTGAAGGTAATCAGCAAGAGCCCGACAAACCTCATCAGAATATCCTTATGAGTAATCATGATCCAGAATACATCCAGAATGCTTTTGCTTTGGAAATACAATACCTGGTTTTCAAATTGGATGGGATGCCCCATCAACACAAAACTCATCTGTGAGATTGTTGCATCCATATCGATCGTGGGCGTGGTCACGCCGCATATCAGCAGTATGATAAGAGACAGAATGAGAAATATATACTGGGAGGGGGCCAGGGGTTGCTTGCTAAATCCAGACATTGCAAAAAGGGTAACTGACAGAATGATCAACAGGACTGCCTCCTTAATAATCAGGTCATGCTTATCCGAAATTTCCTCATTGAGCTTGATCCTCGCACCTTCGATATCCTTGGAATTAGTCCTAAGAAGGATGCGGCTCAATTGAGATGTATCCGGTGTATCAAAGGTTTGATCAGAATATTGTTCAAGCCGTTTGTTCAGCATGGCCTTTATCTGACGCCTTGTTTTCGATTTCGTCATCTCATGAATGACGGCATCCGCATATTCAGGAATGCCTTTTTTAATATCGTCCAGATTTATAAAAGTATTTATAAAGGATTGTTTGACCCGACCCGACCCCCTGCGGTGCCTGCGTTCCCTTCTCTGATTTTCTTGTCGATATTATCAATAAGTGTATTCAACAGAACTTCGATATGTTTTCGAAGCACCCGCTCATTCGTTTTTGACAAATACAGCTTATTGATCTCCTCGGCAAGAATTGCAGTAATTTGCCGCTTCCATTCATCGATACTGAGAAGACCATATTTGACATGGTTGAGTTCAGCATAATCGTTTTTGTTATTTTGGTTGGAAATTGAATTTGAAATAATTTGATCGCATAAAATAACCGATGTGATGATGATTATTAAGGATAAGATCAAATTAAGCAGTTTCATAGTAGCGACCTTCATCGTAGTAACCAGGGAGGAAGTTTCGAGCTAACTTCTTTATCCCTATCATTTTATGTCCTTACCCGGTTCTATCTTCGTCAGGGTGGATACGATGGACCCGATGGGGATTGTGCTCTTAATGAGAAGCGAGTTAAAGGGGCTCAGCATCAATATTTTTCATCCCCATTTACTCTGCTCAGTCTGCCTGCCAAACCAGCCGGTCATCCTTACGCATTAGCTTGGTGCCCAACTCGGCGCACAGCATTTCCATGTGCGCGCTGATCGCCTCGAATTCCTTGCCGCGCGCCAATGCGACGTGCGCCACGCTCAATGAAACCGGCAGCAGTTCGATGCGGCACAATTTGCCCTGCGCGAACATCACTTTGAACAAACAGGAACGGTCGTTGCGTAACTGCGGATGGACGGCGTAGTCGTCGATGAAATTGCCGGTATCGTAGAGGATAGGCTTGCCCCGGTAGATTTCGATGCCTTGGCAGATATGCGCGCTGTGGCCGTAGTAGATGTCGGCGCCGAGTTCAATCACCCGTCTGGCGAAGCTGCGGAATTCCGGCGCGGGACGTTCGATGAAATTGGCGCCCCAGTGATTGGAGAACACCACCAGATCGGCGCCCTGCGCACGCGCCTGCGCGATGCTGTTTGCGATGCGCGTCAGCGTTTCTTCATGCAGCGAGACTTCCAGATAGTTGGTGCCGGGGCGTTCGGCAGTTGCGGCGAAGTCCGGCTCGTTATCGGTAAAGGAGAGCAGTGCCACGCGGCAGGGCGCTGTGCCGGGTGCCTCGAGCATGGCCGGGGCGGCGGCTTTCGCTGCGTTGCCGCCGGCGCCGGCATGGCGGATGCCGGTCACCCTGAGCATGCGCAGCGTGTCGCGCAGGCCGCGTTCTTCGTAGTCCAGGATATGATTGTTGGCGAGCGCGCAGGCATCGATGCGGGCAGCCTGCAATACGCGCACGGCCTTGGGATCGGCGCGGAAATGGAACATTTTCCGGGTGCGTGTCCACGGGCGGAGATGGTTGGTTAAGGCGCATTCCAGATTGACGATGCGCAGATCGGCTTGCGCCAGATGGGGCAGCAGGTCGCCCCACACTTCCTCGGGCTGCACGGTCTTGAGCATCTCGTTGACGTAGCGGCCGAGCATCACATCGCCGGTAAAGGCCAGCGTAAGCATGGTTACATGGTGCGCTTGAGCAGCTTGCGCAGTGCGGCCAGCGGGCGGGTGTTGAGCACGTCGGCTTTTTCTAGCCAGCCGCGCCGTGCCTGCCCGACGCCATACTGCAGATTGGTGAAATCGAATGTGCTGTGCGCATCCGAGTTGATGCTGACCAGCACGCCTTCCTCTTTGGCGCTCTGGCATTGGCTGTCGAGCAGGTCGAGGCGTTCCGGGTGGGCGTTCAGTTCGAGGAAGCAGCCGCGCTGTTTGGCATGGCGGATGATGTGCAGCATGTCCATATCATAGGGCGCGCGCCGTTCGATCAGGCGGCCGCTGGGATGGGCGAGCAGCGTGAAGTGCGGATGATCCATCGCGCGCAGGATGCGCTCGGTCTGCTTGGCGCGCGACAACTCGAAGCGGCTGTGCACCGCGCCCACCACCAGATCAAGCCGCTCCAGCACAGAGTCCGGCAGGTCGAGACTGCCGTCTTCGAGGATGTCCACCTCGATGCCCTTAAGCAGCGTGATGCCGTCCAGTTGTGTGTTGAGGCGGTCGATCTCGTCGCACTGGCGCGCCAGTTGCAACGGGTCAAGGCCGTGCGCCACGGTGAGGCGGCGCGAGTGCTCGGTGATGGCCAAGTACTCCAGCCCCAGCGCCTTGGCTGCCAGCGCCATGTCGCGCAGGCTGTCGTGGCCGTCGGTGGCTTTGGTGTGCGCATGCAGGTCGCCTCTGAGGTCGGACAGTTCCACCAACTGCGGCAGACGCCCGGCGCGCGCCGCCTCGATTTCGCCGCGATCTTCGCGCAACTCCGGCGGAATGTAAGGCAGGCCGACGGCGCGGTACACCGATTCCTCGCTGTCCCCGGCGATGCGCTGCGCGCCGCGGAACACGCCATATTCGTTGATCTTGAGGCCGAGCAGCTGCGCGATGCGGCGGATGGCGATGTTGTGCGACTTGGAGCCGGTGAAGTAGTGCAGTGCCGCACCATAGCTTTGTTGTGCCACCACGCGCAGGTCAACCTGTATGCCGCATTTGAGCAGAATGCTGGCGCGCGTTTCTCCTGCGGAGAACACCTCGGCCACTTCGTCATAAGCAGTGAAGCGCTGCATGACCGTGCTGTCCGGCGCGGCCGTGACCAGAATATCCAGATCGCCGACGGTCTCGCGCATGCGCCGGAAGCTGCCGGCCACGGCCACCTGCTGCACGCCGGGTATCGCTTGCAGAAAGGCGTGCAACGCTTCGGCATACTGCGCCGCTGTGGCAAGCTTGAAGCGGCGGTTCTGGCTTGCATGGGCTTCCATGGCCTGCAAAATGTTCTGCTCGGTTTTTTCGCCGAAGCCGTGCAGCGCGCGGATGCGGCCATCCTGTGCGGCGCGATGCAGTTGTTCGACGGTCTGCACGTCGAGATCGTGGTACAGCGTCTTTACCCGCTTCGGCCCTAGGCCGGGAATTTTCAGCAGTTCGGTGATCGCGGGCGGCAGTTCGCGGTGCAGGCGTTCCAGCAGACTGCAGTGTCCGGTGGTGGTGATCTCGTTGATCTTGCCGGCGAGATCGGCGCCGATGCCGGGCAGGCGGGTCAGGTCATCGCCTCTCTCCACCAGCAGGCGTGCTTCCTGCGGCAGGTCGCCCAGAATGCGCGCGGCATTGCGGTAGGCGCGGATGCGGAAAGTATTCGCCCCCTGAATCTCCAGCAGGTCGGCGATCTCTTCGAAGATGGCGGTGATGTCGGCGTTATGCACGGGCATATTGACATGGCTCCCTGAAGTTGTTGGTGCTTCGGGCTGCGTGCTGTTGCGGTTAGCTAATAGACTCCACACTGTGCGGCTCGTCAAGTTTTGTATCTTTACCGCCGATAGACATGTCGCGTCAGCTTTTCGATAGCCTGTTATAGTAAACATCCTTACGCTTCATTTGAGGCAGACATGGCAGTCGAAACCGAACTCAAATTGCGCATCACCCCTGAGCAGCTTGCCAAGTTGAAACGGCACGCGCTGCTCAAGGCGCATTCAGTAACACGTCCGGTCACTCGTCGTCTTTACAATATCTATTACGACACCCCGAAACTTGATTTGCATAAATCCGAAATGGCGTTGCGTTTGCGCCATGCCGGTCGGCGATGGCTGCAAACCTTGAAGGGCGGCGGTTCGGTCAAGGCCGGGCTGCATCAGCGCAATGAATGGGAAGTGCCGGTGAGCGGTGCGGCACTGGATTTTTCTGCGCCGCAAGCGGCAGAGTGGGACGAGCATTTGCCGCAGTCGTTGCGCAAAAAATTGCAGCCGGTTTTCGTCACCGATTTTTCCCGCACCAGTCGGATGTTGATGTGGCAGGACGCGCAAATCGAGTTGTGCATGGATCAGGGCGAGGTAAGCACCGAGCAGCACAGCACACCGATTTGCGAGTTGGAATTGGAATTGAAATCCGGTGACCCACAGCAATTGTTCGAGTTGGCGCTGGCGATACTGGAGATCGTGCCGTTCGAACTTGAGGTGGTCAGCAAGGCGGAGCAGGGCTATCGCCTGTTATCCGGATATACCGAGCATCCGGTTAAGGGCGTTTCGCCGGCTCTTGCTAGGACGGACACGCTGGCAGATGTGCTGAAAACGCTGATCTGGTCTTGCCTACAGCATTTTCAAAACAATCTGCGTGGCGCGATGGGCAGCGATGATGACGAGTATTTGCATCAGATGCGCGTCGCGTTGCGCCGCTTGCGCGTGGTGCTGCGCATGGCTGAAAAGGTCAGTGCTGATGAACAGTTGGCAGGATTGAGCAAAGATATTTCAGCTCTGTGCGTCGCGTTGGGACATATTCGCGAATGGGATGTATTCATCGCCCAGACGGTGCAACCGATGTGCGCGCGGATGGCCGGTCATGCGGGTTTGCAGGCGCTATTGGCGACTTGCGAGCGGCAGCGTGCAGCCTGTTATGCGGCACTGCGCGGCGAGGCGCAGGCGCGTGAATTGCAGCGGTTGATGTTGCGTTTCGCCATCTGGATGAACGGCCAATATTGGCAGCAGCAGGCAGAGACCGTGCAGCAGGCGCAAGATTTCGCGACCCGTCGTTTGCATAAATTGGCCAAGCGATTCGCCCAATCCGGACAACAACTGAATACCGTCGATGCCGCACGATTGCACGCCCTGCGTATTCTCGCCAAGAAGCTCAGATATAGCGCGGAATTTTTCGCGGCTTTATACGACAAGCAGAAAGCCAGGTCTTTCCTTGCCGCGTTAAGCGAAGTGCAAGAGGTGCTCGGGCAGATCAACGATGTCGCAGTGGCGCATCGCTTGCTGGATGAGCTGGCGGCGGATGCCTCTTTGGCTGCGCATCAAGAGGCGGTCGTTCTGGCCAAAGGCTGGATCGCGCACGATCTATCCCATCAGCTCAGTGTATTGCGCAAAACCATTCAACGCTTCAATAAGCAAGCCGCGTTTTGGGAAAAATAATTAGTCAGTGGTCATTGCCAGCGACGGCGATGCAGTTTATCGTGTGCGGATAAACCAGCCGATGTTAATTGAACTGTGCGATTTGCTTGGGAAAGGAAAAACATGAACATCAAAAAATTGGTACCCGTTGGTATCCTGGTCGTAATCATAGTCGGTGGTATCGGAGCATATATGTTTTTGTACCCCCAGGAAGGGAAAGTGAGCCACGCTGTTGTAGCGCCTAAAGCACCAACACGTGTTGCCGCGCCCATGGCGCCGCCTCATGTTTCGGCTCCTATATCAGCTCCTGTTGCCGCACCTGCGGCACAACCACCCGCTGCTGCGCCTAAAGCATCAGTTGCACCACCAGCGCAAGTGATAGCGCCTGTTTCCGCACCGTCCGCAGTACCATCTCGAACTGCCGCGCCTGTAACACCACCGCCTGCACCAACTCCTGTTGTTGCGGCACCTATATCAGCCCCTGTTGCAACCCCAGCTGTTGCTGCACCTGTTCAAGCAGTTCAGCCGCCATTAAAACTCTCTAAAACTATCAAGACCGCAAAAGAGCCATCCCAATCCGGCAAGACCACTAGCAAGCCGAAGAGACCAAAAAATTCAGATCTAAGAGATTGCCTGAACCTGGAGACCAACGCAGCTATTGCGAAATGCGCAGGTGAGTAGGAGTGGCAACTCCGCCGCTTGAGGCACGGCACCAGCCGTCCGGATTGAACTCCCGGTTCAATGGCGGCAGGTTTGCGTTTGCGGATTATGTGGCGCGCAACCGAGACATGCTCAGCAGGGCACACTCCAGATCGGGTGCTGCCGATCTGGAAAAAATAGTTGACGGCAATGCGCCGTTCGAACTTAAGCCGCCAGCCGGTTTTTCGGCCGGGCAACAAAAAACCTATCGTCGCGGCGTGCTGCTCACGCATGGTCTGACCGGCTCCCCCTATTCCATGCGTCACCTGGCTGCGTTCTTTCAGGAGAACGGTTTCCGTGTCATGGTCGTATTGTTGCCGGGTCATGGTACGCAGCCCGGAGATTTGCTTGATGTAGGCTGGCAGGAATGGGCCAAGACGGTAGCCTATGGTGCTCATAAACTTGCCGGGGAGGTTGATGAGGTCTATCTGGCGGGGTACTCCATTGGCGGTGCGCTGAGCGTTTACCAGAGCCTGCGCGATAGCCGGGTGAGAGGTCTGTTTTTATTTGCTCCCGCACTCAAGATAACGCGATGGGCGGCGTTGGCTAACCTGCACAAGCTGTATAGCTGGTTGATACCGTCCGCCAAATGGGTGGATATCAAACCCGACCAGGACATCTACAAATATGAGTCATTGCCGAAGAATGCCGCTGCCCAGACGTATGCGCTGACCAAGGCACTCAACGTTCACTTGCAGCAGCATGAGCTGGACATTCCGGTGTTCGCCGTTGCCAGTGCGGATGACATGACCGTCAATACATCGGTAATTTTGGAATTCATGGCGCGCGCGCGCCACCCGTCCAGCAAGTTGGTGCTTTACACCACTGAAGCGGAAAAGTTTCCGCTTGGCATTCCGGCAGGAAAACGAGCCGAAGGCGAGTTTCGAGAGACGGCCAAATTGGAATTGGTGAACAGCGTAGTGTCCGAGCAGAAAATATTAAGCTCCGCACACACGGCCATCGTGTTGCCACCCGAGGACAAGCATTATGGCGTGGCGGGAGAGTATTCCAATTGTGTGCATTATTATCCGGACGAAATGGGAAAATACGCTGCCTGCCTCAAGCATCCCGAGCAAGATTTTCAAGGTGAGTTGACTGAGAAAAACCTTAAAGCCGGTATTCTGCGGCGCCTGATGTACAACCCGAATTTTGCGGCGCTTAAAGTTTCCATGAAGCGGTTCATTGATGAACTGCCATGACTAAACCCATGATCTTTGCTCACCGTGGCGCCAATAAGGAGGCGGCGGAAAACACCCGCTCGGCTTTCGACAAGGCTCTGGAATATGCCATTGATGGCATAGAAACCGACGTGCAACTCAGTCGCGATGAAGTCGCCGTGCTCTGGCACGACCGGTTTCTCGGCAAGGTAGGCTTGCCCAGCAAGCATATCGACGATTTCGATCACGCCCAGTTGCAGGCCATGAATTTCGCCGCGTATTTTTCTTCGCGAGCCAAACCGGAAGGCATCATGAGCCTGAAAGAATTTCTGGATGCCTATCGCAAGCGCTGCCGCTTGCTGATCGAAATCAAGAATCGTGAATGGGAGTCATCTTCCCGCCATGAAATAAAAGTGCGGCAAACGCTGGAGATGGCTGAGGCGGTCAATGACGATGCCATCATGGTTTCCTCATTCAATCTCGCCAGCATGGTCTATGCACATCAGTGCGCGCCCGAGTTCCCATTGGTTTACAACTTTGAAACAGATCAGACATTTTCGGATGCGCAGCGTGTTCTGTCGGCACAGTCTTTTCTGTATGGGCTATGCCTGCCGATAAAGTCACTTGATGATGCAATGGTCAAGCTGCTGCGCGATCACGGCAAACGCATCGCAGTTTACACTTGCAACAGTGACGCGGAAATAAACCTGGCGCTGGAGTTGGGAGTGGACATTCTCATCAGCGATCTTCCGCAAAAAGCGATTCAGATGAGAGACAAATGAAACGCGATTTTTCGTTGCTGGCAGGGAAACACTTCGATCTGCTGGTCTGCGGCGGCGGCATCTATGGAGCGTGGACTGCTTATGACGCGGCCTTGCGCGGCTTAAGCGTTGCCATCATAGAGCAGGGCGACTGGGCCGCCGCGACCTCTTCCGCATCCAGCAAGCTGATTCACGGCGGCTTGCGCTACCTTGAGACTTACGATTTCAAACTGGTCAGGAAGGCGATATTGGAACGGCAGCTGTTGTTGGAATTGGCACCGCATCGTGTCTGGCCGTTGCGCTTCGGTGTGCCCATTTACAAAGACAGCCGCATCGGCACACTGCAATTGAAGGCCGGTTTGACCTTATATGATTTTATTGCGGGCTTTCCCGGCCCGGACATTACCCATCGCCACTTCAATCGCGCCACATTTGCCGAACGTTTTCCCGCTCTCGATAGCGACGGTCTGAAAGGCGGCTTCACCTATGGCGATGCGCAGACCGATGATGCCCGGCTGGTGCTGGAATTGATCGCGGGTGCGATGACAGCCGGAGCGTTGTGCGTGAACTATTCCAAGCTGACCGGACTGATAGAAACTAACGGACTGGTAAGCGGCGCGACGGTTCAGGATCATATCAGTAATATCAGCGCGGAGATTCATGCCAAACAAATCGTCAACACCACCGGCCAATGGACGGCAACATCGGAGCAAGGACGCGAGTGGTGCCGGTTGAGCAAGGGCATACATCTGGTCATGCCTGCGGCGCTGGCTGACGAGGCCTTGCTGTTGACAGCCAAGTCCGATGGCCGGGTGTTTTTCATGATCCCCTGGTATGGCATGACGCTGGTCGGCACCACCGATACGGAATACAGCGGCGATCTTGATCATGTCGCCGTCGAGCCGGAAGAAGTCGCCTATCTGCTTGGTGAAGCCAATCACTATCTCAAGGTCGCGTGGACGGAAGCAGATATCGTCGGGCGTTACGCCGGAGTGCGCATGATGAAGCGCAGTGACAAAGCCTCGCCATCAGCCGTCAGCCGCGACTGGGAATTGAAAACCGCGCGCAACGGACTGCACTATTCCATCGGCGGAAAGCTTACCTCTGCCCGGGAAGATGCCGCATGCATCGTCAACACAGTGTGCTCACAACTTGGCATGGATATACCTTGTGCAACCAGGAGCCGCCGATTTCCCTGGGCACCGCAGGAAGATTATTCCAATTGGTCTGTTGCGATAGGCGCTCAGGCAAGCCAGCTTGGCATCGATCAGGAAAGCGCCAAGTGGCTTATCCGCCGCCACGGCAAACGGGTTGGTGAGGTGTTCAGTGTCATTGCAGATGCTCCTGGTTTGGCCGAACGGATCGTGCCTACACTGCCTTTCATCTACGCGGATTTACTGTTTTGCGCGCGTAGCGAAATGGTCATTCATCTGGACGACCTGCTGCGCCGCCGCATGCCGTTGTTGATTCTGGCGAAGCTCTCTGAAAGTACACTGCGTCGAATCGCTGAGACTGTTGCCGCTACGATGGGTTGGGATGAAGCTGCGATAGCTTCTGAAATTGAAGCATGTAGGAGCGGGACGTGCCCGCGATAGAGAGTCTCGCGGGTACGAAAAACTTTTGTCCGGGCACACGCATGGCACGCTCCTACAGGTGAATCACCCAAATGGTGAATTAAAATGATCTCCGCCATCGCGCTTGACCTGGGTACCACGTCTATCAAGGCCGGTTTGCTGGATCAGGATGGTGTGCTCAGCAATATTGTTGCACGCCCTGCTCCAAAAATCATCGTCACTGGTGGGCGCTATGAAAGCGATGCCTTGGCCTATGCGGCGACTGCCGAACAAGTGCTCAATGAATGCATCGCACATGCAGGTGATCTCAAGTCGTTTGGTCTATGCAGCCAACGCTCGTCTTTTTTGATTTGGGAACAAGGCACTGGCCAACCGCTCACCCCGCTGATTTCATGGCAGGACAATCGCGGCGCAGCTAGCTGCGAAGCTTTGCGGGCGCACGAGAAATCTATCCGCAGTCTTACCGGCTTGCCGCTGACACCTTATTATTTTGCTCCCAAGCTGCGCATCGTGTTGCAGGACA
>ODAK010004317.1_pt1 | contig 14570 bp, 13 predicted proteins | sample 1539591 | NCBI WGS metagenome assembly ODAK01 (sample SAMEA3539303, study PRJEB22396) | soil metagenome | biome: tundra; feature: field; material: soil | place: USA | collected 2010-05 | depth 0.15 m | reverse complement strand
GCTATCACTCTCTCGGGTTGGTTGGGCTTCAAACGAGACCAGACCGACTGAAGGCCGACCTGCGGCAGCGGAGGAAGGTGGGGTCTCAAGAAATAGCTCGCGGCGCTCGTCGCGCTTCGCTTGCCCTGAACGTGGTTGACTATCTAGCGGCCGGGCCACAGCGCGCTCAATCGGCTTGGCTTGGACCCTTTCGCCGACATCGCCGTTGCTGGGAACGCTTGCTAGCAGTAAACCTCAACCAGTCCGACGTGCCCGAATATGTGCGAAATCACTTCGAGTCACGCAACGAGGATGCAAACCTAACGGCCTCAAGGCCGATCGCCAAATGCTAGCGAAAGCGAAGACCGACATCCGCGCCGGCAGGATCAATGCGGGAGTTTTACGAACCCGGCGTCCGCGCTAGACTTCCCACCAAATGAGGCGAGTCCGCCCTAGCGATTCAAAGATGGTCGAGGTCGACAAAGTCTCCAAGCTTTATCGTGGTGATGGCCGCAGCGCCCTCGCGCACGCAGTGCTTGGCCGACTGCTCGGAGGAAAGCGCCCTTACCAGGAAAACTGGGCGTTGCGCGAGGTTAGTTTCTCGGTCATGCGGGGTGAGTCACTCGGCGTGGTCGGCGGAAATGGAGCCGGCAAGAGCACCCTGCTCAAGATTGTGGCGGGCATCGCAACCCAGACTTCCGGGACGGTTCGGGTGCGGGGAGCGATCGCGTCGCAGCTTGCGGCGGGGGCGGGATTCCATCCATACCTGACCGGGCGCGAGAACGTGTTTCTCCAGGGCACGGTGCTCGGAATGACGAATGCGAAAATCCGCACCATCTTGGCGCGGGTGGTCGAGTTTGCCGGTCTTGACGGGGCGATTGATCGGCCGCTGTGGACCTATTCCAGCGGCATGGTCGCGCGGCTCGGGTTTGCGGTCACCGCGCACGCCGATTTCGATCTGCTACTGCTCGATGAAGCATTAGGCTCTGGCGACCACTGGTTTCGCGAACGTTGTACCGGCGCGCTGCAGGAAATTCGATCGTCCGGCGCGACCATGATCATCGTTTCCCATGGCTCCGAAAACCTCTCGGCGCTTTGCGACCGCGTCATGTGGCTCGAAGGTGGAACGATGCGTGCTTTGGGATCGAGCGCCGAGGTTCTCAGTCACTACCAGCGCGCGCTTAGCGACGTCCGCGACAACGCCAAAACTCGCGCCGCGCAGAGTTCGTGATTTCAGCACGTTCGGATCGGCGCTTCGAGCTCGAAGGCAACGGCTGTCTCGCGTTACGCCCCGAGCTCTCGGGCTCCCTTCGGGTCGCCTGTTACTTCAGCGCGGCTAAGGCGAGGTGGAGCATCCGATCTGTCCAGTCGCCGGCGCGTTCGAGCGCAGCCCCCCAAACCGGATCGGAGGTGGGCGGCAGGTCCTGCGGCGGTAGGCCGCGGAGCCGACGATACAGTTGGGCCAGCACCTCTGCTCCGGGCAAGCCTTCGGTCAGAGCACCCTCCACCGCTTCGCCCGCAGAGGTCGCCATAACTCCGTACGACAGCAGGAGCCATAGCGTTGGGATCCGGCCGAGCAGGTGGTCAGCGAGTCGGGCAGGTCGTCCCCGGTGCATCGCCCGCCACAAGTTAGTCCGCAGATCCGCAACTGCGATACCAGCGCTACGCAAACAGTCGACTCGCGCGGGCGCCGCGAGTTGGTCGCGGATGTCCTCGCCCCACAGCACAACTCCGTGTCGCTTCAGGAAATAGAACTCTTCAACCGGTCGCTCCAGATGGTATCCGCGATGCAACCATTGCCACATTGGCGCCGTAACTATAATCGGGTAGCGTTGTCGCAGATAACGCAAGGCGTCGCCGATATCAGCAGCAGCAACCCAACTGCGCAGCTTCGCGTAAATGGCGATCCGCTGCTGCGCCACGATGCCGTCGCGAAGCACGAAGTAAATCCGATAGCTATAGTTGCAGCCCGGGTCCCCGCCCAGTATGACGCTGGAAACCGCCCCGCACAAATCGGAGCACGCCCTTTCGACCGATTGTTTCACCGCGGCGACGGCACTTTCCAGCGTATCGGGCGCGATGCAGCGGCCCACGATCCGGACCGGAACGTCTGCGGCGTCAACCGCGCATTGGGACTCGGCCGCGCTAAGCGCCGTCAGCCGGTCTTGCGCCATTGACAGTATGCAAGCGGCAGCGCGAAAGCCGTCTGCCGGAAGACGTTTTCCGTGCGCGAACCAGCGCGCGAGTGACAAGGCCTGCGGCGCGCCGTCGGCACGCGCCCGAGGCTTCTCGAGTGCTCGCGACTCGTCATCAATTTCCAGCATATGTTTAGACAAAATCCGAAGATGATGAGCTTCAAGCGGAGAGCACAAAACTTCCTGGCAGATGCCGGCGAAGCGGTACATCGCGCGCCCCAGACGCGAGCGCACTGGCTGGCCTGGGGCCCGGGGCACCACAGCTTTCGGTCCGATGATACGAACCCATCTTGACGAGAGAGATTGCGACTCGAGTTGTCGCTTCAGCTCTGCTTCTGACCCGGACAGCACGTATAGATCGACGATCCGCGACCAGGTGCCCGACGAATCGAGCATGCTCGCGAGCCTCTCACACAGCGCAAAGAAAGCAGGAAGGCTGCGGGGCGCCACCTGTGCCCATACGTCGAGGTCACTGCTGCCGAAGCAGAACCGGTCAGTCGGCAGTTTGAGCTCCACCAGCTGAACTTCGACCGCCAGTTTCAGGCGCACCAGCGACCCCGCAAGAACCGCTCCATAAGCGGCGCCGTACGCCCATCTAAGGGGAGGGTACGCCGATGTGCGTATGACAAATTCCTGGACCCGTAGGCGAGGTATGCGCCGCGCGTTCATCGCGAAAGTCTCTCTCCACGGTGCCTCGAAACGGCCCGACACTCTTGTTCGAGAGCAATCCAACACCGCGAGCACCGCGCAACTTCGGCGATGATTGCTCGATATCGCTCAGCGCGCAAGTCAAACGGTGATAACAAATGGCAAGCCGTGTGCCTTCTCAAAGGCTGATCCGCGGGAATTCATTGGTGGTTGTCGGCACGGATCAGTTTTTGAGGCACACGGATTTAGAGTCTCCTGCCTGACGCAAAACGGCCGCCGCAACCTACACGAGCGCGCGACTTTTTCGGACTACCGCACGGGCGGCACGGTCATAGGCCGCTACGAAATGCTCCAGGTCATGCTCTTTAACCCGCGCGCGTGCGGTGCACCCGATTCGGTCGCGCAGTGCCGGGTCATCCGCAGCAAGCAGAATTTTGCTCGTCAGGTCGGCGGTGTCGCCCATTCGAAACAGCAGCCCGGTTTCGCCGTCAGAAACTGCCTCGCGCGCAGCCGGGATATCGCTGGCGATCAGCAACCGCCCGCAAGCCTGGGTTTCAAGATAGACGAGTGCCATCGCCTCGCTCTCCGAGGGCATTACGACCGCGTCCGCAAGGTTGATGTAATCGGCAACCTTTTCATGATCGACCCACCCGACGAAACGGAAGTGATCGAGGATCTCCAACCTGCGGCACTCGGCCTCCATCCGCTCACGGCAATGGCCGTCACCCACAACCAGGTAAGTTGCGCGTGGTTCGCGCCGGACGACTTCGCGAGCCGACGCCACTATATCGGACGTGCGCTTGAGCCCTTTCAAGTTGGAAATATGGGCGATGATGAAGCGATCCGCGTGAAGCCCGAGACGCATCATCAGTCCGGCGTCCTTGGGCGCGGGGAAGAATCTTGAAAGGTCTACCGGATTGGCGATAGTCGTGGCGCGAGGCAATCCGAGTTCCTGCATCGGGCCTTCCAGATGCCTGGCGACCGCCACTATCAAGTCAACTTTTCCGAACTGTTCGGCTAAGCGATCGCGATCCACAGATGAAAACGAATGCGCCATCCCGAACAAGCCAGCTCCTTGCACCAGCAGCATCGATGGAATGTTCTTACTCTTTGCGAGATCGGGTAGGTGCCAGGCGAAAGTTTCCCGACCGATGATCAAAAGGTCCGGGCGCCTTTCCAAAATCGCGGCCCCAAAGGCTCCGACAATCGCCGAAGCCTCGGCGCTTTGGTAATCCCGCGACATCGCCTGGTCAGGAGAATTGTTGAAAAAAGGAACCAGGAACCGGCTGATCCTGATCTCCGGATGGCATCTGGCGAATTTGTCGCCCGCGGCGAGAGTTTCGGATGTGATCGGCGCGATGGCTCGGATGCTATGGCCCACGCGCGCCAGTCCCACCAAAAGCTGGTAGCCGACGATCGCCGAGCCCCCATTGTGTGGCGGCAGCGTGCCCGCATAGAGGATATCCAGATGATCGCAGGTGTCGGAGACTGCGAAGCTCAATTTTGTCTTGGCCGGGATTTCCATTGATTTTTCCGATCCAACTCCGCCGTATAGACCAAGCGGCTTCTCTCTGAAAGGTTTAGCTCTGTGCCTGCACAAAACCTGAACCCGGACTTTTCCGCGACCCGCTCGGGGCTACGATGGTTCTCGTTACCCGTCTTCCATCCTCGAAGCGAAATAGTTTCGAAGCGAGCGATGGAGTTCCGGCTTGGAACTGTTCCACTCCAAGGCTCCACTGCGTCCGACCCGGATGTCCCTGGTGGGATCAAACTCGTGGGCATCTAATTTCACGAGGTTTTGGTAAGACTTCTTATGTCGGATGTCACCGTGCCAGAGATGGAGAATTGTCCCCGGGACATAGCCTATCCGGCCTCGTGCGTCTTTGTAGAATTCCGCGGCCCATTGACGAAAGTGGTTCCTGTGATCGGAACCGACAATACTGTTGTTGACGCAAGGGCTGTCCCAGTCACCACAAGCGGCATGCGCCATCATGTGGTCACCATCGCCGGCGACACAAGCCTCATACAGCCCATGACTCATAAGCAAGTCGCGTCTCGCTGCCCATGCGAAGCCTGTGTGACCATGCCTCCGAAAGTCCCCTGTCAATTGTTTGGTTGGTGCTGAACTGAACACCGACGCAAAACTCTTTGTGAAGTTGATTGAATCGCTGGAATAGGAAATTTCCCCCTTCCCCGGGTACACCACCTTTTGAAACGGCTGAACTAGCGCAAAGTCGTCGAGTAACTTGGAGGTGTGAATCAGCCAGGCTGGATTTTGGAACAGTATATCGCAGTCGACCCACGCTACCTTTCGACACTCGGACGGAAGTCCGGAAATAGCGAGGTTGAGGAGCCGTTCCTTTTGCCACATCACATCGGCAGCCCTCAGACGTATGACATTAGGACCGGCCAGAACGAAGGGTTGATTGTCAAAAGCGCATTCCACAGTCACGAAGCGGGCCTCCGATCTCTCGAAAGCGGTCTTGAAGCGATGGTAGTTTTCCAACCTGGTGGCGTAAGATTGTGGATTGAAATAACAGGTTACGATCCACAGGTCGTCTGCGGGAGTGTAAGAGTCGGCTCCCCGGACGCTGACCGTTGGTTGTCGCTCGCTACCCTTCGTAGCAACGTTTAACGGCGATTCAGGGCCGTCTAGCTTGAAGACCGATGGCGCGAGCAGGATCACGCGATGCCGCAGTGCACCCAAGAACGCAGAAGTCGTAAACGCCAGGTTGGCTAGGTAATGCACCACCGCGAGTTTGAAGGTGTTCCAGGGCCGCAGCCCGATATTCTCCACATCGTGCAGATATCGGGGCGCCGCCCATAGCAGTCCGGCGATGGCTGAAAGCCCTATCCAACTGTGCCCGGAGCATGCCGCCCAGATCAGCAGAAGCACCAAGGCGTTGATGAGGTAAAAGTCGGTAGCAAATGCACACACCAAAATCGGAAAGTGCCCGGTTTCGAAGCGTCCCACGAGCGTATGGTCGCGGCCGTTTAGCCAGTACAGGAACACTCCGCGGACGCCGGTCTTCGCGTAAGGATAACCCAGGTGCAACCCCCACCCCCACATCTGCGCAAGAAGGCCCCATAGGGTACGTCTTCCTTTGTGCCTGACGACCGCAGCATTTTCGCGCCACGCCACCCACTTTGGACTGAGCGCGACTCGAAAACACAGGTCCACGTCTTCCCCTTTCGCCGCGGCGGGATCGTACATGCCAACGTCGCGTGCGCATTGCTTTCGTATTGACAGATTGTTGTTAGGGAAGTGAAAGAATCCCATGCGAATCGGGCGTTCAGCAATTGGGCTCTGCGCTCCGCTATTCAAGAGGCGAGACAGATCGATAAGCATCGTGTACCTTTTTGGTTACTAGGATTTAACGTGATGAAACAGCCCGTAGTAGTTATCGACGGTGGAACGACTCGGGGCCGGCTGGTGCGTTACCCATCCGCCCACGATACCGATGTTATCCGCGCGCAAGAATCCCGCTTCGACCGCAGCCAGCCACTCCGGTTCACTGATACAGTCGTCATCGATAAACGAAACAATCTCGTGCGCGGCGTTCTTGAGTACCAGGTTCCGCGCGCCCGGAATATCCGCCCGCTCCAGAAAGTGACATCGGAGCGGCAGACGGTCGCGGAATTTTTCAAGCACCGCCTGAGTCTCGTCGGTCGATCCATTATCAACCACCACGACCTCGTCGGGTGCTCGCCGCTGGCGGGTGAGTGACTCGAGCATTTCTGCCAGATCGCCAGCCCGGTTACGGGTGATCACTCCCACGGTGATGCCCAGGTGCTTGTGTGGCGAATCGACCGTGATGGTGTTCGCTTCCGTCAGAGCCTGGCACATGAACTGGTGCAGGCAGCGATAAATGTTGTTGGCCGTCGTTTCGCCCAGGGACGAATCTCCGTGCAGACATTTCCGATAGCGCTCGAGTTCGCTCAAGAAGTACTCGCATTCAGGGTATCGTTGACGAAAATACTCAAACAAATGGCTCGAACTCTGAATTAATGTCCACTCGGGCGCGCATGCGACGCGGGCTCGCAGAAGGTGCAAGGCGCTCTCAATTACCTCGGCGTCGTGCTCTCGATAGATGCAAGGCTGAGAGAGTTTGGTAACCATGCTGCCGTCAATGCGATACATGTGTGCGAACCCGCGAAACATAGCCGCGGCCGTCGCCTGCTGCTCGGCCAGGATGCTTGCTGGCATCTCGAACTCTAGGCTGTCGCCGAAAACGGCGGCGTAGATATTGGCGAACTGTACAGGATCTAGAGGTATGATCTCGACGAGCCTCTGCTTGCGCGTGGCGATGAACAAGAACCCGTCGGTTGATACGAGCGCAGTCTCGTCAGTCGCAGGCTGCCCCTGCTTGGCATGACGCAAGCGTTGCAGGCCAGCGTACGCTGCGTCATGAACCTCCAGCAGTGGTATGTACTCATCGACCGAGAAATAAGGCAGACCCGAGACAAGCGCGATATGCACCGAAGGAATGCTCCTTGTGCTAAGCCGCTGGTCGTTCGGCCGGCCCAAGGCCGATGAAAAAAGCGCCGGCGCAGGACGCGAGGTCTGCTCGTCAGGCAGCGGATGCGCCGCCAGGACGACAGGTCGAATCCTCAGCTTGGGTTCGCGCCCTGCGACCATGTCGAAAATTCGGCGACTCAGCGCCAGCTGCAGCGCGAACAGGCGCTCCGGCTCGTCCTTGCGGAAAAACAGTGTCGTGTCGCCTTCGGCAAGGAAGGTCAGTTCGACTCGCTCCCGCATTTCTCTTGACCAGTCTCTCAGGTCGAGCAGCTCCGCCAACGCGTTCAGTTTGGTAAAAATGCGCTTCCAGAAAACCAACCGCCTCGCGTGCCGCGGATCGGCCATTAAAGAAGATCGAAGCAGCGTATTGATTTCGGCCAGCAATTCGCTGGTGGTCACTGCACCGCTGACGATGTCGCGGGGTAGCTCGCCAAAAAGCGGCACCAAACGAGCCTGCTTGAACCGTACGCGAAATCTCTCCGGAACCGGAAAGCCAGCGGCGATCTCAGAGAGAAAGATCAAGTTAGCTTCCTTCTCGTCCCATGGCCCCAGGAAGGGAAAGATGCGCCGCACCCGTTCATAGGTGTGAGCAATCTCGCCTGCCGCCCCGTCGGCGCGGGTAACCTTTTCGTTTAAAACGATGATGAGATCGACGTCCGAAAGCCCATAGGTGGGATGCTTTTCGAAGTACGAACCGGTCCCAAGGATGCAAGATATCGCAGGGTGCCTGGATAGAGCAGCTACGACGCGTCGCACGCCCAAGTCATAGATGCGGCTGAATAGAGGTTCGAGCGCTGTCTGATTCAGACGCAGAACGATCGATTGCAACAACCTGGTCATGCTCGGGCAACGGCAACCGGCACAGCATCAAGAAGATTCTGACTCCGCGCGACGGCATTCAGGATCACGAGTAATTTCACGACGTTACTGATCCAGATCCGGACAGAACCGGCAAACGTGCGATTTATATCCGGGCAGCGATTTGACTGTCAAGTTGTCGCGTTCTGCCAAGGTGATAGAGGACCCAAAATTCCTGGCCGCGCTAGGCACTGACGCTGCTATTAGGTCTGGCGGCTGTAATTGGAGTAGAAGCGATTTGCGCCGCCCATCGGAACGTCCGGGTGGTCCGAAACCGGTCAAAGTTTTCGGGACCTTCGGTTGCTCGTTCATTTGCACCCCTATCACCTTCGACGGAGTAAATTACGCATCCGACGATCCCTGCACAGGTCACTACAACTTCGGAATCTACAACGGTCAAACTATGGTGGCTTACTTAACGATTGACGTAAGCACCGGACTACCAATAACCGGACCAGCATGTACCGCGCCGGACAAGACGGCGGGCGAATCGTTTCCACTGGTGTTTGCTGAATTTGTGGACACCTACAACTTCAATAACGACCAGATCTGGGGTTATTCCTTCACTGGCAGCATCTGCTTTAGCAACACCACCGGTTCTTTTAGCGGGAGCACCACGTACACGATCGACGGCGGTGCCGGGTTCTTCACGGGAGCGACAGGCACCGTCACTGACAATTTTTCGCCAGTTACTGGCTTCCTCTATTATCTGAATACTGGGTTTTCCCCCGGGCACAAAACAGACTGGGTATTTTGGCCAATTTACGGGCACCGCAATCGGCACGATCACACCATAATAGCAGGCTAGATTAACCATCCGAGAGGGGCCGGTTCGCAGCCGGCCCCTCTCGTTTTGTATGGGTGGGGCGCCCATCGCTCACGCTCTATTCGTGCGCGTCCCTGGGATCGCAAATCTCAAGGCCGCGAGAACGCTCGCGCTCGATGACGATGTCGCGATCCTGTTTGTGGCGAATTGCTGATTCTGGGGAAATCAGTAATTCGCCACACACAGGCGTCATAGCTCGATGGTTTTCAGCTTGGTTTTTTTGGTGCTGGAATGCGCCGGGAAGGCGCCAGAAGATCCATTTAAAGACCGCTAAGCAGTTAGAGATCACGGCGCGCATAATTCCCTCCAACGCAAGATGGATTTGGGCCGGCACGGGCCATTGATTTATCGAGCGACTGACTTGGATTGTCTCTACGCGAGTGACCGTTCGTCTGTAAAGAGCTGCCAGGTCCGTGCGCTCGACGATCACGCGATCACGGTGGCCTAAATGGGTGTTGCGGGCGGAAAATGGCTTACTTAGTAGTACGCCTGAGAGCGCCGGAGAGAAAAATCCCTCATAGAGCGGCCGGATAGACCGGCCGCGCCGGAGCAAAAATCCAGCAGCAGATGGCCTTCTGCCAAGATGGGCAGAGGGCGGAGGGATGAAAGGCGTGGAACTGTACGGGCAGGTGCGGCGAGCGGTGTATGTGGAGGGGATGAGCCGACGGGAGGCGGCGCGGCGGTTTGGGATCGACCCGCGGACGGTGGCGAAGATGCTGGCGTTCTCGGTGCCGCCGGGATACCGGCGGAGCCGGCCACCGGCGCGGCCGAAGCTGGATCCGTTCGTCGGGATCATTGACCGGATCCTGGAGGAAGATAAGGGGCAGCCGGTGTGATTCCTCAAAACCTCATCTGCGCGCACGGAAACGTGGGAGACTCGCCGGGGCACGTTGCCGCGGTGGACTTCGAATCAGGAATGCGGCGGCGCGACGGGTTACTCAGCGCTCTTCTTGATCCGCCCGATACTGAGGCAGCGCGATGTGTGACTCTGTGATCGCACTGAGCGGACCAAAGACGGATTCTTCGATTGTTCGGGGCGGGCTGTGATCGCCCAAAGCTGCGCCTGAGCCCAACCCATACCGTCGCAATCTGCGCAGCCCCGGATCGCTTGAGTTGAGCCCGATAGGACTGACTCCGTAGGCCACCGTCTCCCCTAGACCGCCCCTCGTAATGCTCGCTGTGACCGAACGCCATGGCTTGGTTGCGAAGAAAAGTCCGCCACGATTGTCGCGGCCGTCTGCTTCGAGCAGGCATGTAGCGCGATACCGTGGCTTGGGAGACGCTGAAACCCAGCATCTGAAGTTCACCATAGATCCGCGGCGCTCCCCAGAGAAAGTTCTCACGGGCCATCCTTACGATCAGTTGGCGGACTTCGCAGGACACCCTCGGGCGCCCACCGCGCCATCGACCCCGTGCTCCATATCGCCAAAGCGCTGACCAGCCATTAATGCGCCAGCGCAAGACAGTCTCGGGCTGGACGATGATCAGGCTGTCGCGCTATTCGGGCCACCAGCGCGAGAACAGGATCCAGAACAGCCGATCCCAAAGGCGAAAGCACGGACGACGAGTTCGGCTGCGCTCCAGCACGGCGATTTGATGGTGCAGCGCGATCGATTCCAACAGCAGCGCGGTGCGGGTTCGCGGTGCCCCGCTTCAGGCCATCAGGAATGATTCGCTTGTCGGCATCACTATGCACCGCAAGCTATCGCTAGACGCTCGAAACCGCCAATGAATTCGGTCGGATCAAGTTTTGAGGAACCACAGGACCTGCCGGAGTCCTGACCACCGATTTGATGTGCTTGGCCCAGGTCGGCCAGTTCTCGACTTGTGCGCGATGATCCCAAGCGACGTTCAGTGGCGCCGCGACCTCAAAACTCTCGTCAATCAGCCGTTTTATTACTGCACCATTCTGGAGCGCCTAAGCGCGCGCATTCGCGACACGCTCGCAACGCTAAATTCTTAGTTGTCTTTAGAATGATGGGATGGACCCTCGCCCGCGCATATACGGCCTCGCAATGGGAGAGAAATACGGCGTGGCCGACATGTGGGTGGTTCCTTGCTGGCACCGACACTCGGAGCGGTCTCCTCACGTGGGGCGAAAATTGCAAAACGGTTCCCATCCGACTCGAGCGCGTAGTGCCGGCAATTCGTCAAGACATGCTCGAGCCGGTTCATGGAACTCGCAACGGGCAGGTACGAACGCCACAAGCGATTCGCATGGACTGGGTCGGTGAAGCTCTGGCGGCAGAACCCTAACTCGTCAGAAAGTTGCCGGAAGGCATACAAGCTTCCTGAACCCGAGGACTTAACAAGGCGAAGTCGACTACCCACCGCTGCGACAACAGTTCGGTCGCGGCACTATCGTCCGCCACAAACATCGTCTGATTCACTACACCAGCTTCGCCTTTGATCTTCCGGCAAAGCAAGCAAGTACGTTGCGGGTAATCTGCTGAGCTGCCGGATTGACCCGCGAGGGACTCGCCGCCCACGGGCTAATCCGGCACAGACCGAATGACCATTGCAGTGTGCCAGTGGCAAAGACCGTCGCACCGCTGGCCGCTCGATACATCGTCATATCCGAATACTGAGTAGTGCCGTCCACGTGACGATAGGGCGAATGCGCAAGCCGCATTGTTCCCGCGGGGGCATTACCGTACATCCGATCGGCTTCATATCCGACCAGCCCGCGCAGCCGGTCACCGCGCCTGAGGCCGGTGTCGTCGAAAACCCAAGATGCGGTCTCGTCGATCAGGATGTCGGCGTTGACCGGCTGTGATTCGTTGTACATGACGCCGATGAGCGAGTCTTCGGGGTTGCCCGGCACAGAGACGTGTGGGTCGCGCCAGCGTGCGGTCAAGAGATAGTGCGTCGATGGTTGAGCGGCGGCCGGATCGCGGCTCGCTTCAGATGCAGGAATATACTGACCGATCTTGTAGCATACGATGGTGCGATCCGGCTCGCCGGTCAGCGGACTCGGCTCGAGTCTTATCTGCCAGTAGCAGCTGTTCGCGGAGAAGAAGCCCAGGCTCACGCCGCGATCGCGCGCTCCTTGAACCTGTTGGCGCATCTCCCATGACCAGTACTCGTCGTGCCCCACCGACAGGAACCCCTTGCGCAGGTGCACAGCAACACTCTGGTGGGTATCGAGGTTGGTCGAATAGACGACGTCATAGCCCTCCTTTTCGAGGAAGCCAATCATGTCGAGCTCCCAACGGAGGAACATGCCCGAGCCGTCCGCATCGTCGTATGGGCGGTTGAACGAAACCTTTACCGCTGGGGATTGTCCCGTGCTGTTGAATCGATAGAGCGACTTACCGCCCCAGGCGTTATAGGCTTGGTAGGTTGTCACAGTACTCTGCAACATCAGATCGGATTCGCGGCCATCGTTGCGAACGACGAAGATGATGTATCGCTCCCTCAAAGAGGAGAGTCCGGTGAGTTTGACCAGATATATTCCGCTTATCCATTCGGCCGGAACTCTGAATGCGTAGGGATCGCGCCACTCGCACTCGGTCATTCCGGTTTTGGGGTCTGGCGATGTAACGTGCTGGGAGAGTCCACGCAGCTTGATCGACGCTGTCATCCGACGCCCGCCGAGGCCGCCGTAGTATCCCATTCTGAATACACTGAGAGTATATTCGCGATCCGCAGTATTGACGAAGAAGCTAATCTCGTCACCCGCGTTGACGCTGGTCAAAGAAGCATAGCCTTCGATTTCGCAATTGCTCGCGACATTGCTGAGCTTCCAGTCGTCGGTGCCCGGCTGGCGGTTCTCAATTTCTATGTGACTAGCGGACATTGGTGACACGATTCGGCCGTTTCGAAAGTGCGTGCCATGCCGAGGGCTCGCCGGGGCCGAGGCGAGCGTAAGTCTCGATCGCGAGCGTCCGCAGTTCCTCCGCAGAGGCCCGAGCGGTTTCGTCGCCGATCATCCAGTTTCGGATGACAGCGACTCCCGCCACCCCGAGAGCGTAATGCACCGGCCATATCTTCGGCATGGAGGGTTTACTTACACCACGAACGAAGAGATCGGAAGGGACTTCGTCAGCGCAGGAACTCTCGCAGCGCGACCAATGCCTCCGGCTCGGACAACCACGGAATATGACCCAACGGGGAACTTCAACGGCCGTGATTCCGGAACTGCGCGAAACTATTTCAGCGACCGTTGTACCTATTAAAAACTCCGAAGGCGCCAGAAAGTCTAGAGATTTGAGATGGGCCGCCATAGTGTGGCCGGCATGCTTAAGTTGAGCGATCGATCGTTTCTCGGCTCGTATGCCTATTCCGTAGTCGGGCGGCGGTGGAATTAAAAAACCTCGGAAGTAATCACGGCACTACGCTCACCCTGGCAGAACGCCTATGTCGAGGGTGTAATCGGTTCGATTCGCCTTGAGTGTATGGATCACATCGTGATCTTCAACGAGCGACTTCTGCGCCGAATTGAAGCATTCTCCACAAGGTCAGTTCGTGATAGTCCGTCTGTGAAAGTCCGCGCCCGTGGGCGTATTAGTCGGTGTCAGTCTCGCGCGCGTAGCGGCGTGTAAGAAAGTGCAGCCGCTCCCATCAGTTCAGACTCGACTCGGCTGAACCGGGCGAGGAGAAGGCCACGCGACTCCGTTGGGCTTTGCCTTTCGCTTTTCTCATTGTCGCGCTACAACCCGCGCATGCTGGACCCATCCGGAAAGAGTCATGGTTGACGCATTGACGATGAAGCAGACGATCAAAGCGGGGTTGGAAAAATCGTGGACCGCGGTCAGTCTTCTTGCAGCCGCGCTGTTGCTCTCCGGCGCTGCCATCTACAACGGACACCCGCTGATGAACCAGGACACCTCGGGCTACCTCCATCTGATTAACAATGGCTATCGCAGCGTCTTTTACTCGCTGTTCATCGCTTTGTCACCAAGGACAGCGACAGGTCTGCCGCTTTAGGGAGAGCCGTCCGCAGGCGGCTTCCGACGCCTGGCGGAAACCGGCTCCCAAAGGCCACCGCAACCTATTTCGCCCACTTGAAGGGTTACCGGTTTCGTTCAGCCTCGCCCCCGGACGAAGCCCTAAACGAAAAAGGGCCGAGCCCTTTCGAGCCCGGTCCCTCATCTCACGTCGTGGTCAAACTATTTCTTGACCTTCGCCTTCCTCGCCCGTGCCGCCGACCCATAGCGTTTACTGAAACACTTGCGGCATCGGCGATCCCGCCGCTTGATGAAACTCGGAGCCAGGTCATCGCTCCCGCAATAGCGGCAGACCAGTTTGTCTGATTTCGACTTGCTACCCATTTTCTTCCGGAGCGGCCGTGCAGACTCAGCCTTTTTCTGAGCAGCTTTCTTCGGGGCCGTCTTCTCACCGGCCGACCGCGCCGCGTCCATCTGATCCCGCGGGGCCGGTGATGGGGAGTGTCCGATCGGTAGTTTATGCCCCCCTTCCATTCGCCAATTTCGCGTGTTCCATTCGCTCTAAATCTCCTAAGCCGTAAGGGCTCGCCGGGATGTTCGCTCCGTTCCGTGCATGAAGCGAGTGATTAGCCCCATTCCCAACGTCATTCGCGCGG
>ODAK010004316.1_pt1 | contig 14574 bp, 14 predicted proteins | sample 1539591 | NCBI WGS metagenome assembly ODAK01 (sample SAMEA3539303, study PRJEB22396) | soil metagenome | biome: tundra; feature: field; material: soil | place: USA | collected 2010-05 | depth 0.15 m | reverse complement strand
ACCAGGGCTCGCGTAGCCTTGGCGGCGGCTGCCGGCGGCGGCGGCGTCTCTTGGTCCTTTTTGAGAGCGTCATGAATCTCGTCATAGCCGGTGGATTCCCAGTCTTTCTCAAACGTGGCGAGCAAGCTGTTAACAACTTTCGAATCCCGGACAATAATTCCGATTTCGCGCCGTGAATCCAACTCCGGCGGCCGAAGGCTTTGGCTCCCTACGAAAGCTTGTTGGCCGTCCAGGATGATGGTTCGTGTGTGCAAACGCATGCTGGTGAGCGGCGACACCGCGAGATTTGCGTTCCCCGCGGCGATGCTTCCGATAATCTTGATATCGAGTCCCGCCTTGGCCTGGTCTTGCAGCAGCCGTATGATCTGCCGGTCGGCGATCTTAGGATCATAGATCAACAGTTGTTTCTTGGCGCACTGGATGAAGGCGGAGAGCTGCTTGCGGGCATTCGCCGGACTAACCACGAACGTGTTGACGCGTGGCGTATAAGTCTGCCGGTTGCAATCCGCCTCGAATAGCTTCTCCGCCTCCTGCACCAACTTGGCGGTGGTGGTGACAATGCCGAAGCCGCGGCTATGCTCGATATCGAGGTGGACAAAATTGAACGACAGCACGAACAGAGTCCGGCTATCGACGATCATCATCTTGCCGTGGTACCGAATCCAATCGTCCGCCGTGCGCGAGACGGTTATCCCAGCCTCCAGAAAACGCATCTCCAGATTGCGCAGCTTAGGTTCGCCGCCGCGGTTGGTGTGAGCGATCAGCGCGCGGACCGCAACGCCGCGGCCCGAGGCGGCTTTCAAGGCCGTCTCCAGGTCCTTCCAGTCCATGCGGAAGATCAGGATATCGATGCTCTTCTTGGCGCTCTTGATCGCCGCAAGAAGAGGCGCGATACCATCCTGGGGTTGTACCAATAGTTTCACGATCCATCCTACCAAGCCCCGAATCCTGAAAGCACGCGGCGTGCCAGTCATTTAACGCCTGCCCTGCTGAGCGGCCGGTAAAGATTATTGACCATCCATGGTCAAGTGGTCACATACGGTCGCACGGCCGCGGCAGCTCACCATCGTCTGCGTGAGGTGGCGCCTAGAAGATCCGGTATCCACTCAATGGCCAAGGACGTGCGTACTTACAGGGGACTGGATGGCTAAAGGCGAAGCTTTCCGCCAGAGAGCACTTATGTACAAAAAGACTACCATGTTTCCGCTGTTTCTCGCGACGGTTCTCCTTCTGCTTCCCGCCGCAGCCAACGCGAAAAAAAAGGACAAAGCGGCCAGTGAAACTGGAGAAGTTACCGGGACGCCCATCCTTTGGCGTGAGCCCACTGACATTACCTCCCGCAACCTGATGTACGGCCCCGGCGGCATGGAACATCAGCCGCACGGGACGTTCACCTTCGTCAAAGAGGATATGGATGGGACCAACCCGAAGTTCATCGTTCGCGGCGAGGATGGCGTTAAATGGAAGATAAAGCTCGGTTCGGAAGCGAAACCTGAAACGGTGGCGACCCGGATGCTATGGGCCGCCGGATATTTCGTCGGCGAGGACTACTTTCTTCCGGACGTCCAGGTCAAGAACATGCCCCGCCACCTGCATCGCGGGCAAAAGTTGGTTGAACCCGATGGAACCATGCACGACGTGCGGTTGAAGCGGTACCTCGAGGGAGAGAAGAAGGTAGGAATCTGGGAGTGGCGCAATAATCCCTTCACCGGCACGCGCGAATTCAATGGACTGCGCGTGCTGATGGCGGTTATCAACAACTGGGATCTGAAGGACGCCAACAACGCCATCCACCGGGAAAAGAGTCAAGAACTGGTCTACATGGTTAGCGATCTTGGAGCCAGTTTCGGAACCACCAGGTACGAGCGCAGTCACGAGAAGGCCAAAGGCAATCTCGATTCCTACACTAAGTCCAAGTTCATTCTGAAGACGAATGACGACTTCGTGGATTTCGACGACCCGCACCGCCCCGCCGGCATCCTGGTTGCGAATCCACGTGAGTTTGCCAGCCGGCTGAACATGGAGTGGATTGGCAAACATATCCCTCGGGCCGATGCCCAGTGGATGGGCCACCTGCTGGCCAAACTCTCACCAGAGCAGATTCATGATGCCTTCCGTAGCGCCGGATATGGGCCCGAGGACGTGGAAGGCTTCTCAGCAATCCTCCAGTCCAGGATCGACGAACTGAACAAGCTGCAAAAACCAGGGTTAGCGGACCTGTTGAAAAATCTTTTCTACTGATGCATTGAGGCTCAGCTATTCCCAGCCGGAGGCGCTTCCACATCCCGGAACTGTATTCCATGCAGTTCGGCGTACAATCCGCCGGCCGCCAGCAACTCCGCATGGGTTCCGCGCTCCGCCAACTGACAATCCTTCACCACGAAGATGATGTCCGCCCGCTGAATAGTCGCCAAATGATGGGCGATGACCACGCACGTCTTGCCTTCCATCAAACGGCCAAGTGCCTCAAACACGGCCTGCTCCGACTCGGCATCCAAGCCCGACGTAGGTTCATCCAAAAGAAGAATCGGCGTGTTGCGGATAACCGCCCGCGCGATAGCGATCCGCTGACGCTGGCCACCGGACAGCGACACGCCCCGTTCACCCACCATCGTGTCATACCCTTCCGGCATCTTCTCGATAAATTCGTGAGCGTTGGCCAGCTCCGAGGCATGTATAATTTCCGTACGTCGCGCGTCCGGCTTGCCGTACGCGATATTCTGCCAAATAGGCGCCCTGAAAAGGACAGTGTCCTGCAGAACAAAGCTTATTTGTTCGCGCAGGGATTGAAGTGTGTACTCGCGAATGTCCAGCCCATCGATTTTCACTTGGCCGGAACTGGGATCGTAGAAGCGCGGAATCAGGCTGAGGATGGTAGATTTGCCGGCGCCGCTCGGCCCCACGAACGCCGCCACCTGGCCCGGTTCAATCTGGAAACTTACTTCTTTTAAAATCGGCTGCTCGGCATCGTAACTGAAATTCACGTGATCGAATTCCAGTTTGCCTTTGAATGTCCCGGCGTATCGCGCCCGGGGTAGATCGCTTACGCGGCTGACGGTGTTCAACACTTCCTGGATGCGTTCATAGCTTACGGCCGCTTTCGAAACCGTGTCCCCCATCTTGGATAGCTCCCGCATGGGCTTGTACATCTTGCCTAAATAGGCCAAGAAAAGGACCAGATCGCCCGCGCTGATTTGGCCGGCCAGAGCGAGCCTGGCGCCATACCACAGCACCAGGCAAGTTCCCACGGCCGCAAGCACCTCAACCATGGGTGCAAGCTTGGCTTTGATGGATCGGGCTTCGAGCGCGGTTTCCACATTCTCCAGGCTCTGCTCCTCGAAGCGCTTTTGTTCGTAATCCTCGCGGGCAAAAGCTTTGACCACGCGAATGGACGAGAAAACCTCCTGTACAATGGTGACCAGTTCGCTTTGTTTCTGCCTCACGGCGCGCGACGCCTTCTTGATCCGCTTGGTGAAGAAAAATACCACCAGGAAGAGCGCGGGAACAATGGAAAGCGCGATCAAGGCAAACCGCCAGTTGTAATAGAGCATCACGGCGACCATGCCGGCCAGCGTCAGCCCGTTCACCAGCATCCCCAGCAGCGCCGTGGTGACGAAATCTTGAATCGCGTCAATGTCGCTGGTGACACGGCTGATCAGATCCCCGGTTCTTTTTTCATCGTGTTCAGCCAAGGACAAGTGATGGATATGCTGATACAGCGTCCGCCGCAGGTTGTGCATCACCCATTGGCCGACGCTGGTGGTGAGATATTTTTCCGCGTAAGAGCAGATCGCTCCCACTATGGCGATCACCGCTACCGCCAGTACGGCGAAGTTCAGCACCGCGAACTTGTTCTGCCCCAGATGGCTTACGATTCCGGCGAGCCACGCCGGCAAGGGCTTGGAATGCCCTAGCTGATCCACGATGATCTTCAGCGGAAAGGGTTCCAACAGATCGGTGACCGTTTCGCCGATCACTGCCACCAGGGCCAAGCTTAAGGCTTTCCAATGCGGACGCAAAAGCTCGGCGATCTTCAGCCAGTTGGATTTTGCCGGCGGGCTGGATGGCGCAGGAGTTTCGGGCATCTGGTCTCAGTTGGGTATGTGCGACGCCGCTGCCTTGGCCCGCTGATTAGGTCGTATGGTGTATACTACCATCCGTTTGGGGATACAAAATGGAAATACCGTTTATAGATCCTTAGTGTCAGGTCTTTTAAGATGCCCCGTAAAGGTGATATCCGCCGGCACGATCGACTAGCCCAAACCGCCTCGGTTCAGGTTAGTTGGAAGGACCGCCTTGGAAACGAGAAATTCGCGAACGCTGAAATCTTAGATGTATCTGAAGGAGGAATGCGGGTTAAGGTGCCGGAGTCACTTGCTGAGCACACACTCGTCACATTGCGCTCCGACCGGCCGGCGTTGCACGGGCGGGCATCTGTTCAGAGTTGTGCCAGGCAGGGTGCTAGGTATTTGGTTGGCCTGGAATTCATCGGAGGCCTGCAATGGAAGCCCCTATCGGAGAAATAGCGCATGGACATTCACTTTCTCGCGAGGGTTGCAACGGTTCATGGTGCTGTTCTTCATCGAGTTGTCGGCGAAATCCCGGGCCGCTGGCGCCGCCGTTTCATCTCTTGCTGACACGTGCGGGGTATCTCGTTAATCCTGCTACTCCTGCTCAGTGGGACGCTTCCTATCGCACTTTCGGGCGGACTCCAGAGAGATATCGCTTTATTCGTCACCGTGTCTTCTCCGTTGCTCCGACAGGAATTGAATACCCAAATAGGCAACCCAGCTTGGTTGGCCGTTGGACGGCGTGGCAGAGACAAGGCCGTGGCCGGCCATCCCGATCAGCCGGAGCCACTGCCGTCTAACAATGGGGATGCGACCGCCGATGCCGAGTGTCGATTCGCGGAATTTCTCCGTTGCGGCGGGCGCGCGGACGTCCTGCTGATCGTAAAATTCCAGGTAGAGTTCTGTATCCTTTTTGAATTCGTGACCCACGACGATGCCGCGAATCCACGAGTTCGGGACGTCTTTGCCTGTGAACCAGTAGCCAGCTTCGCCGCTGACGCGGATCCAGCGGATTTTGGCGCTTGCTTCCAAGGGCAGAAGCAGTTGGGGGGCTGGCTCCACAATGTCACGCGCTACTGAGCGGGTCGGATTGTTCAAAAGAAGCTGCGGGTAGATCGACGCGCTAAACTTGATTTCGCGCTCACCGTCGTGTACATGAGTTTTTGAATGACGTTCGTAAAAGCGGTATTTCACCCCGAGCAAAGAGTTCCCCAGACCGGCGGCGACATGGCTCGAGTCGCCCGGCATTTCCTGAATACTTAAAGGCACTTCGTATTTGAGTTGGATCCGATTTCCGACCCCATAGTTGATGTCAATATTCGGAGTTTCATAGGACCCTCCGAAGGGACTACGCTCGCCGATGAACCCAGTATTAATCTCCCAATGTTTGTTTCCTGGCGTATCGGGATCGTCCGATAGAAAGGGCGCTCCGCCCTGCGCTAACGCCAGTACCGGAAACAGTATGAAGGCGGCTATCTTCGCGCCACCAGTAAGCATCTTCACCAAGATCCCGCTCACTGTTTAGTTACCGCTGAAGACCAGGTCCGAACGCCCCTGACGGTCGTCCCCAAAATCGCACCCAAAGCCACCACTTCGACACGACAATTCATCTGGCGGCCTGCCACAGTACGGTTACCGGCACGGGCATCTTCTCTACTAAGCCCTTTGCTGTCACCGGGCCCGGATTCCATGGACTCCGAGATGGGCTGGAACTCCATTGGCGCCGCCGGATGGTCCTCGAATCGACGGTCACCCCAGTCCGTGAGATGGCCTGAAAATACACATGGTCACCGCTGATCTCAATGGACAGGAACGAGCGGTCCTTGTCATATCCCGTGGGCACCAAAGGGCTAAGTGTACAGGAATCCGAGGATTCTCGTACGCCTTCAAGACCCCGGCACCACCCCGCTCAAACCTCTGAAAGTTTTTCGAAACGGCACTCCCGTGACAATTCAAAAGAGCATTCCGGTTTCCGGGCCTGTGATCCGATGAGTCATCCATGAAATACAACATGGGTGGCAGAGTTGTCCGGCCTCAAGGGGAACTTGGTACGCTCGGAGATAGAAGACACGCTATGCAAAATGTCTCGATTCAAAAAGCCAGCGAGCTGTCACCACCCTTGAACTCCGCTGTCGAGCAACTGTTGGGCCGGCCGATTGACGCCGCCGAAGAAGTTAGCATTGTTGCTGTTCCTCCGCACCAAGTTCCTCCTTCCGAGAATCGTGCGGCGGTCGCACGAAAGCTCGAAGCGTTCCTGAATCGACGCGCAGAAAAGACCCGAGACTATTTCAGAGGTTGTTTTCCCCGGCCCTGCTCTCCGTGTCGTGCCGTCCGACCCCGATGATGACCCAGTCGTTCACACCGCTGTTATAGGCCGAGCCGACGCCCTCTGCACCCTGAACCGCGATTTCTACGATCGCTCGGTCCTCGATTACTGTCGGGAGCGCGGCGTAATCGTCGCAAGTGACATAGACACTCTCAGGTTGCTTCGAGGCCACAAACAATCGTCAGAGTAACGACCCTAGCCCTGCTGAGGCCGGTGTCCGGCACGTTGGAGGGGACGCCTTAATGACGGCCGCTCCCTTACTGACAACGCGCCGAATGTCATGTTCTCCATTGCGGCGAATGCCCCGGTGGGCCTGGGGATCGGCAAGGAGTCGGTCACCTTGAAGCCGTCAAAGACTTTTCCGTATGTTCCTGCGTACGACTTAAGTCACCGGTTGTGACACCTTCCGTCATCAGTCGCTCGGCCAAACTCTCCAATCGCCAGCCGGCTAGCGGATCCACTCGTCGCGCCACTCGTCACGGGCGGCGCGATGTACAGCGGCAATCGCTTCGTCCATGTGCTTGATCGCACGGTTCCGCCAAGCTCTGGCGGCGGGGTTGTCTTCCTCCCGTTCAATATCGCGTTTGGCGCTGGACAGAAATCGCGCAATCGCATGCAAGCGGCCGGCGCGATCCGGATAAGTGTCGACTCGTGGATTGTCTTCGAGATCCTTACGGTCCCAGGCGGCGGCAGCGTCGATTTCGTGGATGGCCTCGCGGATATGGCGCGCCGACTCGTCCAGATCGTGCCTAACGTTGCGGAACTCGGGCCACTCCATCAAGCGTTCCGCGCGCCGCAGGTCGGCGCGAGCGTGCAAGTAGGCCGGATGCCGCCCCGGCGTGTCGCCGAAAGTGGCGGGAACCGCTACCAGAAATGTAATGGCGAGAGCCGAAAATCCAATCGTTGTTCGTGTCATTGTCCTATCATCCTAACCTGCAAACGCATTTTGCGCGCCGGAGTCTCGCAAAAGGTCCATTAAAATCCACTCACAGGAACCGGCTAAACCAATAAGCCATTTCGCATGAGATTCTGGCTATACGGGATTTGAATTCCGCGAAATTGTAACGTTACCCAGGTCGGGTGAATAGCAACGGGCCGGTACTGGGTGTGTGGCCCCTGTGAATTTCTGGTCCGCCAGATGCGTCATACCGTTCCACGCTTTCGAAGTGAGATTTCCATTGACATGGTACCGGCACTGATGTAACCTGAATACGCCATTTGTCTGCCGCAGGGCAGGTCCTCCGAGTGCCACCTCGAAGCTTCCAAAACAGACCAATCCAACGATGCACTGACGCGACAAGCGCGAAGTGCGCCGCTGCAAGGGCAAGTGTAGCGATGTGAGTATTCCGGCGGTAGTGTGCCCAAAACACCGCTGGATCTCGCGATCCGCTTCATCCTGCAACCACGATCAAACTAAACCAAACGTCAGGGGTGTCTGTATGCCGCGCCTATTTCGCCGCCAAGGAATCTGAGCGCACCGGATTCACCCGCGTGCGTTCCTTGCGTACGAATACTGTTTCGAATCTTGTCGCAAGGGCATGGACCGCGGTGCTGGCGATAATTTGTGTTCCTCAATACATCCGGCTGATCGGAGTGGAAGCATACGGGCTCGTCGGGTTTTTCGCGAGCGCTCAGCTTCTGCTAGCGTTCTTTGATTTCGGCCTCGGGGCAACGCTCAACCGGGAACTTGCCATAGCATTGACGAAACAGTCGCGTGTCCAAAGTGTCCGCCACCTGTCACGAACGCTCGAGTCCATCTATTGGAGCGTCGCGGTCATATTAGGCGTTTCTTGGATCGCACTGGCGCCCTGGCTGTCGCACAGCTGGATCCATGCTAAGCATTTAGCACCTGATCAGGTTCAATGGGCGATCACGCTGATGGGTATCGTGCTCATCTTCCAATGGCCATTCAACCTGTACCTCAACGGTCTCATGGGGTTGCAGCATCAGGCGATGGCCAATGCAGTGTTGATGGTGGTGGCCACGCTACGATCGATCGGTGCTGTCGCCGTACTCTGGGTATTCACTCCCACCCTCAAAGTGTTCTTTACCTGGCAGGCCGTGGTAGCAGTGCCCGGGACGGCAATGATGGCCGTGGTCTTTTGGAAATGTCTGCCCCGGGGAAGTCCGCCTCACTTCTCCATGGCCGAGTTTAGACGAGTATCCGCTTTCAGCGCTGGTTTGATTCGCATCTCCGTAGTATCGTTTTTGCTCACGGGTTTGGACAAAATCCTCCTGAGCAGGCTTCTACCATTGGAGTCGTTCAGCTACTACATGCTGGCCATGATGGTAGCATCGGGACTTTACGTGTTCGCATCTGCGCTGTATGGAGCGCTGTACCCACGGTTTTCACAGTATTATGCGAGCGGCGATTCCACCAGGCTTGCTGGCCTTTACCACATCGCCAGCCAAGGACTTACGGTCGCATTAGGGCCATTGGGCCTTTGCATTGCGCTCTTCCCCCGCGAGACCCTGCTGCTTTGGACTGGTAACCAGGCGACAGCGCTACACGCTGGGCGCGTGCTGACGGTGTTGGTCATCGCCTGCATGCTGAACGCATTCATGTACCTGCCGTATGCACTCACCTTGTCGCACGGCTGGACCTCGTTTATCGTCAGGCAGAATCTCGTGGCGCTGGTGTTCTTCGTTCCGTTGCTGTTGATTGCTGTTAGGTGGTATGGCGCGCTGGGTGCAGCCGGTGCATATTTGGCGCTGAACGCCGGTTACGTTTTCGTCGCCGCGCCGCTGATGCACAGGAAGCTGTTGTGCGGACAATTCTGGACTTGGTTTATCGGCGATGTCACTACCCCGCTGGCGGCGGCGCTCGCGCCTATCCTCGTCATTCGCCTGTCGGTGCCGCAGGTGAGTTCGAGATACTCCTCTGCGATCATATTGACTATCGGTTTCACTGCGGCGCTTATCACATCCTGTTTCGCTGCCCGACTGGTTTTATTGCAAGTTGTGGAGACTCTGCGACGGCTCACCAGACCGCAGGGCTCCTCGCTAGTTACGCCTGTCTAGCGGATCTCCAGCCCACACATCCAGCATGCGCGCACAGTGTACTGTAGCCGGACCGCTATCCTCCCGGGACATGGACAACTCTCAGACATCATTATCCAGAGGCTTCACACTGTCGAGTATCGGACATCGGGTGCGGAGAACGTTTCGATCCTGGGTGCACGGTGTTAGGTGCGTGATCTCCAGTCGAACTGCGAGGGTAATGTGACGCAGGCGCTATCCGGCCATACGAAGGGCTTGTTAGAGAGAGGATTGTTTCGATGCCCGCTCTGCCTTTCAAGGAATTTTGAAGCACTGGCGACGAGTCTGAGATGCATAGCGTGCGATCACTCGTATCTGGTCGAACAAGGGATCCCGATTCTCGTTCGAAATCAGGGCCAGCTTGAAAACGCACTGGAAAGCGCGCGCCAGCGCCTCCCCGACTGGTATCTCCGTGAGCAGCCCACCGAGGAGATCAGCCCATGGCGACACCACCTCAGACGGCGGCGCGAGTACGTGGAGGCACTGATTGACCAACACCTTGGAACTTGTGGAGGCACCATGGTTGAAACTCTGCTCGACCTGGGGTGCGGCGATGGTAACCATCTCCATTACTTGCATCGTTTCGCACGATTGGTCTGCGGCAGCGATTACAACTTGGAGCGCCTCCAGAGAGCGCGGCATCGTTTTCCACATCTGACCCTGTTCTTAGCCGACATCCTCGACTATCCAGTGCATGAAGGCGTGTTCGATATCATCTTCTTCAATCACGTCCTGGAACATATTGCCGGGGACGCGGCGGCCTTACAAACCGTGTTTCGCATTCTGAAACGGAATGGTTTGCTGATCCTGGGCGTTCCCAACGAGGGCGCCTGGTGGTGGAAGTTAGCCCTTAAACTGCAGCCGGCAGCGAAAGCGAACACCGACCACGTACACTTCTATACTGCAAAAACTGTCTGCCAAAAGTTAGGAGCGGCAGGGTTTACAGTTCTGGAAATCAAGCACCTTGGTTGGGGGCCCCCACACTACGGGCTCGATCGACGTCTTCGGAGATTCAAGTTTCTTGACGCGTGTTTTGAGGGCGTGGGCCGCACTCTTCTGCCGCGGCAGGCAACCTCGCTGTACATACGGGCCACGAAGGGATAGCTGGGTCACTGGCATCGAATTCATGCACCCTACATCGTGAACAAGTTAGGTTCGAAGCGGATAAAACCAGGCAGTTCATTGTGTCGCGAAAGCGATCCACGACGACATGCATAGGCCGATTGAGCGAGGAACTAGATGGCGGTCCGCGGAGTAGGCTCGCGCCCGGCCCTCAGCATTGGGCTGGCTGTGTACAACGGGCAGCGATTCGTTGCCCGTGCCCTGGACAGTCTGCTGGCGCAGTCGTTTCCCAATTACGAGCTCATCATCTCGGATGATGCCTCCACAGACCGCTCGGACGAAATCTGCCGGTCTTATGCGGCTCGGGACGCCCGGATCCGATATATCCGGCAACCGTCGAATCTCGGGATGTACAGGAACTTCGATTTTCTGGTCAACGAATCGCGCGGCTCCTTCTACATGTGGGCAGCTCAAGACGATGAGTGGGATCCGGACTGGTGCAAGGTTCTGATGGAGAACATGACCGAGGATGCAATCATTTCCTTCGGCCATGTGAAGCTCCTGGGACCAGCCCGTTCAATTCTGCAATTGTACAAGCGTCCCCAGTTCAGCAAGAACGAGATCCGGAGGACATTCCAACTGTTCTTTCAGGATTTCCCGTGGTCCATTGGCAGCAGTCCGATTTACGGCATCTGCCGGCGTCAAAGCATTCTCGACTGTCCGATCAGCAAGATCGAGAAGATCAGTCGCGACAGCACCGACTCACTGTGGGTGTTCGCTGTCGGCCAGCGCGGCCACATCCTGACCGATGATCGCGTCTACCACTACAAGCATGCCGGCTATCCGAAAAGCAACCGGCCCCGCATCCTCCAACGCATCCGGGAGCAGGTTGTGGTCCTACACCAGATACGCATGTTGACCTGCTTTCCGTTGCTGGTCCGCCGCTGGTGGCTACGTCCAGTGTTCGCGCTTTTGACGCCGGTTCGATATCTGATACGCGTGTGCGTGTCGAATATTGGCTTGATCCGTAAGGTTATCGCACGGGCTCAGGGAAGTCCGCTTCCGGATAGATCTTCGCGATGAATGGCTCGTTTCATTTCGGCTTTCAAATGACACTCAACATCGCGCCTCCGGGCTGGGATGACTTCTACCGCGGCTGCGGCCATGTGCACCCCTACCAGACAGCCGGATTTGGCGCGTGGGAGCGCTTTCGAGGCAATTGGGTGGCCTACTTGAGCCTTATGAATGGCTCGGAGAAAGTGGGGCAGTGCCTGGTCACTATCAGCCCGAGCCGCATCGCAACCTGGTGTTTCGGTCCGGTGATGAAAGCCTCTGTGACGTTCAGCCTGGCATCCGCTGTCGACGGGCTAATTCAGTATCTGAGGAGTCTTGACGTGATCGCGATTGAGAACGCGTCAACCCCGCCCGCCTACAACAGTGGGCCGCCCGGTGACGGGCTGCGGAGTGGGCTGCATCGCCAGACGTTGGTCATCGATTTGACTCAACCGGATCCGGATCTTCAAAGATCGTTTGACCGGTCGGTACGGAAGAACCTGCGGAAGTGCCGCGAGGGACGGGCGCGGTTCAGCTTCTCGGAAGCGAAGGCCAAGGCTTTGGCTGAATACCTCGAGTTGCTCGCCGAGCACCGGAAGAAACTCGGGTTTCCCATGCCGCCCTTCTATCCAAATCACAACAGCGTTCAGTGTTTTCGAGGCACGGGCAGCCGCTTGTTTGTCGCTCTGGCATACGTCGATGAAGCACCTGTTGCCGGACTAGGTTTTGCAGTGTTCCAAGAACTTGCCGTCGAGGTTGGTGTGGCCCAATCGTCCAGCTACGATGCACTGAAGCTTCCCCTTCACGACTACATCAAGGTCGAAGCCGGTCGTCAGCTGGCGGCCAGTGGCGCGAAGATCTACGATCTGGCAGGCATCTCCACCCAGCCGCGCAACGCGAAAGAGGAGAACATCCGTCGCTTTAAGCAGAAGTTCAGCAGCCAGCGCGTGGATTATCAAGCGTTGACGATTAGATTTCAGCCCATCCAGTATTACTACGTTCGAGCCGTGGCCAAACTGGCCCGGGTCTGCCAAACGGCCGCCGGCCGGACGTCCGCCTAGAAAGAAGAATGCAATCTTTTGGGACGCGGCGCTGAATACTCCTTCGTTCGGCATCTGCTTGTGGAACTCAGCCAGGATGCTAGCTGTGTTCTGGAACTGGGGTGCGGCGCCGCGGTTTATCGCCCGCTATTCTCGTCCAAGCACTACGTTGCCACCGATATACCTAATTCCTGGTATCAGTCCAAAGGCGACGTCGATGTGTTTGCAAGTGCTAACCAGCTGCCGTTTGCGCCTGAGTCCTTCGATCTGATCTTCAGCCAGGCAGCACTTGATTACATGCCCGACACTCGACGTGTATTCAGGGAATCCTACCGCGTACTACGGCCGGGTGGCCGGTTCCTGGTAATCACATATCGAAAGAGCGTTCTCAAACGCATACATCGCGAGTCTGCCAATACGGGCAGCCCTCATGCTGGAATCTACACGCCCGGCGATTTGGTCGAATGGCTACAGGAAGCCGCGTTCAACGCCGTGGAAGTGCCGAGGCCTTCAGTCTACGACGGCGCCGCCAAACAGGCTTGGATCAAAATGACGCTGGCCAGCATCCGGCCGCTCGGAACAGTCATGCGGATGATTTCGAATTGGCGAATTGTGCTCGGTACCAAGGGCGGAAGCGCGGCTCAATGATATCCACCGAACGCGAACTGCACGCTCTGAGTCCGCGTGCCACGCCGCGTTGGGCGCAAATCGCGCGGCGGCTAGCCAGGGCCACCAGAGCGGCCTGGAGGCTTCGTGAACTCAGACACCTGACGCGGCCCGAGCAATCCATCGAGGAAATCGTCGACGCGGTGTTCACGTTCAGCGGTGGTTTCTTCGTGCCTCTGCAGATCAAGTCCGAGGTTGTAGCATTCTTGCGGATGGTTGAGCAGGCGCGGCCCAAAGCAGTGATCGAGATCGGTACTGCACGCGGCGGCACTCTCTTTCTCCTGTCGCGAGTCGCGGCTCCGGATGCAACCATTATCAGTGTCGACCTGCCTGGAGGGCCTTGGGGCGGTGGGTATTCTTACGCACGGGTGCCCTTCTATCGGGCCTTCCGATGGGCGTCGCAGAAGTTTCACTTCGTGCGTGCCGATTCCCACCAGATACGATCTCTTGACCGGGTTCGGAAACTGCTGCCGGACGGGCAGTGCGACCTTTGCCTGATAGACGGAGACCACTCCTACGAAGGGGCCAAGCAGGACTTTGCAATGTACGGTAGCCTCGTCAGAAGCGCAGGCCTGGTGGCGTTCCATGACATCGTCAAACACGCTACCCGTTACAGAGCCGGCGTAGACCGATTGTGGGCAGAGCTGAAACTGGCGCACCGTCATGTCGAACTCGTCGAGGACTGGGGCCAAGGCAGTTGCGGGATCGGCGTCGTTATCCGCGACTGACGACGGATTTGCCAAATGACACGGCGTCTGCTGGTAATCATCAATGATCGTCTTTCGGACTTGGTGCGCAAGGGTGAGATCACGCCTCGATACTACAATCCCGGAGAAGTGTTCGACGAAGTTCATATTCTCATGACTAACGATGATCGTCCCGATCCGGAAGCGCTGCAGGAGACCGCTGGGAAAGCCCATCTGTTTCTTCACAACTTGCCCGCAGGCAGATCGCTCTTTCTGAAATCCCTCGGATGGCGGCCCTGGCTATTGCGGCCGTGGGCCAATGGTGCAGTGCGCTTGGCGGAACAGATTCGGCCGGCTTTCGTGCGGTGCCACGGTAACCACCTCAACGCGTTCGCCGCGCGCGAGATTAAGCGCCGGCTGAACATCCCCTTTGTTATTTCGCTGCACATCAACGCGGACGAGGATCTTCGCGGCCGCGCGTCTGGCTGGCGCGATTGGCTCGTCTCTCGCGCCCCACTATCGATGGAGCGTATTAATCTCAGGGCAGCCGAGTTGGCGATGCCGGTGTATAAACGCATCCTGCCTTACCTCCAACGCATGCAAGCGCTCAATGTCAGAGTGCTTTACAACGT
>ODAK010004315.1_pt1 | contig 14580 bp, 9 predicted proteins | sample 1539591 | NCBI WGS metagenome assembly ODAK01 (sample SAMEA3539303, study PRJEB22396) | soil metagenome | biome: tundra; feature: field; material: soil | place: USA | collected 2010-05 | depth 0.15 m | reverse complement strand
ATCGACGGAATACAGGATCGGCGTATTTGGATCCGTTAACGCCGAGGCCGGAAACCCGTTCTGCAAGAACTCCAGACCTGGGATTCCGCAATACTGACCGCTGGATGCCAAGGCTGGGTTGAGCGATCCGATTGAACATGGCGCGTTGAACGACTGCGTGATGAAGTACGGCGGATTGAATCCCGGACTTGGATTCGAATATGGACCATTCTCCTGCCCACCATAGAAAATTCCGTAGCCCGCGCGAAGCACCAGCCTTCGATTGATCAGGTAAGCCAAGCCGATGCGTGGCGCGAAATTATTTCGGTCGGGAGGAATTAAGCCTGACGTTCCAGTCGCCGACACCGGAATAAACGAAGCTAGCGTCGGTGTAAGTTGTGCGCTCTGCCCTTTCGGCACGATCAATGTTCCGGTTGCGAGGTCGAAGGTTGCTTGTTCGTCATGACGCGACTTGACGGTTGTGAAAAGCTCATACCTCAGGCCGAGATTCAGGGTAAGACGCTCATTCACTTTCCAGTCGTCTTGCGCAAAGAACGCGTAGATCGGGCGATGATAATCCACGTTATGAATGTTGTTGATACCGCCGCCGTCGGTCGCGCCGAGCAGGAACGACGCGTATCCTGATCCGCTACCAAGGAAATTACCGCTAGCATCCTGCGCATCTTGTGCACCCGGATTGCCAGTGAAATCGTTACCGAAATTCAGTGTGCCCCGCGATTCAGCGGGTTGGTCGATGGTGAACTCTTCCTTGCGGATCTCGGTACCAAATTTCCAGGTGTTTCGGCCACGCACCAGTGTCACGTTGTCATCGAGCACGTAGGTATTTTGCAACTCGACCGATGGCAAAAACGTTGGACTGCCGAGGGTTGAAACATCGGAGAACGTCAATTGCGGTAGTCCGCCGTTGATCGGAGAGAACGGAACACCGGGGAATCCCAGCTGCTGCGAGACATTTACGTTGTAGTTGTCTTGATATCGATGCGAGTTGATTCGGTTATACCCGAGGCGGAATTCGTTGATTAACGTTGGCGAGAAGGTATGAATGTCGCTGATCGCCAGGCTGCGGTATGCATTGTCCTCCACTCCACTGAAAAATCCGCCACCGTCGCCGCCCGTCGATTGAAACGCGGAAGGGATATAGCTGGGCTGATTCTCGTAACTGAATCGTCCGAAAATGTTGTTCTTGTCAGAGAACTTGTGGTCGATGCGCACATCGAAATTCGCTCGATGCGTGGACTGCACGGGATCCGAAAGGTAATTGAACCCGGCGTTACTGTTGCTATTCGGCATCGGGAACAACGCTGTTAGCCGTTTCGCCAGAGGATCAATCACGCCTTGCGGCATGACATTGACCGGCAAGCCGCCGCTATAGCCAAACGGGGTTCCGCAAACGCCCGTGGGATTACTCGCGTAGCTCTGCGTCAAGCGTGTGTTGAAGATCTCGCCGGAATAGGTTGGAAGACCGTTGCAATCGAGCACGGGAACGATCTGGCTAGTACCGTTCGGAAACGTGAACGTTCCCAACACTGGAGTTGAGGTATCCAAAGCGCTTGAGAAATCACCATTCCGCATCGCCTGGGTGGGCACGGTAGCCGTCTGGGGCTGCGCCTCGCTAAGCCGCAAGCCTTCAAAATCTGCGAAAAAGAATGTTCGGTCCTTCACGATCGGGCCGCCAAGCATCAGGCCATATTGGTTCTGCTTGTACGGCTGACGCGAGGTGTCGTAGTAGTAGCGAGCGTCGAGTGCGTCGTTGCGGAAAAACTCCCACGCACCGCCGTGGAACTTATTGGTTCCCGACTTTATGACAGCGTTAATGATTGCGCCGTTGCCGCGACCAAACTCCGCGCTATAAGAGTTCGTCTGCACCTTGAATTCTTCCAGCGCATCAATCGGCGGCTCGATCACGAAGTTGGTTTCGTTCAAAAGATCGGGCAAATTCGAGTTGTTGTCGACGCCATCGAGCAGGAAATTATTCTGCAATGAGCGAGCACCGTTCGAACTGAATCCGAAGCCGCCCTCATCCCGCGAGCCAGGTTCGCTCGGCACTACGCCGGTGCTTAGCTGTGCGAGTTGTGCGAAGTTCCGACCATTCAATGGCAGCTGAGAAACTTGCCGCTGATTTACGACTTGGCCGAGTTCCGACGTCTCTGTCTCGAGTTGTGGACTCGCCGCGATCACTTCCACCTGCTCGGCGATCTGACCGACTTGAAGCTGCAGATCCAGTACGGCGCGTTCCTGCACCTGTAACTCAACCGGACCGGCGAGCACCCCGCGGAAGCCTGGATGTTTTGCTTCAACCGTGTAATGGCCAATGCGGAGCGGGCTCGCGACGTACTCACCTTGCGCGTTGGTCGTGAGCTTCAGATCGCCACCGTGGTCGAGATCGTGGATGATGACCGCGGCCCCCGCCACAACTGCGCCGGACGGGTCATGCACGACGCCCGCAATGGTTCCAGCGTCTTTTTGCGCGAAGCCTGCGACCGCGAATCCGAGGAAGAGTACACAAACCAGGAATACCGACCGCAAACAGTCCATTTGCCGCATGCGCCTCAGACTTCGCATTATCCCTCCAATTTGGCAGCCGATTGCTTTCACAAGCTTTCGTATACTTGCTTTGGCTTGCGTTTATACGTCGAGAGAGGGCTAGCGTCAAGAACTTTTCTCCCACGGATAGAAGAAAGTTTCAGGTGCGAGTCATCGGTGAAATGTGATCAGCGAATCAGACTCGACTGATTTCCACTTGTTCCAGAAGCCGTTGCACCTCGTCGTTGCTGATGACCCCGGGACTGGATGCAAGGCAGTTGGCCGTTCCAGAGGCAATCGCAAGTCGCAAGCAGGCGTCGGGATCCATGGCGCTCGCGAGTCCTACCGCCCACCCGGCGAGAAACGAATCGCCAGAACCAACGGTTGAAATGGCGTTGACGACCGGCGCTCGGGCTTGCAGCGCATAACTGTCCCCGACTGCAACCGCTCCCTCTGATCCGAGCGACAGGATCACCACGCTTGGTCCTCGCTGGCGCAAAGACCGCGCAGCTTGCACGGCTTGTGCGATCGAACTGATCTGAATCCCCAGCAGCGCTGCAGCTTCATCTCGGTTCGGCTTGATCAAGTCAGGTGCGGCCGCAAGGGACTGGGACAGAGCCTCGCCACTCGTGTCGAGCATCGCAATGCAATCAGCATTCTTGGCCCGGGTGATCATCTCGCGATAGAAGGACGCTCGCACGCCGCCAGGTAAACTTCCGGAGACAACAACCACAGGATGGGACTTAAGCTCTTCGTCGAACCTCCGCAAGAACTCTGCCTGTTCTTCTTCGCGGATGCTCGGCCCAGGCTCTAATACTTCGGTGATCTCTCCGCTCGATTCGTCGATAAGCTCAAGATTGGTGCGCGTCCTGGCGGCAATCTGGACCGACAACGGTTCTACCCCGCGAGCGGCAATTCCCTGCCGGCAGCTTTCGCCTTCAGGTCCTCCGAGGAAGGCGAGCCAGCGCACATCTGCGCCTAGCGCTTTCGCAGCGAATGCTACATGCGCGGCTTTTCCGCCAGCGGCGGGATCGACACTGCTGGCGCGGTTCACCGCACCTGAGCAAAAATTGGGCAAGACCATTCGACGATCGATGGCCGGATTGGCGCTCACGCATAAAAGACGGGGAACAATCTTCATCGTGGAAGGCACAGCAAATGGTGACGAAAGCAGCGACAGTATACTCTTGAGCAAATTGAAGAACGCAGGACACACATGGCACTCGATGTAGCGATTGTCGGCGAAATCAATCTTGACCTCATTCTGTACGGCCTTCCCCAGCTAATGCCGTTGGAGCGCGAACTCCTGGCGAACGACTTTCGCATGACGCTTGGAAGCTCGTCAGCAATCCTGGCGCACAACCTGGCGGCGCTCGGAACGCGCGTGGGCTTCGCAACTTGCGTGGGGACGGACGCCATGGGCAAGTTGGCTCTCGAGTATCTGGACGATCGTGCCGTGGATCTCTCCCGAGTGGTTCGCACTCGCACCGGCACATCGACCGGGATAACCCTACTGTTGCCGCATGGCAAAGAACGTCACATCCTGACTTATCCGGGAACGATGTTCGAGTTGCGCTACTCCGATCTTGATCTGGACTATCTGAAGTCGGCGCGACACTTTCATCTGTCGTCGTTGTACCTGCATCGCGGACTTCTGCCGGACGTGCCTCGCCTTTTTCGCGAGATGAAGGCCGCAGGACTTACGACTTCGCTCGATACCAATGACGATCCTGACGACCGATGGACCGGGCTCGACGAACTGTTTCCGTATGTCGACATCTTCCTGCCGAATCAGCGGGAAGCCTGCCAGATCGCAGGAACCGACGATGTGCAGGATGCGATCGAGCGGCTTTCTCATCGGGTACCTACGCTGGTTGTCAAGTTAGGGCCACAAGGTGCGCTACTGCGACAAGGCACACATCAGATCAAGGCCGATGGCAAGACGGTTGACGTTGTGGATACCGTCGGGGCTGGCGACAGTTTCGACTCGGGTTTCCTGCACAAATTCGTGCATGGATCTCAGTTGGAAGAGTGCCTGCAATTCGCCAATCGAACTGCGGCCTACTCTACGACGAGAGCGGGAGGGGTGGAAGCGTTCAGAGACTCGGAACGCCTGCAAGCGTTTCTGGCCTGACCAGCAATCAGACCAGGAGGACTTCACATCCCGCAGCGCGGAGGCGTTCCTCCGTTTCAGGAGGAAGGCTTTTATCGGTGATTACCTTGTGAATTCCCGAGAAGGAAGTAATGCGCGACATACTGCGCTTGGTGAACTTTGTAGCGTCGACGACCAACACGACCTCGCGTGCGATCCGTACCATGGCCTGATTGACCAGCGACTCTTCGAGGTTCGGCGTGCTCGGCCCAAACTCGGGATCACAGGCAGCGGCGCCAAGGAATAGTCGATCGGCAGCGAGGTGTTCCAGCATGTTTTCAGCAAATCCTCCGACCACCGAAACTGAATCGGCCCGGAGAATTCCGCCGACAATCACGAGTTGAATGCCTTGTACTCCGAGCAATTCCATAGCGACGTTTACGCCGTTGGTGATGACCTGCAAACCCTTCTTGCCTTTTAACTGGCGCGCGATTTCCTGGGTGGTGGTACCCGAATCGAGGATGATGATTTCACCATCGTGAACCATGGCGGCGGCGGCGGTTGCAATGCGCCGCTTCTGAGCGGCCTGGGTCTGGAGCCGCTCGGTGAGAGGAGATTCCAGATTTGAGGAATCAAAGTGGACGGCCCCACCACGAGATCGTAAAAGCAAACCTCGGCGATGGAGTTCGTTGAGGTCGCTGCGGATGGTGACCGCGGAAGTGCTGAAACGTTCGCTCAACTCCTGTACCAAGACACGTCCGCGTTCGCGCACAAGTTGCACGATCTGCATCCGGCGCTCTTCGCTCATGAGCGCATCGGAGCCAGTCACTGGCGATGGCGGGTCAATTTTCGACATGGGTTGCCAGCCTTGGACGACAGTCGCAGCAACCGCGCCCGGCCCTCATTCTATCGCAGCGAGCTACTCCGTCCGCGACTGCATCAGTGCCCATTGGATTGTGGTGCTTTGGCAAACAGCTTATCCGCATTTCCGTGATAAACCTTTTCGAGAACATCGTCTGGCAATTCCATGCCGTAGATCATCCAGCGGCCTTGCCCGGGATATCCCCAATATTCGAAATATTCATCCGCGGTTTCAAGCCAGCGGAAGTAGTTGGTATACATCCCTTCTTCCGGTCCGTTGTCAGTGCCGAACATGATTCGGTCCTGGTAGTCGAGGAAGAACTTGCGGGCGCGTCGCGGTTGGCGGCCGAGTTCGGCTTCCCGGGCGCCAAACTCGACGTAAGTATTCGGATACTTGTTCAGCACATCTCCGACATAATCGAGATTTTCAGGCCAGTTTCCCATGTGCAGGGCCACGAACTTCGTATGCGGATGACGTCCGAAAACCCGGTTGCGCGCTTCCAGAATCGACTGCTTACTGGGGAATTGTGAGCCGTAGAAACTCCAATCCGGATGTTCCGTCAGTTCCTCGTAACGTTCGTTGTTACCATCCGTCGGGTAAAAAAACGCTTCGGGATCCGTGACGTGAATGGAAACTGGAATACCGAGACGGCCGCACTCCTCCCAGACGGGATCGAGCCTAGGATCATCAACGGTGATCAACTTTCCTGACTTGTCCCGAACGCCCAGACCAAGATCTTTCAGAACCTTGAGACCTCGAGCGCCCCGGCGAACCGCGTCATCGAGTTGCTGCACCATCTCGCTTGAGAAGTTAGGATCGTCAATCTTGCTCCAGTCGATCTGGGTAAAGACGAGAAAACGGCCCGGATAGGGCTTCACCATTTCATCGATGACGTGCTGCAGTTTGTCGCCCCACAGTCCGGTGAGGATGATAATGGTTTTGATATTGAGCTTATCCATCCGCGCGACGAGTTCCGCGGGAGGCATGTGATCCTCGATCCCCATGGCGTCATTGACATGCTGATGGACATCGAAGACCGGGAACTTCGCGCGCTCGACTAAATGTTCCTGGACATGCAGCCTCGACTTCGGATGGAAGTCCCGCAACAGGAGTGTCTTCTTCTGTTCGGCGTCCGAAGCTGATTTGTAGCCAATGTCTTGCGAGTTTAGAAATGTTGCCAGAGACAGAAAAAGGAAAATGAAGGAAATCCGTTTCATAGAGGCCTCGTCGATTTTGGCGTCCGCCTAACGCACGCAGTTCTACAGGAAAGATTCCGCATTCGCAAATTTTCGATGGAGCAATGGGTTGCTAGCGGTCGAGAAAATGCTCTTCGCTGAGCGCCCGCAACTGAGTTGCTGCCTGCTCAGGAGTGATGTCGCGCTGCGGCGAAGCAAGCATTTCATAGCCAACCATAAATTTACGGATGGAAGCGGAGCGCAAGAGCGGTGGATAAAAGTGGGCGTGCAGATGCCACTCAGGATGCGGCTCTCCGTCGGTCGGCGCCTGATGGAAGCCCATCGAGTACGGAAATGACGTCTCGAAGAGATTGTCGTAACGCGTGGTGAGCCGCTTCAAGATGTCAGCAAGATCGTCACGCTCGGCTTCTTGCAGGGCCGCTAAATCGCGGACATGGCGCTTCGACAGCAACAGCACTTCGTACGGCCACACTGCCCAGAAAGGCACGAGTGCAATGAAAGTGGCGTTCTCGCAGACAATACGCTCTGCGACTTTGTTTTCGATTTCCAGGTAATCGCAAAGCAGGCATGAATGCGCTTCATACAGGTGGTGCATCTGCGAAAGCTGTTCGATGTGCGGTTCGTTGGGGACGGTTTCGTTGGCCCAAATCTGGCCGTGGGGGTGGGGGTTGCTGGCTCCCATTAACTCGCCACGGTTTTCGAAGATCTGCACGTAGCGAATGTCAGCAAGTGCGCCTAGTTCGGAGTACTGTTCTGTCCAGATATTCACGACATTGCGAATCGAGGGCAAGTCCATTCGCGAAAGCGTGAGGTCGTGGCGCGGAGAGAAACAGACCACCTTGCAGATGCCGTGCTCGGTCTCGGCTACGAGGAGGTTCGAATCACGATGGTGAATCGCTGGGCCGCCGGGCTGCAAAGCGGCAAAGTCATTCACGAAAATAAACGTGGATCGGTACGACGGATTGCGAACTCCTCCGGCGCGTGTATTACCGGGACAGAGATAACAGCTTGGGTCAAAAGTTTGCGAGGCAGGGCGAGATGCTTTCTCGACCTGACCTTGCCATGGGCGTTCCGTGCGCTGCGGCGAGACCAACACCCATTTTTCAGTGAGCGGATTGAGTCTCCGGTGTGGTCGGTGTTGCAGTTCGTCGGGGATCATCGTTCTTCCCGATATCCTTCCGGATGCGCGCTGCACCAGCGCCACGCGCTCTGAATGATTTCTGCGAGATCCGCATACTTCGGCTGCCAGCCCAATTCTTTTTGGATTTTCTGAGAACTCGCTACCAGCGTGGCAGGATCACCAGGGCGTCGCGGCGATTCTTTTACGGAGATTTTCTTCCCGGCCACTTTCTCGGAGGCGGCAATGACTTCTCGCACGCTAAAACCTCGCCCGCTGCCGAGGTTATAGAGCAATCGCTCCGGCTGCTCATCTTTGCCGAGCCGCTCGAAGGCAAGAAGATGCGCAGCTGCCAGATCCGACACGTGAATGTAATCGCGTACACAAGTGCCGTCAGGGGTTGGGTAATCGGTTCCATAGATCGCGATGGAGTCACGCTTCCCTGCCGCAACTTGCAAAACAATCGGAATCAAGTGCGATTCCGGATGATGGTCTTCTCCGAGAGTGTCCGTCGCGCCGGAGGCGTTGAAATAACGCAAACTTGCATAGCGAAGACCATGAATACGATGAAACCATTCGAGCATGCGCTCGACCAGAAGCTTGGACTCTCCGTAAGCGTTGGTCGGCTGGAGGGGATCGAACTCCTCGATCGGAGTGCGCTCCGGGTTTCCGAACACCGCGGCCGTGGAGGAAAAAACGAATCTCGGGACATGATGTTCGAGGACGAGTTCCAGAAGCGTGAGCGTATTCGCCGTGTTGTTGCGAAAAAACTTTTCAGGAACCAGCATTGACTCGCCGGCCTCGATCGAAGCTGCGAAGTGCATGACGCCGTCGAACTTGCCATTTTGCAATACCGCGGCGAGGGCTGCGCGATCGCCGATGTCGCCGACGACGAGGTGGGCTTCGCGGGATACCGCGGCACGGTGCCCCTTGGAGAGATTGTCATGAACCACGACGCCGTGGCCGCTCTTTACGAGCGTGTCGACGACTACGCTGCCGATGTAGCCGGCGCCTCCGGTTACCAAGACGTTCAAGCTGTGACCTCGTTCCCGATTTGTTCTGCGCTGCCGGCGGCTGAACAGACAAACACATCGGGCTCACGTCCGGTTGCGCTCTCGTACGACGCAGCGATGTTGTGCTGAAAGGCTTCGACGGCTTCCGATCGGACGAGGTTCACCGTGCATCCGCCGAAGCCTCCGCCCGTCATGCGGGCTCCGATCACTCCTTGGCTACCTTTCGCTAACTCGACCAAGATATCTAGTTCCCTACAGCTGACTTCATAATCGTCGCGCAAGCTCTCGTGGGATTCGAACATCAATTCGCCACATTGGGCCACATCATTCTGCGCGAGCGCGGCAGAGGCTTTGACGACGCGCTGGTTTTCGGTAATGACGTGGCGAGCGCGCCGATAGACGACCTCGGAAAGCCGATCACGATGCGCGTCGAGCATCTCCACGGTGACGTCTCGAAGGGCACGAATTTCCGGGTCGAAGGCCCTGAGCGCCTGCACCGCAGTCGCACATTCGGCTCGCCGTGCGTTGTACTCTCCGCTGGCGAGCGCGTGTTTGACCTTCGAGTTGCAGATCACCAAGCGAATTTGATCGGGGATGGGCACCAGCGAGAACTCGAGAGTGCGGCAGTCGAGCATGATCGCGTTGTGTTCCCTTCCGAAACCACAGATGAATTGGTCCATGATGCCGCACATGGCGCCGGCATACTTGTTTTCGGCCTGCTGCGCAAGTTTCACCAGATCGAGGCGCGGCAACTCAATTTGCGCAACTCCCAGGAGCGCCAATCCGACAGAAAGTTCAAGGGCGGCGGAGGAACTGAGGCCGGCGCCGAGGGGCACCCGGCCATCGATGAGCAGATTCGCGCCGCGCAGCCGGTGTCCCACGGATTGCAGGACGGCGGCCATGCCGCGGACATAGTCACTCCAATGATTTCGTGGAGCGCCCGCGGTTCGATCGAGGGGTATTTCGACCGACTCGGCAAACTGTTCGGAGTGGACTTGCAGAACCGCGTCGCTTCTCGGTGAGGCTGCAACCCAAGTGTAGAAATCAATGGCGGCCGGCATGACGAAGCCGTCGTTGTAATCGGTGTGTTCGCCGATGAGATTGACCCGGCCGGGAGCACGAAAGATTATCGGGGTCTCGCGATAGAGTTGTTCAAAACGTGAGCGCGGCCTCGGCAGTGTCGGAGCTGGTGCGCTGGTTGCGAGGTCGGTCATTTCATGCGCTCCGTGAGCGACTATACCAAACGGAGGCCGAAGCTTCGGCAGGGCGGGCGAGGGAGGTTATCACAAGGAAGTGTCAGGCGGGTACCCCCCTCCCCTCCCTGTCGATCTACTGGAATCAATGGTTTAGCAGGATCGTCGAGGCAAAGGTAATTATCCCTTGACGGTAGGTAAAAACAATGCGATTGTTGTGGATGAGAGGATGGCCACCCCCCGCTACTGGATGGGTATGCCGCCTGACTACAATATGCGTGTACCTAAATCTGTCCGCAATTGCACGATGTTCATCGGCGTCCGCATCCTTCCGGACGAGATTGTTTATGGCGGAACCGCCTTCCTCGTTAGCATCCCACTAGGGAACGCCCCCGAGAAGGTCTGGACGTACCTCGTGACCGCAAAACACTGCATCGAGGATATCGCCAAGAAGCACAACGGGCGGTACGTCATACGCGCGAACCGGGAAGACGGATCGGCTGCGGTTTTTGAAGCCGCCCCCGATTTTCGCTGGTGGGAGCATCCCGACGATCAGGTAGATGCCGTGGTGGCCGAATTTAACCCTTCGAGTGAGATATGGAAGCAGCTCGATTATTCCGCTGTTCCGCTGTCAGACTTCCTCTCAGCCGAAATTCGCGGGAACCACCACATCGGAGAGGGCGATGAAGTATTAATAACGGGGCTGTTTAAGCAAGCCGCTGGACGAGAGCGCAACCTCCCCATTGTCCGCAGTGGTGTAGTTGCGATGATGCAGGATGAGAAGATTTCTCACGAGCGATATGGCCCCATCGACGCCCACCTAATCGAAGTCCGCTCAATTGGCGGATTGAGCGGGTCGCCAGTTTTTGTTACAGAGACGATCTTCGTACCACTCAAGGTTAAGTCGGGCCGCGAGGTACGGTGTACTATCCCCGGAAGAACGTTCTTCATGGGTTCAATGATCGGCCATTGGGATTTGCCAATTGGTTACGACGAAAACCTAAAGAAGCAGTACGTGAACATGGGAATTTCAATGGTGACTCCCGCCACCAAGATTGCGGAAATTCTCATGCGCCAGGAGTTGGTTGCAATGCGAAAAGAAGCAGAGGAAGAATACCTAAAGAGCGGCGGCCCTACACTTGACAGTGGCTTTGAAAAGCCGCAGACGCCGCAAGAGCAATTCACGAAACAGGATTTCGAGTCCGCACTCAAGAAGGCGAGTCGGAAAATTGAGTAATGGGCCGTATAAAACTGGCGACCCTCACCCAAATCCAGCGTTCAACCTAACGCGATTCGTTGAGTACGACGATTGCGGACGCCCTACGTGGACTAGTGTCTATGCGGATAGCGAGGCTCCGTTCCGTCTGGCGCGTCTGAGTGCGCAACGTCGGATGGCGAATATGGACGAGAGTCCCCGCAGTGCGGACAGTGCAGTGGTGTCTCCCCCGGATCAACATCCGACCCATACCGAAACGGGTGTGTGTTCGGGTAAGAACCGCTGAATAAACTTCTTGCACGCCCCGTAGAAAACCCCGAAGTATCTCGTATCCATGGTGGCGCGAATTATACCCTCCGCATCATTCAGAAGGGATCATTAACCGCCTGTAACTGGCGCGTAGGTGCATCGCTCTTGGAGATTTGATACAGGAAGCTAACAAACATCGGTTGCATGTCGTCACGGTGATTGTAGCGGAAGGAATACTCGTTCAAGTAGGTCTGTAGGTAGTTGCGTCCTACGTTGTGGTAGACGCCACCGATGCCGCGTTTAATGAGCGACCAAAAGCCTTCGATCGTGTTCGTGTGCGTGTCGCCAACAACGTAAACCTTTTCGCTGTGGCGAATGCGGTTGTGCTGGTACTCGTTGCGATGGCGTCCAAGATCGTCATAGATGCAGTAGTCATCGGTGAAGACCATGCTCGACGGAAGAACGCGCTCTTTAATGACGCCCAAATGACGCCCATGATCGTTTCCTTTTTGACGTTCGGCGTGACGTAGGCGACGACGCGGCCTTTGCGCTCGACGATACCGAATACCGGAGTCTTAATTTTGTCGGTGGCGTCCGTGCGGCCCTTGCTACCGTTACGACGTTTGCCGCCGATATAGGTTTCATCCATCTCGACTGGCTTGCCACCTTTACCGCCGAACGGATCGCCATCTTCTACCAGCATGGAGCGAATCTGTTTGAACATTCTCCATGCGGTTTTGTAGGTGACGCCTGTTTCGCGCTGAATCTGTTTCGCGGAAACTCCGCAGCGCGTGGAAGCCATGAGGTAGATGGCGTAGAACCAGATCGTGAGCGGCGTCGGCGATTTGTGAAAGATCGTCCCGGCTGTCGGGTGAACGTGATGACCGCAGTGATCGCAGGAGTATGACGGACGGCTCGCTACGCGGTGATGCTTCGTAACCTGTTCGCAGTTCTTGCAGAAGATTCCCTCGGGATAGAGGTAGTTCTTCAGCCACTCAAGACAGGAAGCGTCATCGGGGAATTGGGTTTGGAAGTTCTTTAGCGTGTACGGCGTCATCTTTGGCTTGCGATTCATATAGTTAACTCGCTTTACCTACTGTCAGATGCTACCCTACACCCAAGGGTTACATACTGTCAAGGGATAATTACCGAGGCAAAATCTTCGAAATAAAGGAGTTAGATGTCAAAATATTAGAAACACTGGAGTTAGCGGTGCTTCCCTGTGGGAACAGCAGGTTGCCGCGTCGCTTTGCTCCTCCCAATGACAATATGGAGTAAGGCGGGGTTGGGCGCCCATGTGGGCCGACCGCGATGTTTTTCTTCTCCCTATTATTAGAATACCAAGTTGGAAGGGGTAAACCGGACACTTTTCCGGAAACTTGCTTTGGAATGAGGACGGTGGGAGGAATCTGGAGCTTTTAGGGGCTTGACAACATTTTGCGGAGTGGGGCGATTAAGGTTTTTGGCAAGTTGGTTGACGTGAAAAGCGAAGAGATTGACATTCGTGCGGTTGTCACGTCCAATATTAAGAGTGAAGCAGGAGCGAGTTCCCCCTTTATTTTGGGCATATTTTGACAAGGGTTACCTTGCCGTGGGGCTCGTGTTGCTTTCTTTGCTTTCATTGACCGCGGTCTATCGCGCACATCCGATCACGTCCGGTCAGGAGCATACGGCGAAGAGCCAGGCTTCCCCTTCGCATCAGAGAACGTTGAAATCTTCGAGTTTCGAATCGGCAGCACCCGCGGCGGTGTATCTCCCGTTGCCGGTGCCGGCGTACACACGTCAGCCGATGCATGCGGATCGCACGCTGTCGCCAAGGCGCCTCCCCGGCACCTACTACAATCGGCCCCCTCCTTCTCTTCTTTCCTAGCTTTTACTGGATCACCCTCACACTTTTAGGCCGAGTTCCCTGAAGTTTCGACTAAGGGCCCTTGTATAGGCGGTGGTGCGAGCGGTGGATTCATCACTTCACATTCAGCCCTCGTTGAAGGAAGACAAAAATGGAAGCTTCTCGAAAGCGCAGCCTGCTTCTGGCCGGAGCAGTCGTCGTGTGCGTTCTTATTGCAATGATTGTGTTCTCGAAGATGCGTGGCGGACAGGTGGAAACCGCCGCGGCTTCGACACCACGCAGTGCACCGGTCGCCGTCGCAAAACGGCAACCGATCTCGAACGAGCTATCGGTGGCGGGCGAGTTCATTCCCTACCAGGACGTGCAGATCCACGCCAAGGTCGCGGGCTATATCAAAAAGATTAACGTCGATATCGGCGATCGCGTGCACAAAGGCCAAGTGCTGGCGGTGCTGGAGATTCCGGAACTGGTCGCGCAGGTGGATGAGGCGGATGCCGCTGTGCATCACGCGGAAGAAGAGATTCAACGCGCACACAGCGAAGTGTCGAGGGCTGAAGCGGACAACGTGGCGCTCCACTCCAATGCCGAGCGTCTGGTGAACACCAACAAGACGCAGCCGGGATTAATTGCGCAACAGGAACTGGACGATGCGACGGCGAAAGACCGCGCATCGCAAGCGCAGGTGGATGCAGCGAAGTCAGCGCTGGCAGCGGCTAAACAGCAACTGGCTGTCGCGAAAGCGAACCATCAGCATTTCTCAGCGTTGGGCGATTACGCGCAAATTACCGCTCCCTATGACGGCGTGGTGACCTGGCGGTTTTCGGATACCGGCGCGCTGGTGCAGGCGGGAACGTCGAGCGGCGGATTGCCGGTGGTGACGCTCGCCCAAACCAACATTCTGCGGCTGCGCATTCCCGTTCCTGAATCGATTGTATCCGCCGTTCATCGAGGTCAGGATGCCGACGTTACCGTCTCCGCCACCGGGGAGCACTTCACCGGACAGGTAACTCGTTACACGGATTCTCTCGATCGTGCCACCCGCACCATGCAGGTTGAGATCGACGTACCGAATCCGAAGTACAAGCTTTCGCCGGGCATGTACGCCCAGGTGACACTGCACACGGACCAGTTATCGAATGCATTGGCGATACCGGTGCTCGCCGTCCACAAATACGGCGACAAATCGAGCGTGCTCTTGGTGGATGTTGGGAATCGCGTGCAGTTGCGCGGCATCGTAACAGGCATGGAGGATCCGTATTTCGTCCAAGTG
>ODAK010004314.1_pt1 | contig 14581 bp, 14 predicted proteins | sample 1539591 | NCBI WGS metagenome assembly ODAK01 (sample SAMEA3539303, study PRJEB22396) | soil metagenome | biome: tundra; feature: field; material: soil | place: USA | collected 2010-05 | depth 0.15 m | reverse complement strand
TACGTGGACATTGACATGGACGCGGCTGATCGTTCGGTGGTGCCGGGATGTCCCGCGACTGCCCCGGGCGGACTCAGCGCCGACGAGATGCGACGTTTTGTTCGCGTGGTGACCCACGGCGCCCAGGTGCGCGCCCTTGATATCACGGAGATCGACGTGGAATTCGACAGCGAAGATCAGCGCACCGTTCGACTGGCGGCCCTGTTGGTGCTTGAAGCGCTCGCTGGCCTGCATCGGCGACAGTGATGGCGATTGTGTTGGGCGTCGAGCCGCTCACTCGTTCCCAATTGATCTCCGTCGCGCGCGAGTACGAAACGATAAACGTCAGCGACGAGGTGCTGACCCATTTGGACCAACAACGTCGCGCCATCGACGTGTTGGTCGAGAGCGGCACGCCGGTCTACGGACTCTCTACCGGCTTCGGATCATTGGCCACGACGTTCATCTCGCCCGATCAGCGCCGTGATCTGCAGCGTTCGCTCATTCGTTCCCACGCGGCCGGGGTGGGCGGCGAGGTGGAGACCGAGGTAGTGCGCGCCATGATGGTCTCGCGCTTGACCAATCTCTGCAGTGGGGTCTCGGGCGTTCGGCCCTCGACGGCCCTGGCGTACTGCGCCCTGCTCAACGCGGGCATCACCCCCATCGTGCACGAGTTCGGTTCGCTCGGCTGTTCGGGCGACCTGGCTCCGCTCGCGCACGTGGCGCTCGCCCTTATGGGAGAAGGCGACGTACGCGACCGCGGCGGCGAACGAATGATGGCGGCCTCGGCCCTCACGGCGGCTGGGCTCGAACCAGTGGAGTTGGCCGAGAAAGAGGGACTGGCGCTCATCAACGGTACAGACGGTATGCTCGGTCAACTCATCTTGGCCCTCGACGACGGAATGCGGCTCCTGCAGCAGGCCGATCTCGCGGCCGCCCTGTCGGTGCAGGCGCTGCGCGCCACCGACCGAGTGTTTCTCGGCGACATTCAATTGTTGCGTCCCCACGTTGGTCAGCGCGACAGCGCGGCCAACCTGGTGTCGCTCCTGGTCGACTCTCCCATCGTCAACGCGCACTTAGCGGACACCACCCAGGTTCAGGACGCCTACTCGCTTCGCTGCGCCCCCCAGGTGCACGGCGCGGCGCGCGACACCTTCGCCCACGCCGCGCGCGTCGCCGATATCGAAATGGCGTCGGCCATTGACAACCCCTCGGTGTTGGCCGATGGCACGTTGGTGTCCAACGGCAACTTTCACGGCGCGCCGATTGCCTACGTGATGGACTTCCTGGCCATCGTGCTGGCCGACGTTGCCTCGATGTCCGAGCGGCGCACCGATCGAATGCTGGACGTCGACCGAAGTTTTGGACTTCCGCCTTTTCTGGCCCATCAGGCCGGGGTTGACTCGGGCCTGATGATCGCCCAGTACTCGCAAGCGGCCATGGTCTCGGAGATGAAGAGGTTGGCGGCGCCGGCCAGCGTGGACTCGATTCCCTCGTCGGGCATGCAGGAAGATCACGTCTCGATGGGCTGGCACGCCGCGCGCAAACTTCGCCGAGCGGTCGATTGTTTTAGCGACGTGATCGCCATTGAACTGCTGGCGGGTGCGCGTGCCCTGGCGCTGCGCGCACCCCTGGAAGCCTCGCCCGTGACGACGGCCGTCGCCGAGCGCATCAACGCGGTGAGTGGCGGACCTGGTCACGATCGATGGCTGGCGCCCGAGATCGCCGCCGTGGGTGCCCAGGTGCGCAGCGGCGAGTTGCTGGACATCGTGTCGCGCTTTGTCAATCTGTTGTAGAGCCACGAAGGAGTAGTCATGGAAGGTGCCCGTCCGGTACGCGCGGCGCGGGGGACCACGTTGTCGACGCTCGGCTGGCCCCAAGAGGCGGCCCTGCGGATGTTGCAGAATAATCTTGATCCCGAGGTGGCCGAGCGGCCCGACGATCTGGTGGTCTACGGCGGCACCGGACGGGCGGCCCGCGACTGGCGTAGTTTTGACGCCCTGGTGCGCACGCTCACGACGCTGAAGGGCGACGAAACGATGCTGGTCCAGTCCGGTCGTCCGGTGGGCGTCTTTCAGACCCATGAATGGGCGCCCCGGGTCCTCATCGCCAACTCCAACCTGGTGGGCGATTGGGCCAACTGGCCCGAGTTTCGCCGCCTCGAAGCGCTGGGACTCACCATGTACGGCCAGATGACGGCCGGCTCGTGGATCTACATCGGCACGCAGGGCATTCTGCAGGGGACCTTCGAAACCTTCGCCGCCGTGGCCAATAAACGCTTCGGTGGCACGTTGGCCGGGACCTTGACCTTGACCGGTGGCGCGGGAGGCATGGGCGGAGCCCAGCCGCTGGCCGTCACCATGAACGACGGCGTCTGTCTCTGCGTGGACGTCGATCCCACCCGTTTGCAACGCCGCGTCGATCACCGTTACCTCGACGAGTGGACCGATGATCTCGAGGACGCGATTTCTCGGGTGCTGGTCGCGAAGAAGGAGCGCCGGGCCTTGAGCGTCGGACTGCTCGGCAATGCGGCCACCATCTTCGCCGAGCTGCTGGCCCGCGGTGTGGAGGTCGACATCGTGACCGACCAGACGTCGGCCCACGACCCGCTCAGTTACCTGCCCGAGGGCATTGACCTCAAAGACTGGCACGACTACGCCGACAAGAAGCCCGAGGAGTTCACCGACCGGGCCCGTCTCTCCATGGCCAAGCAGGTCGAAGCGATGGTCGGCTTCATGGACGAAGGCGCCGAAGTCTTTGATTACGGCAACTCCATTCGCGGGGAGGCCCAACTCGGTGGTTACAACCGCGCCTTCGCCTTTCCCGGATTCGTGCCGGCCTACATCCGCCCGCTCTTCTGCGAAGGAAAGGGACCCTTTCGTTGGGTGGCGTTGTCGGGCGACCCCAAGGACATTGCCCGCACCGACCGGGCCGTGCTCGATCTCTTTCCCGAGAATGACGCGCTGCGCCGTTGGATCACCAAGGCCCAAGAGTTGGTGGCCTTCCAGGGGCTGCCGGCGCGGATCTGTTGGCTCGGTTACGGCGAACGCGACCGCGCCGGTCTGGCCTTCAACGATCTCGTTGCCTCGGGCGAGGTGTCGGCACCGATCGTCATTGGTCGTGACCACCTCGACAGCGGATCGGTCGCCTCGCCGTATCGCGAAACGGAATCCATGCTCGACGGTTCGGACGCCATCGCCGACTGGCCGCTGCTCAACGCCCTGCTCAATACTGCCTCGGGTGCGTCGTGGGTCTCGATCCACCACGGCGGCGGCGTGGGGATCGGCCGCTCGATACACGCCGGCCAGGTGTGCGTGGCCGACGGCACGGCGCTGGCTCGTCAGAAACTGGCCCGGGTGTTGCGCAACGAGCCGGGCACCGGCGTCATTCGACACGTGGACGCCGGCTACGACCTCGCCGACCGCGCGGCCCGCGAGCGCGGCGTGCGAATACCCATGCGCGAGGGCTAGTTGACCACGCGGCTCTTGGCCAACATTGGTGAACTGACGACCAACGATCCGACCCTGGGCGACCAGTCGGTGATGGGCCGGCTGCACCACGCGGCCCTGGTTGTCGACGAGCGCCGCGTCTTGTGGATCGGCCCCGATGATGACGCGCCCGAGGCCGACGAGATGATCGACGTCGACGGCGCCGCCGTGGTGCCGGGCTTCGTCGATTCGCACACCCATCTGGTCTTCGCCGGCGATCGCTCCGACGAGTTTGAAGCTCGCATGGCGGGTCAGTCGTTCGACGGCGGCGGTATTCTGCGCACCGTCGCCGCCACGCGCCACGCTTCGCGCGACGACCTTCGTGAGACAACGGCCGCCCGGGCCCGGGCCCTGCGCGCAAGTGGCGTCACCACTCTGGAGATCAAATCGGGCTACGAGCTCACCGTGGAGGGTGAAGGACGACTGGTCGAGATCGCCGGGGAGTTCAGCGACGAGGTGACCTTCCTCGGTGCGCACGTGGTGCCCGAAGAGTTTGCCCACGATCGCGACGGTTACGTGGACCTAGTGGTTGGAAAAATGCTCGCCCGCTGCGCTCCTCACGCCCGGTGGGCCGACGTGTTTTGTGACCGGGGCGCCTTCAGTGTGGACGAAGCACGCTGCGTCCTGTTGGCCGCTCGCGAAGCCGGACTGGAACTGCGACTGCACGGCAATCAACTAGGTGACACCGGCGGGGTGGCCCTGGCGGTCGAGCTCGGCGCGGCCAGCGTGGACCACTGCACGCACGTCAGCGACGCTGACGTTGCGGCGTTGGGATCGTCGCGCACGGTGGCCACGCTGTTGCCGGGCGCCGAGTTCTCTACCCGCTCGTCCTATCCCTCGGCGCGACGTTTTCTCGACGCGGGCGTGACGGTCGCGCTGGCCACCGACTGCAATCCCGGTACGTCCTACGTGACCAACATGGCCCTGGTGATGGCCTTGGCGGTGCGCGAGATGGCCATGACGGTCGACGAGGCGCTGTGGGCGGCGACGCGGGGCGGAGCGACGGCCCTGCGTCGTGACGACGTCGGACGGCTCAGCGTGGGCGCACGGGCTGATCTGTTGATCCTCGACGGACCGAGGGCGGCCCACCTGGCCTACCGACCGGGGGGACCGGTGGTGAGCCGGACCCTGCGCGCGGCGCGTTAAGTTACCCGCCGGGGAAGCCCGTTGCCTCGGCCTTTACAATGGAGCCATGAGCACCCCCAAAGCCCCCGCGGAATTGCCTACGACGTTTGGCGCGTTGCGCGCCAGCAAATACGAACCAAAGTCCGTGCGCGAAGAGTTGCGCCTCAATCTCGAACAGCGACTGGCGCAGGGTCGACCCCTCACCTCGTCGGTGCTCGGTTACGAGGATTCGGTGTTGCCCCAACTAGAGACCGCCCTCTTGGCCGGCCACGACATCATCTTGCTGGGTCAACGGGGTCAGGCTAAAAGTCGGATGATCCGCTCGCTGGTCGAACTGCTCGACGAGTGGCTGCCCATCGTGGAGGGATCCGAAGTACGTGACGATCCCTACGCGCCGATATCGGCCTACGCCATGGCCCTGGTCGAAGAGCAGGGTGACCAAACCCCGATTGCCTGGCTGCACCGCAGCCAACGCTTCGCGGAGAAACTGGCCTCGCCCGACACTTCCATGGCCGACCTCATCGGCGAAGTGGACCCGATCAAGGTCGCCGGCGGGCTCTATCTCGACGACCCCCGCGCGCTCTCTTACGGATTGGTGCCTAAGTCCAACCGCGGCATCTTCGCCATGAACGAACTGCCCGACCTTTCGGAGCGAATTCAGGTGGGGCTGCTCAACGTGCTCGAAGAACGCGACGTCCAGATTCGCGGACACTTGGTGCGTCTCGATCTCGACATCCTGGTGGTGGCCACCGCCAACCCCGAGGACTACACCAATCGCGGACGACTCATTACCCCTTTGAAGGACCGTTTCGGTTCGCAGATTCGCACGCACTACCCCTACGAAATCACCACGGAGATCGCCATCGTCCACCAAGAGGCCACGTTGCCGGTGACGCCCAAGCCCATCGTCGTGCCGTGGTTCATTGACGACATCGTGGTGCGCGTGAGTCACGTGGCCCGCAAAAGCCACGTGGTGAGTCAGCACTCGGGCGTCTCGGTGCGTCTTTCCATCGCCAACTACGAAACGGTGATCGCCAACGCGCTTCGTCGAACCCTGCGCACCCGCGACGCCGCCGTCGTGCCGCGCGTGAGTGACCTCAGCGCCATGGTGCAGTCGACCCAGGGCAAGATCGAATTCGACTCGATGGACGACAGCGACTCCGACCAGATCATCGCCGCGCTGGTGTCGCTGGCGGTGCGTCAGTGCTTCGCCGAACACGTGCTGCTCGAAGAAGGACCGGAGATCGTGGCGGCCTTTAACGACGAAGTGCTGGTGCACACCGGTGACGACCTGGCCGATCAGAGTTATCTCGACGTGTTGGCCGCCATGCCGGCGCTCGACACGCCGGTGCGACGCATCGCCGGGCCCGACGCCAACGACGGCGAATTGGCAGCCGCCATTGAGTTCGTGCTCGAAGGTCTCTATCTGACCAAGCGACTGGCCAAGGATGCCTCGGGGGCCCGAGCCCTCTACCGCGCCAGGAACCGTTAGTGCCCGTTCGCTACGGCTACCGTCGATTCGGCGAGGATGACGATTTTGATGACCTCGATGCCGAAGAGCTGCTGCGACTGCTGACCGATGACTTTCTCGAAAGCGGCGACCTCGACGAAGCCATGGAACGATTACTACGCGAAGGATTCGTCACGCCCGACGGCACGCGCAGCGAAGGGCTACGCGAACTGCTGGATCGCACCCGGACCAAGCGACGTGAACTAGAACGTCAGGCCGACCCCGACGGTGAGATGCAGCGCTATCGCGAATGGCTCGAAGAGATCGAAGCAACGGAGTCGGGTGAACTCGAAAATCTGTTGGAAGAGGCCGAAGCGTCGGACGACGAGCGTCGCAATGAAGTGACGCGCGATTACGTCGAGCAGAAGTACATGCAGCGAAGTCTCATGAGCGACCGATTGGCCGAGCGCCTGGGAAATTATCAGAACTACGAGTTCGTCTCCTCCGAGGCACGCGAACAATTCGAGCAACTGCTCCAAGAGCTGCAAGAGGATGTGCTCAACACGTATTTTCAGAAGAGCAAGGAGTTCCTCAACGATCCCGACTCCGAAGAGTTGGCCCGCACGCGCGAGATGATGGATGCCCTGTCGACCATGATTGAACAGGATCGCCGCGGTGAGCCGCTCGATCCCAGTTTCGAGAACTTCATGGAGAAGTTCGGAGATTTCTTCCCCGGCGCCGAGAGCCTCGACGATGTGGTTCGCGCCATGGCCGAGCGGGCCGCCGCCGCGGAAGCGATGTTCAATTCGCTCAGCGGTGAGCAGCAGGGCGAACTTCGAGCGCTCTTCGAGCGGATGATGCAGAACATGGAACTGGACTTAGCGCTTAGCCGATTGGTCTCTAATTTGCGTCAGGCGACGCCCGACATCGATTGGAATCGGGCTCACCGTATGCGCGGCAGCGATCCCTCTTCCTTCGCCCAATCGGCCTCCATCGCCGAGCAGCTGGGTGAACTGCGCGGTCTTGAGCAGTTCTTGGGCCAGGGCAACGCGGCGCAGGGTCTTCCCGAAGTCGACGTAGAAGCAGTCCGGCGCAATTTGGGCGCTGACGCGGCCCAGCACGTGGTGCGTCTCCAGAAGGCCTTAAAGGCGCTTAAGGACCAAGGATTCATTGACCGTCAGCGCGGTCGTTTGACCTTGAGCGCCAAGGGCGTGCGCCAGATCGGCCAACAGGCGCTGAAGGATCTCTTTGCCCAGTTGCGCAACTCGTCGGCGCTCGGAGCCCATCGCGAGTCCTCCGTGGCCCGCGGTGGCGACCGCGAAGAGACCTCCAAGCCCTGGGAGCCGGGCGAGCCGTTTTCGCTTCATATTCCCCAGACCTTGCGCAACGCCGTGTTTCGTCAAGGTCCCGGCACACCCGTGCAACTGCACCCCGACGACTTTGCCGTCGAAGAGTACGAGGCGACCCGACGTTCGTCGACGGTCTTTGCCATTGACCTTTCACTTTCCATGGCCATGCGCTCGAACCTGGTGCCGGCCAAGAAGATGGTGCTGGCCCTTACCCAACTGATTCGCTCGAAGTTCCCACGGGACTTCTGCGCGGTGGTGGGCTTTGGTGAAACGGCCCAGGAACTTAAGGTCGAGGACATTCCGGCCCTGAACATCGACTACGCCTACGGCACCAATCTCCAGCACGCGCTGGCCCTGAGCCGTCACCTCATGCGCAACGAACGCGGCGAGCGTCAGATCGTGGTGGTGACCGACGGCGAACCGACGGCCCACCTGATGGACAACGGCGAGCCCTTCTTCGCCTGGCCACCGATCCGCGAGACCTTGGAAAAGACGATGGCCGAAGTCCTTCGCTGCACCAAGGCCGGCATCAAGATCAATATCTTTGCGTTGGACATCGAACGCAGCCAGTTCCCGTTCGTGGAACAGATTGCCCGTGTCAACGGTGGGCGGGCCTTTTACACGTCGGTGGACGAACTGGGAAGCTACGCGCTCGATGATTTTGTTCGTCACCGTCGCGCGAGTTAAGGCGTTTTCATAATCCCTACTCATCAGGGATTTTAGTAATTGCATTTGCTTTTTCTCCCAAACCCCATAACAATGACACCGTTGTAATTACAACCGTGGCGTGCGCTGCCGGTGGGAGGGAATACAACATGGCATTCGTTGAAATATTGAGCGGCATGGAAGATCGAGGCTGGCAGTCCCGGGCCAACTGCATGGGCGTCGACCCCGATCTCTTCTTTCCTGAACGGGGGGCATCGACCCGTGAAGCCAAGGAAGTCTGCCGGGGTTGCGTCGCTCGAGAGGACTGTCTGGAGTACGCCCTGGACAACGGCGAGAAGTTCGGGATCTGGGGCGGCATGAGCGAACGGGAGCGTCGTCGCCTTCGCCGGGCTCGCGCTATTGAACGTCGCGCCCAGGCCGGTTAGTCACCCCTTGATCACCTAGTTGCGCCAATTGGCGCAGCGTGTCTCAATCGTGGTCTCTCGGGCGAGCCCTAGTTCTATCCACCTCGCCGGATCCTCGTGTTCGAGCAGTGAATTTGGCACCAGGCCCACCAATTCGCAACGGCTGATCAGGCCACCGGGGCCCAGCAGGTCCTGGACCTGGTCGTAGACCTGCGAAGGAAGGGCCCTCTCGGTGTCGACAATGTTGCAACTGACCTGCACCTGGTTGCCCACGGCGAAGGCCAGCGAGCGCACGGCCGGTCGGCGAATCGCTTTGGCGATCAAACGGGCCTCGTTCAACGGGACGCCCTCGAGCCAGAGATTCCAGGCCACCAGAATCGGGCGAGCTCCTACGGCCACGCAACCGAGCTCGAGCGAGGCTGACGCGGGGCCCAAGTCGGGCGCCAACGAGGTGAAGGCCGACCGGCGAACGTCGGGCAGCGTGCGAATGGTGCGATCGGGAAGCGGGCCGTAAAGAAAGACCGGCACCTCGTAGGTCGCGGCGAGCCAGTGGGCCACTTCGTCACGGAGCCGCACGGCCTCGTTCGATTGCGAGGTCTCGAGGGCCACGAAGGGCACCACGTCGACCACGCCAAAACGCGGGTGCACACCTTGATGAGTAGTGAGGTCCAGTCGAAGGTACGCCGCCCTGATGAGGGAGGGCGCGTCCGCAACGAGGGCCAAGGGTTCATTGATCAGCGTATACACGGAGCGATTGTGGAATTCGTCGCTGTGCAGGTCACGAAGTGATGATCCGGACGCGTTACAGAGTTCGTCCAGGACGTCGACGTCGCGACCTTCCGAGATATTGATGACGCATTCAAACATTGACTCAGATTATTGTTTGAGATTGATCTTCGCCAGGCGGCGACGTGAACTGCGTAAGCGACGGCGCTCGCGTTCGCTTTTGCCGCCCCAAATGCCGTGGTCTACGTGGTTCTCGAGTGCGTACTCCAAACACTCCTGCTCGACGGGGCATTCGTCACAGATCTTTTGGGTTATGAGTACCCCTACGCCGTCACGAGGGAAAAATACTTCCGCAGGGTAATCGCGACACCTCGCCTGGGCCATCCATTCGGTGCTCAAATTGGTACTCATATTCACCCCCTTATGGTAGGGCTCTCTTTTAGAGTACCCACCCAACTCTCAGTACTGTCTAAAGATTGCGTTACAGTTCGCGTACGAATTTCGTCGTTTGTAATTGGTTCGCAAGGTTTCGCACGACGTTGTTTTTGTATCCCCTTACATTGCGAAAACCAATCACAATTATTTCGATTACGTGAACAAGAGTGTGAACTGTTCGGTACGTAGCAATAACGACGTCCAGGCATTTCACCGGAGACCAGAGGGTCCTCCCCATGGAGATTCCTATTGCCTGCTCGCTTGACGCGACGCAAGCGCTTGGGCAACTGGGCGAATGGAAGGAACTGTTTTCACGAACGGTGACGGGCACGTTTCGCGCGGCCCCGGTCGACTCGAAGGGTTCCTTGGTCGCGAACTACATGACGACTGCGCTGGCACAACTTGCGTAAGGGGAGAAAGGCCGTTGTCCGTTCTTCGAATTCACCTTGGCGATCGAAGCGACGCAAGTGACGTTGGTAATGGGGGTGCCCGATGACGCGGCTTCATTACTCGACCAGTTTGTTGCCACTGTCAGTTAGCTCTACCTGGTTAACTTCTAGAAGATTCTTTCGTTCCCGCAACTCGTGGAGGGCCGTTCGTGAGCAGCCGGTAGAATGGCTGTTCTGCAGTTCTAGATCTTCGAGGAGCATCGTGAGCCAGATCCCGACCACTGAATCGACCGAGGTCATTGACCCGGTGGGACACGTTCAAGTCATCTATCTCGGCCCCGTGGCGCCCCACTGGGAGTGCCGCATGGTGTTCGGTGACGAAGAGCAGATTCAGGCCTTCGTTGACCGTATTGACGCCCGCCTTCGATTTTTGCCACCCCACGATCCGCAGTTTCGCCGCAATCGCGAACGCGTAAACCGCGACGCCGAGCGCGAAAACCTCATCGTAGAGTGGAACCTCGGTTACGACGAAGAGAGTTAGGCCAGTGGCGAGTTGGTCACTCGCTGGTACCACTCTTCAGGATTCGTGAGTTCGGACGCGCTGGGCAGCCCGTCGACTCGCAGCAATGCGTCGAACACCTTGAGCGTGTGCTCGCGCTGCAGCGTGGCCACGAACTCGTGGGCCTGCTCGTGGTGGGGTCCTTGGTTGGAGATTCCGAAGAGGGCTGCCGCCGCATCTTCACCACGCGCGTCGCTGTGACGATGGCGTCGGTACGCCTCGACGAGAGCCGGGCGCGGACCGAGGATCGCTTCGGTGATTTCGTGCGCGGCGGCCTCGAAGAAGGCCGATAACACACTGGCCGCCGCATTGATAGCGCGCGTCGCGTCGGTCTCGTCGGGCATCTCAATGCCCTCGAGCAGTGCTTCGGGATTGTTGATGAACGAAGTGAGGTCTTCGGGATTCACGATTGATTGCAAGCGCGTGAGCAGGTCGCCCTGCGCGATGGTTGCTTCGTGCACGGCGTCGAAGAGTAGCGCGCGTAGGGCGTCACCGGTTCCTGGTTGGGTCAGAACTAACGAGGCCACGAACTCTTGGGCGAGGGCAAAGACGAAGACTTCGTCGTGCTCGAGCGTCCACGCCTCGGCGAAACTGGCGAGGTTATTCACTACGAGTAGACGGCCGCTGTCGTCGCGTGGCAACGGCAGCACCGCGAGGGACCACGCGCGTTCAGAGAAGTGACCGGCGACTGATCCCATTTGAAATCCGGTGAAGAGCGGACCAAGGGTTGACGCCATCTGGGCCATCATCGGGTTGGCATCTTTATCGAGCTCTTCGCTGAGTACCGGTGGACTTGTTACCAGGGGCGCGATGAGAGGTCGCCATTGCGCCAGGGCCGCGGACGTTAAAGCCGATCGGTTGACGGCGGTGATTACCGGAATACTGGCCACGCCAAAAAGCGCGTCGACGTGACGTCCGACCAGCGGGGCCAACTCTTCAAGCCGTTGGCGCTCAATGGGCTCGGGATTAGGATCGCCGTCGCTGCCTCGCGCAATATTGAGCGCGAGCTGCGTCGCGGTGTCAAACCACGCGTCGGGACCCTGCTGGCCCAGGATATTGAAGATGTCGCCGAACATTCCTTCGAAGGGGTTCTCACTCACGAAAACAACTTAAAGGTTGACGCAGAGTGTTGCCACGCTCGCCCGGGACCACCAGTTTCGGGTCACCCCGGGGTCTGGGGTTCGGTCGTTGGGGGATCTAGAATAGTTTTCCTTGGCCACCGACGTAGCACTGGATATTGGGACTGCGAACTGTCGATTAGCGACGGCCCAACGGGGCATTCTCTTTAACGAACCAACCGTGGTGGCGATTGATACCAATTCCGGCGACGTGGTCGAAGTGGGCTTCGGCGCGCTCGATTCGGTAGGTCGCTCGTCGCGACACATCGTGGTGTTTCGTCCCTTCGCCCAGGGCACCACCGTGGACTTTGACGTGACGGCCCGACTGATTTCCGGTCTTTTTGATCGCGCCGGAATATCCAAGATGAGCCGGGCCCGGGTCGTTATGAGCGTGCCGTCGCTGGCCACGGCCATCGAGCGCCGAGCGTTGCGACAGGCGGCCATTCAGGCCGGTGCCCGCGAAGTGAGTCTGGTGGAGGCGCCGATTGCCGCCGCCATTGGCCTGGGTATGCCGGTCCAGGACCCGGTGGGCTCGGCGGTCACCATACTCGGCGCCGGCGCGTCGGAGGCGGCGTTGATCTCTCTGGGCGGCATCGTGACCGGCAGCGGTCGTCGTCAGGGTGGCAACGATCTGGACGGCGCTATTGCTTCACTACTTCGTCAACGACATGGCGTGGTCGTGGCTCCCGCGACCGTCGAGATGTTGAAGTGCAATTTGGCGTCAGCGCTCGGTCGCACCCACGGCAGTTCCGAGGTGGTGCAGGCGCGCATGGTGGACAGCGGCAATCCCGTGGAAGTCGAAGTCGGAGCTGATTTGGTGAACGTCGCCCTTACCGAATTATTGAACTCAACCATCAAGATGGTTCAAGACTGTCTTAGTGATGCGCCTCCGGACCTCTCCCAAGACGTGAGTGCTGGCGGACTCACTTTGGTAGGCGGTCACGCACGGTTGAACGATTTCGCCGAACTCATTGCCACCGGCACCGGTATCGAGGTGAACGTCGCCGATGACGCCGATCTGGTGATCATTCGGGGTTTGCAACTGTGCCTCGCCGAAATGTCCTCGCTGCACGCGCTTTTTCGAAACGTCGACCGTTAGTCCTCGTTTTCGCGCGCCAGTTGGTTGACCGCCGCACGCACTTGCCAGTCGCGGTCTTCGCCGGCGCGCGTCAGGGCCTCATCAACGTCGGGACCTTCAAAGTTGGACAGGGCCACAATCGCCCTTCGGCGCACTGGCGGCTTGTCGTCGAGTGCGCCCAGCACGGCCGCGCGACCGCGATCGTCGCCGATGGCTCCTAGAGCCGCGACGGCCGCCTCTCGACATCGGGCGTCGTCGTGGCTTTGCGCCACCAGGCAGAGGCGTTCGACGGCGTCGACGTAGAGATGTTCACCCAGTGCGAAGGCGGCGCCATCGACCACTAATGGATCAGGATCACCGAGGGCGACAAATATTTGTGTGAAGAGAGCAGCGTCGGTGACCTTCTCGTAGGCAATCAGCGTGAGCGCCTCTCGACGGACGTCAAGGTCCGCGTCGCCCAATGCGTTGAGCCAGTCGTCGCTCGACAACAGCGAATGGCGCACGGCGCCACGAAGGGCGAGCACGCGGTGTCGCGCTGCACCGGCGCGCAGGTTGGACCGAATAAGTGTTTTGGCGTCGTCGCCCTGGTCAAAGCCGGCGCGCAGCAATGCCTCGTCAACGTCCTCCGGTAAGGTGGATTCATCACTCTGCACGATCCCATCTCAGCACCTCCGCGCCGTAAACGACGATTTCTTTGGCCGTTAGTGGCCTTGGTGGTGGTACTGGGCGTCGTAGTGGCGCTGGGTAATTGGCAGGTATCGGAGTACGCGATCACCCCCGGCAACGCCACGCCGGTGGGCCCCCTCATAAAGGTCCAGGGGGTTGCCACCAACCCGCACAACGACAAGATCATGTTGGTGGACGTCTACCTGTCGTCACTGAACGTGTGGCAGTGGGTGCGGCTACATTTCGCGTCGCACGTGCAGTTCGTGCCGGCGAACGAACTCGTTGATCCCGGTATTCCCAACGACGAACTTGGTCCGCAGGGTTTCCAAGAAATGAACGACTCGAAACAGGCCGCCGAAGTCGCCGCCTTCCGAGCGCTCGGCTGGAAGATCACGGGCACGCCGACCGGCACCATCATTACTGGCGTCGTTGCTCCTTCACCGGCTCGAACGGTCGGTCTCAAAGTGGGCGATGAGATCGTGGCCGTCAATGGCAAGCCCGTGCGTAGCACCTGCGCGCTCATTGGCACGGTGCACTCACTGGCGCCCGGCACGGTGCTGCGACTTAAGGTTGAACGGGCCAAAATCTCCCCATCGGGCGTCATAACCCTGCAGAGCCCGAGCACGGTGAACGTAACCACGGGCAAGGCCCCGGGCGCCCTGGGGCCCACGGGTTGTGCCGGGGTGACCGGAGCGAATCGTTCGTGGCTCGGAGTCAGCATTGAAAACGGCACCAACTACGTCCTTCCGGCCAAGGTCTCGATCAACACCACCGACATTGGCGGTCCGTCGGCCGGCTTGGCGATGACGTTGACCCTCATCGACAAACTGAGTCGCGGATCGTTGACTGGCCATCAGGTCATCGCCGCTTCCGGAACCATTGCGGTCAACGGTGACGTGGGTGACGTGGGCGGCGTGGCCGAAAAGACGGTAGCGGCGCAGCGCGCCGGCGCGACCATCTTTTTCGTTCCTCAAGTCGAAGTCGCTGCCGCCAAGAGTGCCGCTGGACCGGGCCTGCGCATTGTTGGTGTAACGAGCTTGCAGCAGGTACTTTCTGACCTTCATAGGTTGGGTGGGACCACTCCTGTAGCCCTTACCAAGCCCCACTAAGCCAGTCTTTTGGCGCCCCACGCCGTAGTCTTGAAGGAAT
>ODAK010004313.1_pt1 | contig 14582 bp, 10 predicted proteins | sample 1539591 | NCBI WGS metagenome assembly ODAK01 (sample SAMEA3539303, study PRJEB22396) | soil metagenome | biome: tundra; feature: field; material: soil | place: USA | collected 2010-05 | depth 0.15 m | reverse complement strand
CGTCACGGCGCGCGGCCGACGATCATCTCGCGCACGCTGGCGATTGCGCTGACGGCGATGTACGACGCGTGGGCTGCGTACGACGACAAGGCCGTCGGAACGCGCCTCGGCGCGAGTCTGCGCCGGCCGGCATCGGAACGGACGCAGGCGAACAAAGAGAAGGCGATCGCCTACGCGACATATCGCGCGCTCATCGATGTCTATCCCGAGGACCGGAGTTGGATCGACGAGCAGATGCGCGGACGCGGATACGATCCTGACGACATATCGATGGACCGCACCACGCCGCCGGGCATCGGCAACGTGGCCGCGGCGGCGGTCTGCGCGTACCGTCATCACGACGGCGCGAACCAACTCGGCGATGAAGTGGGATCGAGCGGCGTGCCGTACTCCGATTACACCTACTACGCGCCGGTGAACACGCCGGAGAAAGTCACCGATCCGAACCGCTGGCAGCCGATTCCGTTCGTCAATCCGAAAGGCGGCACGATCGCGCCCGGATTTCTCACGCCGCATTGGTATCGCGTGAAGACGTTCGCGCTCGACCGCAGCGATCTGTTCCGGCCTCCCGTTCCTCCGCGTATCGATTCCGAGGAGTTGCGGAAGGAGGTGGACGAGAACATCGCCATGAATGGCAACTTAACGCCCGCCCAGAAAGCGACGGTTGAGTTCATGCGCGACGGTCCGCGCTCCACTGGCCAGTCGGGGCACTGGCTGAAGTTCGCGCAGCTCGTCTCCAAGCGCGATCACAACGATCTCGACCGCGACGTCAAACTCTTCTTCACTATCGGGAATGTGGCGATGGATGCATTCATCGCCTGCTGGGAAGCGAAGCGCTTCTACGACACGTCCCGTCCCTGGACGCTCGTCCGCTACTACTACGCAGGCAAGATGATTGACGGGTGGGCTGGGCCGGGAAGAGGCGTGATCAAGCTCGCCGCGGAGGATTGGCATCCCTATTCGCCATTCACATTCGTCACGCCGCCATTTCCCGGCTACGTCTCCGGACACAGCACCGTCAGCGGCGCGTGCGCGAAAACGCTCGAGCTGTTTACCGGCAGCGACTTCTTCGGCGAGGTCGAAAAGCGCAAAGCGGGCGTGCTGACCGAGGCGGAGGCCGACTGCCTGGCCATGCAGGCTCGTGAAGGAAAGAACGCGGCCGCGGCGGATTGCGCCGTCGAGCTGAAGCTGCCGACATTCACGGCGACGGCCGATATGGCCGGCATCTCGCGCGTGCTGGGCGGCTACCACATCCAAGCCGACAACGTGGAAGGGCTGGCCCTTGGGCGCAAGGTGGCCCAGTTCGAATGGCCGCGCATCCGCGCCTACTTTGACGGCACGGTAAGTCCGTCGCCGGAGCACTGATGCCCGTTCTTCGCCGCGGTTGGCGCTGGTTGTTTCTCGCGGTCACGGCCATTGCCGCGTTCGTGCTCGTTGCTCTTCCAGCCTGGATCATCCAGCCCTTCCGGCCGCAGTCGGCGCGCGGGGTTTCGATCTCGTACGCGCTACGGACGATCTCGCCGATCGTCACGATCGTTGCGCTTCTCATCGCCGCGTGGCTGATCTTCACGCTGTGGCGGGGCGCGCGATGGTGGGGGAGGATCGGTATCGTCATCCTTCTTCTGCTCACGAGCGTCAGCACCTGGTTTGCGTGGCAGAATCATTTCGAATGGATGTTCCGCCCGCTGGTAGGCGCCGCCTATGTGCACGCGGACGCGGCTTCGTTTGTCAGCGACGCCGATCTCGTGATCGCCGTCGAGCGCAACGGCGAAGCGGCGGCCTATCCGATCCGCCAGCTCGCGTACCACCATCTCGTTCAGGACGTCGTCGGCGGCGAACCGATTGTCGTCACCTATTGAACGCTCTGCCACACCGGTCTGGTGTGGGAGACGACGATCGACGGGCACACGCTGCACCTCCATCTCGCCGGGATCAACAACCAGAACTTCATCATGCGCGACGAGGAGACCGGCTCGTGGTGGCAGCAGATCACTGGCGAGGCGATTCAGGGTCCGCTGAAGGGACGTAAGCTTATCCATGTCCCGCAGGATGAGATTGGATTCGCCCTCTGGAAACGGGAGCATGCCGCCGGCCGCGTGCTGCGCCCCGACCCGAAGATCGCCGCGGCCGGACTCTACGCAGGCGCCGATTGGGAAGCGCACATCGCGAAGATGCAGGTGGCGACGAACACGCTCGACGCGCGCCTGCAACCGCGCGAGCTCGTCGTCGGAATTACGGTAGACGGGCGTTCGAAGGCGTATCGAATGTCGGATATCAAGCAGCAGAATCCAATCATCGACACCATCGGCACGGTTCCCATCGTGATCGCGGTGGCCGAGGATGGGCGCTCGGTGCGCGCGTTCCGGCGAGTCGTCGATGGGCGTGCGATCGAGCTCTTCGCTAGACCATCCTCCACACCGATCACCTTCGTCGATAGTGCCTCAGGGAGTGAATGGGATTTCTCCGGCCGCGCGATTGCCGGTCCGCTCGCGGGACGCCAGCTCGAGAAGATCGACGTTCTCAGCGATTACTGGTTCGACTGGCGGACGTACCACCCGGATACGGCGATCTTTCGGGTTGGGTTGCGGTGACGGCAAGCCTGCATTGCTGTCATCCTGAGCCGCCGCAGCCGCCGCAAGATTCGCTGTGTTCACAACCGGCAAGCATCGGCGGCGGAGGACGATCGAAGGACCCCCTACTGATATGCCGTGGTTTTTCCACCGCCCTGTCCGGCGATAAGCAGGGGGTCCTTCGACCGTCCTCCGCCGCGATGCCCTGCCTGTTGTGAGTGCAGCGTCGAGGCGCGGCTTCGGCGGCTCAGGATGACAGGCTGGATGGGAAGCCGCGAACATTCGGTTCGTGGATCACTGGCGACCCGTCGCGAGTAGCTCCGCCACCTTCGCCGCATCGCTCGTCGGCAAATTGCACTGATGATTCGTGCAAACGTACGCCGTCGCTTTTTCGCGAATCGCTTTCTGCATCTTCGTGAATGGCGCAATACGCGCGACATCGGTTCCCGATCGCAGGACGACTTTGTCCGGGACGAACGATGCGAAGACGGCGCGTTGCAGCGCGTGAATGTCGCTGCCCGCCAGCACGATCTCGAATGAGGGGCCGATGAGGAAATCGACGGCGCTCATGAGGTGAGCGGACGCGGAGGGGATGACATTGACTTCGCCCGCGCTCGTGCGCAGGAGATCGTTCGCGGCATTGTTGAAGAACGGATCTCCGGTGATGCGGGCGATGCGCACGAGGTTCATGAGCTGCACTGAGTTGCCGGACGGCAACGATCCATCGCTCGTTTCGCGCGGGCGGACGAGCAGCGTCTCGGCGTCGTTCGCGGTCATGTAGAAGCGGCCGACAGAATCGCGAAAACGGGATAGCGACTCGCGTTCCAGCGAGATCGCGCGATCGAGGTACTGCGCGTCGAACGTCGCCTCGTAGAGGTTCAGCAGGCCCCAGACGGCGAAGGCGTAATCGTCGAGGTAGGCGGGATGTCCGCGCTGGTGCTGCAAGGGGTCGACAGCCAGCACGACGCCGGCGGCGCGTTTCGCAGCGGTCGCGTACGTCTCATCGTCGAGGACCGCCGTCCCCGACGCCAGCGCTGCGATCATCAAGCCGTTCCAGTCAGTGAGGATCTTCTCGTCGCGCACGCCGCGCTCGTCGGAATCGCTTGCGCTGTAGAACGCGCCGCTCGGTGCGCGCAGATCGCGCAACACGTAGGTGAAGATCTCGCGCGCCGTGCTCGCGTACTCGGGCTTGTGCGTAGCCTGATACGCCTCGAGATAGGCCATGGCCAGCATGGCCTGATCGCAGAGCATCTTCTCGTAGTGCGGCTCGCGCCACGCGGCGTCGACGGTGTAGCGATGAAATCCCGATCGCGCCTTGTCCCAGATCGCGCCGCGGCGCATCGCGCACAACGTCGTCTCCACCATCTCCAGCGCGTGCGCGTCGCCGCTGCGCCGCCAGTAGCGCAGCAGGAACATGAGCTGATGCGCGGCCGGAACTTTCGGCGGCGGAAGGAAACCTCCGTTGACGGTGTCGAAGCGCTCGGCAAGCTGCTGATACGCGCTCTTCAGCATCGCGGCGTCGGGCGCACGATCATTCTCTGCAGCTTCCGGCGCCAGCGACTGCGTGACCATCGCCGCCGTCGATGCGATCTGCTCCGGATGTTCTTTCCACGACGTCCCCAATCTCTCGATCAGCGCCTGCAACCGATCCCGCGGGATGTACGACGCGGCAAAGAACGGCTTCCCGTCAGGAGTCAGAATCACATTCAGCGGCCAGCCCGGATCGGACATCAGCTTACGCGCGATGGCCATGTAGGCGCTGTCGATGTCGGGCCGCTCCTCGCGATCGACTTTGATGGCGATGAAGTGCTCGTTCATCGCCGCGCCGATCGCCTCGTTCGAAAACGACTCCGCCTCCATCACGTGACACCAGTGGCAGGTCGAATAGCCGATCGAGAGAAAGATCAGTTTGTTCTGTTCGCGCGCGGCCTTGAGTGCGGCATCCCCCCACGGATACCAATCGACCGGATTGGTGGCGTGCTGCAGGAGGTAGGGCGAGGTTTCGTGTGCGAGGCGGTTCGTATGTTTCGGCGGTGGCGCGGCTGCCATCGCCAGCGTGAGAACGAGGGCGCCGAGGATCAACTAAAACCCAACCTCTCGCGATGGGAAAACTGCGCTGTAGGCTCGGCCTGGGGACTAAGCGAATGAATGATCACTTCACCAAGCCCGTACCCTGAATGATGCGATAGCTCTTATCTGCCGCCAATCCCTTGAACGTCTGCCGTTCGCCGCTTGGCCAGATCACCGTCACATCGGCGTGCTTGTCGGCGCCCAGTCCGACGTGCTGCTCTTTCGGATTCGATGTCAGGTAGCCAATCGTGCTGAACACTTCGCGCCGCATGCCTTTATGGTGTGCGGTGTCGACGATGATCTTTGCGCCGATGGCATCGCGCGTCACGCCTTTCGATGGATCGCCGGTGAGGCGGATCTTGATCCAGTGATTGCCGTTGCTCTCGGCGTTGTTGCGATAGAGGATCGCCGGGCCGTTGAAGTTGTTGACCATCATGTCGAGATCGCCGTCGCCGTCGAAGTCGAACTGCGCGACGGCGCGTGCGTTGCCGAGCGGGTTGGCGCCGCTCTGCGCGGAATCCTCGATCAACATCCCGTTGCGGTTGACGAAGAGCACCGGAGCTTCCTTCTCCGCAACCGGCACGACTGTCTGCCGTTGCGTGCCCGCAGCGTCGGTGAAATATGGGTTGACGCTGGAGTAGACCGCGTATTCGTTCATGCCGTTGACGAGATAGAGATCGTCATCGCCGTCGTTGTCGAAGTCGAAGAACTCGGCGCCCCACGACCAGCCGGTCGACTTGTATCCCCGGCCGATCGCGGTCGACTGCACGTACGAAGTGAGCTTCCCGTTCTCGGCCGCCGACTCCCAGAGATCGTTGGCCTCGACCACGCGCATGTTGGCCATCTTTTGCGGATTGAGTTTCAGTCGCGTCTTCGCATCGGGGAGGACGTACTTCTCGTCCTTGTTCATCGTGACGATGTTCGAGATGTAAACGTCGGGATAGCCGTCGCGGTTCAGATCGGCGATGCCGATGTTCATCGTGTAGCTCGGTTTGTCCGTGCCGAGCTTCGCGGATACATCCTCGAACTTCCCTGTTCCTCCCAGATTCCGATACCAGGAGTTGCTGCCGAAGTCGTTGCCGCAGATGAGATCTTCCCAACCATCGCCATCGAAGTCGAGATGTCCGATTGCCTGCGCCCAACCCGTATTTTCGACGCCGCTGCCAGCGCTGACATCTTCGAAGACGAAGTTCCCTTTATTGTGAAAAAGTTTGTTCGGAAGCCCGTTCGTGTTGCGGCGCGCGAACGTTGGCAGCTCGCCGTGAATGTAATCGCCGAAGTAGCCGATGTAGAGATCGAGAAGACCGTCCTTGTCGTAGTCGAACGCCGTTGCCGGTCCGCCAACGAGGCCCTTTCCGCCGAGACCGGCACGCGCCGTGACGTCCTCGAACTTGGCGTGCCCGAGGTTCTTGTAGAGGCGGTGTTCGTCATCGACGTAGGTGATGAGGATGTCTTCCAGACCGTCGTTGTCGAAGTCGGCGATGATCGCCTGACGCGGTTCGCCCGGCCGCCCGTCGGGGCGCTTCCAATTCAGACCAGCCGACTCCGTGACATCGGTGAAGTGGCCTTTGCCGTCGTTGAGATAGAGCGCGTTGCCCGATCCGCTCAACACGAGCACGTCGATGTCGCCATCGTTATCAATGTCCTCGGCGGCAATACCCGAGCCGCCGAACGCAGGCGGCACCGCGAGCACTAGCTTGTCGCCTTCCTTGACGGTGTAGCTGCGGATGAGACGCGCCAGCCAGTCCGACATGCGATGCTCGAACTGAATGCCGCTGGATGCGGTGACGTCCGTGAAGTACTTGCCGCCCGTTTTCGCGGGTGGTGTCGATGCGGACGCGATCGTGACCGCGGTCTTCTTCTCCGGCGGCATCCTCGCGTTCTTGTCGATCAGCCGTTGAATCTCCGTGACCCCTCGGGACAGGTGCGTCCGATCGAGCCGGTCTTTCCCTTCCGCTGTCGCGATCTTTCCCGCCACGCGCAGGATGAGCGTTCCCATCTGCGCTCCTCCCTCGGTCAGCAACTCCGCCGCGAACGGATCGGGCTTGAGCGCTCCTTTGTACTTCGGATCGCCCAGGACTTCTTTGAGGTAGAACCAATGCAGGCCGGGATCGCGGAAGGCGTCCAGGTCGTATGCCTCGATGACGATCTGCTCCTTCTTCGGCAACCGCGGGAAGTAGATGCAGTCTTCGTATTCGTTGAGCAGGTGCGGCTCGAACAACTGCACGGCGTCATGAACGTCGTCGACGCGGATCAACGCGTGGCCGCGCCTCTTCGCACGCTTCTCCGCTTCGAGCATCACGTCGCCCGTCCAGGCGATCATCGTCTCGGTGAACTGCTCCTTGAACGCCTTTCCCTCGGCAGGATCGGTCGGCCACATGTGCCGCGACATGTAGACCTGCACGTTGCGGAGGAAGACGGCCTGCGAGAGGTCGTTGTACTTCTCGTACGCCGCCAGTTTTTCGGCGACGATGGCGTTGATGGTGGCGAACTTCTGCGGCGTCGTCGCACTGGCGGCGTGCGTTGGTTTTGCCTCGGGCGCCACGGCCGGAGCGTGACCGACGACATCAGCCCACGCCGTCTTCAGTTCTTTCGCACCGAGGCGTTCGTGGTTCGTGGTGCGTGTGGCGTGATCGGCGTGCTGGAGCGCGGCCAGCGTGACGAGGTCGATCGATTCCTTGAACAACTCGACGGCAGGAGCGTCGAGCGGAAGGATCTTCGTGCCGTCGACGAACGCATCCTGCTGCACGGCCAGAATCGCGCGCAGCGCATACGCGACCGTTCCGTACTGCCGGCGGTCGCGCGCGGAGATCTCGGTGCGATGCGCATCGTCAGGACGGACGACCCAATCGCCGCCTGCGGTCGCCACGTACGGAACCGCGGTCTGCAGGATGGGACGCAGCGTCTCGACATCGATCTGCGTCTTCCCGGCGCTCGCCGCCGCTGCACTCGCCTTCAGCCACAAATCGCGAATGAACTGCTTCTGCAGCGCGATCTTTTCCGCGCGCGCGTCGAAGTCGAGCGGCGTCCCGTAGATGAAGTCCTCGAGCCGGTTCGCCGTCGCGTAGCACTTCGGATCGCGCACCGACTCGAGCTGATCGATCTCGTTGATGATCGTCGGAACTTGGGCGAGAAGAGCTGACGCCGAAAAGCAGATCGCAAGGAAAGAGAGTTGAGCCATTCGCATAGGACGCTCCGCAATCGTGTCTGTGCCGGAAAGTGTACTCGGATGAGAAGGGTTCACGCGGAGGCGCGGAGCCCGCAGAGAAACCCTCCGCTTCTCCCCGGCTCCGCGTGAAAACGGTTCTCTGGTGGGGAAAAGGATGACGAGGGTTGGCGGGTGCTTCAGATCTCGCGACTCTTGCCGGCGCGGTGATCGTCTACAGACTTCTCGAACAACTGGTCGAGCTTCCCGGAGACCGCGTCGCGTTCGATCTCACGGTCCCAGCCCTCAGCTTCCCGGGCATTCTACCCGATCGGGCCGTACGAGGAGACGTCTTCGGCCGCGACACCGTTGCCAGCGTTGGGTGACCTCGATTCGCGCCGAAGGTGGCCCGTGCGGGCCGTGCGTTGCTGCATCTTGACGGATATATTGCCAGGAATTATACAACCGTGTATGGAATTACGAGCAGCAAGACTGTCCGAGGCGACCGCTCGGATCTCTGGAGGCGCAGATGCCGCAGAAGCGAGGTGAAGTAGCGTCCGCGATCGCATCGGCGCGCGCCGACCTCGATCGTGCGCTGGCCACTCTCCAATTGCTGGCTGACGATGACCGCAAGCGAATCAGCTATTCGATGCATGCGCTCAATAACTACCTCATGAGCGTTTCCACGACCCTTCAGCTTCTGCGAACGAAGCTGGCCGTCCGAGGGGACCGTGAGATCAAGAGATTGACCGATTCGCTCGAGCACGCAACCGGCTTGATGATGACTACCGCGCGAGGCGTTCTGACAGGTGCTCCGGACGCTCGCCCTCTCCTGGTTACCGAACCTGCCAGATTGTCGGAAATTGCCGAAGGAGTCGTCCATGCATACCGTTACGTGGCGCGCATGAAGAGGCTACGAATCGTGTGCAAACTGCACGGACAAAAGGACAGTGTGCTGACCGATTCCGTCGCCGCAGGCGCAGTTCTCGACAACCTGCTGTCGAACGCCGTGAAGTACTCCCCGGCCGGATCAGTGGTTTCAGTCACTACGACTACCTCGGGTGACGAAGTGCTCTGCTCCGTACGCGACCGGGGTCGAGGATTTAGTGAGGTCGATCAAGCAAAACTGTTTCAACGTGGAGTCACCCTTACGCCGCGCCCCACCGCGGGCGAGCCATCGACCGGCTACGGGCTCGCCATCGCGAGCGACCTGACCAAGGCCCTCGGAGGACGGCTCTCATGCACGAGCGCCGTTGGCGAAGGCTCGTGCTTCACGTTCGCATTGCCGTTGCTGAAAACCGGCGCTTGAGCGGGTCGGATGCCTTCGCCAGCGCGGACACAGAAAAGCCGGCAACTGGCGCCGGTTGTTCCCGGAAAGCACCGCGGCCAGAGATTGCGGAAGCCCGAAGCTGGCTGAAAGTGATCCCAGAAATCGGGGCTGGTGAAGTGCTTCAAATCTCCCGACTCTTGCCAGCGAGGTGATCTGCGACGGACTTCTCGAACAACTTGTCGAGTTTCCCCGAAGCCGCGTCGCGTTCGATTTCACGGTCCCAGACCTCAGCTTCCCGCTCGACGATCCACTCGCGCAGCTCCACCAACTCAGCCGAAGAAAGCTTCTCGATCTCTTCTTCCAGTGCCTGAACTTTCGTCATGATCGTCGCTCGCTCGACACATTTTACCCGGTCGGAAACTTGTTCAACGTGCCCGCATGAAGAGCCCCGGCAGCAGACCACGCCGAAAGTCCTCAAAATGCACCGCCCCCGAAAGTGCTCGGGGGCGGTGCCGGACAACGGGTATCGCTACTCCTCGTCCTCGGCGGCCTTGTAGTAGCTCTCCGGCAGCTCAGCGCCGTCATCGGCGTCGTCGGCGGAGTCCTCGGCCGGCCGTTGCGGCATGATGGCCATGAAGCTCTGACCTTGCGGCGCCGGCGATGGTGTCGGGGGCTCGGTCTTCGGCTTCTTCGAGCGGTTGATGGCACGCTTCACCACGCGGCGCATCTCATCGGCGTAGGGCTGCAGGACGGCGCCGTTCGGACCTTTGACGGCGCGTTTGACCCAGTGGTACGACTGCAGGGCGTCCTCTCCGGAGGCGGAGAGTTTCGTGTCGATGGTGAACTCCAGCCCCTGTGCGAACGCGGCCAGCCGCTGTGCGATGGGGCGGAGCTGGTCGCGGATCTGCAACGCCTCCTGCGCCGCAGCGACGTTGAAGAGATCCTGTGGCACCGATGGGACCGACGTCACCATGGTCACCGTCGCCGCGATCAGCTCGTGAGCGAACTTGGCGCCCGCCGCCACGCGTGCGATCTCTCGCTTGTCGTGCGGCTCGAAGTCAGGGACGAGGCTCTCCATCTGCGTGACGAGATCCAGGAGCTGGCTGGCGATCGCATCCAGCGTCTGGGCGCCGATGGCCGCCGGCGCGTCGGTTGGTTGAGTGGTTTTGGTGGGTTTCATGAGACAAACCTCCTCTTTTCGCGTCGCGGTCGGCCGGACGCGAGGTTGAACAAATGGGCGCCGGTGGCCGCCGGCGCGTCGGTTGGTTGAGTGGTTTTGGTTGGTTGCATGAGACAAATCTCCCCTTTTCGCGTCACGGTCGGCCGGACGCGAGGTTGAACAAATGGGCGCCGGTAGCCGCCGGCGCGTCGGTTGGTTGAGTGGTTTTGGTTCGTTTCCAAAGACAGACCTCCTCTTTTCGCGTCACGGTCGGCCGGACGCGAGGTTGAACAAATGATGCGAGCTCGCCGGATCGCCCCGTCAACCACGCGTTGACGGAGCGGGCTGTTATTGAGACGCATCAGCCCGGTCAAAGGTTTCTTCCGCGTCGTGCGGCCCACGTTTCCGGCCCGCCAACGCACCGTCGATCTGCGATTCGGAGGGGTCGTTTTGAGATTTGGGGGGGGCGTTCTAAGTTCGAGAGGGGTATCGATCTCAAGAAACGAGATCGCTATCTCCCTTCGCGAGATCGTTTTGAGAAGCCGATAGATCGCTTTGAGATGGAGAGGGGTCGTTTTGAGAAAAAAACTCGTTGTTTTGAGATCGGGAGGGGTCGATTTAAGAATTGGAGGGGTCGAAGCGAGATTCCGGGGGGTCGTTTTAAGACTGGGAGGGGTCGTTTTGAGATTCCGGGGGATCGTTTCGAGATTGCGAGGGGTCGTTTTGAGATTGAGAGGGATATCGATCTCAAAAATGGAGATCGCGATCTCTTCGGAGGAGATCGCGATCTCGGGGAAGGAGATCGATCTGAGATTCCGAGGGATCGTTTCGAGATTCGGAGGGGTCGCGACATCTCGAAACGAGATCGATTTGAGATTTCGCGAGGTCGTTTTGAGAAGACGAGGGATCGCTTTGAGATCAGGGGGGGTCCATTTGAGAAGCCGAGGGGTCGAAACGAGACTCCGAGGGGTCGGTTTAAGAAAGAGGGGGATGTCGATCTCAAAAATGGAGATCGACACAAGAATGGAGGCGATCGGGACTTCGGGGAAGGATCTCGGGATCTCGTGGAGAGAGATCGAAGTCTTCGTCGAAGGAGATCGGCATCTCGTGGAAGGAGATCGGCATCTCGTGGAAGGAGATCGGCATCTCCCCAAAGCAGATCGCGACCTCCCCGAAGCAGATCGTGACCTCGTGACGGGAGATCGCGACCTCGGGGAAGGACAACGCAACCTCCGGCCGCGAGTGAGATTCCTCGGGCCGTAGCTTCTGTGACAACTCCCACCTCGGACGTCCGGCTCACGACGAACGACTCCGCGTCTCCCACATCCCACCCCCCACGCCCCAACGCTTTCATCACAAACCCCGTATCAAGCACGCACAACGCACACGAATGCAGCCGCACGGAGCGGTTGCGCGTGTGCGTTTTTCGTATCTCTTTACCTGCACTGATTCTGATGCTTTGATCGCATAATTTTATAGACGTTCTTTTTCGTATCGGCGTACCAGAGCGCAACTACGAAGGAGAATCCAATGAATATCAAACGCATCCTCACCACCACCATCGCAGCACTTCTTCCACTCGCCGTCAGCGCGACCACACTGATCGTTCCCGCCTCCGGCACAGGCCCGGGCGCCAACGGCAGCCACTGGCAAACGGAGCTGACGCTTCACAACACCAGCGCCAGCGCGGTCACGGCGACGCTCACGTTCCATGACGCCATCGGCGCGGCAGGCACGTCGACCGTCAACGTCGCGCCGCGCGCCACCGTCGCCATCGCCGACGTCGTCGCGACCCGCTTCGGGCGAGAGAGTGCAACCGGCGCAATTGAGATCACGTTCGACAACGCGTTCGCTCAGAAGCTCAGCATCGCCTCGCGCACATTCAACAAGACCTCGGGCGGCGAATTCGGCCAGGACATTCCCGCCGTCGACGCGGCAACCGCACCCGACGCCGGCAACACCATCGTCCTCGGCGCACCTTCCTCGGAAGCCGATGCCCGCTTCAACTTCGGCGTCTACGCCGTCACCGCAGCGACCGTACAGTGGGACCTTCTGCGCGCCGATGGTAGCGTCGCCGCATCGAAGACGGTCACCTATGCGGCCGGTTCCCAGAATCAATACAACGATGGGATCACAACACTCTTCAACTCCAGCCCGCAGAACAGCGACACCGTTCACGCGGTGGTCACGCAGGGACGCGCACTCGCATACGGCAGCGCCATCAACAACGCCTCCGGCGATCCGACCTACGTCCCGGGCCTTCTCGTCCGTCCCGATCCCCGCATCAACTTTGCCGGCGTCTCATTCGGCAACAACACAGCGATCGACGTCGCGGACGCCAATCATGACGGCGTGCTGGACCGCGCACTCGACATCCAGACCGGATCGTGGCCCATCGGCTTCCGCGTCGTCGTCATCTCGTCGACCGGCGCGACGTTCGAGCTGGTCGATCCCCCGAGCGACCTGAAACTCGTCGACACGCACGGCGGCATCCTCTGGACGCCGAGTGCATCCTTATCCGGCACGAGCACAACCATCACGCTTCGTGTGACGGCAGATGGCTCGACGGAGATCATCACGATCCCGGTCAATCTTCGGTAATTCTGAGATTTCGAGATTGGGGACGAGGGCACGCGCTCTCGTCCCTTTTTTTCATTAAAGCCAAACACCACAGAGGCGCAGAGGTCGCAGAGGTATCTCGGTGCTCTAGTTCAAAAGACTCTCACCCGAACGTGATCTTCGCGAACCGCCGCTTCCCGACCTTCAAGACGTACGATTTTCCGCTCGATGCATCGAGCGTCGCGCGCGGGTCGCTCACCTTGGCATCGTCGACGAGCACACCGCCTTGGGCGATCACGCGCTGCGCGTCCTTGTTCGACTCGGACAGTCCTGCCTGCACGATGGCTTTCGACAGCAACTGCGGCTCGGCCGTGGCGGGTAGCGTTTTCCCCTCGATGTCGGCGGGTGCCTGTTTCTCGCTGAACACTCTTCGGAACTCCGCTTCGGCGGCTTCGGCGGCTTCGGCATCGTGAAAATCGCGAATGATCGACTTGGCCAGCTGGCGCTTGGCCTCCATCGGATGCAGCGAGCCTGACTCGACCTCGCCGCGCTTCGCTGCGATCTGTGCCGGCGTGAGATCGGTGCAGAGCGTGTAGTACTTCCACATCAGATCGTCGGAGATCGACATCACCTTCCCGAAGATCGGTCCCGGATCTTCGTTGATGCCGATGTAGTTGCCGAGCGACTTCGACATCTTCTCGATGCCGTCGAGCCCTTCGAGCAGCGGCATCGTGATGACGACCTGCGGCTCGAGACCGTACTCGCGCATCAGGTCGCGGCCGACCAGCAGATTGAAGAGCTGGTCCGTGCCACCCATCTCGACGTCGCATTTGAGGGCTACGGAGTCGTAACCCTGCGCCAGCGGATAGAGAAGTTCGTGAATGGCGATCGGCTGATGTGCGTCGAATCGCTTGCGGAAATCGTCGCGCTCCAGGATGCGCGCCAGCGTGTACTTCGCCGCCAGACGGACCATCCCCTCCGCGCCGAGCGCACCGAGCCACTCGGAGTTGAATCGGATCTCGGTCGTCTTCGGATCGAGGATCTTGAAGACCTGCTGTTTGTACGTCTCCGCGTTTTCGAGCACTTCCTCTCTCGAGAGCGCTGGCCGCGTCGCCTTCTTGCCGGTCGGATCGCCGATGAGTCCCGTGAAATCGCCGATCAGAAAAATCACGCGATGCCCGAGCTGCTGAAAGTGCTTCATCTTCCGGATCACGACCGTGTGCCCGAGGTGAATGTCGGGGGCGGTCGGATCGAAGCCGACCTTGATCGTGAGCGGTTTCCCGCGCGCGAGCTTGGTCTTCAGATCCTTGCGTTCAATAAAGTCGAGCGTCCCTTTGCCGAGAAAGTCGAGTTGTTCGTCGAGAGTCATGGGGCGCATTGTAGATCGCGGTCTAAGGAGCCCATCTCAGATCGTCCACCTGGCAACTCAGCAACTCAGCAACCCGGCCCCGCGACGCCGCCAAGGAATTTGACAGCCATCGATCCCGTCTCTACACTCGCCAACCCGATGAGCACCAACTTCGCCCAGCAGCACCATCATCATCACATCTAGGGGTGCCGTGCGCGCCCCGATCGGACGAGGGGCGCTCAGCGAAGGACGTAGCCAACTGACCTGAACCTCTTCTCCGATACGGGAAGGGGTTTTTGACTTTATGGCCACGAAATCGAGATATCCAACGGGTGTGCGGCCGCTGCTGGCCGAGGAGACCGCGCGACGGCGGCGGATGGAGTCGCGCTTCGTCGATGCCTTGACGGGTGCCGGCTTCAGCGAAGTCGTGTTGCCGATCATCGACTATGTCGAGCCGTATG
>ODAK010004312.1_pt1 | contig 14583 bp, 15 predicted proteins | sample 1539591 | NCBI WGS metagenome assembly ODAK01 (sample SAMEA3539303, study PRJEB22396) | soil metagenome | biome: tundra; feature: field; material: soil | place: USA | collected 2010-05 | depth 0.15 m | reverse complement strand
TCGTATCGACGCCCTCGTTCTTGAGCGCTTTGGCGACCAGGTGGCCGCCGGAGACGAGGGCGGCGTCCTTGCTTTTCGGGCGGAGCGTATCTTCGGCGGTCGTCGCGGTCGTTGCGATCGGCGCAGGGGCGGACGCGGTATTGACGGCTTTCATGCTGCCTCCAGCTTCGGGGAACGTTAGCTATGGAACCAAGGACACTACGCGCCGCCCCGGGCGCGGTGGCACGGGGTGTTCGCGGTCCGGTGTCGTCACACAATCCGCCTGCTGCCGAGGCCTCCGGATGCGGGGTGCAGCCCTGCGGCCCCGATCGGGTTCTCCTCCCCAGCGTACTTGACGCGACTCGCCGCGAAGTGCCGCACGCGCATCGGCTTGAGGATAAACAGACCAATTAACGCCGCGAGCACATTGAAGCTCATCGCGATCACAAACACGATACTCCAGCCTTGAGTGGCGGCCAGGACTGCCGCCAACGGCACGAGCAACGCACCGGCGCCCTTCGCCGTGTACAGCAAGCCGGCGTTGGCGGCCGCATACTTCGCGCCGAAGGTATCACCCTGTGTGGCGGGAAAGAGACTGTAGATCTCGCCAAACACGCCAAAGTACAGCCCGGTGACTAGGACAAAGAGCACCGGGTTCGAACCGACGCGACTGAGCATAAACAGCGCAGCCGCGCCGATCAGGAAGGCAATGGCCATGGTGTTTTCACGGCCGATGTGGTCCGACACCCAACCGAAAAATGGCCGCCCGACGCCATCGAGGATCCGGTTGAAGGACAGCGCGAACACCAGCGCCGGCATCACGAAGCCGAACAATGCCACCGGGATCTTGTCGATCTTCAGGTCTTTGGCGATCGGCGCCATCGAGGCGGCCATCATCAGGCCGCCCGAGGCGACCAATACGAACATTACGTACATGACCCAGAACACAGGGCTGCGCAGCACTTCGGTCGGCGCGTAGCCGTGGGCGGTCTGGTTCGCGCGCACTCGGATTGCAGTGAGCTGGGTCGGGGCGACCAACAGGCCCCACGCCATGACGAACACGATCGCGCCCTGCAACAGACCGAATACCAGAAAGGCATGCTGGTAACCGTCGGCATTGATCATCTTGGAGATGGGGCCGATGGTGATTGCAGCCCCGGCGCCAAAGCCGGCGGCGGTGATTCCGGCGGCCAGGCCGCGGCGTCCGGGAAACCATTTGAGCGCGTTGCCGACGCAGGTGCCGTACACGCAGCCCGTGCCGACGCCACCGATGGCGGCGGCGACGTACAGCACCGCCAGCGAACTCGCAGAGGAATTGATGACCCACGCTATGGCCACTAAAATACCGCCGGCGATAACCACCCAGCGGGGCCCGAAGCGGTCGACGAGATAGCCCTCGACTGGAACCAGCCAGGTCTCGATCAGCACGAAAGTGGTGAATGCAACCTGAATCGCAGCGCGTCCCCAGTGAAACTTTGCGTCGATTGGGTTGACGAACAACGTCCACCCGTACTGTAGATTCGCCACGCAGGCCATGCAGATCACGCCAATCGCGAGTTGCACCCACGGGTTGGCAAAGAGCGACGTGGTCGCTCGTTCATTTGAATTCATGACGTAACCCCCCTCATCGTCGAACTAGACCCCGAACATTATTTTGACTTGATTGCACCGCCGTTCGACTGGCAATCGCGCTGGTTACGCTCGACCATATGTGATATATCACCAGAAGTCAACGAGCGCTCCAGCCCGCCCCGAGCGGCGCTGCAAGCAGCGTTATGTTGCCTTCTCCAGCTTCCAGAACACTGTCAGCACGAACTGAATCCTCGGCGCCGGCTTGGTGATGGGAAACTGACTGCGCCGGGCACGCCTCACTGTTTGACTGTTCATGTTCTGTATCTGATATATCTTGCTTTTTTTTCAGCACTGCCGATACACTTCTCGCCAAGGTGGCGGTGCCGGAAGAATGCAAGTATTTGCTTTAGCTCCGTTACTCATCACGCTGGCGACCGTTCTTGGCGCGATGTCGGCGCTGCTCATCGGCCGCGTTCCGATCTCGATACTGCAGCACGCACGTGACCATGGGCGATTTGTCGGGTTGGGTTCGGGTCAGAATCAAAAACGAGACATCCCAGCTGCTGGTACACCATTGCCGACCTTGGGGGCATTGACGGGCTACGCCCGCTGATCGGGGGAGCGGTGACAGAAACGAATCTGATGAATGTCCCCGTTGAGGGCGTGGGGCGGCAGGCCATCGATCCGGTGGCCGCGATCGTGCAGCCCCACGAGCGTCCTATGCGTCTGGCCCTCGCGCCGTTGAACGCGACGAGCCTGCGCGATCAGGCCTATACCCTGTTGAAAAACGCCATCACCGATGCGGACATCTACGATCCCGCTCACGAGTTGCGTCTGGATGAGCGCCAGCTGATGAAGGCCCTCGGGGTGAGCCGCACGCCGGTGCGTGAAGCGCTCTCGATCCTCGAGCAGGAAGGGTTTCTTCGCACCGTGCCACGCCGCGGTATTTTCATCGTGCGCAAGACGAAGCGGCAGATTGTCGAAATGGTGCAGGTTTGGGCCGCGCTCGAAAGCATGGCCGCGCGTCTGGCGACTCTGCACGCGCCGGACTCGGAGATCGCGAAGCTGCGGCATTTGTTTGATGAATTCCAGAGCTCCCCGCCGTCGGAACACATCGGCGAGTACTCGGACGTGAACATCGCCTTTCATCAGGCCGTGATCCGCTTGGGCGGCTCGCAGCTGATCGAGGACGTGACGCGCAATCTGTTCCTGCATGTGCGCGCCATTCGCCGGGCGACGATAACGCAGAACGATCGGGCCGCGCGCTCGATTATCGATCACCTCAAGATTGTCGAAGCGCTCGAGCGTCGCGATACGGAGCTGGCCGAGCGGCTCTCGCGCCAGCATACGCTCGACCTTGCGGCCCACGTCGATCGTTACTGCGACTTCCTGGAATAACGGGCACGTGAAGCAAGCGCAAATCGCTAACCGCGTGGTACGACTGCCGCGCCCTAAGCCATAACGAGCCGCGACACTGCGGCTCCTAACTAATTCAAAACTAATTCAAACAGGACACTCACATGGCAGGACGCAACTTCCTGTTCGTACCCGGGCCGACCAACGTACCGGACCGTATCTTGCGCGCCATGGCGGTCCAGATGGAGGACCATCGCTCCAGTGCGTTTCCCGCGCTCGCGCGCGAGTGCCTGTCCGGCCTCAAAAGCGTGTTCAAGACGCAACCGGCCGTGCCGTTCATCTTTCCGTCGTCGGGAACCGGCTGTTGGGAAGCCGCGTTCACGAACTGCCTCGATCCAGGTGACCGCGTACTCGCGGCAAGCTTCGGCCAGTTCAGTTATCTCTGGATCGACATGGGTCGCCGTCTTGGCCTCAACGTCGATGTGCTCGAGGTCGAATGGGGCGCGGGCGCCCCGGTGGAGCGCTATCTGGCGGCGCTCGAGGCCGACAAGTCGCATTCGATCAAGGCCGTGTTGGTCTGCCAGAACGAGACCGCCACCGGCGTCACAAGCGATGTGGCAGCGATCCGCCAGGCACTCGATGCCGCGCACCACCCGGCGCTGCTGTTTGTCGATGCGGTCAGCGCGCTGGCCAGTATCGATTTCCGCATGGACGACTGGGGCGTGGACGTTTGCGTGAGCGGCTCGCAGAAAGGGCTGATGCTGCCCGCCGGACTCGGCATCACCTGTGTGAGCCAAAAGGCCCTGGCAGCGGCAAAGACCGCCAAAGGACGCCGCTGCTACTTTGACTACGGCGACATGGTCGCGGCCAATGCCAACGGCTTCTTTCCGTACACGCCGTCGATACCGATGTTGTACGGCCTGCGCGAATCGCTGCAGATGCTGTCAGAGGAAGGACTGCAGAACGTTCTCGATCGGCACGCCTATCTTGCGGGCGGCGTGCGCGCTGCGATTTTGAATGGCTGGAAACTGAAGCTGTGTGCAGTCGAGCCCAAGTGGTATTCGGATACGGTCTCGGCAATCGTGGTTCCGCAGGGCGTCAACGCCGCCGAGATCATCGCGCGAGCATTCACGCGCTATAACCTGGCGCTGGGGGCGGGTCTCGCGCGAGTGGCGGGCCGCCTGTTCCGAATCGGCCATCTGGGTGACTGCAATGAACTGATGCTCATGGCGGCACTGGCCGGCTCCGAGATGGCCATGGTCGACTGCGGCATGAAGATCGCACCCGGCAGCGGCGTCGCCGCGGCCGCCGACTACTGGCAACGCAACACCACACCTCGCACCTCGAGCGGTAAATGAGCCGTCGGATTGTTTTTTTGGATCGAGCATCCCTTGCTGCAAACGTTCGGCAGCCGCACTGCGAGGCAACGTACATTGAGCATGCGACTACCGCCCCGGAAGACATTGTCGGGCGTGTCCAGGGTGCAACCGTCGCGATCACCAACAAGGTGCCGCTGCGCGCGGATACTCTGCGGCAACTGCCGGAGCTGCGGCTGATCGCCGTGGCCGCGACCGGTTACGACGTCATCGATGTTGCCTACTGCAATGCACACGGCGTAGCGGTGGCCAACATCCGTAACTACGCCATCCACTCGGTACCCGAACATGCGTTCGCGATGATCCTGGCATTGCGGCGCAACCTGATCGCCTACCGCGACGACGTACTGAACGGCCTGTGGCAGCAATCGAAGCAGTTCTGTTTCTTCGGCCATGACATTCTAGATCTGCACGGCGCGACGCTCGCAATCATCGGCGAAGGGGCGATCGGTCAGTCGATGGCCGCGCTCGGCCAGGCCTTCGGCATGCGACCGGTCTATGCGGCGCACGAATATCAGCTCGATATCCCGGGAGAGTTCATGGCACTGCCGGAGCTGCTCGCCAAATCCGACGTCGTGTCCCTGCACTGCCCGCTCATGCCGGCCACTCGCAATCTGATTGGCGCGGCACAGCTGCGCTCGATGAAGCCGAGCGCACTCCTGATCAACACCGCCCGGGGCGGTCTGGTCGACGAGCAAGCGCTTATCCGCGCGCTGGAGGAGAACTGGATCGCCGGCGCCGGATTTGACGTGCTGACCGTAGAGCCCCCGACCGGTGGTCATCCGCTGCTCGAGGTACGTCGGCCAAACTTCATTCTGACTCCCCACGTGGCCTGGGCGTCGGCAGGAGCCATGCAGATCCTGGCCGATCAGCTCATGGACAACATCGATGCCTGGGTCGACGGAAAACCTCAGAACCTCGTGACCACCCAATAACCAAGGCACAGGCTCCACGATGACGAGCTGGGTACGATTCCTTTCCGCTGCGGGCAGCCCCGGCTTCGGTACGCGTCAAGGCGACAGCGTCGTCGAATACTCGGGCGATATGTTCGGCTCGCCGCAGCCGACCGGCGCCACCCTGAACGCGGGCACTTTCACTCTGCTCGCGCCGTGCGCACCGTCCAAGATCATCGCGCTGTGGAACAACTTCCATGCGCTGGCGGCAAAACTCGGTAAATCCGCGCCCGGCCATCCGCTGTATTTGCTCAAGCCGGGCACGTCGGTCATCGGCACGCAGCGGCCGATCGAGCGCCCGGTCCACTATGCGGGCAAGATCGGCTTCGAGGGTGAGCTCGGGATTGTCATTGGGCGCCGCTGCCAAAACGTATCGGCCAGCGAGAGCAGCGCCTATATCTTCGGCTACACCTGCGTCAACGATGTCACGGCCATAGGGGTGATGAACGAGAATCCGGACTTTACGCAGTGGTGCCGCTCAAAAGGCTACGACACGTTTGGATGTCTCGGTCCGGCGATCGTCACGGACCTGGACTGGCGAGGCCAGAGCGTGGTGACGCGCCTGGATGGAGTTGAACGTCAGCGGTACCCGCTTTCGGACATGATATTTTCGCCCGAGGAACTGGTGAGCCTGATCTCTCGCGACATGTCGCTGCTCCCCGGCGATGTGATCGCCTGCGGAACATCGCTCGGCGTGGGCTCGATCGCGGATGGCTCGAGCGTTGCGGTAACGATTGACGGCATTGGCTCCCTGACGAATACGCTGGGGCCTGAGAGTCGCGTTGCGACCCCAGCGTGAACTCGATCATCGATCCGCGCGATCTTCTGCGGCGCCTCTTCAACGCGGCGATCGACTCCGCGCAGCCGGCTCACCATATTCAAGCGTTTTTGCCGCCGCCGCCCCGCGGCCGGCTGATCGTGATCGGGGCGGGAAAGGCCTCGGCCGCAATGGCCCGGGCGGTCGAGGATCGCTGGGAGGGGCCGTTGTCGGGGCTGGTCGTGACCCGCTCCGGATACGCGGTCGATTGTCAGCGCATCGAGATTATCGAAGGATCGCATCCGGTCCCGGATGCCTCGAGCTTGCGGGCGGCGGAACGAATTCGCGACTGCGTTCAGGGGCTGCAAGCCGATGACCTGGTGCTGTGCCTCATGTCCGGCGGCGGCTCAGCTCTGCTCACGTTGCCATTGGACGGATTGACGCTGGAGGACAAGCAGGCGCTGAACCGGGCGCTGTTGAGCTCTGGCGCTTCGATTGGCGAGATGAATTGCCTTCGCCGTCACTTATCGGCCATCAAAGGAGGACGACTCGCGGCAGCCTGCTTCCCGGCGAAAGTCGTGACGCTGCTGATTTCCGATGTGCCAGGCGACGACCCCACCGACATTGCTTCGGGCCCCACGGTCGGTGATCCGACCACGTGCGCAGATGCGTTGAGCATCCTTGACCGCTACCGGATAGAGCTTCCGCCGAACGTGCGCGAGGCCCTCACTAGCGGTCGTGGCGAATCGGTGAAGCCGTCTGACCCGCGGTTGCGTGGGATCGAAACACACCTGATCGCGACGCCGCAGATGGCGCTGGAAGCTGCCGCCGCGATGGCCCGCGCCAACGGCGTGCACGCGCTGATCCTGAGCGACAGGCTGGAGGGAGAAGCGCGCGACGTGGGCAAGGTGCTCGCCGCAATCGCGTTGCAGATCGCCGCCCATGGTCAGCCGGTCCCCGCGCCCTGCGTGCTGCTGTCCGGTGGCGAGACGACCGTAACCGTTCGCGGAGATGGTCGTGGCGGCCGCAATGTCGAATTCCTGCTGTCTCTCGGGGTTGCGCTGAACGGCCATCCCCACATCCACGGCATTGCCGGAGATACCGATGGGGTCGACGGATCGGAAGAAATTGCAGGCGCGTATCTGGCGCCCGATAGTCTGGCGCGCGCCCGATCGCTGGGAATCAGTCCGCGCGCGAGTCTCGAGCGCAACGACGCTCACGGCTTCTTCGAGGCTCTGGGCGACTCGGTAGTGACCGGTCCTACTTTCACGAACGTGAATGACTTCAGAGCGATTCTGATCACGAACTCCTCGGGGGATGCCCAGTCGCCCTCTGGCATTGGGCGAAGAACTCAAGCATCGTAACGGCCGGCGTCAACGCGGTGCCCCCACTGCCCTGATCCTGCCCGTGGCGCGCTTGCTCAGCGAACTGCGGGCGCGCGGCGTCGATACGTTGGTGGACGGTGCACACGCCCCGGGCATGGTACCGCTCGGACTGTCGGACCTCGGCGCGGCTTACTACACCGGCAATGCCCACAAATGGCTTTGCGCGCCCAAGGGCGCCGCCTTCCTACACGTGCACCGCGATCGACAGGCGCAACTGCATCCGAATGTGATTAGCCATGGCTACACTGCGGGAGTTCAGGAGCAATGACAGCGCGCCGATGAGGCAGAGATATGGTGGACGTGTAGGGATCGAATCGACGCGGTGGCTCATGAGCGCACCCGGCGCTTGCGCGGGCGTCCGTAAAGAGATTGCGTGAAGATGGCTATATTTATCTTGGCAGCTCGTCATTTTATGGAGCTGAAGCGGAGGATGCAGGATGTGTGGAATCGCAGGAATTTGGTACCGCGACGGTCGAGCAGTGGCGCACCAGGCGCTTGCATCAATGGTCGACACGCTGGTCCATCGGGGCCCGGATGGTGTTGGAGTGCATATTGGGGGCGATGTCGGCCTCGGTCACCGCCGGCTCAAGGTAATTGACCTTTCCGAGGCCGCCGCGCAGCCGATCTGGGTACCGGATCGATCCGTCTGCATGGTTTACAACGGGGAGATTCACAACTATCTCGAGCTCGCCGCAGACCTGCGCAAGGCGGGTGCGCGATTGCGCGCCGACAATGACACTGAAGTTCTACTGTGGGCCTATCGGCTGTGGGGCGAAGCATGCTTTGAGCGACTCAACGGCATGTGGGCCGCCGCTTTTTGGCAGCCCGCGGAAAGGCGACTGCTGCTGTCACGCGACCGTTTCGGAATCAAACCACTCCTCTACTCCATACGCGGCGCACGCGTAGCATTTGCCTCAGAGGCCAAGGCGCTGTTGGCGGCCTTTCCGGAAGAGCGCCGACCCGATCGCGCGCTCGTGCATGATTTCGCTGTCGGTGCCGTACCCGACGCGGACGAGCACACGTTCTTCGACAACGTCCGCTCGGTGCCGCCCGGCCATTTGCTGTGTATCGAGCCGACGCGCGCAGCGACGCGCCAGCATTGGAATTTTCGGCCCGGAACTGAAGCGTCACGACCGGATGCACCCGAGGCTTTTCGGCATTTGCTGAAGGACTCCGTAAGAGTGCGCTTGCGCAGCGACGTGCCGATCGGTGTCCTGCTGAGCGGCGGACTGGATTCGAGCACCGTCGCGCGCATTGCGGTGGGCGAGACCCGGCACTCGCTGCAATGCTTCTCGCTGCGATACGCCGCGGCATCTCTCGACGAGAGCCGCTATGCGAGCCTGGTGGCCGACGATCCTGCCCGGTATCAGATCCACTGGGTGACCCCGTCCGCCGAGAACCTGCTCGCGACGATCGGCTCGATCGTTTGGCATCATGACGCACCCACGCCCCTCCGCGGTCGCTACCCCCAATGGCACGTGCTGCGGGAAGCGAGCCGACACGTGACGGTCGTACTCGGTGGGCAGGGCGCCGATGAGCTGCTGGGCGGGTATGATCGCTTCGTGCTGCCCTTCGCGCTCGATCGACTCGATCCACGGGTCGCAGGGCAATACTCCCGATGGACGCTGGTCAGGGATCTGTTCCAATTGGGTAAGGTCTCGACCGGCATTCACCGGCTGCTGCCGGGACTCATTACGCGCGAGTCTCGCCGCAGACTTGGGGCATTGGCCAGACGATGGGCTCCGCCGAACGCAGTGCTATACCCTCTTGCGCGCGACGGCGCCATTCCAGATCGGCCTGTGCTCAAGCACCGAATCCTGGGCGGTTGGAGCCAGGCTGTCGTCGAGCGCCCGTACCGAAGCAGGCTCAACAACGCCTTGTGGACGGAATTGCGCTACGCCGGGTTGCCGGAGGTTCTGCATAGCGAGGACGCGCTCAGCATGGCGTTCTCGCTCGAATCGCGCCTCCCGTTTCTCGACCACCGCATCGTGGAATTTTGCTTCTCGCTGCCATACAGCGACAAAATCGGCGAGGGCTGGACGAAGCTGCTGCTGCGCCAGGCAACGGCCGGTCTGCTGCCGGAGGGTGTCCGTTGGCGTCGCCATAAGCAAGGCTTTCCAGGCGACTATGCTGGATGGTTGGCCGCGGACCAGGGCCTGGACGCCGTCAGACAGGTGCTGCTCGATCAAGTCACGTTGGAGCGCGGTTGGTTCGATCGCCGCTGGCTCAAGCGCCGCTTGGGCGGTGAGCGAGCTAAGGCCGCGCAATGGGTGCGAGGTCACTTGTTTCAGATCTGGCATTTGTTGACGCTCGAGCTCTGGTGTCGCCAATTCCTGGATGGCGATGACGGGTTACGATGGGCCACACTCGCTCACGGTCGAAGCGCCGCTGCGTCTGCTGCCGCCGCGGCGGCGGCGCCCACCGGAGCCGCATGAGCGGTGCACTTCGAGACCCACGACCAAAGATGTCTGACATGCGGCGCTTGCCAGCCGCTATCGATCCGCGAAGAATTCCGCTTCCATCCATCCTCGATAATCGCTCGTCATTTAACAGAATGTCACGATAGCCTACGCGGCCAGCACAACGCTAACGTCGACCGCGCGCGAGAGACGCTTGAGATTGCCCCAGCTCTCGTCGCTTTCAAAAAGCTCGATCCACTCTTTGCCCCGAACCGATCTGGCACCTAAGTCGTCTACATTCTTTACCCAAGCTTCATATTCAGCCAAACTGCAGCTCTGAAGAGCTCGAATCACCGCTTGCCGAGTGCATTCGGGTAACACAATTCCGATGTTGTAACGGCGCACCACATCCGCGGTCGCGGTGCCGTCGACTGCTATCAACGGAACCCCTGAAGCAATCGCCTCATATAGACGATTCGGTAGCAGCCAAGTTGAATTCTCAAAGTCCGAGAAATCAATGGCCCAGACAAAACTGGCGCCCGCGAGAAGCTCGCCGAGTGAGTCAATGTCGTACCGACCCGTGTAGACGCAATTTGGCTGATTGAGCAACTTTTGGCCGAGATCCCCAATTCTCCCTAGCGATCCGTGTAATGACAGGCGAAGGGAGTCGGGAGCGCTGGTCATGCACTCAAGAAGAACAACTGCCGAGGTTCGACAACGAAGCAGCCCGTTCCACGCTATGTTGTTTGTGAGCGGCTTCTGTCCTGTTCGTTGTACCCGGGCGAATCCGACCTTGTTTTCGATAAAAACCGCAGCTTGACGAATTTTGAGCGTCGACGCGAAGTACTGCCAATAAAACCACGGCGAGCTCACCACGAGAACTTGCACGTAATTTATAATTCTGCGTTCGGTCGCCCGCGCAACTGCTCCCACGACGGACTTGGAAGTTTGAAGTGGATTGATGTCGGCGACATCATAAATCGTTGGTAGGCGCGTGAGCCCGACAATCCAACTGATTATTAGGGTCTCCAATGTGTTAGCAAGAAGTATGACGTTCCGATCCTTAACATGTCGCGTCGCGCGGAACAGGATTAAGGCTGCGCGCCCCAAGGAAAGAAAACGCGACATCGCAAAGCCATTGCGAACGCCCCCAAGTGATATGTGGGATATATTCGGGTGCGAATATATCGGATGTGGGACGTCGCCTCGATCGAAGGCGAAAAGCTTTACCTTGCAGCCTGCGGCAACAGCACCGAGCAGCCGATCGGCGACTTTCTTATGCTGACGATGACTCGATACAAAGATCAGAGTCTTTGGCATGGTAACGTCTTACGCGTGCTCTCTTCGGTAGTTGACTGCACTTTCAACCCCGGCTATGTCGAGCGCCCAAGCCGATGGGGCCTGGGAGGGCAATACAACAGCGGATTTCCGGCGTCGAGATGCCACATTTCGTCACGCATTTTTTGGCGTGCTTTGTTCGCGATAGCTCCATACCCCTGATGCGGCGTACATGTCAGCTCGCCAAAATAAACCTTGTCTTCGACCGTGTAGAGGTCGACTCGGACGAAATCAAAATCCGCGGAAAGGTCCTTAGCCACTTGCACCATGACTTCGAAATTCGCCGGCCCTAAATGTGGCGCCAGTTCATGTTCAGACAGATCGGTTTCGAGAAGTGTCCAGTCTTTTTTGAAGGCGGCGCTCTTCCCATCCGGGGAGACAATCGCGAAACTGTAGTCGAAGCCACCGGGCCCGTGATAGCAGAAGAAGCTGTAATCCCACGGCAACTCACCGCGCACATCTCGCAGCAGCTGTTCGATGATGATCTTTGGCTGGATGAAACTATAATGCCTTTCTCCGGATTTCCAACCGAAGCGTCTTTGGCATAGCTTGTTGAATCGACGAACTGCCTTATCGATGTCGAGTTTGCTCTTGTCGTATACGACCTGGTGCCATTTGCAGCCATGGTTCGCCTTGATGATAAATTGCTCAGGCAGCTTATCGAATACTGAACTGTGCAATCGGTCGTACGCTCCCAGAAGCGGAATAAGGTACTTGTCGCCGACTTTTGCGGCGACATAGCTCCTGACTCGGTACTTATCCGCCACCGAGGCGTAGAAGGCATGATTGCCGTACAGCTTTCTGAACTGGACTTTTTCTTGGTACGTCTTGGGATTCTCAAAGTCGCCCGCGTAACCGAGGGTCGCTTTGAACCGCCGCCTGATCAGCTGTCGCTGCGCGCTGAAGACCACCCATTCGACCAGTCGATCTAGCATTGAATTGCGCCTCGAGAGAATCCGCGCTTTCGTTCTAGGAATTGGGGCAAGCAATGCACCGCCGCAATTCATAATTCTATTACCATCCAATCGCGAGCTGTATTAGCGCTCCGTCCGCGGGACGTGTCAATTGCATTGAGTCACCTGGTTGAATGAAGCGAGAGAGCAATGCGTTGTCATTGCCTGACTGCCCGCCTGGAAGTGGGTTGAACCAGGTCCTTTTAGATTCCCACTGGAGGTGGACCGCGTAGAAAGGTCCAGGAATGCGCGACGTCCATACATCATTATGTCCAAACGGAGTGCTTGCTGCCAGCAAAAACACTAGCGCAAATGCCGTGCAAGACTATCAGACGTTTCAATGGAAACGCCGGTCTGTGAGTAGCACCTGCTCGGAATAGATGCATCTGACACCTCGCCGCATGGCGCTATTCAGCCAAGAGCGCCTGCGAGTGAAACCGTCCAGGACGGTGCGGCAGCTTGGAGCTTTGTGTCCTCCGTAACGAGCTTGACTCTCATCTGCTTGGCCAGAGCAATGAAGCGCGCATCGTACGCAGAGATTCCGAATTGCGTCGCCGTCTCGAGCGCGTGTGCATGCATCACGCTAGTCAGCGCTGGCATGAGCGCCTCCGCTTCGGCCAGGAGCCCAATTCCCTGCTCGTGCGTCAACGCCTGGGTACGTACATAGGTGGCAAGAACGTTCGAGAATTCCACCATGACGACTGTTTCGCTGCGCCAATCGGCATCGCGCGCGTACAGTTCCTGTGCCGCGGACGTGCGATCGCCCTCTATCATGAGATAGGCGAGAATGTTGGTGTCTACGAGTACCACGCTACTCGCGGCCGGTAGCAATCGCCGCCTCAATACTTCGAATAGTGACGCAGCCGCCACCCTTCAGCCGCACAGGCTTGGGCACGCGCGGCGGCTTGTCGGCCTCTTGCGATACAGCCATGCCGAGCTCTAGCAGCTGCGCAATCGCGTCCTTGAGCTTTTGGTTGCGGTGTACCGCGCGTAGCTTCACGCGCTGCATCAGCGCAGCCGGGAGTTCGAGGGTGGTTTTCACGGTTCCCATATTCCCATAAAACCAGAATTCTGTCTCCGTCGCTGGATGATAAGAACTCTATATTGCTTGTGGTCTTTCGTGTTTTCCAAGTGACGTTGGATCGTATCGCACGTCGCTGGAAGCGGGTGGATGGTGGGCCGTGTAGCCACCGAATTTCGGTCCTAAGCACCTATTTTCACGAATGTTCTCGCAAACAATCAGGCATCGGTGCCCCCGGAAAGGCCCATTGGTAATGATGGCTGTACCAGGACGTCGTCGGACAATAAATCACGACCCAACAGTATCAAATGATTCCTGGAGTGATGGCTCCAGATCATGGTTACCTGCTCGCGCCGTTCGAGCCTATAGATGGGCCTCGGAATCGACGGAATCTAGCGGTCGGCAAGGGTGAGCAAGCGCAGCCTGAGTCCCTTAAATGAAAGGAACCGGCGATCGAACGTCGCTAGTTCGTGATCGAGCGATTGCGCCAGGGCGGCGAGCCAGGCATCGGCCCAGAGATTTGGCGTAGGCTGCCGGCCAGAAACGAGTGCCACGAAGTAAGCCTCGTGCGCAGGCGGCTGGGCTTCAATGCGGAAAGAACGCGGGTCATTCGCGAGCTGCTGCCAAGCCTTGAGCGCTTCGCGCGGCGCGATGGGGGCGCCATTCATCGCGATTCGATTGGTCAACAGGCGCAGCACCGCGAGGCGCGTGAGCAAAGAGAGCCCGACATTACCGTCCGGTTGCGGCACCCACCAAGTTTGGGCGGCCTCATGAGCAACGTGGCCCTTTACAAGCAGCGGAAAAAGGACGTTAGCGTCCGCGATACACGTCATTGAGCTTCGCAATGTCTTCTGGTTCGAACATCTGTGCGATTTCGCTGTTGGAAAGGATCGGAATCGTATGACCCGGCGGTAACCTCACGGGTGCCTCAGTCATTCGCTTGCGCTTCGGCGCCACTTCATCCGTCAACACCCTGCGCAGGCCTTCAGCGACTAAGTCGCGTAGCGTGGAACCGCGCTTCACGGCCGCGATCTTGGCGCGCTTCATAAGATCATCCGGCAAATCGAATGTGCTTCGCATAAATATGCTTTTATGTTTTACTGTAAGCGAATTTTGCGCCCGCGTCGCCTACAAGTCAAACTCGCTCGTCACGATCCAAGAGAGTTAGTTGGTCATCGAGCGCGAGCTGCTTGTTCGATAGCTGCGATTCGCTTGCGCCCGCGGGCGGCAGTGACGGAAGCCTCGGAATTTCACCAGCGCATGCTCAACCCGGATGCGCTCGCCCCATCCGCGAAAGAGATCAACGAGTTCTACAATCGTTTCTTTTATCACGCCGCAGAATTGCTGGGGAACGAACGATTCGAGCAGATCTTCGGAGTTCCGGCGGGTGAGCCGGTGGACCTCGTCGATCCGGAGATCTATGCGAGCATGGCGAGGCCGTTGACGCGATAACCGTCATCGTTGGAACAACTGAGTATTGACGGGGTAGAGCGG